>Ga0335078_10001200_pt1 | contig 39319 bp, 26 predicted proteins | sample Lox_Sample_32_FD_206711 | JGI IMG/M metagenome (GOLD analysis project Ga0335078, IMG submission 206711) | Soil microbial communities from Loxahatchee National Wildlife Refuge, Florida, United States - Lox_Sample_3.2 | ecosystem: Environmental > Terrestrial > Soil > Wetlands | place: USA... | reverse complement strand
AGGATTCCAAAAACGCCGGCCGGGCGTCGCTGTTGGCCGGCATCCTGTTCATGGTCGGTCCCATTATCTGGTTCATCCCGCCCATGGCGGCGGCAATCCTCTATCCCGACCTGCACGTCATCCCCGAATTGCACGGGCTCAAGACCATCAGCGAAGGCGCCTACGTTGCCATCGGTCTTAAATATATGCCGGTGGGCATGATCGGCCTGATGATGAGCGCCATTTTCGCTGCCACGATGGCCAACATGGACACCGGCCTGAACAAAAACGCGGCCATCTTCGTCCAGAATTTTTACCGGCCGTACCTCCGCAAACACGCGAGCGAATCGGAATACATGGTCGTGGGCCGGATTGCGTCGTTTGTGTTCGGCATGCTGATCATTCTGGCGGCCTACCTGATCGCGAAATTCCCCGGCGTGGGCATTTTTGACGTCATGAACGTGTTCAGCGCCATGGTGGCGTTGCCGTTCATCATGCCGTTGATCTGGGGCATCGTCATCAAACGGACGCCGTCCTGGGCGGGCTGGAGCACGGTCTGCGCCGGGTTCGTCGCCTGCGTCCTGTTTTATAATTACGTGGACCCGGAAACCTTCCCCAAGCTGTTCGGATTCCATTCCAGCGTCACGCCCGACGAAATGGCCGCCCGGCTGTCCACCATGGCCCATTGGGTCGGCCTGAATTCCCCGATCCGGCCGGATGAAATCAGCGATTACAAGCTGATCGGCGGCACCCTTGTCAGCGTCGCGGTTTGTTCGCTGTGGTTTGTGGGCACGACGCTGTTTGCCCGGTTCAACGCGCCGGAATACACGAAACAGGAGGACGAATTCTTCGACCGGCTGCACACGCCGGTGATTTCCAACCCGGAAGAGACCCGCAAGATCGATCACGCGCAGTTGAACACGGTGTCGTGGCTGAGCATTCCCTACGGTGGATTTGTCGTGCTGCTGGCGCTGATACCCAATCCCTTCCTGGGCCGCCTCAGTTTCATCGTTTCCGGCGGCCTGATCGTGGGCGTCGGCCTGCTCCTGCGCTGGAAGGCGAAGAAACTGGCCGCGGCCCCGGCCTCAACGGCTGCTGTCCCGTCGGAACAAAACGTGAATGTGAAATAATTCCTATGAAACCAAATCTGTTGACTCGTGGATGGTCGCTTCTGTGCGGCGTTGTCTTGTGCCTGGTCGCGTCCAATCTCCCGGCGCAGTCGCCGGTGACCCTGCAAACGGACCTCAGCCAGCCCGGCCGGATCATCCCGGCCGATTTCTGCGGGTTGAGTTACGAGCTGAAGATGGCGCTCACCAACTCAAAGACCGGCGAACATTATTTCCGCCCGGACAACCAGCCGCTCATCAACCTGTTCCATACCCTCGGCATCAAACACCTGCGCATCGGCGGCAACACGGCCGAACGCATCAGCGTTCCCATCCCCGACCACGCGGACATCGACAGTTTCTTCGGATTCGTGAAGGCCGCGGATATCAAGGCCATCTACACCGTCCGGATGGAAAGCAACAACCCGGCTGATTCCGCCGCCATCGCCAAATACGTGATGGATAACTATGGCAACTATGTCTCCTGCCTGACGGTCGGCAACGAGCCCGACAAGCCGTGGAAATACCCGGCTTACCTCGAGGAATGGAAGAAATATACCGCGGTCATTTTGCAGCCGGAATATGCCCCGACGGCGAAATTCTGCGGCCCGAGCGCCACGCAACGGGCGGTGGAATGGGCCAGGAACTTCGTCGATGACGAAGGCGGCTGGGACCACCTGGCCTACGTGACGCAGCACTTTTACCCGGGCCGGAACGCCGATTCGGTCACCAATGACGCCCAGGTCGCCGCCGGCCGCGCGCGCCTGTTGTCACCGGAGATGTACCCGGTGTACCAGAAGTTTTACGGCGTGTTCGGGCCGGCTGCGAAGGAGAAGGGCGTCGGGTACCGGATCGAAGAAGGCAACAGCTACAGCCACGGCGGCGTGCCGGGCATCAGCGACACCTTCACCGCGTCGCTCTGGATTGTGGATTATCTGTACTGGTGGGCTCAGCATGACGCGCTGGGGCTCAACTTCCATACCGGCGAGAAAGTCATGCGCGGCCTGGGCGGCCCGGACCGCCCCAACGTCTACACCGCCTTCACGTCGTCGCCCAAAGGATACACCGTCCTGCCCACCGCCTACGGAATGAAACTGTTCAACCTCGGCAGCCAGGGCCGGTTGGTGCCGGTGACGGTCGTGTCCAACGCCGACAACGTCAACCTGGCCGCCTATGCCACGGTGGCGGAGGACAAAACGCTTTACCTGACTGTCATCAACAAGGAATTCGGTCCCAAAGCCCGCGCGATGAAACTGACCTTGCAATCCGGCGTGCCTTCCGCCGGGGTCGAGACAATTTCCCTGACGGTTCCCAAAGGCGACATCACCGTGGTCAAGGGCATCACCATCGGTGGCAAATCGATCACCGAAACCGGCCAATGGAAGGGCAAATGGTCCAGCCACCGGGCTGCTGCCAAAGACGGCTCTGTAACAATGACCGTGCCCGCGGCTTCGGCCATGGTGGTTCGCATCCAGGCGAAGTAAGCCGCGGAGCGGAGCAGGGTGGGGACGCCGCGCTGCGCTGTTCCGGACGCCGCACGCGGCGTCCCTACCTCAGAGTGTTGCAACCCCACTGTTGATTTGACTGGGTGGCGTTGTTTCCCCAACATGGCGGCCCATTCGTCCCGTTACGGCGCCATTATGAGAAAGAACACAGTTTTATTAATGACAACCCTGGCGGCTTCTCTCGTCGTCCCCACGGCCTGGGCCACCCCGGCAGAAACCAATTCCGCCGACATTTCTCCCGTCCCCATCCTGGCTGTGATGGAGAAAGTTGCCGACTGGCAGTTGGGGTATGTCAACGATAGCTACCGGCCGCCGACGGATTGGGTCAATGGCGTGGGCAACGCCGGCATGATGGCGCTCGCCGGCATATCGGGAGACACCAAGTACCGCGAGGCGATGCGCGCGGCCGGCGAGGCGGATGGCTGGCAAATGGGCCGCCTGCTGTATGACGCCGACGATTATTGCGTCGGCCAGGCGTACGCGGAGCTGTATCTGCTCTACCGCGATCCGAAAATGATTGCGCCGTTGCGGACCAATTTTGACGCCACTCTCGCCAATCCACCCGAACTGATCGATCTGAAATACAACCGGACGCACGAAACCGGACGCGTGAACTGGCAATGGTGCGATGCCTTTTTCATGGGACCGCCGACCTGGCTGCGCCTGTACGCCGCGACGGAAGATCCGCGTTATCTCAATTTCGCCGTCACCAACTGGTGGCATGCGACGGATTATCTTTATGACAAGGCCGACCACCTGTTTTATCGCGACAGCACTTACTTCGGCAAAAAGGAGATGAACGGGCAGAAGATTTTCTGGAGCCGCGGCAACGGCTGGGTGATGGCCGGCACAGTCCGGATGCTGCAGTACCTGCCGATGAATCATCCCGACCGGCCGCGTTTCGAGCAATTGTTCAAGGAACTGGCGGAGCGCATCCTGCCGTTGCAGCAGCCGGACGGCTTCTGGCGCGCCAGCCTGCTCGACCCGAAGGATTATCCGGCCCAGGAATCCAGCGGCACGGCCCTGTTCACCTACGCGCTGGCTTGGGGTGTGAACCAGGGATTGCTCGACCGCGCGAAGTTTGAACCGGCCATCCGCACCGGCTGGGCCGCCATCGTCGGGTGCGTGGGCGCCGACGGCAAATTCAACCGCGTCCAGCCCATCGGCCAGGCGCCGCAGGAATTTGATCCGGAGTACACCGATTATTACGGCGTGGGCGCATTCCTGTTGGCCGGCAGCGAGGTGTACCGGATGGCGGTGCTGGAAAAACCGTTCGTCAAAATCGCCGTCACCAATCCGTCCACCTTCTACCGCTCCTGCGAAACGGTGGAACTGAACGTCGAAGATATGCTGAAAGCGTTTGGGTCGGATTATCCCAAGCGGGCGTATGAAGCGCCGCATTTATTGCAGCGCGTTCGCGCGATGGCGGTAATGGACGGCGTTTCTTCGCGCATTTTGCCGTCGCAAACCTACGTCGAGCCGAATTTTCCGTGGCAAGAAATATTCCAGGTCGATCTCGCGCCGGGCGAAACCCGGACATTTTATCTGTTGGACGGTTCAGCGCTGGCTGCGGAGCCGGTGCCCATCGTGAAAACGTTTGCCCGCTATGTGCCGGAGCGGCACGACGATTTCGCCTGGGAAAGCGACCGCATCGCGCACCGCATTTTTGGCAAGGCGCTGGAAACCTGGGCGGCCGAGCCGCTCACCAGCAGCGGCTATGACGTCTGGATCAAGCGTACCCGGAATCTTGTCGTGAACGACATGTATGCGACGATGAATTTCTTCGACTTCAAAGGGCCGGCCCAGGACGATTTCAAGGCGGGCAAGACGCGCGGTTGCGGCGGGTTGGGCATCTGGCAGGACGGGAAACTGTACGTGTCCGCCAACTGGCATCATTACAAAATTCTGACCACCGGTCCCATCCGGGCGGAATTTGAACTGGCCTACGACGCCTGGGACGCCGGTGGCCGGAAAATTTCCGAAACCAAGCGTTTCAGCATCGATGCCGCCTCCAACCTGACGCGTGTTGAAAGCACGCTGAGCAGCGACGACGCGTCCCCGGTGAAAGTCGGCATCGGCCTGGCCGAACGGCCCGGCGAAAACCTCATTGTGGCCGACGGCGCGCCGGAAATTGCTTCCTGGCAGAACAGCACGGCGAAGGGATTGTTCGTGCAGAACAAGGACGAAGGCTGGTTGACCTACTGGCAGCCGCAGGATTTTGCCAAGGGCGTCACCGCCGTGGCGTTCGTTGTGCCCAAAGGGAGCGTGGAAAGCTTTACGACCGACATTCCCAATCTGTCGCCGGAAAAGGCCGCGGCTCCGACGAAGACGCTGACCGAAGGCCAGCCGGCGCTGCGCGACCAGCTTGCCATCGCCTCCGCGGAAATCGGCAAGCCCTTCGTCTATTACATCGGCGCGGGTTGGAGCGAGAGCGGCGATTTCCCGGATGCCAAATCATGGAATGATTACGTCCGCCGTTTCGCCGAACGCCGCGACCAGCCGCTGCAGGTCACGCTGGGGAAATAGGTTTTGTAGCAGCCGAGGTAGCGGGGCTCACTGTTTCGATTTGCGATATCCGATTTACGCGGCGTTCCCAAATCGGGAAGTGATTCGTAAATCGGATATCGTAAATTCAGCCAGAGCCTCCTGACGTCGGCTGCTACGATTTTAAATTTTGCGCACTTACCTTCATCGCCTCCGCTGTCAGGGTGGTGATTTTGGACCACGCCTTTTCCGCCACGAGCTTGCGCTCGGCCATCCAGGAACCGCCGACGGCGGCGACCTGCGGGATGGCGAGATAATTGGGCAGGGTGGCTGCGGTGATGCCGCCGGTGGGAATGAATTTCACGCCGGCAGGGCCGAATGGGCCGATGAGCGCCTTCAGCGTGTTCACGCCGCCGGCGGTTTCCGCCGGGAAAAATTTCAGGTTTTTCCAGCCCAGTTCCAACGCCCACATGACTTCGGTGGGGGTGATAACGCCCGGGAAGAGCGTAAAGTCATTTTTTCGGGCGACGGCTGAGACCGCTTCGTTCAGGCCGGGCGACACGCCGAATTGCGCGCCGGCGCCCATGGCCTGCTTCACCTGTTCGCCGGTCAGCAACGTCCCCGCGCCGACCCTCATTTGCGGCACGCGGCCGCGGATGCGGGCGATGGCGTCGGCCGCGGCGCTGGTGCGGAAAGTGATTTCGATGACATTCAATCCGCCGGCCAGCAGGGCCTCGGCCAGCGGCACGGCGTCGTCCGTCTGGTCAATGACCGCCACACAGATCAATCGGGATTTGAGCAGGGCTTCGGTATTCATCGTTCTGGTCCGTCCATGGTACACATTCAGTCCCCGGAGTGAACTGCAAACTGAACGGCCTGCCCTTTTATCCTTCTGCTTGTAATCGTAATCGAGCGGCTCGAGGACGAGGGGCTAAAGGCCGACGATTTTGGTTTTGCTGGGCGTCACCGGCGGTTAAACTGAACCATGAACTTTTCCCTCGAACATGTTGCGGTTCCGGCCACCGACCCGGTGCGGTTGAAAGACTGGTATGTCCAGGTGTTGGGTGCCCGATCGCTGTGGGACAATGGCCAGAACCCTCCGGTGTGTCTGATCGGGCTGCCCGGCGGCGGTTGGCTGGAAATTTACGCCGCCGAGTCGCGGCTGGCCGAGTGCGGCAACAACAAGCTGGCCGGCTGGCGGCACGTGGCATTGCGGGTTGATTCCCTGGAAGCCGCCCGGGCCGAACTCGACCGTCGCGGCGTCAAGTTCGAGGAGGAATCCCAGCCGGCGGCGGGTGGCGGGAAAGTTTTATTTTTTGAGGACGCCGAAGGCAACCTCCTGCACCTGGTCGAACGGCCGGAAAACTTCAAGTTGTAGGCGTGGCCCGGCAAAATCCGGCGATGATGCGCCCGATCGATCTCCAACCCATCGGCAATGAGCTGGCCATCAAGTGGGATGATGGCACGGAGGATTTTATTCCCCTGGAGCGTCTGCGGCGTTGTTGTCCCTGTGCCGGTTGCCGGGGCGAGGTGGACATTCTGGGGAATGTTTACCGGGGTCCGGAAGCCGCGCTCACGGCGAAGGCTTTTGAACTGGTGCGCCTGGCGGCGGTGGGCGGTTACGCGGTCCAGTTGATGTGGGCGGACGGGCACGGGTCAGGAATTTATTCCTTCGACTACCTGAAGCGGGTGGCGGAGGCCAGGCCGGACGCCTGAAAAGAAAAACGGCGCGTCGGACGACGCGCCGTTGAAAACCGGGACCTGCAGGAACGTTACTGAACGCGCACGCGGTAGAAGCGCAGGCCGCCGCCGGTCGTGTCATGGTATTCCATGATTGTTCCATTGCCGACGTTGGTGGTGACTGTGGACCAGAGCGGCGTGCTCAGGCTGGGAGTGCGTTCAATGATGTATTGTTTGCCGCTGACGCTGGGCCAGCTGATGACACAGTCCTGCGGTTGTGATTTCACCGCCTGGTCGGTGCCGATGGTCTTGAAATTCGACGTGGGATCCGTCGGATCGGTGCCCGCCAGGTATTCCTGCAGGTTGTTACAGCCGTCGCCATCGGCGTCCGCATTGGTCGCCGAGAGATAATTGTTCACGGTGAGGAAATAGCGCAGGCGCCAGGAATCCGGGATGGCGTCGTGCCACGAGGATCCGTTGCGATTGGACAGCGTGATCAGGCCGGTCACCGCCTGTTTCGGGAATGAGGCCAGGCCGCTGGGAGAGGCGGAGGCATGGTCGAAATGGATCGCGTAAGCTGACGAGCTCGTGGCGTTGGTCGGTATGGTTACGACCAGCGTGCCGAGAGTGCCGGTGCCGGAGAAGCCGGAAGCCGTGTTGTTCAGCCAGACGGTGGCGGAATTGTTGACGGCCTTGGAGATCTGGTTCCACGGCGTGCCCAGGTTCGGGTTGAGGTTGATGAACTGGACGGGGGTCGTCAGCGCCGGCGAACCGTCAAGGGCCACGACGCTGATGTTTAACATGGCTACCCGGAGCGGGTAGGGGCCGAAGACAGTGGCGTTGATCGGGATGTAAAGCGTCTGACCGGCCGTCGCCACAATGTCGGTGCTGCCGAAGTTGACCAACGGTGTGTTGGTGAGGGAAGACGGCGTCAGCGCCGGGGTCTTGGCCATGGCCGGCTTGGGTAGAGCCCGGCTGGGGGCCATGCTGGAAACGATGTTGGGCACCACTTCGGCCACCCGCTGGCCGTTGAGCCAGAAGCGCTGGTACCAGGTCCGTTGCTGGTCCTGCTTGCGGACGTAGGTGGCGAACACGTCGGAAACGTCCAGGGTGCCGTCACCAAAGGCCTCCTGGTCAAGGGTGGTATAATCGCCGTTGAAGAGGGCATTCTGCTGGGCGGCTGTCAGTCCGACGTTCGCATTCGTGTAATAACCGTTGTAAGGACTGGCGCCATCGGTATCCAATACGCCGATGTTGCCGCTGGAATCCATGCCGTCGAAGAAATCGCTGCCCGGCGGCGGGAAATTAAGACCATAAACGGCCGATTCGAACACCTGCTCGATGTCGGCGTCCTGCAGGTTGGTATTGCCGAAGTCGCCGGCGTTGAACCAGCGGAACGGATAGGAGTTGCCGGCGATATATTTACGCTGGCCGACGGTGACATCCTTGATGGCATTGATGGTTCCGCCGCCCAACGAGCCGTTGGTGGGAGCAAAGATGAACACGGATGAACCCGGGGTGCCGATGCCGTCGGAGGTCGCCGAAGGCCGGCCGATCTGAATCTGATAGGTTTGACCCAACGCGGCGTTTCCCGGCACCCGGAACGAATAGCCGCCCAGGATGACCTGTCCGCCGGCCTGCTGGAAGAGATCGTCGTGCGCCAGGGAGTACCGAATGAGGTCCTGCTGCAGGGTGTTGTAGAGATTGGTCAGGCTGTAGCGTTCCGTCCAGCCCACGCCCAGCAGGTTTTCGGAAAGATTGGTGACCAGGAGGCTGACCCAGTTGGTGCTGCCCTCATAAGGAACGGTATTGGTCACGAAGGTACTGTTGGTATTGATAAACATGTAGGGCGGTATCGGCAGGAACAATCCCGGGTCTGCCGGATCGGGCTTCATCAGCATCGAAGTGAAGCCAAACGCACCCGGAGTAACAGTGGGTCCCGGGTTCGGGCCGGCGTTGGTCACCGTCACGTTGAAGCTCATGCTGTAAATCGTGACGCCGGCCAGCGGCGACAGGGTCACCGGCGCAAAAAACATCTGGCCGGGGGAGGCGACGAAGTCGCTGGAGGCTTCACCCGAGGCGAAACCGAAGCTGATACTGTTCGGCACGAAGGCGCCGGGCAGGAACGCCTGGGCGGCGATCCCGCTCGGCTGATAGCCGTTGCGGAATCCGCGTACCCGGAACAGGACATTGCTGCTGCCATCCAGCGAAAGCGTCGCCGAATTGCCATTGGTGGTGACAATGGGGCCGATGCTGGACAAACCATTGGTTAGCGACGTTAGCGAAAAACCGGTGTTATTTGTCGGGAAAGTGTTTGTCGCAAGAGTAGAACCCGTTATTACAACCACCTGATAATTCGTCCCCACGACGGAGTAAGAACTGATGGCGGTGGAATAATAGTTTGTCGTTAGCTGTAAACCGTTTGTTACCACGAACGTATTGTATATCGAAATGGACACGCCGTTGGTTGGATCGCTGCCGTCAATTGTATACCAGTAGGTCACGTTAGTGGTAACGTCGCTGAGCGTAAATTGGGCGGCGTTGTTTCCAAGGATCGTCGGATTGCCGACAACAAACAGGATTTCGGCCGTGACGACCGAGCTGTAGATTTTGAACGAGTTGCGATTGACGGCTTTGATTGTCAGATCCGGCACCGTGGTAATGGGGAGCGGCGGGTAAAAAGCCGGAGACAGGTCCTGGTACTCAACGGCGGGTGAAGTGCCGTTGGTCGAATTAGGGGTGGCGGGAACCGGCGTTGGTCCGGCAATATAATAAGTATCGATTCCGTTGGTGGTTGGATCAATGGCCAGCATCAAATCATTGTGAGTGGTGTACACGCCGATCGGGTGGAGCACCGAGATAAAAAAGTTGCCGTTAAATTCATAGTCAAACCAGCCGATTCGCGGAGTCCCCGGAGGAGCGATCAAGGGCGTGGCGCCGACCACGGCGGAATTCGCGCTTTCCCCGCCGGCGTTCACGGCTGAGACCACATAGTAATTCGTCACTCCGTCCCGCACGTTGGTGTCAATGAAAGTCGGGGAGGTCGAAGTTCCGAGGATGGTTGTAAACGGTCCGGTGGGATCGCCGGATTCTCTTATGTTGTAGTTGGTGGCTCCCACGCTGGCGTTCCAGTTCAAAGTAATCTCTGCATAGCCGGGAGTGGCGGTCAATCCGGTCGGGATGGGCGGCGCCTGGGGCGGCGCCGGCTTCAGGCCGGCACCCGTAACATGGCGAATGATATGATAGTAATCTTCGGTGACATAAACCGAACCGTCCTGGGCGAGGACGACGCCGTTGGGCAAACGGCCGGCGACGCCGCCGACCTGGTCGGGAACGACGACGGTTCCGTCCGAGAAACCTTTGTAGGGCGTTACCCAGTCGTTTGAAATGACGCCATAAAGGTTGGTTACAATGCCGCTGGTCAGCACCGCCTTTACCCGGTTGTTTCCTTCGTCGGCGACAATCAGCGTACCGTCCCCGGTTTCGGCGATGCCCATGGGCAGGAAAAGTCTGGCGCTGTTGCTGGGGGAAATATTATTGGGGGTGGAAAAGTCGCCCTGGCCGTGAAATCCCGCATTGGTGGTGGCAATGCCGGTGTTGGGATCAATCAACAGGATGCCGTCACGTCCGGAATCACAAACGGCCAGCATTCCGTTTTGTTTCACCACGATGCCCTGCAACGAGGCGCCGGTGGCGGTGATGGTGGTCAGGAGGGTGGTGTTGGTGGTGACCTTGTATACCTTGTTACTGGCCGTGACGTAAATGGTGTCGCTGAGATCCAGGGCAATACCGGCCGCATTGGTTATTTTCGACATGTTGGTGGCCACAACTTCATCAAAGCCGTCGATTTGCAGAACATATCCGTTGTTCCCGCTGCCCCGGTTGAGAACGAAGAGATTGCCGGATCCGTCCAGCGCCACGCCAACCGGTTTATTGAAAGCACTCTTGATCGGATTGCCGTTCATATCGGTGGGCACAAGATGGGAGGTCCAGTTGATGTCAAACTGTAACACGCGTACCATGTTGTTATCCCGATCTGCGACGTAAAGATAATTACCGGTGTTATCAATGGCGAGACCGCAGGGGGTATGATATTCCGCACTGGCGGTGATGTCCCCGTCGGCAAACCCGGCTCCGGTGGGGAAGCCGGTATTGGGGCCGCCGCTGATCCATGTCACGCTCGGTCCGGCAAAGAGGTTCGCCGCCGCCAGCAGTGAGATGCCCCAGACCATGACGCTTCCGGATCTCCGGGCGAGACGCACCGATCCCACGGCCCGCTGCGCGTATTTGAGAAGAAAAGTTCTCATAACAGTATGTTGATTCGTTACTACTCCAAATTATTTGCTGTCCACCGGGTGGCTGCCGTCCGTTCGGCTATTGCTCCCTGAATTCACCCGCGACCGGAGCCGGATTGCTCCAATCACCTTTGGGTTCAGCACCATCCATTATGTTGTTCGGATTCATCTGCTTCATCACGTACGGCTTGGACTGAAGGAAATCCGTAGGAGTGGGCTTCTGGAAATCGGTGCTCTGGATAATGGTGGGGGTCATGAAGATGAGCAGGTTGTCCTTGCTCATCGTTTTGCTCTCGCTGCGGAAAGCCCAGCCGAGGCCGGGAACGTCTCCCAGCAGCGGCACTTTGGTGTACGAAGCCGTCGGGTTGTCCTGGACGAGGCCGCCCATCACCAGCGTGTTGCCGTTCGGGACCATCACCTGCGAATACATCCGGCGGTTGTCAAATTCCGGTACCGGATAGGAGGTGGACGGATTGCCGTTGCCGCCCGGAACCGTCACCGTGACATTGCCGAAGAAACTCGAAACTTCCGGAATCACCTTCAGCCAGATAAAATCATTGGCGGAAATGCGCGGTGTAACGTGCAGGATGGTGCCGATGTTGGAGTAAGTGATGGACGAGCTGCCCGAGGAATTGGCGCTGCCTCCCGAAATATTGATGATCGGGAAACTGCGGGAAACTTCGATGGACGCCTCTTCGTTGTCGAGGGTCACAATCCGGGGAGTGGACGTCACCTGGGCATCAAACGTTGAATTCAGGAAGGACAACACGGCGTGGGCGCCGTCCGCGCTCAGGAATCCGACCGCCGGAGCAAAACCGCTGACCGTGTTCCAGGACACGCCGCCGGCTCCCTGGAGTACATTCAGGACGGTCGACTCGCTCGAATTGGGTGTCGTGGTGGTCGTGTGCCCGCCGAACGTGGTGGTGGTAGGCGTGCCGGGAATATTGATGGTGGACTGCGATCCGCCGCCGATCAGACCATTCCCGAAGGCAATGCTCTGCGCCTGCAATGTTCCGGACCAGTCGACGCCTTTCGCGGTGGTCGGATTACTAGACATCTGGACCAGTTTGGTTTCAATCAACACCTGGCGGGTGGGCTTATCCAGTTGATTGACCAATGTGTCAACCGCCTCCTGTTCGGCTTCGGTCGCCACGACAACCAGCTGGCTGGTGCGCGAGTCAGGCAGAACCTTGCTGCGTTTGTCAGTGAGGGTGGCCTGGACTGAATCCACCATGTTTGAAGTGCTGGCGTACTTGAGCTGGATAACGCGGGTGGAAAGGGGAGGCGGCGCCGAGGGATCCTTGGTGGTAATGCGGGCAATCTGGGTCCGGCGATCCTGGATCAGCTGCAAATTGTAATTGTCCAGCAGAGCGATGAGAGCCTGTTCGGCGGTGACATTTTCCCAGCGGATCGACAATGTCGGTTCGGGTTTGATCTGGCCGTTCTGGTCGGGCTGACCGTAGCCGATTTTGGGATCGATCAAATAATTGATTCCCGCCTGCCGGGCCAGGTTTTCAATGGCGGTGGTAATCGGAACGTCTTGAAATTGAATCAGCGGAATGGTCGGCGGCGTGGCCGGCTGGGGGCTGGTCGCGGCGGCGGTGGCATTGCTGCCCGTCGCCCCGGCTTCCGGCGCGGTCGTCGCGGCCGGGTTATTGGTATCGGCAAGAGCTTCAGCGGCCGCCGGCGGCAGATTGCTGCCGGCTTCGGCATCGCCGCCCATCGACGGAGTGTTCGTCGTGGCGCCCGGCGCCATCGGTGAATTGTCGCTGGCGGCGCCGGTGACCTGGTTGGAATCGGTGCCGGTGGCCGGCTGCGCTGCCGGCGCAACCTGGTCGGTCGTGGCTGGGTTTGTTGCGGTGGTATCAGTTTGGGACAGTGCCCCCTGCTGCCATGCCAGGCATCCCAGCAATGTCGCGACGAGTATTTTTGTTTTCATACCTATTTCTCCGATCTGACTCCGATTCATTTTATGTTGACTGCACGTTCCAAAATGTTGGTTGACTTTCAACCGACCCTGGCTGCTATCCGTTGATTGCATGCCCCGACATAAGAAAGTTCCATGCCAGCAGACAACCGGTGTTGAAAAAGGTTCGTCCGCCGCGGCTGGTCAGGAATGAAGATGGGCACGTCCATTTTTTGGATTCAAAGATTGGTGGGTAATTTCAGTTCGTGCCGTTCGCCGGCCGTTTCAATCACGACAGCGTTGGATTTGATTTCGATGCAACGGATATGAATCCGGCCTGCGGGTGTCATCAGGTCCTGCTCGTCACCGGTGCCAAACGTGTGATTGTTGATGATCGCCAGCCGGTTATCCGCTGATCCGGAGATCCCTTTCAGCACGAGCGATGAGACATCGCCGACATGCGGTTTCCCCGCCATGGCGGTTTCATACGGTCGATTGGAATTCGGAAAAAACGGGTCGCAGCCTTCCTTCGGGTTGGTGGGTATGGTGAACGCCGACCGGGTGACTGTTTCCGGGGCGGCGGGTTCGGTGGGGGCGGCCACCGCGGCCGACGCCAGACTCAACGCCGCCGCCAGACCGGCGGCCATCGCGCGTTTAGGGAAAAGGGTGCTCCGATTCATACGATTCTCACGAGGCGTTGGGTTTTACGAGGGCGATGATTTCCATGCTGAACGTCAGTTTCTCGTTGAGTCCGTCGGGACCGGGAGTGGATTGGACGGCGAGACGAACGACGCGGGCATGGGGAAAATTATTTTCAAAATCGGAAATGAATTTGCCCAGGTCATGATAATAGCCGGTTCCGTTGACCGTAAACCGGATTTGCCGGTAGGGGAAATAGGACAGCAAATCCACATCGCCGATTGCCGGGTGGCCGATTTCGGGAATTTCCACCTTGTAAGGCTGTTTGAAACGACGGAGCGTCTCGTAGGTCCAGGAATAAAGGTCGCCGGAAGCCATATCTGATTCCGTTTGATTAAGGGCGGCGGCAGTTTCGGTCAGGGTATTCGAGGCGGTGCCGGCCCCGGTAATCGTCTGCTTGATGCCCTGGAGTTTTTTGTCCGCGTCCTTTTTGTCTTTGGCGATTTTGGAAAGCGCATTGTATTGCGGCCGGATCAGGCCGAAATAAATCAGCCCCAGCACCGCCACGGTGGCAAAGGCGACCGTCAGCAGTTGATTGCGCTTTTCCTTGGATATTTTTTTCATCGCACGTGCTCCTGGAAATTGCATTGCAGCGTGAAGGTGACATAGGCTTTGCCGTCGTTGCCGGTCTGCACCGGGGTCACGTTCATCACGAGAACTCCGTTGGTCTTGTTAAGCATGGATTGGAAGTACGGCTGGGCAACGACCGCATCCCTGAGTTTGTTGACCTGGTCGCCGGGGTTTATGCTGGAATCCTTTGCGTCCAGCATCACCACGATTCTTTCCTTCACCGAGCCGGGCTGCGTTTTGGTTGCCGCCGTCGGAAAATAGTCCTGATTGACGGTCAATTGCATCAACTGCACCCCGTCCACTTTGATTTGCTGCAGGGCATTGAGCAGGTTGCCTTGCAGGAAACGACTGGCGGTAAGCTTTTTCAGGGCATCCAGCTTTTCCTTGTAGCTGGCCATGCTCTTCTGATCGATCAGGACCCGCTGAAACTCGTTGGTATGGGTCTGGATCTGCATCTGGCGGTCGGCGACTTCCTTTTTGGCCAACATGGCTTCGAGCTGAAGGGAACTGCTCCAGACCAGCATCAGCGCCACCAGCAGTGCGGCGCAAAAGATCATGCGTTTGACCGGATCGTGCCGGCGCAATTCTTCCGCGATCTGGGCCTCGGCTAAAAGATTGATGCGAATAGGCATAGTTCAAATGCGTTCAAAAAGCCGCGAGCGCCGTGCCGATCGCCACACACAATTGCGGGCCGATCTGTTCAATTTCCACTGCCTGTTGTCCCGGCAGGGCCAATTGCAAGGATGAGGTCGGATTCCAGGTCTTGCAGTCGGCGATCAATTCCATGTGCAGCATCTGCAAAATCATTTCCGACCGGGCCGATCCGCCGATCACGTAAACCTGCGAGATCGGGCGATCCTGCTGATGTTCAAAAAAGTCGAGCGACGCGCGCAATTCGCGTCCCAGGGGCTGCACCTGGGCTTCCAGCGTGGACTGAACCTCCGGCGCCATGCCGACTTTGATGCCCTCGGCTTCGGCATAGGTGATATTCATCGCTTCGGCCAGTCCGGCGGTCAGCTTGTCGCCGCCGATGTTGACGACGCGGCTCAGAACCAGTTCGCCGCGATCGACGACGCAAACCGAGGAGTGCTTGAATCCGATATCCACGAGCGCGATCGATTCGCCGGCGAATACTTCGGGGAGTGACAGCTCGAGGGCATTGGCCGGACCGATGAGTCCGGGGACAATATGATCCGGCGTCAGTCCCGCGTCCCGGATCGCCCGTTGCAGGTCGTCGATCACTTGTTGTTTCATGCCGGCAACCAGCACCTTCAATTTGGGTATCGTTCCGGCCTTGGCGGCTTCGCCGGCTTTGCCCTGGGCGCGGGGAGGGAAGATGTGACAATCAAAAACATGATTCGGCATCTCCTGCTGTAAATAGCCCTTGGTGTTGTTCTTCAAAACCAGGCGCATTTCGTCGATCGGGATTTGCGGCAATTCGACCTGTCGCACCACGGTATCGTCCAGGCCGATGGCCAGGGTGACCTGCTTGGTCTGCGACCCGAGCGCCTGGGAAACAGCGCGCAAATGTTCGGCGAGCAATTCCACGGAAATTTTCTTTTCGTAAATGGGCGCGTCGAGGAGCGCAAAACGAGTGAGCGCGAAGACTTCGCCTCGGCGTTCCAGCAGGACGGCTTTGGTCGTCCGCCCGCCCAGATCCACCACCATCATCTGGGATCGTTTTTTTCTCGCACCGTTTAGAAATGGCAGGGCCATGCGTTGTTTCGTTGTTAACTTTTTCTGTTTGGAATTGCGAACGGCAATCCCGTGAAACTGTGGATTCGTTCAGCAACTGCCGCGCCAAGTGGGAGAGTTAGGATTAGCCTGCTTGAAAATCTTACAAAAACGTCTGCGTTGTCCTGAGCCGAGGCGGGGCGTGTCTCGGAACTTGCCGGGCGCACTTTTTATGCCAACCGGCGGGCGCGCAATTTCACTTCATTGAGAAAGGTTTCCAGCAAAGGAGTTTTGCGCCCGCGCCACAATGCGCCGATCACCACCGGAGGAAAATCAGCCAACGGCAACGCGCGTATTCTGACCGGCGGCAACTTCCGGGGAATCGCCACCGACACGCCGATGCCCAGGCCGTTTGCGACATACGTTTCTACCAAATCGACGGAGCTGGCCTCAATGCTCGGAAACCAGTCTACTCCCAGTTCGCCGAGCCGGTGCTGAAAAATTTTGCAGATGGATTCGCCCTGGGGCAGGCAGATCAGCGGCTCATCGATTTTGTCGCGTTGCCACAATTGTTCCGCCGAGGTGATGCGGCTGTCTTTTTCAACGAGCAGAATCAACGGCAGTTCCAGCAGGGCCACCGAATGAATGCCTGGCGCGGCCTTCTTTTCAATCAGCGTGACCGCCAGGTCGATCTCGTCGTTCTGCAGCAATTTTTCCAGGTGGGCCGGAAAGCCTTCGCGCAATGAAACCCGCAACCCGGGAAATGTTTTTTGCATCCCCTGAAGCAGGCCCGGTACGTGGTCCCGCAGGATGATCGTCGAGGCGCCGATGCGGATGTGCCGCGCCTGGCCGCCCTGGAATTCGCCGGCGATTTTGTCCAGGTTGGAAAAAAACGGCTGGATGAACCGGTACAGTTTCTCGCCTTCCGGCGTCAGCACGAATGGCCGCCGTTGGAACAGGGTGACGCCAAGAAATTCTTCCAGTTGCGCCACCTGGGCGCTCACCGCCGGTTGTTGGATGCCGTAGGGAATGTTTCTGACCGCTGGCATGATGCCCCCGTGCCGGGCAACGTAGTAAAACAATTCAAGGTGATGAATGTTCATTGTACCAGCCAGTATCCGTCCAGTTTTGTCGATCCGTCCGCTTTAAGCAAGTGAAGTAAAGTCGCCGTACGACTCATTTTAGGTGGGGACGCCGCGCTGCGGCGGCCGGCTGGCGCAACACAGCCGTCCCTGCCATTTTTTAAATGTGTCATAACGAAAGCCGCGGACGCGGGCGAGTCTGGCAATTCCCCGTTCGAACGTCGCCGAAATTTTTGGCAGTGTCCTGATGCGGGTTGCGCGTGGTCCCTTGCGCGCCGTTTGTGTAGGGACGTGCGGCGGGCTGGGGACAGTCCGCCCTGCCTTTTTCAAATCAGGACACTGCCAAATTTTTCGTTTGGCCTGAGTCCGCTGAATGCGGTCGCCATGGTTGTCCGGCCGGTCCGGCCGATGGGAAAAGAAACATTTGACGCACCGCCGGAATCCCCCTACGGTCGCCCGCGCCTGACCAACTCATGGAAAAAAAGTTTTTTCTTCCGCTTGTCAGACTCTGGCTCTGGATATCGGTGCTCGCCGGCGCCGCCGGCTGGATTTTGTCGGCCTGGGGCCAGCTCAATCGCGCCGGCTATATCGTTTTTTTTGCCCTGGGTGCGGGCGGCCTCTGGTTCTGGCGGCGGCCACTTGGATTGAATTTTCATCAGCCGGTCTGGAGCCGGCCAAAAATCGGATGGCGGTTCCGGCATTTTCTGCCGCTCGGTTATGTGGTCGTGGCGGCCCTGATTTTTTTTGGCGGCGTTCTCTATCCGCCTTCCACCCACACCGCGTTCACTTATCATATTCCACGGGTCCTGCACTGGCTGGCGCAGGGACGGTGGCATTGGATCCATACGCCGGTCACTCGCATGAATCACTCGGGTTGCACGTATGAGTGGCTTCTCGCTCCGCTGATACTTTTTACAAAATCCGACCGCGGGTTGTTCCTGCTCAATTTTATCCCGTTCCTGTTGTTGCCGGGTTTGATCTTCAACGTCTGCACCGTGCTGGGCGTCCGCGGCCGTGTCGCGTGGCAATGGATGTGGCTGTTGCCGACCGGCTATAATTTTCTGGTTCAGTCCGGCAATGCCGGGAACGACGTCTTTGCCGTGGTGTATGCGCTGGGAATGGTTTGCTTTGGATGCCGCGCCTGGATCAGCCGCCGGGTGGGTGACGTGTGGCTTTGCCTGCTGGCGGCGGCGCTGTTGACCGGCGTCAAAGTCAGTAATGCTCCCCTGGACCTGGCCGCGGTGGTTCTCCTGTTCGCCTGCCTGCCGGTGATACGCCGCCACTGGATTTCGACGTCGCTCATATTTTTGCTGGCGGTCCTGGTATCTTTTTTGCCGAGCGCAGTGCTGAACAAACATTATTGCGGCGACTGGCTGGGGGTATCCATCGAAATTCCCCATCTGGAAATGCAGAATCCGCTGGTCGGTGTCTGGGGGAACGGCTTGCAGTTGTTGCTGGATAATTTTGTGCCTCCATTCTTTTTGGCCGCCGGCTGGTGGAACCAGCATGCGCCGATGTTGATGCCCCAGTGGCTCGTGAACGCGGTTCAGGCCAATTTCGACAGTGGTTTTTTCTGGGTCGGAGAATTGCCGACGGAAGATTGGGCCGGTGTCGGCTTCGGCATCAGCGTGCTGGTCGCGATCTCGACAGTGGCCTCTTTCGGGATTCGCCGTTCCGGCCGTTCCGGCGGGCACCCGGTGCCGGTGCTTCCTCCGCTGCTCCGTTATTGCCTCCTGACGGCACCCTGGCTGGCGTTGCTGGTCTATGGTATGAAATCCGGGATGGTGACCGTCGCGCGATTGGTTTCTCCCTATTATGCCCTGCTGCTGCCATGGCTTCTGCTGGGGACGGGTCAGGCCGCTATCGTGCGCCGACGGTGGTGGCGTCTTTTGGCTGGAGGCGTCGTGCTGCTGGCCGGGATGGTCCTGGTGGTCTCGCCGGCGCGTCCGCTGTGGCCGGCGCAGACGGTCATTTCCCGATTGCTGGCCGCACATCCGGATCAACCTCTGCTCATCCGGGCGCAGAAGGTTTATTCAGTCTACTCCGGCCGTTCCGATCCGCTGTCGGGAGTGCGCGCTCTGCTGCCGGCGCAGGTTTCAATCGTCGGGTTTATGGGTACGCCGGATGATATTGATATTTCTCTGTGGCGACCTTACGGCACCCGGCGGGTCGAACACATCCTGCTGACCGATTCTCCATCGGAAATCCGGCAGCGGGGAATTGAATATGCCGTTGTCGGGGGAGCCAATCTGGCCGAGAAAGGAGCCACACTCGATGGCTGGCTGCAGCAAACTGATGCCGAGCTCGTTGCCACAACCAACGCCATGCTGAAAGTAACCGAGGGATTGCAACCGTGGTATGTCGTGCGGTTCAAGCCATAGGTTTCTCCGGCACCGAAATCGTATCGTTTCATTCTACCCGGCCGGAATCCCGCCTAATATATATATGGGTGAGATGTCAGCCGGCCGGAAGCGACATGGTGCTTTCCGCCGGTTGAGGAGGATTCCGTAACCAAGCGAGAGCAGTTATTGGCTGGCGGTCGCCGGCCAATTCCGGCGACATACTATCTTATCCATCGATATCTATCGAGGCGGGCAGGCGGGCAGAAACGTTCCAGGCGGCAGCAGATTGGCAGCCGGTCGGGCCCCAATCAGGTGGATTGGGCAGCCCCTTTCGCATTCCCCTTGCGGGCGGAATTGTCGGCGTGAGTCCATGATACAACTTCTCACGCTACGACAGGAGAATTAATGACCTCATGGACGTTGTAACGCTCCAGTGCAATGCGCACCAGGCGGACGTTCATTTCCGTCAAGTTGTCATCGCCGAAGATGATTCGGACAACTGCGATGACGACTTTCTCGAATGCTTCGTCTTGTTCGTTGTTCATAATACTGTTTCGATTTCTGCTGCCTGATAATCTGTTAACATTCAGCGTGCCAGTTTCACCCAGGCTCGGGGCTGAACTGAGGGGTGTTATGCCCTTCGAATAGTCGGTTGAGCGTGATTTGACCGGCGAACCCAGTTTTATGGGTGCTACCGGTGGAGCGCTGCTGAGACTGGGCGGCGGCGGCGCTGAACTTCGCGATTTCCCATTGCCATTGCCGTTCTGTGCGGGTAACTGCACCGGGGGTGCCGATTTAAGCACCGGCGGCGGCGGGGGCGCCAGTTTGGGGATGACCGGTTCTGGAGCCGGAGCCGGTTTGGGTTGGGCTCTCGACGGCGGGGGAATGACGGGATCTACGCTTTTTGTCTTGCCGCCGGCATTCCCATTGCCGTTGGTTTGCGGTGCGACTGAAGCCGGTGCCGCCGGTTTGGCGGCGATTTCGGGGGGACTGGGCGCGCGTGTTTTGACTTCCGGCTTGATCTCCGGTTTGGGTTCCGGTTTGGGTTCCGGTTTGGCTTCGACTTTGGCTTCCGTCCTGGTTTCTGCCTTGACGGCGGCCGGAGGAGGAGATTGCTGGACCTGAGCTTTGAACAAGTGAATGGTCACTTTTAGAGCCAGTTCCAATGGATCGACGGGCTTGGTAATGAAATAGTTGCCGCCACTCAGCACGCCTTGCGTGCGGTTTCCGAAATTGCTGTGGGCGGTGACAAAAATGACCGGCGTTGTCTTATATTGAGGCAAACTACGCAATTTTTCACACACCTCAAAGCCGGTCAGCTTCGGCATGTCGATGTCCAGCAATACCAGGTCGTAACGATTGGCCTGCAATAGTTTCAAGCCTTCAAAAGGATCTTCAACGCTGGTGATATCAAGATTGGCTCGTTTCAGCGTGTTGACGATGACATGGTTGCAGACCGTATCGTCGTCCACCGCCAGCACCTTGGCCCGGAGCGCCGCTTCGGACGCACCGCCTTCGTCGCCCTTTAACAAAACGCCCAGGCAATCCGCCGCTTCGGCGAGCGTTTGTAAGATCGATGGCGTCACCCGGGAAGGTTTGGCCGCGATCTTGGAAAGCAACATGTCAAATGCTTTCGTCAGCAATGACATGCGGGCGTAACCGGCCTTGCTGGCGCTGGCGCTAAAGGCTTGAATGCTTTTGGCCAGCGGTTCCAATTTGGCGCTGGATGTAGGCGCTTTGATGTAGGCCAGACACAGTTCGCGGAGTTTGGCGATCTCTGCCGGCGCTTCAGCCGAAAATCCACTGCGTGCTTTGGCCGGCGCAGCATCATCGCCCGGCGCTCCGCCGGCGTCATCCGCAGTCGAACCGTCGGCCATGCGCAGCCTGACAGATGCATCAGACTGCGCCGCACCGGCTTCAGCTTCCTCGCCGCCCAGGCTGGCCAGCATTTCCCGGATGGTTTGCAACAGAATGGAGGGTGTGCAATCGGTTTTGCGAAGATGTTTGGTTATGGCGTCTTCGGCAAAATCGGTGACCTGGGCATTGGAAAAGATGATGATGGGGATGGTCTTCAGGCGCGGATCCGCCCGGATGAATTTAAGGACATCCGCTCCATCAAACTTGGGCAACATCAGGTCCAGCACGATCAAGTCGGGCGTCGCCTGAGACAGAGCTTTGAGCGCCTCCAAACCGTCCACCGCAGATTCAATGCGGAATCCTTCCCTCTGCAGAAGGTTGCGATACGTCGTTAGTACGACGGCATCGTCCTCGACAAAGAGGATGGAACGATTAGCTTTCATTGGCCAATCTGCCGGTGCAAATTTTCAATTTTTCGGGTTGTATTCGGCTCAAAACACGCTTGCCGAATTCATGAAAACAGCACCGTTCATGCCAAAATATCGATAAAACCAGGCACATTTTGGCCCGGTTTTTCAGTCGGAATGTGATCGATAAGTATCTAATAGTAAGCGTCTTATAATAGTATAGGGCAGTAAAAAATTTGGCTGAATCCCGGCAATTTCTGCCGCGTTGGGGGAGCCCGGGAACGGTTGGAAAGTCGAGGGCTGGCTTGCTCTCGGCCATCGCTATAAACAATAATCGGCCGGTTTTTTCAATTAGGCCTGTTCCGTCCCGGCTTGGTACGCTATCGCATCATTCAAAATCGATCCGATGAACGAGAACAGTCCGGAATCAGAAAATCGGGGTTCGGCCGTTGGCGCTGCCGGGGGCCTGCGCGGTTATTGGGCGCTGATTATCACCCAGTTTCAAGGCGCCTTCAGTGATAATGTGCTGAAAAACCTGGTGGTTTTTTTGGCCATCTTCGGCACCCGCTTGACCCTGTCGGAACAACACAGCTTTGGCGAATCCATCAACGCTTTGTTTGCCCTCCCGTTTATTTTGTTTTCCATGGCGGGCGGATTTCTGGCCGACCGCTTCAGCAAACGTTCAGTGATGCTGGGTGTGAAAGTTTTCGAGCTGGCCATTATGTCTCTGGTTCTGGTCGGGCTGTGGTCCATGAACAAATCCATTCTGCTGGCCGGCGTCTTTTTAATGGGCACGCATAGCGCGTTTTTTGGTCCTGCCAAGTATGGCTCGCTTCCGGAACTGTTGCCGGAACGGAAATTGTCCTGGGGCAACGGCATCCTCGAACTCGGCACATTCATGGCCATCATCCTCGGCACGGTCGCGGCGGCGTTCCTGTCGCGCCAGTTTCACGGCGAACAGTGGGTTTCCGGCTTCATGCTCATCGCGCTCGCTGTGGCGGGCCTGGCCTGCTGCCTGAACATCACCCGGGTTCCGGCGGCGAACCCGCACAAAGCGTTTCAGGCGAATTTTCCCGCCGAGCTCTGGCGGCGGGTTCGGGCGATGCGGGGCGACCGGCCGCTCTGGCTGGCCCTCGTCGGCAACACCTACTTCAACTTTCTGGGTGCGTTGCTGTTGCTCAACCTGTTCTTCTACGGCGCGGATGTCCTGCAGGTGAAGGAAGCGCAGATCGGCATGCTCAATGTCGCGCTGGCTCTCGGCATCGGCCTCGGCAGCGTCGCCGCGGGTTATTTGTCCGGCGGCAAAATCGAGTACGGCCTGGTACCGCTCGGCGCCTTTGGCCTTGCCTGCTTTTCCACGCTGCTCGCCCTGCCGCATCCCACCGTCGCCCACGCGCTCGTGCTCTTCGCCCTGCTCGGTTTTGCGGGCGGCTTTTTTATCGTCCCCATCGCCGCCCTGTTGCAGCACCGGCCGTCGCGCGAAAGCAAGGGCGAGGTACAGGCGACCGCGAATCTGTTGTCGTTCGTCGGGGTGTTCCTCGCCTCGGGGGCGCATTGGCTGCTCGCCCAGCAATGGCAATGGTCACCGCGGACCATCTTTCTGGCGGGCGGCGGATTGACGCTCGCGGGCGCCGTTTACGTGCTGATCCTGCTGCCCGATGCCCTGCTGCGGTTTGTACTCTGGTGCGCCACCCATTCGCTGTATCGGATCCGGATTGGAGGACGCGACCACATTCCGGCCAAGGGCGGCGCCCTGCTGGTCTGCAACCACGTTTCTTTCGTCGATGCCCTGCTGCTGCTGGCCTCCACCGACCGGCAGGTGCGGTTCCTCATGCTCAAGGATATTTATGACCGGCGCTGGATCAAGCCGCTGGCGCGCATTCTCGGCGTCATCCCCATTTCCTCGGAACAACGTCCGCGGGAATTGATCCAGTCGCTGCAAACGGCCAGCGACGGCATTCGCGCCGGCGACGTGGTCTGCATTTTTGCCGAAGGACAAATCACGCGCATCGGCCAGATGCTGCCCTTCCGGCGCGGCTTCGAACGGATCATGAAAGACGTCAACGCGCCGATCATTCCCGTCGGGATCGATGGCGTCTGGGGCAGCATCTTCAGTTTTCAGAGAGGCCGGTTTTTGTGGAAGCTGCCGCGGCGGCTGCCCTATCCCGTCACCATCAATTACGGTCCGCCGCTGCCGCACACGGCGACGCCGTTCGAGGTACGTTCGGCGGTGCAGAAACTTCTGGTCGAAGCGTGGCAACATCGGAAGGCGCGGATGCGTCCTTTGCCGATTGCCTTCGTACATGCCGCGCGCCGGCATCCGTTCCGGTTTGCGATGGGCGACGCGCAAAATGCGCGCATTAGTTTCAGTGCGGCCCTGGCCCGCAGCGTTTTCCTGGCGCGCCGGTTGCGGAAAATCTGGGCGGGCGAAAAAATGGTGGGCCTGCTGCTGCCGCCCTCGGTGCCCGGCGCCCTGGCCAATCAGGCGGCGTTGCTGCTGGGCAAGGTGCCGGTGAACTTGAATTATACCTTGTCCGAGGAAGCCCTTGCCTCGTGCATCCGGCAATGCGCCATCAAAACCATTGTCACTTCAAAAGTCGTCCTGGAAAAGCTAAAGCTCAAACTGCCGGGCGATGTGGTGTTCCTGGAAGACGTGGCCGCCGCGCCCGGTCCGGCTGAAAAGCTCGTGGCGTTTCTCATAGCCTGGATGGTGCCGGACCGCGTCGTGCAACGGGTACTCGGAGCCGGAAAAAAAACCGGCCTGGATGACCTCGCCACGGTCATTTTCTCGAGCGGCAGCACCGGCGATCCCAAGGGAGTCATGTTGAGCCATTACAACGTGGGCTCGAATATCGAGCAGCTCGGGCAGGTGTTCGGAGTCGGCCGGCGCGATTGTTTCCTGGGGATCCTGCCGTTCTTCCATTCATTTGGTTTTACCGGCACGTTATGCCTGCCGGCCGTTCTGGGCGTCGGCGTGGTCTATTACCCCAACCCGCTCGAAGCCAAAGGCATCGGGCCGCTGGTTCGCGAATACAATGTGACCTTCCTGCTGGCCACTCCCACATTTCTCCAGTTCTATCTCCGCGGCTGTTCACCGGAGGATTTCGGCAGCCTGCGCGTGGTCATGACGGCCGCGGAAAAATTGCCGGACCGCCTGGCATCGGTGTTCGAGGAACGGTTTGGTATCCGGCCCATGGAAGGCTATGGCTGCACCGAATGCGCGCCGGCCGTGGCGGTAAATACCCATGATTTTCGTTCCGCCGGTTTCCGCCAGGTCGGCGCCAAGCGCGGCAAAATCGGCCATCCCTTGCCCGGCGTTTCCGTCCGTATCGTTGATCCTGAAACGCAGGCCCCGCTTCCGGCTGGCCAGCCCGGCCTGCTGCTCGTGCGCGGGCCGAATGTGATGCAAGGTTACCTCGGCCAGCCGGAAAAAACCGCCGATGTCCTGCGCGATGGCTGGTACATGACCGGCGACGTGGCGGCGCTCGACGAGGACGGTTTTCTGCAGATTACCGACCGGTTGAGCCGCTTCAGCAAGATCGGCGGCGAAATGGTGCCGCATATCAAAGTGGAGGAAATACTGCACGAGCTCGCGGAAGCAACGGAACAAACCTTCGTTGTTACCGGCGTGCCGGATGAAAAAAAGGGCGAACGACTGGTGGTATTGCACAAATTGCCGCCGGACCGGCTGGCTTTGTGCCTGGACAAACTCGCGCAGAATGACCTGCCGAATTTATGGAAGCCGCGCGCCGAGCAGTTTTTTCACGTGGACGCCTTCCCCCTCCTGGGCACCGGCAAGCTGGATTTGCGGTCGGTGAAGGAAATGGCGAAGAAATTTTCAGACCGTTAGCAAAAGGAGGAGACGACGTGAGGAGTCTCCATTTACTCTCTGCTTTCAGGGAATGTGAGCCTCGTATCTCGGCTCCTGCGGGAAATGGCGTTTATGAACGGCCTCCGGGCTTCCGGGCCGGTTCAGACGCTGTTTACAACTGAAAAAATTCCCGGCAGATTTCGTTTCCGCCACACCGAACAACTGCCACGCTGCGTTGCAGTCCGGACTTTGGTTTGCCGGCGTAGCCGGGATTTAAATACGCTATCCCGTCAATTGTTCCCCAAAACGCCCTGTGCGTGTGGCCGAAGACCACCACATCCGGCCGCTCCTCGGCAATCCGGAGCCGGAGATGGTCTTTCAACGCCATCGGGTCCACAATGTGATGGACAAGAAATTTGCGTCCCGCCAGCTCGACCGTGGCAAAGGGCGGAAAATTCGGCGAGCCATCCGTATTGCCGGAAACTTTGGTCACGGGTGCGATCGTTTCCAGTTCGGTAATGATGGCTTCCGGACCAATGTCGCCTGCATGCAGAATGTGATTGGCTCCGGCAAAAAGTTGATGGACCTTCGGGTCGAGAAAACCGTGAGTGTCCGAAATAACGCCAATCTTCATAAAAGACGTGGCAAGTGACGTGTGACAAGTGGCGGGATAAACCGGATTGTTCGTTTGTTAATCATGTCACCTGTCACATGCCTGCCGCGCCGAAGCGCAGCAAAGACGGGTCACGCCTCCACCTCCTCCGGTTCGCTTTCACTGCCATTCTCCGGCTCGCGCATTCCGGCGGTTTTTTCCGCCGGTGATTCCGCCGGGGCGGTGAGTTTGGCGGCGCCCGCAAACAGCGTCGTAAACAGGCCGCCGCTCAACAACGTGTTGCGGAACAGTTCCCACGTGGTGGGGTGAATTTCCGGGTGGCCAAGCGTCAATGCCTGGATCCAACCCGCGATGGTTTTGGCGTACGCCGGGTCCTGCAGCCACGCCAATGTGTTGGTGACCAGATAGAAAAAGACCGCTCCGGCCAGGCCCCCCAATAGCAGTTTCCAAAATGGCGATCGTTGTCCAAACCACCTGCCCAGTCCGATCAATACCGCGTAAATCGCATAGTTCAACAGGAGATACAAACCGAATGGAGTTGTGTGGTAGTAAAACACGTTCAGAGCCACATCGCTGGCGAGCATAGTGGCCAGCGGCAACCACCAGGCGGCGGCCCCGGCAAAATAGACGCCGGCGCAAAACGCGAAAGCGTAGGCCGCGCTGAAATTCGCCGGCAAAATGCCGGGAATCCGCGACAGCGCAAACAATGCCACGAAAATCAACGGCAGCCAGTGGTTCCACTTTTCCTTCACCAGGCGAATGATAATTCACGGTGCCGTCGGAACAAGCTTTTCAGCGGAAGGAACCGGTTTTGCCGCCGGTGAAGTCTGGTGATAGGACTTGCCCTGGCGGTACAACTCCAACAGTTCCTGGTTTTTTTGCAACAGGTCCTTTTGCCCCGGGTCGGACGCGAGCGTGCAGGCCTTTTGCGCCGTGGCCACCGCCTCGTCGAACCGGCCCGCCTCCGCATAAGCCGCAGCCAGGGTGCCGACCGCGATGGCGACCTGGTAATGCGTCAGCTCGCAGGCCCGCTCGGCCAGTTTGACGGCAAGCGGTCCGTTTCGGACGGACGCATCCTGGCTGGTGGCCAGTTCCCAGGCCAGATTGTTCAAGGCCACCGGATCCGACGACAATGCATCGAACCGGTTTTTTAATTCCAAGGCCGTCGCCAGGCGGTTCCGGGCGTCGGCATCGTCGGGATTCAGCCGGATGGCCTCCTGGAACTGGCCGATGGCCTCGTCGAGCCGGGCTTTTTTGAACAGAGCGACGCCGAAATTATAATGGGCATTGCCGTCATCCGGTTTCATTCGAATCGCCTCCTGAAATTCATTGATGGCCTCGTCGATCCGATTTTTGTTGAGCAGCGCGACCCCCAGATTGGCGCGGGCGTCGGCATAATCGGGTCTCAGCCGGATCGTTTCCTGAAATTGAGGGATGGCTTCGTCGATCCGGCCCTCGTTGAAGAGTGTCACGCCCAGGTCTCCGTGGGCGACGTAATTGTTGCGGGTGACCGCCAGGGCATGCCGGAAAAGCGTTTCGCCATTTTTCCAGAACGCCAGTTGTTCACGGGTCGAGACAACACAGAGGATAATGGCTGCCATACCGACGGCCGACCACACCGCCCGGCCATTTCGCATGCGGCGGGCAAGCTCAGCAGCGCCCCAGATGGTCGAAATCAACACACCCAACGACGGGATATAGGTATATCGGTCCGCGATCGATTGGCCTCCCACCTGGACCACGCCGATGGCTGGCACCAGCGTTCCGACAAACCACAACCAGCCCATGAGGCCGTACGGATATTGCTTCCGTCTCAACCATAAAAATGTCGAAATGGCGCAAAGAGCAGTCACGGCCCCAACAACATTCTCCCAGGGCCAGTGGCCGGGGTGGGGATAAAAAATGGCGAGGTCGGTTGGCCAGAATATCTTTCCCAAATAACGGCAGTACGAAATCACGGCGTTTTCGACGCGGATATCCAACGGAAAATTTTCGACCGTCATCACCGAGCCGCCCCGTTGCTGGACCACAAACGTCACGACGCTGCTCGCCAGCGCCAGTAGAAAAAACGGGATCTTTTCAATCACCAGCGCCCGGCCACGGCCGGTTTTGAAACGTCCCAGCGGCCAGTAATCCAACAGCAACAACACAAACGGCAACGTCACCACCATCGGTTTGCTCATCAGGCCCAACGCAAAACAGGCCAACGACAGCCAATACCAACGTGTTGCGTGTTGCGTGTTGCGTGAATCCCGGCCGACGGCCTTTCCCGCCACCCGCCACCCGTCACCCGTCACCGCCTTTGCATAAACCAGGAGCGTCAGCAGAAAGAAAAACGTGCTCAGCACGTCCTTGCGTTCCGCCACCCAGGCAACCGATTCCACCCGTAGCGGATGCCAGCCGAACAGAATCGCCGCCAGCGCACTGCGCCAAACCGCACCGGTCACGCGGCGAAGAAAAAGAAAAGCCAGAACGGTGTTGAACGTGTGCAACAATAAACTGGTCAGGTGATGTCCCCATGGTTCCAAACCGTAAAGCTGGCAGTCCAACATATGAGAATACATCGTCAACGGATGCCAGTTGGAAGACACCGGATTCACCAGGGCCCATTTGAAGTTCTCCGGAGTTAAGCCGTTTTGAACATGCACATTCGCGGTGACATAATCGGGATCATCGAAGCTGATGAAATCAGCCTGCGTCACCGGCCAGAATATTCCCAGGGTGACTGCCGCCAGCGCCAGGCAGATGAACAGATCCTTACGCATTTTCATCAAGAATGCAGAAGACCGGAGACTGAATCAACCGCGTTGCTCGTTGAACAATCATTCCAGTGTTGAAAAAGCAGGCACTGTTTTAATTTGGTCGTTCGGGTCGCGCTGCGACCCGACAGCGCCTCGCAGCGCGAGGCGCCCCACCTTGAAATTCAGACATTCCCAAAAAGCTGTGTCCATCGCCGTCCATCACCACTAAGCTCGTCCCGCCTGGAAAACCTGCTTGTCATTCTCCATGAAGACGCCGATCTGCTGGTTGTCAACAAACCGGCGGGACTGGTCTGTCATCCGACCAAGGGCGATGAGTTCTCCAGCCTCATCAGCCGTGCCCGGGTTTATCTCTCAACCCTCAACCCTCAGCCCTCAACCCACTTGATCAATCGCCTGGACCGGGAAACCAGCGGCGTGGTGGTGATTGCCAAGAATCCTGAAATCGCCGGACAAATCGGTAAAATTCTCGAACAGCGCGGCTTTCAAAAGGAATATCTCGCCATCGTCCACGGCCGCGTGAGTCACGATCATGGGCTCGTTGACGTTCCTCTCGGCAAGGACGAACACAGCCGTGTCGCGGTGAAGGATTGCGTCCGGCCCGACGGTGTGCCGGCCCAGACCGAATATTGGGTCGAACGTCGATTTGACCGTTTGCTTCCCGGAATTCCCGGGAATGATTCTGACCGCCGAATGCATCCCTCAACCTTCAACCTTCAGCCTTCAACTTATTCGCTCCTGCGAATAATTCCCCACACCGGCCGCAAGCACCAAATCCGTATCCACCTTGCCCATATCGGGCATTCCATCGTCGGGGATAAACTTTATGGTGGCGATGAGGATCTGTACCTAGCGCTCGTCGAAAATCGCCTGACGGCGGAGCAGCGAGCCCGGCTCATTTTGCCTCATCACGCCTTGCATGCCTCCTCCGTGCGCTTCACCTGGCGTGAACAAACAATGGAGTTTTCCTGTCCCCCGGAACCTATTTTTTCCGACTTCTGTGACGCGGATTTGTCCGGTGAATGGCGCGCCGATCAGGCTCCATGGTAATGGCACGGCCAGCGGGCGGCGCCGTTTCCGGGTTGCGTTTTTTTCCTCGCCAATTTGTCTTGGGCAGTCCGCAGTGTCCCGACTCAACAGCATGTTCTGGATTTTTCATCATGCCATGCTTTTGATGTATAAACCGTTGACATATAACAAGAAGCGACTTATGCTTCTTTTTATGTTAAAACGCTGGATGTTAGCCTTCCAGGTGCCTCCCAGTGTCTCAAAAACGTTCAAAAAAAGTTCAAAAAACTGTTGACTGGCACTTGCGTATCTGTGATATTTAACCCACACACGGTAACAACAGAACTAAAAAATATGAGAACTAAAACACTACTAATTGCGGCTGCCGCCATGGCAGTGGGCGTTGCTGCTTCGAACGCGCAAACCACCTATTCCCAGAACATTGTCGGGTATGCCAATGTGCAGACTCTGACCGGTGGCAATTACTACCTGCTGACTATTCCTTTCGCAGTCGGCTCGAGCAACGGTGCCAATGAAGTTTTTGGCACGACTCTCCCGGACTTCAGCGTGATCTTGACATGGAATGCTGTTGCCCAGTCCTACACGTCCACCATTTACGACTCGACGGGGCCAAACCCGGCTTATCCGGGCAACCTCTGGTGGCAGTCTGACGACTTTACGCCGGCAGTTATCCCGACGCTTCCCGTCGGTCAGGGTTTCTTCCTGCAGCCGTATATGGCTATTACCAACACGTTTGCCGGAACGATTCCGGTCAACGTCGGTACGTCCAATCAAATGACTTTGCCTGTCGGCGGCAACTACTATCTGGTTGCTTCTGCGGTTCCGTACGCCGGCATCGTTACGAATGGCAATAACTCGACTGGTGGTCCCAACCTGAATGGTCTGCCTGACTTCAGCGTGGTGTTGAAGTGGAATGCTACCAGCCAGAGCTACATTTCCACCATTTATGATTCCACCGGGCCCAATCCGAGTTTCCCGAACAACCTCTGGTGGCAGTCTGATGACTTTACCCCCGCCTTGGTTCCGACGATCAACGTGGGTGAGGGCGTTTTCGTGCAGCCGTTCGCTTCGTACACCTGGACGACGGGTCTGTAAAATGATTTGAGAGCAGAAGAAACAACTAATAACTACCTAACACAAATATGAAAAAATTAGCATTAGCGATTGTTTGCGTCACAGCTTTGGCTGGAAGTGCGCTCGCCCAGGGAGTTCTGGGCTGGGGCAATTTTGCCGGTGCCTTTGTCGGCCAGACTAACTCGACAACTTACTCTCCATTGTTCGGCGGTGGTACGACCGGTGGTGGTGCTGCTGGTAACACGACTGCCACCGGGCCTGCCGGGTTTTATTACGAGTTACTCTATAATACGACCTTCGGTGTGAGCGGTCCGGCGAGCGTTCCTGGTAGTTTGTCCAGCCTGTTTGCATGGAGTGATACCGGGCTTCAGGCTACAAATAATGGTGGTGCTTCAAACGGTCGTATCGTACCTATCGCTAGCAATCTGCAGGCGCCGGTGGCGTGGGCCCAGGGCACTACCAACAATATTCTGCTGGTTGGCTGGTCGGCCAATATCGGAGCACTCGGTACCGGTCAGGAAACCTGGTTGAATGTCTCGAATGTTCTGTCGCAATGGACCTCGGGTGCGGACTATGAAGGCCAGGTTTCGGGTAACCCGTTCTTTGGTACGTCGGTCGTGGGTTATTTGAACCCGGCCACTCCGCCTGCCAACGGTCCTGCTGTGTTTGGCGCCGGTGCGACGTCTAGCGGTCTTCCGATTGTCAACGGGGCGTCTTCGCCGGAGCAGTTGTACCTTCTGCCGACTTCGGTCATTCCGGAACCTACCACGTTCGCGTTGGCTAGTCTGGGTGGTTTGGCGATGGTGATGTTCCGCCGTCGTAAATAAGCGATCCGTTTGAATTCAAAAGCCCCGGAGCAATCCGGGGCTTTTTTGTTTGCCGTAGGAGCCGACGTGAGGAGGCTCTGATTTAAGAATCCAAGTTTTCACTACGCATACACGGCTACAGGAATAACTCTGGTACGCCCTAAGCGAGCGCCTGGATTCTTGGTTGTTCCCGGCGTGCTTTTATGGTTAACTCTCGTCGCTGGCGCGTTCGTCTATCGGCTAGGACACGGCCCTCTCAAGGCTGAAAGACGGGTTCGATTCCCGTACGCGCTACCAGTCTGAAACAGTCGAGAGTTGAGATCTGAGGGTTTAGGGTGTAAAAGGCCTGCTCGTAGTCCAAGCCTCAACCATCAACTCTGATTAAAATATGTTCAATGTTAAGAAATTGGAAACCTGGCGGGAATTGGGCATTGGTACATTTTAACAATGGCAGGGACAGCGCGCTGCGCTGTCCGGAAGCCGCAGCGCGGCATCCCTGTCAAAATGACCACCACCAGGACTTTTTTGTCGGAAGCTGATTTTAAGCGCCTGTATTTGGCCTGTGAAAAACAAAGTAAAATGTCGAGCGGATTAGGCCGGTCATTGCTGGAAAATCCGGCTTGACCTTCGGCCTTCAACTCTCAACTTTCAACTCATCAATGAACGCCTTCCAAATCATTTTTACGCCGGCCAGCGCCGGTGAACTGGCTCGCATGCCCAAGGAATTGCAGTTGCAAATCCTGGGCGAATTCCGCGGTTTGCCCCAACAGGCGCTGGGCACCGAGCTTGATGCTTTTGGCAAACTGGAGATGGATGGCCGCACCTTGCATCGTTTTCGGGTGGGAGATTACCGCGTTTACTTCGAACGGCACGAGTTGGGGGTGCTCGTCCACCGGATCCTCAGCCGGCATACGCTCAAAGATTTTCTTTTCCGGTCCGGACTGAACACCGGGGAAGATACCGCCCTGCAACAAAATCCGAAGTTCTGGGAATTGATCGAATCCGCCAAGGGCCGTTGATCGAGTTGTGGAACCTGGCGTCCTGATTCGTCTTGTCGCGTCGAGCCGGCCGCCGTCGCGCCGAAGCGGCGCTCTGGCGCCCGCGAAGGGCGGATGGCTCGAAATCGGCGCGCAGCGCCGACGCTACACCGGCAAACTCAGACACCACCGCTGCGGCCAATGAGACCCTGACGACCACTGGCACCAGTACAAATGACTCCTCGTGTTTTGTCGCGCCGTCATTGTTCCACACATTATTGTGGTTGATCGTCGGGTGGAGTGACACCGGGAGTAGGCGGGATAAGCCTATAGGCGGGGTTGCCCGACGAGCGGAGTTGTTCTCTTTGTAATTCCCTCATCAGAGCATTTTGTTCCGGCGTCATTGAGCTGTTCTGACTGTTCTGACTATTCTGAAATTCGGCCTGAGGAGAATAAATCTGACTCCGGGTCGGAACAGCCCCCAACGTCGGGGTGGTGTTTCCAGCATTGGGATCACCGCCCATCGCTGGGCCGCGACCGTGTGCGCCGGGGCCGCCAAAGCGGTTCGCGAATCGGCCTGACATGGCGCCGCCGGGGGTGGGGAAATTGGGATTCGGAACCACTCCGCCTGCGGTTGCAACCGGCATATTGAGGGCGGGTGCCGCGGTAAGAGGAATTGACTGCACCGTGCCGTGATTGTCGAAAGTGACGATACCACCCTGCTCGTCAATATGGGTCACCTCGATGTCATCCTGCTGCTGGCCTTCGCTAAGAACGTACGATTCCTCTTTGCCTCCCGGTTTGTTGGGCGCGACCTTGAACAGGACCTGTAATTGTCCGAAAATAGACATGATCCCATTGGGCGTAATTTTAGGCAACTGGGTCTCATCGGTAGTGCTGCCGGGAGCGGGGGGGGGATTCAAGCCGAACACGTTCCGCACCACAATCGGCATATAGGGATTGCCTTGAACAGCAGCATCTTGCGCTGACGTGCCGATTGACAATATCAGCCCGCCAGCGAGGCAAACCGCGATTTTCCCCGAAATATTCACATTTCCAATATACGAAATGAAACACCGTCCGCAACCGGAAGTTGCGGTGGTATCTGAATTTGGTGTAGCGTCGAGCCTATGGCTCGAAATCGGCGCACAGCGCCGACACTGCAGCAGTTAAATTCGAACCGTACCGGCTCCAAATGGGGCAAAAGCCCTTGTTTTTGATCTTTCGGCAGTTTATTGGACATCCTCGCCGAGTTCGACGTTCCAATAGGCCAGATCGATGAAATGCTTCCAACTGTCGTGCCGGTGCAGGCTGAAATTGATCTGCACGAAGGGGCGCCATTTTGGGCGTTTGGGTTTGCGGATGAGATGGATGCCGGCTTCCTGCGGCGTGCGATTGGCCTTCTGCGTGTTGCATTCCACGCAGGAACACACAATGTTTTCCCAGGTCGTCGGCCCGCCCCGATCGCGCGGGATGACATGATCCAGGTTCAGGTCTTTCCGGTCAAATACTCTCCCACAGTACTGGCAGGTGTTCTTGTCGCGCTCAAAAATGTTGTGGCGCGTAAATTTCACTTCCTTCTTGGGCATCCGGTCGTAGACAAACAACAGGATGATGCGGGGCACGCGAATGCGGAAGGAAACGGCGCGAATCGATTCCTCCTGAGGCGCATTTTCGGAGATATCGCGCCACTCCTGGAAATTGAACGTGCGGAAAGAACCATCCTCGGCGCCGACCACGACCTGCGCCTGTCCCTGGAACAATAGAGTGAGCGCACGGCGTGCCGTGCAGACGTTAACTGCCTGCCACAGCCGGTTAAGTACAAGTACATGCTGGTGCAACGCGGTGCTCATGGCGCTGACGGAGGAAAGCTAACAAAATGCGCCGGGCAGGTCAATGCCGTCAGACGGTCTTGTTGTAAACGGTTGCCATCTCGATGCGTGCTGGATTAGCATGCTGATGTGAAAGGTTATGTTGTTTTGTGGGCCTGTCTGGTTGTGTTGTTGCCGGTGGCGCGGGCTCAGAATGGAGGTCCCGATGATCAGTACGTCATCATCTATAGCCTCATTCAGCAGGCGGATTCGTCCGAAAACGCCGGCCAGGCGCGGCAGGCGCTGTCCCAATATGTCGCCGTGCAGGCCGAACTGAAACGGTTCGGCCAGATTTATCCCGATTGGAATCCCAGAATCGTCAATTTCCGCCTGGATTATCTCGCGGAAAAAATCGCCGAGGTTACCCAACAACTTCCCGTCTTGACCAACGCTCCGGCCGTTGCCGCGTCCGCCACCAACGCCCCACCGACGGCTGCCGTGGCGGATCTACAGGCGCAATTGGGCGCCCTGCACGAACAAATGCAAAAAATGCAGGCGGATAACACCACGTTGCAGTCCAAGCTCAAGGAAGCGCTGGGGGCACAGCCGGCGACGATTGACTCGCGCGAGCTGACCCGCGCCCAGGAGAAAATCCGGGCGCTGATGAAGGAAAACGAATTGCTCAAAGTCAGCCTGGCCCAGGGAAAGTCCGGCCCGTTGCCGGGCGCGCCGGGAACGTCGGAACCAGACACCTTGCGGCAGGCGCTGCTGGCTCTGGCCGTTGCCAATCAAAAGCTCGCGGAACAGACGGCGCGCGCCGACCAGTTGGCCGTCGAAAACCGGGCCCTGCAATCGCGCGTGCAGGCGCTCCTCGCCAGCCCGGAGGCGATCCAGGCGTTGCGCGATGAAAACGCGGTGCTGAAAAAACAGATCGCCGAATTGAAAGCCGCATCGCCGGCGGAAACCAATCAGGCGAATGCCCAATTGGCGGCGGCGCAAAAGCAGGTAGCGGTGCTGCAATCGGCGGCCCAGGTCGCTTTCTTGGAAAAGGCGGCCCTCGAAAATCGCGTGCGCCAGTTGCAGACCGCGGCGGTGAGTGCCGCGCCGGCGTCCGCCGGCGCGGCGGCCAATGAAGAACGCATCCGGGCGTTGACCGAGGAACGCGACAATCTGCTGGGGAAACTCGGTGAAGCCAATCGCGAGCTGTACGGCAGCCGGAAACAGAGTGCCGCCGCCCGCATCAACGAATTGACGGACGAAGTATCCGCATTGCGGGCCCGGCTCGCAGTCGACGAAGCGCAGGTGATTCCTTACACGCCGGAGGAACTCGCTTTGTTCAAAGCTTCGGCGCCGCCGCTGGCCGATCGGAATGCGGAGAAAAAGCCCATCACTGAACTGCCCGACGGCGCGGCCCAGCTGGTTGCCGAGGCGCAACGTTATTTCTCGGCCCGGCAATATGACAAGGCCGAGGAGGATTATCAGAAAATTTTGCAGCACGACCAGAACAACGGGCTGGTCCTGGCCAATCTGGCCATGATCGAAATGCAACAGGGCAAGCTGGACGAAGCCGAAAAAAACATTACGACGGCCGTGGCGCAGAGCCCCAACGACGCCTACAATCTCTACGTCCTGGGTTGTTTGAAATTCCAGCAGGGCAAATACGATCAGGCGCTGGACGCCTTGAGCCAGGCGGCGAAGCTGGATCCGAGGAATCCGGAAATCGAAAATTACATTGGTATAACGTTGGGCCACAAAGGTTTGCGCGCCCAGGCCGAAACGGCCCTGCGCAAGGCGATTCAACTCGATCCCAACTACGGCGCAGCCCACAACAACCTGGCGGTGGTTTATATCAGCCAGCAGCCGCCGCTGGCGGCCCTTGCCCGCTGGCATTATCAAAAAGCCCTCGACCTGGGCCAGCCGCGCAATCCCGACCTCGAACAAGTGCTGGCCGCCAAAGGCGCGCCGCCGTGAAATCATTTTGGGTAGGGACGCCGCGCTGCGGCGTCCGGACAGCGCAGCGCGCTGTCCCTGCCATTTTTTTGAAAATGATCCATTAATCCAGTCATCCAACTGTCCAGCTATCCTCGACCATGTTGCGCCAGGTGTTCCATGAATTGACCATTTCAACCCGCGGCCGCGGGCTTTGGGAAATCACGCGTGAAGTCCGGGAATGGGTCGCCCGGAACGGATGCGTGGATGGCCTGTTAACGCTTCATCTGCAACATACCTCCGCCTCGCTCCTGATTCAGGAAAACGCCGATCCCGATGTGCGTCGCGACCTGGACGTTTTTTTTGAACGGCTGGTGCCGGATGGCGATCCATTGTTTGTCCACACACTTGAAGGACCTGATGACATGCCGGCGCACATTCGTGCGGCGCTCACGACGGTGAACCTGAGCATCCCGGTGCGCCAGGGCCGGATGACGCTTGGCACCTGGCAGGGGATCTACGTGTGGGAACATCGCGTCGACCGCCACACCCGCCGCGTCACCCTGTATTTTATCGGTGAATAGCGGAGCACAGCTCAATGGTCGTGGAGCAGGCGGGAAAGCCTGCCGCACTTCTGCTTGCGGCGCAAATAGGCTCGCCAAGCCTGTCGAAAAATGGCAGGTTGCAAAAGTTTTATGCAATATATTAAAAGGTCCGGCTTTGCCGTGTTGGCGGCTCTGGCTTGGGTTTCAATGCTGGCCGCTCGCGGTGAAAGCGCCACCAACAGCTTTGGTTTTACCGGCCCGGAAATTTTTCCGATCGACGAACAAATCGATCTCCTGCATGCCGCAGACCTGGATGGTGACGGACTGGACGACCTGATTGTGGCCAACAATCTCCGTTCGAAAATCAACCTGCTTTACAATCAGACCGGCAAGACCAACCGGCCGGCTGCCAACCCGTTGCGAAAACTCGAGATCAACGAGCTGCCTCCCGATGCGCGGTTTCGCATTGATTCCATTCCCACCGACGAGCGGATCGGCTCAATGGTGGTGGCCGACCTCGATGGGGACGGCCGTCCCGACATCGCGTTTTATGGCGACGCGAGAGATCTCGAGGTGATTTACAACCACGGCACGAATGGCTGGAGCGAACCGAAGCGGTGGCATATCCCGGATGGCCAGTTGAACGTCAATGCCCTCGCCGAAGGCGACCTGAACGGCGATGGTTTGAACGATCTGGTCCTGCTCGGCGACAACGGCTCGTTTTACTTTCTGCCACAATTGCCGGATCACACGCTGGGTGAGCCGCAAAAGATTCCCTGCTCCGGTACGCCGAAATCTGTGCAAATTGTGGATGTGGACGGCGACGGCCGGAACGATTTGTTACTGGTGGATTGGGACAGTCCAACGCCTGTGCGGTTCCGGTTGCAAAATGACGCCGGCCAGCTGGGACCGGAAACATATTTCCGGGCGGCGCCGATCCGCTCGTTCTGCGCCGATAACCTCGAAGACAATCGGACCAACTACATCGTGACGATTGCACGGGATTCCGGACGGGCGCAGGTTTCGCAGTTCACCTGCCGGACGGGCGAAGTTCTGTCCGGCACGTTCCGCGAAGGGCAGTTTCAAATCCTCCCGCTGAACAAGGCCGACATGGCCCAGCGCGGGCTGTTATGGGCGGATGTCAACGGCGATGGCCGGCCGGACCTGCTGGTGGCTGAACCGGCCAGCGGCCAATTGTCGGTTTACCTGCAGCAACCCGATGGTTCGCTGGCTCCGCCCCAGACCTTCCCCACGCTGGCGGGAGTGAGCCAGTTGGCGGCCGCCGATTGGAGCGGCAACGGGCATCCCGATATTTTTCTTCTGAGCCGCGACGAAAATGCGGTGGGTGTGGCCCAGTTCGACAAGAACAGCCGGCTGCCGTTTCCCACGATCCTTCCCCTGGATGGCCGGCCGCTGGTCATGGCGGTCGGTCCATTGAAACAGGGTGCCCGGCCGTCATTGTGCGTCATTGTCGACAAGGACGGCCGGCGTTCGCTGGTGACCCGCACCGCGGACGGCCGGATGCGGACGCAAAAACTCAGCGAAAATTTCAAATCGAATCCCACCACCCTGGCCATTCAGGACGTGAATCAGGATGGCCGCGAGGACCTGGTGGTGCTGATTCCGTATGAAAAAATCAAGGTGTTGCTGCAGAAATCGGGCGGAGATTTTGACGAAGAGGATGTGGACCCGCCGGGCGGCGCCATTGAGCAGCCCTGGCTGGCGTCGGCGGACGTGGATGGCGATGGACGCCCGGAATTGCTGTTACCCCAGAAGAATTTCGTCCGGGCGGTGGTATTGGAACAGGGGACCAAAATACCGGGTTCCACCAACCAGGCCGATTGGGTTTTCCGCGTCAAGGACCAGATCAACGGCGCCGAGGACGATTCGCGCATCGTGGGCGCCGCCGCGGTACGCAATGGCAAAGGCAACACGCCGGTCATTTTCCTGCTGGACGCCGAACACAAACAATTGACGTTGTGTGAGCGGGATTCGGCCGGCGTCTGGCGCGTGACCCGCAACGTGGAGCTGCCGGTTGCCGATTTCAACGGCCTCCAATCCGTCAAACTGGGCGGTCCGGAGGTGCAGAGCATTGCGTTCCTGGGGCAGAACGCCGTTGCCTGGCTGCCGCTGGCCGGGAATCGATGGGAGCTCACAACGCTGGATGGCTATGATACGCCCATCAAAGACGGATATTTGAATGATGTGACAGCCGGGGATTTGAACAATGGCGGTCGCAAGGACCTGGTGTTTCTGGAGACCGCGAAAAATTACCTGGACCTGGTCGTATTTGATTCCCATCACAAGCTCGTGCCGGCCAATCGCTGGCAGGTATTCGAACAGCATACCTTCCGCGGCGCCGCCAACGCCCTGCCGGAA
>Ga0335078_10001199_pt1 | contig 39327 bp, 32 predicted proteins | sample Lox_Sample_32_FD_206711 | JGI IMG/M metagenome (GOLD analysis project Ga0335078, IMG submission 206711) | Soil microbial communities from Loxahatchee National Wildlife Refuge, Florida, United States - Lox_Sample_3.2 | ecosystem: Environmental > Terrestrial > Soil > Wetlands | place: USA... | reverse complement strand
AGTCGCCGCTTTCACTACGTTCTGGTAGATGAATACCAGGACACCAACCGTCCGCAGTACGAATTGATGCGCCTGCTCGCGGGATCGCGGCACAACGTTTGCGCCGTGGGCGACGAAGATCAATCCATCTACTCGTGGCGTGGCGCCGACATTCGCAACATTCTGGAATTTGAGCAGGCGTTTCCTGAAGCCAAAATCATTCGCCTGGAGCAAAATTACCGCTCCACGCAGAACATTCTGCAGGCTGCATCCGCCGTGGTGTCGAACAACGTTCGCCGCAAAGGCAAGAACCTGTGGACCTCGCGCCAGGGCGGAGCGAAGATCGGCTACTACGAAGCCCCCGACGGCGAGAACGAGGCCCTCTTCGCCGCCGACTGGATTGCCCGTTACCTGCGTCAAGCGGTCGAGCAAGGCGATAACGGGCGCGCCGCCGTGCTCTACCGCACCAACTCGCAGTCGCGCCTATTTGAAGAGGCCATGCGCCGTTATCAGTTGAAGTACCACGTGGTCGGCGGGTTTTCTTTTTATGAGCGGGCCGAAATCAAAGACATGATTTCGTACCTGAAAGTCATCCACAATCCGCACGATTCGATCTCGCTGCTGCGTGTAATCAACACGCCGGTGCGCGGCATCGGCAAGACGACCATTGAGACTCTGGAGAGCCTGGCGCTCGAAACCGGACTGTCGCTGTGGGGAGCAATCGGCGAAGCCATCCGCCGACAGTTGCTCGCGCCCCGCGCGCTGGCTGGGCTGAAAAGCTTTGAGCAGCTGATTGAAGATGGCCGCGCTATGCTGGCGGGAAATTACGCTGAGCGGCTGGAAATATCGGCTGCGGCAGAGGAATCTGAGCAAACGGAAGTGTCTCCAGCCGCTGTAGAACTGGATGACCAGATCAGCTTCGATCCCTCGATCTTTGCAAACGCCGCGGAAGACGACCGTCCCGCCGGCGTCCCGCCGGCAGAACCCGGCCCCGGCTCAGAGTCTCAAGAGAGTGACGAATCTTCCGGCACGGGCCGGGGGGACGCCGGCGCTACAGTTAACCCCAGCACCGCCGACGTCCTCAAATTCCTCATTGACCGCACCGGCTACATCAAGCAGCTCGAAGAAGAAGACACGCCCGAGGCCTACTCGCGCATCGAGAACCTGCGCGAACTGGTGAACGCCGCGATGGATTCCCGTGATCGCGGCGAAACGCTTGACCAATTTCTCGACCACGCCGCCCTCGTAGCCGATGCCGATGCCTACGACGAGCGTGCCCAGATCACGTTGATGACGCTGCACGCCGCTAAGGGCCTGGAGTTTCCGCTGGTCTTCCTGTGCGGCATGGAAGAAGGCTTATTCCCGCATTCCAGAACGTTCCTGCAGCCCGATGACATTGAAGAAGAACGCCGCCTCTGCTACGTGGGCATGACCCGCGCCATGGACACGCTGGTACTGACCCGCGCCGTCTATCGCCGCCGCTACGGCACCGACATGCCTGAGGCCAGCATGCCTTCGCGGTTTCTGGATGAAGTACCCGCCGGCCTGCTGGAAGAATTGGGCGTCTCCCGCAAAGCCCGTGTGGGCGCGGGCGATTCGAGCGCACGAGGTGTGGCGCGGACAGTCCCGTCCGCGAACCGCGTTAGCGGCCACGAAACCAGCCACTACGCCTACGAAGATGAAGATCAAAGCGCCAATTGGGTTGAGGGCCGAAAGCCGCGCTACGCCGCCAATTCCGCGCCCAAATACAATTCGATTGATAACATCGCGGAGTTCTTCGCTTCACGCGGGAAGAAGTTCAATCTCCCGAAGTTGCCCTCAGAAGAGCCCACCGGCCGGCGCGGCTTCCGACCCGGCCAGAAGGTCCGCCATCCGAAATATGGTGAAGGCACCGTCTATCAACGCGAAGGAGAAGGCGAAGAAGCCAAGATTACTGTACAATTTCCACGCTTCGGCTTGAAGAAGCTGGTAGAGAAGTATGCCCAGCTGGAGCGGGCCTAGAGCGATTTGTAATTTTGTAATCGCGTAATTTGGTAATTTGAACTGCAGCGGGTTCAAATTCACAAATTACCCAATTACCAAATTACAAATTCCTAAGTGGGAGACAACACCGCACTCATGGCAAATACCAAGTCGTTAAGCAAGGAAGAACGCAAGAAGATCAAGCGGGCGGCGCGGAAGAAGAAGAAGGTGGAAAGTCCGCTCAAGCCGCGAGAGTACGCGCGCGGATCGAAGAAAAGCAAAGTGAAAAAGATGGCGCGCGGCCAAGCGAAACGGTAGTCGTCAGTCTTCGGCCGTCAGTCGTCAGCAACCAAGAAACGTGTGCGGCGGAACGGTCGAATCGTCCACCCACCCGAGCACGGGCGAGGACACCCCGGCCAAACATCAACCAGGAGCAGATTCTGGCCAACAACCAACTTTTTGCCAGGAAGTCCATTGATAAGCTGATCGCCGACTCGGAGGCGCCGGAATCCCGCCTCCGGAAAAGTCTCGGCCCCTGGTCGCTGACCGCGCTGGGCATTGGCGCCATTATCGGTGCCGGCATTTTTGTGCTCACCGGAACCGCGGCGGCGGGCGAGCATTTCCAGGCACCTTCCATCCTGCACGCGCAGGTGATGGACCTGATTATCAATCTGGTGCGCACCGGCAGCATGTCGGGTGCGCTAATGCACGGCAGACCTGCGGCGGGGCCTTCCATTGCCATTTCGTTCCTGCTGGTGGCGGTGGCGTGCAGCTTCGCCGGCCTGTGTTATGCCGAACTGGCCTCGATGATTCCCATCGCAGGCAGCGCCTACACCTATTCCTACGCCACGCTGGGCGAAATTTTCGCCTGGATTATCGGCTGGGACCTGATTCTCGAATATTGCGTCAGCAACGTTGCCGTGGCCGTAGGATTCAGCGGTTATGCCAAGGCACAGCTGGCGGCCTTTGGCTTGATCCTGCCGGATAAATGGTCCACCCCGGTCTGGGCCTCGGGCCAATGGACGGGCGCGTACTTTAACCTGCCCGGATTTCTCATTGTCTTCTTCCTGACTCTTCTTCTGGTGCGCGGTGTCCGCGAGTCAGCCGAAGCCAACAATGTAATGGTCGCCATCAAGATCGGCGCTATCCTCATCTTCCTGGCCGTGGGCGGCATGCTGATTCATCCCAGCAACTGGAAGCCGTTTGCCCCCTCCGGGTTTGCCGGCATCGTTTCCGGCGGCGCCATCGTTTTCTTCACGTACATCGGTTTTGATTCCGTCTCCACCGCCGCCGAAGAGTGCAAGGACCCGCAGCGCGATCTTCCCTTTGGCATTATCGCTTCGCTGGTTGTCTGCACGGTGCTCTACGTGGGCGTGGCGATCGTTCTGCTGGGCATGATGAATTACACCACCTTCGTTTCGGGCAAGGCAGCGGAAGCGCCGGTGGCGTACGCCTTGCATGTTCTGGGTGCCAACCGGTTTGCGCAATCGGTCATTATTGTGGGCGCTCTGATGGGGATGATTTCTTCGCTGCTGGTCTTCCAATACGGCCAGTCGCGCATCTGGTACGCCATGTCGCGCGACGGCCTGCTCCCCAAGCTGTTTTCCGCCGTGCATCCCAAATTCAAGACGCCGCACTGGTCCACCTGGATTGCGTGCTTTGCCGTGGGTATCCCCGCCGGGCTGGTGGATATCGGCGAAGCCGCGGATCTCTCCAACATCGGCACGCTTTTTGCCTTCGTACTGGTTTCTTTGGGCGTGATCTTTTTGCGCCGCAAGCAGCCGGACCGTCCCCGAGCCTTCCGCGTTCCCTTCGTACCGTGGTTTCCTCTGATTTCCGTCGTGCTCTGCGTCGGCTTGATGTCGGGGCTCCCGGTAGTCACCTGGATCCGCTTTGTGGGCTGGCTGTTCATAGGCTTGATCATCTATATCTTCTACAGCCGCCACCACAGCGAGTTCGCCGGCCGCAACTGATTTCCGGACCGCGAACTCCGGAGCTAGCGACGGGCCAGGTTTCGGGGGGAGTTTTGGCCAAAGACTAACGGCCAAAGGCCAACGACCAAAAGCCAACGACTGCCCAACGGACTGAAGTAAGATATCCCTTTGCAACCCCTCACGATCCCATCCCCGGCCCGCGGGTGCTTCCCATGAGGCAGCTCACCCGCTTGCTGCGTTACGTTAGCCCTTATTGGTGGCAGTTGATCTCGTCTGTAATTCTGCTGGCGGGTGTCGGCTTGCTCGACGCGTTCCGCCTGCTGCTTGTCGGCCCTATCCTCGATCGCGTTCTCAATCCTTCCACTGGATCGCAAAACATCCGCCTCTTCACCCTTCCCGGCAGTGGGCACGCAATTTATCTACAGCGCTTCGTTCCCTCGCACCTGCACAACGCCTGGACCATCGTGGCTTACGCGCTGATCGTCTCCACGGTGCTGAAGGGCATCTTCGACTACACCGGCACCTACCTGGTGAACTATGCCGGCTTTGGCATGATCACCGACCTGCGCAACCGTCTGTATGACTCGGTCCTGCAGCGTTCGGCGGCATTCTTTCAGAAGCACACTACCGGCACTCTGATTTCCACCATTGTCAGCGACATCGAGCGGGTCCAGTATGCGCTTTCCAGCGTGCTGGCAGAATTCCTGCAGCAGTTTTTCACTTTCTTGTTTACCGCCGCCGTCGTCGTGGTCCTGGGGAAAAAGCTTTCCTGGCTGCTGTTGCTGTTTGTGCCCTTCATTCTTTTTTCCGTCAGCAAGATCGGAAGGCGCGTGCGTCACACCACACGCGGCGGCCAGGACAAGCTGGCCGACATTCAAAACATCCTGCAGGAAACCATCAGTGGCAACCGCATCGTGAAGGCCTTCAGCATGGAATCGTGGGAGATCGCCCGCTTCCGCAGGGCCGCACAGCGGCTGTTCTCGGCCAACCTGCGCTCGGTTGCCGCGGTCGCCGTGAGTTCGCCTCTCATGGACATTTTCGGCGCCATCGCCATCGCGCTGCTCGTCTTGCTCGGCCGCGACGAGATCGTGCATGGCGCCTTTACCCCCGGTGTCTTTCTCGCCTTCATCGTCGCCGTCTTCAAGCTCTATGACCCGGTTCGGAAGTTTGCGCAATTCAACAACAACTTCCAGCAGGCGCTGGGCGCATCATCGGAAATTTTCCGCTTCATGGACACCGAAGACGCCATTCGCGAAGCTCCGGGCGCTAAGCCTCTGCCCAAATTTTCCCGCAGCATCCGTTTTGAAAACGTCTCTTTCTCCTATGAGGGCAACGGCGCGGCTGGTCGCGAGACCCTGCAGCACATCAATCTCGAAGTGAAAGCCGGCGAGGTGCTGGCTGTAGTCGGTTCGAGCGGCGCTGGGAAGAGCACGCTGGTCCATCTTATCCCACGCTTTTTTGATGTCACCGCAGGCAAGCTCCTGATTGACGATCACGACGTGCGCAGCGTGACGCTCCCGTCACTCCGTTCCCAGATCGGCGTAGTTACCCAGGAAACCGTGCTGTTCAACGACACAGCGCGCAACAATATCGCCTACGGCCAGCCCAGCGTTTCGCTGAAAGCCGTAGAGGCCGCTGCCCGCGCCGCCCGCGCGCACGATTTCATTCTGGACTTGCCGCAAGGTTACGATACGATGATCGGCGAACGGGGCGTGCGCCTTTCCGGCGGCGAGCGGCAGCGCATTGCCATCGCCCGCGCCTTGCTGAAAAATGCTCCGATCCTTATTCTCGATGAGGCCACTTCGGCGCTCGACAGCGAATCGGAGTCGCTTGTGCAGTCGGCGCTGCAAACCCTCATGGAGGGACGGACGGTGCTGGTGATCGCCCACCGCCTCTCCACTGTGCGCCGTGCCGACCGCATCGTGGTGCTGGAAAACGGCAGCATCGCCGACATAGGAACGCACGACCAGCTCATGAACAAGCCGGGAACCTACCGGCGGCTGTACGATTTGCAATTTGTGGATGTGGAAACGCTGAAGTAAGAGACTAAGCACTTAGCATTTAGCCCGTCATGCCAAGTGTTAAGTGCCAAATGCTAACTGCTAAGTGCAAAGTGCTTCCCATGCCCATTCGCTCCATGACCGGATTCGCCCAGATAAAAGGCCAGGCTGGCAGCCAGCTCAGCTTTACCCTTTCGCTGAAGTCCGTCAACCACCGCTTTCTCGATCTGCACTTCCGTCTGCCCTCCGACTCAGACGGCCTCGAGATGAAGCTCCGCCGCCTGCTCAAGGAAAAGCTGGCGCGCGGCCACGTGGAACTTTCCTTGAATCTGGAGCGCGCCAACGGCGAAGGCTTCTCGCTCAATAAGCAGATCGTTGGCGGCTACGTGCAAGCCTTCCGCGCCGCTGCAGCGGAGTTTGGCCTCGCCACCGAGCCCGACCTCAACGCTGCCCTGCGCGTCCCCGGCGCTCTCGAAGCCGCCACCGCCCCAACCGACAGCGCGCTGGAAGATTCCGTTCTGGCCAAAACCGAGACCGCCCTCGAAGCCCTGAACCGCATGCGTGGCGAAGAAGGCGGCGGCATTGACCGCGAACTTCGCCAGCGAATGCAGCACATCCGGCACGCCGGCAAAGAGGTGGAATTGCTCCGCCGCACCGTGTTGCAAACTCATCTGGAGAAGCTGAAGTCCCGCATGCAGGAACTCGTCGGCGCCCAGGTGGATGCCGAACGGCTGCTGCAGGAGGCTGCCTTGCTCGCCGACCGCAGCGACATCCAGGAAGAACTGGTGCGCCTCGATAACCACGTCAATCATTTTCTCGGGCTGCTCGACCAGGGGGGCGAGGTCGGCAAGAAACTCGACTTCCTGCTGCAGGAGATGAACCGCGAGGGCAACACCCTGCTTTCCAAAACCAGCGGTCTCGCCGGAGATGCCCTGAAAATGACCGAGCTGGGACTAGCCATCAAGTCCGAAATCGAAAAAGCGCGCGAGCAGGTGCAAAACATCGAATGATCACCGTGTTCATCGTCTCCGCGCCTTCCGGCTCGGGGAAATCCACGCTGGTGAATGAAATCCGCAAGCTCGTGCCCGGCCTGGATTTTTCCGTCTCCTACACCACCCGCCCTCCGCGCGGCAGCGAGCATGGCGGCCGCGAATATTATTTTGTGTCGCGGCCCGAGTTCGAGGCCATGGCGCGCAATGGGGATTTCCTCGAATACGCCGACGTCTTCGGCAATTACTACGGTACCGCCCAGCGGGTCTTGAAAAAGGCCGAGGAAAACGGTCATGATCTATTGTTGGACATTGACGTTCAGGGCGCGGAGCTGGTGAAGCAGAAACTGCACGAGGCGGTGCGCATCTTCATCTTGCCTCCTGACCTGCAGACGCTGGAGTGGCGCTTGCGCAATCGTGGGGCCGACAAAGAGAAAGATATCGAACGGCGACTGGCTACGGCCCGTCGGGAGATTGAGAATTACTCCAAATACGACTATATTTTGGTGAACGACCGCCTGGAAGAGTCGGTGGAAAGCCTGAAGGCGATCATTTTGTCGGAGCGGCGCAAGCGATCGGAAGTTGCTCCTTCCCCGCTCGACGGGGAGTTGGCAGCGCGGGCGGAATTGTCTCGCCTGGCGAACGTGCAGCAGAGAGTGGCGCCGATTTTGGAGTCGTTCCGCAGGCCGCCTCAGGCAGGAGCCAGCGGCAGCAACTGAGTCCGGGAAACTGAGAGCCGCAACCAGAACTGGGCCGTGGGCCAGGGCCTGCGGTTGTTAGTGGGGTGCCAAGAACGATTGGCAGCAGCATAGCAGGGGAGAACATCATGAAGTTAATGGACGGGTTTGACAGCAACTATCGTTACATCCTCGTAGCGGCGCGGAGGGCGCGGCAGCTTCAGGGTGGGGCGCCACCGGTCATCGAAACCCCCTCCCGCAAGCCCTGCCGTATCGCCCAGGATGAGATCCGGGCCGGCAAGGTAAAGTGGCTCATTCCCGAAGCTCCCAAGCCGGAAGTGGAAGCTGCCAGCGAGACCCTGGATAAGGCAATTGGCCAGGCAGATTGACGAACCTAAGATTTATGAATCTGGGAGTTTGGGTGGCGCAGCGCTTCAACGTTGCGATATCTCAACTTTCCTTCGTGCCGGCTTTGGTCCCTGCGGGTTGACCGTGCTTTCATCGAGCGCTTAGTAAATCGCCGCTCACAGATCTTTCATCTAATTTGTAGTCCACCATGAAAATCGCCCTCGGTGTCAGCGGCGGGATCGCGGCGTACAAGGCGGCCGAGATCGTCCGCCTGTTGCAGGACCGCGGCATCCGCGTGCAGGTCATCATGACAGAGGCCGCGCAGCAGTTTGTGCAGCCCCTCACCTTCGCCGCACTTTCCGGAGAAAAAGTTATTACCGGCATGTTCGCTGCCGGCAGCGAACAACCCAACATTGATTCGGCAATTGAACACATCGCCGTGGCGCAAACGATTGATGCGCTGCTGGTCGCCCCCGCGACCGCCGACGTTCTCGCCAAATTCGCTCAGGGCGTGGCCAACGATTTTCTGACGACGCTCTATCTCGCCACCACCGCTCCGGTTGTTGTGGCTCCGGCAATGAACGTCAACATGTGGAACCATCCAGCCACGCAAGCCAATCTTGAAATTCTCAAAAAGCGTGGCGTGAAAATCGTTGAGCCCGGCGAAGGCTACTTGGCTTGCGGCATGACCGGCGCCGGCCGCTTGGCCGAGAACGAATTGATCGTGGCCGCCGTGATGCAGGCGCTAGGCGCTTCACAAGATTTGGCAGGCGAAACAGTTCTTATCACCGCCGGCCCCACGCGCGAAAAGATTGATCCCGTGCGTTACATCACTAATCGCTCCAGCGGCCGCATGGGCTATGCCCTGGCGGAAGCTGCCCTACGCCGCGGTGCTCGCGTGCTGCTGGTGAGCGGGCCCACTGCGCTAACTCCGCCCGGCGCAGCCGAACTCACGCGCGTGGAATCAGCGGAGCAAATGCGCGAAGCCGTGCTGAATCTGCTGGCGCAATCCACAATCGTCATCAAGACTGCCGCGGTCTCCGACTATCGCCCAAAAAATGTTGCCGCTCAAAAAATCAAACGGCATGGGGCCATCGCCCTGGAACTCGAACCCACAGGCGACATCCTGGCCGAGATCGCGCGCCGCCGGAAATCTCAACTTGTGGTCGGCTTCGCCGCCGAGACCGAGAACGTTCTGGAAAATGCCCGCCAGAAGCTGGCGGCCAAATCGCTCGATGCCATCGTGGTCAACGATGTCTCACACGAAGGCGTCGGCTTCGATTCCGACCGCAACGCCGTGACCATCATCACCCACGATGAGATAGTCGAAGTGCCCGAGACCACCAAGTGGGAAGTCGCCCAGCGCGTGCTCGATCAGGTGGTTCGCCTGCGCAAGCAAACCCCGGCGGCAAAACCGTAGCGACAGCATCCCGCAAGGTACGAGCCCCCAGACACTTGTCATCCTTCGCGTAGCGAAGGACCCCTATGCAGCCTTCAACTAGGCGACGCCTCTGGGCATTCTCACGATGCTCTCGCTCCGCTCTTGGTAGAATGCCTTGCAGCACGGTTGATCTCGATTCGGTGGCATTCCTTGCCACGCTCGCGATGAGACACTGTGGTTAATTCAACGACGACAACCGATGACCGAATCGCTCACTCCCCAAACCCGCCGCGCCCTCGCCGAGCGAATTCGCTACTACAACGAACTCGGCATCTACGATTTCTATCGTCGAGAAACCAGCCACCCTGAAGCCGGCACTCTTCTAATTGCAAGTGAATTCCAGCCAGAACCTCCGGAGCCCATGCCCCCCAAGCCCATCTCCGTTCCAGTGGAAGTTGCCGACGACATGTTCGCCTCGCCCAAACCCGAAGCCGCGGTCAACGATCCAGCCAAAGCCCTGCGCCTCATTCGCGAGGATTTGGGCGACTGTACCCGCTGCCCCCTTCACAAACAAGGGCGCAAGCAGATTGTGTTCGGCGTCGGCAATCCGCGCGCCGAGTTGATGTTCATCGGAGAAGCCCCTGGCGCCGATGAAGACCAGCAGGGCGAACCCTTCGTGGGCCGCGCCGGCCAGTTGCTCAACAACATGATCAAAGCCATGGGCCTCGATCGCGGGCAGGTCTACATCGCCAACATCATCAAATGCCGCCCGCCCGGCAACCGCACGCCGGAACGCGACGAGTGCGAAACCTGCTCGCCGTTTCTTATGCGCCAGATCGCGGTGATCCAGCCCAAAGTAATCGTGGCGCTCGGCGCAGTAGCGGCGAAAACGCTGCTCGCGGTCAACGCCCCCATGTCCGAGTTTCGCGGGCACTGGTACGATTTTCGCGGCACCAAACTTGCCGTCACATACCACCCGGCATTCCTGCTGCGCGATCCCCGCCAGAAGAAAGAAACCTGGAAAGACCTTCAGATGGTAATGAAGGAGCTTGGGCTGACCGTCCCTGCGAAGAGCCCGGAGTAGCTTGCGGTGTCCGCGCGGGAACACTTGCCCGCACGGATTCAGATTGCCCGAGCCGCGCTGCTATCCCTTTCTGATCTGCCGCCTTCGGCCCAGCGTCATCACCTCGCGCAGCGCTTTATTGATACGGGTCTGGTAGCCACGCCCCTGGGCTTGGAACCAGGCAATGACATCTGCATCCAGGCGCAACGTCACCGGCTTCTTGATGGGCCTGAACATTGTGCCCACGCCCGCAGGCCAACGGGCGTCAGCGGCAGTGTGTATGGTAACGCCCTTGTTCCCCCTGGCGGCTTTCCTACGGACTACCTTCCGGGCCTTCTTTTTTCGAGGCTTCATAGCGCCGACTCCTCGCGATGTCCGTTTTTATGACAAATGTTCCACGTGGAACATTGTCAATACTACATCATCGGTACAAATATATATGGAATATGAGGAGAATCAAGCACTTAGGGAGACAAAAGGCCGTGGGCGTAAGTCCTTTAGATTGGAAATGGCGCGTGTGAAAAAAGCACAGGGATAGATTACTTCGGTGGCATTGACAGGCCTTCGATGACCAGTGAAACTCGATGCAACCGTCGCGCACGGGAACGCAAAACCAGAGGGGGCTTGGGGCATGAGGGCAGCTATCTGCCTTTTCACGGTATTGCTATTTGTGCCGGCGGGAAATCTTCACGCCCAGTCCGGCGACCAAACCAGCAAGCTGATGGCGCTGGAAAATGCCTGGAACCAGGCGCAGATTCATCACGATTCCAAGTCCCTCGAAGACCTGGTGGGCGCGGAGTTCATTTACACCGATACCGACGGTACGGTGATGAACAAGGCCCAGTTTCTCGCCGACAATGACGACCCCGACTATCGCGCCAGCCTAGTGACCAACGAAAAGGTAAAGGTCTATTCCTATCCCAACACTGCAATCGTAGCGGGCACTTACCACGCCAAAGGAACTTACAAAGGCAAGCCATTCGACCACTACGGCCGCTTCACCGATACCTGGATTTATCTGAACGGTATGTGGCAGTGCGTGGCCAGCCACACTACGCTGGTAGGGAAGTAGCGCTTAATTGGCGTCTGTGTGGGGGTGGGATTATCCCGCCTGAGGACTACCGCTTCAGCATCTTCTCAAAATACTTTTTGTCGTACACATTCGATGCTTTCTGCACCGACTCCAGCACGCGGCGAATCTTTCCGCGGTCGTCGCGGCCGGTGTCGTTGAATTGAATAGCCACGCCTGAACCGGGATCCATGCGGATCACGCTGCCGCCGGCTTCCGCTTTCCCTTCTTCAATGGAGAATGTCAGGCTCAACTGGCTGCCCGCGGGCAGAATGGCGCTGGTCTCCACGAAACACCCTCCCAGGCTGATGTTGGTGAGATTGCCCAGGATCATCTGCTCGTTGCCCTTCTGCCGTATTTCAACAGTAATTCTTCCGCTCACCCGCGGATACAGGCGGCGGTTCTTGCGGAAGGGCTGCTTCTCTTTTTCCTGATACATGTGGCGGTCGGCTTCCGCCAGCAGAGTTTCAGCGTCTTCACCGTCCTTCGGATAAATTGCATGCCCGGTGCTCAGCGAAAGAATGTCCTCCCCGCACACATCGTGCCCCGCCTGCCGGGCCAGTTCCTTCAATTGTTGGGCACGTTTCTTCGCGGCATCGGCGGAAAGCCCGGGAATCACCATCACGAATTCGTCGCCTCCCATACGGGCAACGTAGTCGTATTCGCGGCAGGTGCGTTGCACCGCGTGGGCAAAGAGGCGCAGCACGCGATTACCCTCGAGATGCCCGAAGCGGTCGTTGACCTGCTTGAAGCCGTCCATATCGCAGACCATTACCGCCAGCGATGTATTCTCCCGCTTGCAGCGCACCAGTTCTCGCTCCAGTTGCACGAACAGGGAGCGGGCATTGGGCAGGCCGGTCATGAAATCGGTGGTGGCCGAACTTTCCGCCAGTTTGTACTTCAGGGCGTTTTCCGCGGCCAGCGCCATCTTGGAGCTCACCGCCAGCAGAATGCGCAGGTGATCTTTGGTGAAAGCGTCTGGCTCGCTGTTATATAGGGCAATCACGCCAACTACGCCTTCCAGGCCCTCAAGCGGCACCGCCAGCGCCGAGCGTAGTGTGCTGAACTTAGTAGGATCGTTTAGATATCCCGGCTCAACCGAAGGATTGCCGTTTATGATCGGCTTGCGGTTCATCGCCACCCATCCGGAGAGCCCTTGCCCGATGGGAATGCGCAGCGTGGAGAACAGGCGATAGTTGTCGCCGTTCACGTGCTCTGGAATCAACTCATTTCCACGCCGGATGTAAACCGCTATGGCGTCATACGGCACCAGCCGCTTCAACTTCGTAGAAAACACCGAGATGGTCTCTTCCAGACTGAGCGACGCGCCCAGGTCCTGGCTGACCTCGAACAGGGTTTGCGCCTCCTGGCGGGCGGCGGCGATCGAGGCCAGGAAGTTGCTCTCCGGCGCCTTCTTGCGATGCGCACTGCCTTCGAATCCTGCGTCCGGCGCATCTCCACGTTCGACTTTCAGCTCGGTCGAGAGTTTCAGGCCGGCGTCGGCGGACGCTCCCGACTGCACAATCTTCTCCAGGTCGCGATAGTGTTTTTGCAGCACGTCCACAACTTTGGGATCGAACGCCTTGCCCGAGTCTGCCGCCAGCCGCTTCATGGCTTCATCCATGGGCAGGGCGCGGCGGTATTGGCGGTCCGAAGCCAGGGCATCGAGAAAATCCACCGCCGAGAGAATGCGCGCTCCAATGGGGATATCTTCGCCCTTCAGTCCTGAGGGATATCCCGTGCCGTCCCATTTCTCGTGATGGGCGCGCACAATCGGCACCACCGGATAAGGGAACCGCACGCGCTCCAGAATCTCCGCCCCAACCACCGGGTGGATCTTCATCTTCTCGAATTCTTCCGGCGTAAGCCGCCCCGGCTTGGAGATAATGTGCTCGGGGACCGCCAGCTTTCCGATGTCGTGCAGCAGGGCCGCCGCGTGCAGGGCCTCCATTTCCCCCTGCGGAAGTTTCATCTCCTTGGCGATTTCAACCGCGTATACCTGCACCCGCTCGAGGTGGTCGTGGGTCGTGTGGTCCTTGGCTTCAATGGCCAGCGCCAGCGCCTCAATGGTGCGCAAGTGCAGGTTAGCCATTTCTTCAATGTGCCGCTTGCGGTCTTCCACCTTGCTGGCGTACAGCCGGTAGGAACGATGGACCGCGTACATCGCCGGGACCACCAGCAGCGAGGTTTCCCAGGGGAAAGACCGATTGAGCCAGGCAATGAGACTGGCCACGGCGGCCCCGACCAGGTAATAAGGGAACGCCCACGAGTAGCAATCCAGCCACAGCGCGCGCAGCGACTTCCTCTCCGTAAGCGCCAGCGCGGTGGCGATAAGGCCGGTATCAGCCACAAAATAGATCGTGGCCGAAGCCAGCAGGAGCAGCGTGCTGTTGCGGAACGGCCCGTGAATTAAAGCGGAATGATACAGCCCGTAAGCCAAAGTGATGGCGAAAGCGCTGGCGCAAAGATTGAACGCCACCCGCACCGGCCGCGGCTTACTGCGATAGTAAGTCTGGCTGAGGACCGCGAGCACGCCCAGCAGCACAGTTTCCGTGAAACTCAGTTCTAGAATGCCTACCAGAACGAACAGAAAATTCACCGACATCGTGTCGGCGATGTCTGGCAAGTTCACGGCGAACCGCGCCGCTAGGAAGGTGACCAGCAGGTAGCAAATGAACTCGGCCAGGTTGCGGCTGTCAGGATTTGCCGCTGCAACGAGCAGTACGAAACCGCCCACGAGCACAACCAGGCCGATATAGGCCTTGGCGGCAAAGGTCATCCTTCTCCAATGGCGGCGAGCGCTCACGGTCTTGGTAGTGTTGCTCCTAGTCAGCCTCTGGCAGTGTTGTCTTGCGGGGACGCTTCAGCAGCCTTATTGATAACAGCTAACTTCCATAGAGACAATCACTTACGTAGATGAAGAGGAAACTTTCGTAATGTCAATTGGCGCCAAATTGCTTGTCACGCCGCAAGCGGGTCTCGCCTTTGGAACAACCCCCTTTCCCTGCCGCAACTTAGGGCCGAGTGTGTGTTAGATTGGCCATGGGCCGGGCCCTTAGCTCAGCGGTTAGAGCAGTGGACTCATAATCCATTGGTCCCAGGTTCAAATCCTGGAGGGCCCACCAGAAACCAATATAGGCGCGGGAGTCCTCGCCCGTGCGATGTATGGGAAGGCAAGAAAGCAAGAGTCTGAGCACCCAACTGGCCCGAGCAAGTTCGAAAAGGCTCCGGCCCTGGCGCGCGCTGGGACGTGCGCGCCAACTCAAAACCCAATGCTTGATCTAAGTTTCGTTCGCTACAATCTCCCCCTGGTCGAAGAAAAGCTGCGGCAACGCGGCATGGATCCCGCTGTCCTGAAAGACTTCCGCGAAGTGGACGCCCAGCGCCGCCACGCCATCACCGAAGCCGAGACCATGAAGGCGCAGCGCAACCGCTCCTCGGAAGAGATCGCAAAACTGAAGAAGAACGGGCAGGACGCGACCGCGCTGGTGGCCGAAACGAAGAGCTTGCGCGAGAAAATTCAGGAGCTGGAGAAAACGGCTACTGAGCAGGAAACCAAGCTTCAAGAAATTCTGACGGGCATTCCCAATCTTCCCCATGAGAGCGTCCCCGTGGGGAAGACGCCGGAAGAGAATGTCGAAGTCCGGCGCTGGGGAACGCCGCCAAAATTCGATTTCGCACCCAAGCCGCATTGGGAGTTGGGCGAGCAGCTTGGAGTGCTTGACTTGGAGCGCGCGGTAAAGCTCTCCGGCGCCCGTTTCGCGGTCTATTGGGACCTCGGCGCCCGGCTTGAGCGTGCCTTGGCCAACTTCATGCTCGATCTGCACACCCGCGAGCATGGCTACACGGAAGTTCTGCCGCCGTATCTCGTGAACTCCGATTCCATGTATGGCACTGGCCAACTCCCCAAATTCGCCGCCGATCTGTTTCGCGTGCCGCATGGCGAAAAGGACCTCTGGCTCATTCCGACAGCCGAAGTTCCAGTCACGAACCTTTATCGCGACGAAACCCTGGACGGCGCCCGCCTGCCGATTTCCCTCACCGCCTATACTCCCTGCTTTCGCAGCGAGGCTGGCTCCTACGGCAAAGATGTGCGCGGCATCATCCGTCAACACCAGTTTCAAAAGGTCGAGCTGGTGAAGTTTTCCCGGCCTGAGGAATCCTACGAACAGTTGGAAAAGCTGACCGGCAACGCCGAGGAAGTCCTGCGGCGCCTGGGCCTGCACTACCGCGTGGTTGCCCTATGTACCGGAGATATGGGCTTTTCCTCGGCAAAGACGTACGATATTGAGGTTTGGCTGCCCGGCCAGCAGCTATTCCGCGAGATTTCCTCTTGTTCGAATTTTGAGTCATTTCAGGCGCGGCGTGCTAACATCCGTTTCCGGCGCGAGGGCAAAGGGAAACCCGAACTGGTGCACACCTTGAACGGCAGCGGTTTGGCGGTAGGACGTACCTGGCTGGCTATCGTGGAAAATTATCAGCAGGCGGATGGAAGCGTGGTGATTCCGGAGCCCCTGCGGCCGTACATGGGCGCGGACCGCATCACGCCACGGAAGTTCTGAGCGCCGCGCGGACAAGGTGTCCGCGCCACAACGAGTTTGCCATTCACGGAGGCAAAAACTAGACTTGAACCGGGCCGAGCTAACCACGACGATCCCCACCGCGCCCGCGGTGCCGATGAATAAACTCTGGCGCACAATTCGCGGATACATTTTATGGTCTTATGAGCGCGGCACCATCCAATACGATGTGATGGTGACTTTAGTTTTGCTGTTTGTTTTCCTTTCTCCTTACTGGATCAACTTCAACGACAAACCGATCGGGCGCATGCCGCATCCAACCGAAGTAGCCATCCAGCCCGACGGCCAGGGCGGTTTCGTTTATCAGATCGAGGCAAACGCGGTCCACAGCAAGGGTGATGACGCAGTCCGCGGCGAGCTACAGAAGATTATTGAGCCGATTTCAGGCGAAGTGACCATCACCAGGGTTGAGCCCGTGCTCGACCGCGCCGGCCGCGTGCTGATGTACAAGGTTTGGATTAAACGGTAATGACGGCAATCGGGCCCCGCACATCCGTGTGATGAAAATCCGCAACTCCATACCGGTCTGGCTGGCGGTCGCGCTGGCCGTCGCTGCATCGGCTCAGGAAACGCCCTCCGCTCTCAACAAAGTGCTCACCGAAATGGATAGTGCCGCTGCCAAATTTCGCAGCGCCGAAGCCGCTTTCCAGTGGGACCAGTTTCAAAAAGTAGTGGAAGAAACCGATACCCAAAAAGGCAAGATTTACTTCCGCCGAGCCGGCGATGACATGCAAATGGCGGCTGACATCACCCAGCCCGATCCCAAATATGTCCTGTACACCGATGGCAAGGTGCAGTGGTATCAGCCGGGCATTGATCAGGTGACCGTCTATGACGCCGGCAAGAGCCGCCAGGACGTGGGTGCATTTCTTCTGCTCGGCTTTGGCGGCGGCGGGCACGAACTGCTGAAGTCTTACGACGTGAAGTATCTCGGCACGGAGAAGCTGGGCGGCGTCAACACGGTGAAACTCGATCTGACCCCGAAAGCGCCCAACATCCGCAACCACGTAGAACACATCGTGTTGTGGGTTGATCCCGATTTGGGAGTTTCGGTGCAACAGAAGCTTTTTCAGCCAGGGGGCGATTACCGCTTGGCCAAGTATTCGGACATTCGCATCAACCAGAAGATTTCCGACAACGTGTTCCGGCTTAAAACCAACAGCAAGACCAAGTTCGTTTCGCCGCAAGGCTAACATTCTACGTAAGTTAGACCCTGTGGAAGAATAGAGGCTGAAATTGGGGAATTGGAACGTTATACTGCTTGGAAGTGCTTCTTCTGCGCATCCAATGGGTGAGCTTTCTTCGGCGGCTCGTGTTTGTTAGTCATTACTCGGTAGATCGTGCTTCGTAAGTCATGGCCAAGGTCTTCACCATTCCCGTTCCTCCCAAGATGGGCCGCCGGCGGCGGGAGAACAGTTCCGATTCCCGCTACGTCGAGGGCCAGCGCCTGCTGGTCGAAGCTATGAAGTATTTGGCCCAATCCGATCCCGTTGCCAACCGCGATGCGGTCGCGCTCCTCTCAGAACACGTACGCACCCGCTTCCGCATGACCGATTCGCCGCTGAGCTAATTTATCCCATTCCGGCAGTGTTAAGCTTTTAGCTATAGCTCCTCACAAATGGCCTGCCCGTAGCCGCGCTATGGATGCGGCGCTGGCGGCGAAGCCGGCCCGGCGCCGGACATTTTCTCTACGATGCCTTCGTCCGCCTTCTGATGCAGTTCGCGCACTTCGGCAAACTCTTTCTCCGCCGCCTCCTTGTGTCCCGTGGCCTGGTACAAGCGCCCCAAACGAAAATGCGCGTCAGGCTGTAAGGGGTCCAACTTCTCTGCGTGCTGCAGCACGGCGAGCGCCTCCGCATAGCGTTTCTGGTCAACCAGGATCGCCCCCATGTCCAGATAAGCCAGCCGCAAATTACTATTCAGCCGCGCCGCTTTCTGCAGCAGGGGAAGCGCCTTCTCCGGCTCGTTCTGCTTGAAGTGTATATCTCCAAGATAAGCCAGCGCCTGAGCGTGGCTGGGCTCCAGCGCCAGCTGGTTTTCAAATTCGCGCACGGCATCGTCATAGCGATGGGATTCCCAGTAAAGATAGCCCAAGCCAAAATGCACATTCGCCTCGCGCGGATCGGCCTTCGCCGCCGCCTGGAATTCCGCGATGGCCTCTGAGGTCCTTCCTAGCCCGTCCAAAGCCTCGCCGGTCAGCATGTGCGCGGCCGCCGAATCCGGGTTCTGTTGCAGAATGTGTTGAAATTCCTCCAGCGCGCAGGAATATTTCTTCGCCAATAAGCAGCTTTGCGCCAGCATCTGATGCAACTCAACGTTGGCCGGGTCAGATTTCGCCACCGGCTCCAGATACTTGGAGGCCTCGGCAAACTTTCTGGCGCCGTAGTAGCTGATCCCAAGCAGCATGCGCGCCTGCGCGCTGCCGGGGTCAGCAGCCAATGCAGCCGATAGGGGCGCAATCGCAGCCTGGAAGTTCCCTTGCTTGAATTCCGCTAACCCAAGATTAAGCTGCACCCCAGGCAACCTCGGCTTCAGGGCAAGTGCCTTGCGGTACGCCGAAGCCGCCTCGGCGTACTTCTCCTCCCTGGAGAGCACTACCCCGAGGCTTGCCAAAGCCCCGGCGTCCTGAGGGTTGTGTTCGGCAATAGATCGCCAAGCTTGTTCAGCCTCCGGAAGCTTTCCCTGTTGCTCCAGGGTGGTAGCGTCCGCCGGGGTTGGCGACTGGAGGCGCACGGTTTGACCAACGAGTGCTTGAACAAAAACAGATGCTACCAGGGGCAGAACGAGTCGGGCGGATCTGATGGCCGGTCCGAAGGTCGAGTTCATTTCCGGGGCGGAGTTATTCAAGAACTTCAAATTACCAAAATTACCGCTTACAGACTGGCAATGACCGAAAAAAATAATGCCCCGCTCGTGCATTATCTTGCGCGAGCGGGGCGAGTGGGTCTTAGTAACTTTCTCTAGAAAATCACCTTTGCCCCAAGCTGAAATACTCTTGGGTCATAGGCGCCGGTGATCTGGCCAAAGTTGCTGGCGCCGAAGTTAGCGCTCACACCGCCATTCTGTCCCGGTCCTCCGAATTGGGTGTGGTTCCAGGTATTGAAGCTCTCTGCCCGGAACTCGATGCGGCTGCCCCGGCTCTCGCTGAGTACGAAGCTCTTAAAGAGAGACAGGTTCCAATTGTTGCGACCCGGTCCGCGCACGGAATTGGGAGCCATGTTGCCCCAGTCGCCGGCGGCAGGGGCCGAGAAGACCGAGGGATCAAACCACTCCGTCGCCTTCTTGGGATAAGAAACGGACCCACTTTGATCCGGGAAATTGCCTACATCGCCGCCAGGGAAGATGCTGGCGACATTTTGCCCGTTGACTCCGATTCTCAGCGGCGTCCCCGACTCCATGCTCACGATGCCGGACAGCTCCCATCCGCCTACAAACGTCTTCAAGGCGCGGTTCGGGCTGTTCTTGAGCAGAGGAATGTCGTAGACAAAGTTGGCGAAGAATATGTGCGTGCGATCCAGCAGCGACGGACCCGAGTCGTACTGCCAGCCCGCGTACGGGTTGTCAATCCAGTCCAGATCCCAGCCGTTGCCACTGCTTCCCGTGCTGGGATCAATGGCGCGGGACAAGGTATAAGCCGCCTGCAGGGTGAGGTCACGAGTGACATGTCCCCGCAGCTCGGTTTGGAGTGAATTGTAATGCGCGTTGGCCCCATTAAACGCCTGCTTAATAGAGGTGTAGCCAGGGTAAGTGACCAATCCGTTGAAAGGAGTCGAACCGACCGGGCAAGTCGATGCCGTGAGGCAGGCTAAATCGCTGGCCGGCGGCAGGTTGATCTCTGTCCAATAGCTCTCGTGCCTGTCCACGCTGCCTACATAAGACACCGACAGCACGGCATTGGCGCCAACCGCCTGCTGGACGCCTAAGCTGTACTGCGAAGTCGTGGGCGGCGGATAGTTCTGATTAATTCCGGTCACTCCGGAGGGCACGATCGGAACCGTAATGGTTCCACCGCCCCAGGTTTGGTGCGGGTCAGAGAAGAGAACGTTGGTTGTGCCCAAGCTGTAGCCGAAGGGGGGATTGGTCGCGGCATTGTACATGTCATTGCCCTGAATGCGTTCGTACATGAGGCCGTAACCGCCGCGGACTACAGTTTTTCCGCTGCCGAACAGGTCGTAAGCGAACCCGAGGCGCGGGCCAAAATTAAACCACGCATCGTTCGCAAGTCCCTTGGGAACTCCATTCTTGCCTTCAAACCCCATCCCGTTCAGGTAGAACTGATATCCCTGCAAAGCCGCGATTGGGCTTGTGCCCAAGCCTGGGCTAGCTGCTGAGATCTGTCCGTAGTTCATGGTGCCATCGGGGTTTGTGGCCCACAAAGGCGCATTGGCCGGGTTGTAGAGATTGGGATAGAAGTTTGCCATGTTGTTGTTGGCTTCGTAGGTGTGAGGAATTCCATCCCAACGCAAGCCAAGGTTCAGAGTGAGGCGATGAGTCGCACGCCAGTTGTCCTGAATGTAAGCATCGGGAGAAATGGCATTCCAGTGGCCCGCGCCTTTGTAGGCATTCTCGGCATAGTGTTGTGCATCGCCAAGGATGAAGTCGGCATAATCCAGTCCGCAGGTTGAAGTCTTAGAGCTCACGCATGCGGCAGGAGCGGTAGCCGACCCGTTGAATTGGAAGCCGCCCTGGGTTTCGGCGAAGTAATCCTGGACCTTCTTGTAGAGCGCCCAGCCAAATCCAAACTTGAACTGGTGCGCACCCTTGGTCCAGGAAACATCATCGCGGATTTGATAGTCATCCGCAGTGTTGTTCCAAGGCAGCCAATTCACGGTGTAGTTAGAGCCCGTGCTCCCGTTCAGATTGATGTCGGGAATACGATTATCCACGTTGTCGCCTGTGAAGATGCGGTTAAACGTGAAATCGGACGGCGCCTGGTAGACGCCCAGAGGCAGGATGTGAATGCGGTTGCCGTCGTAGTTGAATGCGACCTCGTTGAGCAGGTTGGGACTGATGATGTAGGTCGCATGTACTACCGCGCTGTATGAGGGATTGCCGAAGGTGTTGTAAACGGTCGGCACGTTGTCGCCGCTCCACTGGGTGGTTCCGTAGGTCTGCGCGGCCTGGTCGGAAATCCAATGTCCAAAGACAGAGAACTTGTCGCTGAACTGGTGATCAATGCGGGCGATTTCCTCTTTCCCAGTGGTGGGCGAGTTATTGCCTCCAATGAACTGCCATCCGCTGGTTGGCTTGGGGAAGATACCTGCGTTCAGCAGCGCAGCGGCGTTGGCGCTGACGAGGCAGCTTGGAATCGTGTTGTTTGGAAATGGGCTTCCAGCCGCAACCGGCGAGACGCCGCCCGGACAATTGGCCGCGAGGCTCGCGACGTTGGTCGGGGCCACAACCTGAAGTGCGTTGCCGTTTGCCAGAGTGCCGGGCAGCACAACGTCGCCGCTGGCGTCCGGATACATGCTGGCCAATGGCGTGGTTACATTGAAGAGGCCACCCTGAACATAGCGGCGCCATTCCATGTTGTAGAAGAAGAAAGTCTTGGGATTGCTGGTCTTCTTAAATGCCACGGGGCCGCCGACGTTGAAGCCCCAGTCGTTGAACCTCAATTCGGCCACTTTATTGGGAGCCGGGTTGAAGTAGTTGCGCGCATCCAAGGCGTCGTTGCGACCGAAATAAAATGCCGTGGCGTGAAGTTGCTTTGTGCCGGACTTGATCGCCATGGTCATGGTGCCGGCCGAGGACAGGCCGTATTCCGCGCTGTAGTTCGAAGTCATCGTACGGAATTCCGCGATGGCATCCATGGACGGTAGTACGTCCGCTCCGCCGCCACCCCCCCGGTCCGCGGCCTCGCCACCATCAATCAACCAGAGATTGTGGCTCACGCGCTGGCCATTGAAGCTCACGTTGAAATCGCCGCCGGCAGAGGTCGGGACCTGGAAGTCCGCCTGAATGCTGGAAGCACCTGGCACCAGGGCCTCGAGCTCGAACACGCTGCGCCCGTTGGTGGCCAACTGTGTCACCTGTTGGCCCGTAATAACCCCGCTCACTTCCCCCGAGTCCGATTGCACCCTTACCGCGTTGGCCTCAACCGTGACGCTTTCCTGGGCTGTGCCTACTTGCATCTGAAAATCAACGCGGACACGGTCGGCTACGTTGAGAACAACATTCTTGTGTTCGGCGACCTTGAAGCCCGACGCCTGGGCCTTCAGGTCGTAGGTACCGATGGCCAGGCTGGGCGCAACATATTGGCCCGATTCATTGGTCTTGATGGTGCGCGTTTGGCCAGTGGCCAGGTGGGTAAGCGTGATAGTGGCGTTGGGCATCACCGATCCGGACGGGTCAGTGACCGTACCCACAATCGTGGCTTCCTGGCCGAACGCGTAAAAGGAAAAGCAAATGAGAAGTCCGCTAAGTATTGCGATGTGGCGCAGGCTGCGGCTCCTCGCAGTCGTGGTAAAACTCTCGGCGAACATGGACGAAAGTCGTTTCATGGTACCGCCCTCCGGTTTTTCCGATTGCAGTGGCGCTATGGAACAGTTAATATAAACATAGTTCCCAAGCTCCGTAATCGTTAACGGAGATGACTTGTAAGCCTTCTAATAGAACGTTGTCAAGCAAAATCGATTTAGCCCCTCTCAACTTGTGCTACCAATCAGGCGTAACTGTGCCCTGGAGCACAAGCGAGCCGCAGGGGCCTGGTAACGCAGGGGTTAACGGCTATGGTGCAGGTTCGACTGTGGATCTAACGGCAGGGGTGTCCACTTCTGGAAAGGCAGGAGCCCGGCATCACGCTCTGCCATGTCCAACAGGCGCAACTGCCTGATTCCAAAGCCCTGGGCTGCCTAACCGTCTCAATTTGGCGATGCCCTCCCCGAGGGCGAGAGTCTGCCGGGCCTTGATTAGCTATTATTTGGGATCGGTAACATCCAGGGGTTGGAAGTCACCCTTCACACCCAGCGCATCTGAATGGCGACAAACTTGGCCTTCGGGTACCATTTCTATCTGCCTGAGATTCTGGAGCCGCAGTCATGAAAACTCGCCAGCTTGGTAGCGGTGGACTGATCGTTTCTGCCCTGGGACTCGGATGCATGGGCATGTCGGAGTTTTATGTTGGCGGCGATGACAACGAATCCATTGCCACCATCCACCGCGCCCTGGAACTGGGCATCACCTTTCTCGATACTGCCGACATCTACGGCCCTTACAAAAATGAAGAGCTGGTTGGCCGCGCCATCGCGGGCAAGCGCGACCAGTTCGTAGTGGCCACCAAGTTCGGCATCCTTCGCGATCCCGCCAACCCGCAGCTTCGCGGCGTGAGTGGGCAGCCGGATTATGTTCGCCGGTCGTGCGAAGCCAGTTTGCGCCGCTTGGGCGTGGAAACGATTGATCTCTACTATCAGCACCGCATTGATCCCGACACGCCGATCGAAGAAACCGTAGGCGCCATGGCGCAACTGGTGCGGGAAGGAAAAGTGCGCTACCTCGGCCTTTCTGAAGCCAGCGTCAAGACCTTGCGCCGCGCCGTGAAGGTGCATCCCATTGCCGCGCTGCAGACGGAATATTCGCTGTGGACGCGCGATCCGGAAGACGAAATTCTCGCGACCTGCCGCGAGTTGGGAGTAGGTTTTGTGGCCTACAGTCCGCTCGGCCGCGGCTTCCTCACCGGACAGTTTCGCCGCTTCGAAGACCTCCCCGAAGGCGACTACCGCCGCACTTCACCTCGTTTTCAAGGAGAAAATTTCCAGAAGAACCTCGATCTGCTGCAGCGCGTGGAAGAGATCGCGAATGAGAAGAAGTGCACATCCTCTCAGCTCGCCCTGGCTTGGGTGCTCTCGCGCGGGGAATACATTGTCCCCATTCCCGGCACCAAGCGCCGCAAATATCTTGAGCAGAATGCCGCCGCGCTCGATGTGACGCTCACTGCCGATGACTTGCGACGCCTGGAAGAGGCCTTCCCGCAAGGCGTAGCCGCCGGCAACCGCTATCCTGACCACGTCATGCACATGGTGAACGCGTAATCAGTCGTCGGTCGTCGGTCTTCAGTCTTCAGTCGTTAGCTTGTCGTCTCGAGTGCTCAGATTCTTTGCAGCGCAACCGAGGTAGCCCATTTTCCACTCTTACGCACTTAGCCGCAGCCCCTGATCATCTATCGGGCATGACCAACGGACATCTACAAGCTTGGGCTGTTCTGCCGTAACCTCTCGCAATTCAAGCTAGCGAATCGTCGTGCCCCCCGGCGTAGCCCCCTCGCTTTAAGTCCAAAGGAGTCTTATGGCAAGTGCAGGCACCAGTCTCGCTCCCGTCAACCGGCCCAGTCGCAATGCTCCCGCGAATCCCGCGGCGGCGACGCGCGTACGTACCGGGGCCAAGTGGTTTTACTGGGTTGCAGGCCTTTCACTGCTGAATTCCGCCATCGTGATTTTCGGGGGCAGGGCGCATTTTGTGGTCGGACTCGGAATCACCTCGGTGGTAGATGTCGTGGCTAAACGAGTGGGCAGTGCGGGCACGGCCCTCGATCTGGTAATCAACGGATTCGTGGCTGGAATCTTTGTCCTGTTCGGCAGCTTCGCCCTGAAATCGCAGAAGTGGGCGTTTATCACTGGAATGGCGCTCTATGCAGCCGATGCGCTCCTGCTGCTGGTCGCAAGGGATTTCCTAAGCGTGGCGTTCCACGCTTATGCCCTCTTCGCGATCTATCGCGGCCTAGCCGCAGTAGAGGCAGCAGGTAACGGATATTAATGTGGGCGCGCGCGTCCTCGCGCGTGCGGCAGCGTCGGTGAAATCCGGCGGCCTTACATTTTATTTCTGTGCTGCAGATCGCCCGCTGCACGCGCGAGGACGCGCGCGCCTACATTAAAAACCAAAAGAATGGGCGGCCACAAAGGCCGCCCCGTTTTTCCCTAAAGACCGACGCCTGAAGACCAACGACTGCCTAAGCCCGCGCCGGACTCTCTCCGCCCTTGGCAATGCCCGGCCGTCCCGGCTCGGGCTTGAGCACCTGCTGCACTCCGCCATCGTCCGGCTTTGACGGCGGCTGCAGCTTGGGCAGCTCTTTGCCTTCGATAATCATCTTGATCTCATTGGCGTCGAGCACTTCTCGTTCACGCAGGGCGTTGGCAATCCGCACCAGCGTGTCGTGGTTTCCGCCCAGGACGCTCTTGGCTGTGTCGTAGCCTTTCTGCACCATGCGCCGCACTTCCTCGTCAATTTTGATGGCGGTGGCTTCGCTGTAGTCGCGGTGCTGGGCGATCTCACGGCCGAGGAAAATCTGCTCTTCTTTCTTGCCGAAGGTCAGCGGCCCCAGATCGCTCATGCCGAACTCGCACACCATGCGGCGCGCCAACTCTGTGGCCCGCTCAATGTCATTGCCGGCGCCGGTGCTCATCTGGTTGAGGAACATCTCTTCCGCGATGCGCCCGCCCATCATGATGGCAATTTCCGTTTCCAGAAAATCCTTGGTGTAGTTGTGCTTGTCGTCCAGCGGCAACTGCATGGTCAGGCCCAGCGCCATGCCGCGCGGAATGATTGTCACTTTATGCAGCGGATCGGAGAAAGGCAGCTTCGCCGCCACCAGCGCGTGCCCCGCCTCGTGATAGGCCGTAACTTTCTTCTCTTCGTCCGAGAGCAGCAGCGACTTGCGCTCCACACCCATCAGAACTTTGTCTTTGGCGAGTTCGAAATCGAACATCAGCACGGCTTTGCGGTTTTGCCGCGCCGCCGCCAGCGCCGCTTCGTTCACCATGTTGGCAAGGTCAGCGCCGGAGAATCCCGGAGTGCCGCGCGCCAGAACCGATAGATCAACATCGTCAGCCAAAGGAATCTTGCGGGTGTGCACGCGCAGAATTTCTTCGCGCCCGCGTACGTCTGGACGGCTCACTACCACTCGCCGGTCAAAACGCCCCGGCCGCAGCAGCGCCGGATCAAGCACGTCCGGGCGGTTGGTCGCAGCCATTAGGATGACTCCTTCGTTAGACTCGAAGCCATCCATCTCGACCAGTAATTGATTCAGCGTCTGCTCGCGCTCGTCATGCCCGCCACCCAGGCCGGCCCCGCGATGGCGGCCCACAGCGTCAATCTCGTCAATAAAGATGATGCAAGGCGCATTCTTCTTGCCCTGCTCAAACAGATCGCGCACCCGGCTCGCGCCCACGCCCACGAACATCTCAACGAAGTCAGAGCCGGAAATCGAAAAGAACGGAACGTTGGCTTCGCCTGCCACCGCCCGCGCCAGCAAAGTCTTACCAGTTCCCGGAGGCCCAACCAGCAGCACGCCTTTCGGAATGCGCCCGCCTAGCTTCTGGAACTTCTGCGCCTCGCGCAGGAACTCGATGATCTCCTTGAGTTCTTCCTTCGCTTCGTCCACGCCAGCCACGTCTTTGAACGTGACTTTCTTCTGCTGCATCGAGAGCAGCCGCGCCCGGCTCTTGCCAAACGATAGCGCCTTGTTCCCGCCGGTCTGCATCTGGCGGATCATGAAGAACCACAACGCTCCCAGCAAAATCAGTGGGGCCCACGTTCCCAGCAAAGCCAGCGGCCAGCTGCCGCTGCTTGCATCTTTCACAATGATGTTGACGTTCTTCTCGCGGAGCGGCTTGATGATGTCGGTGTAGCCCTGCATCATGGTGGTGTGAAAGGCAGAGCCGTCCGTGTACTTGCCGGTGATATCCTGGCCGTTAATGGTAACTTCCTTCACGTTGCCATGGTCAACGTCGGCCAGGAAGTCGGAGAAGTTGACATCCTTCACTTTTTGCCCGCTGCCACCGGCATGCATTACAACCTGCCACAGCGCGACTGCGGACACGATGATCACCAGCCAGAACAGCACCGTTTTTACTGTGGAATTCACCCGATAAACTCCTGCCTAACCTGAACCGCCAGCACCTTTTAGATGCACGGAGAAGCCAGCGGTCGCTCTTTCTGTGATTTCAGCACGGAGCCGAAACGCCGCCGGCCGCACATCAAGAATACATGCTGCAGAGACACCTCTCCCGCGGCGCTGGTTCCATTCGCCATTGTACATTCTTTCGCAACCCCATCCCGCAAAAAGCGAATATCTTTGGGAATGACCTAAGTTACGGGGAAACCGGAGGTTGCGCTGACGGCGTCTTCGGCGCTCCACGATCGCTGCCCCGATTGCCAGAGTCCCTCAACTCAATTTCGCGGATCACCAGGCCCGGCGCATTTTCGCCCCGCTGAAGGTGACTTTGCGACGCCCCGTAGCCCCGCATCCAGACCACGCAATCGCCTCGCGCGATCACCGGCCAGCTTTTTCGCGCAGGCCCCACGATGTGGCGCTCCTGCAGCAATTCCTTGATTTTCCTCGGTTCCTTCCGGTGCTGCGGCCAGAAGCGGTCTCCGGCCCGCCAATTCCGCACCTGCAACTCATTGCCCGACAGCCCGTAATCGAGCGGGGTCTCGGGGCCATCTCCGCTGATCGGGCCTTCGACAACCACCGCCTCAAACACTGTGCCTACTTCCCGGACCGCCACTTTGCCCGGCACCGGTAGCCAATACTGGTAGTCCAGGGAGAGCACCCTGTTCGTGGCGCGAAAATGAAGCCGATCCTTTTCCCGCAACGCCTCCCAGCCTGCCGGTAAAACTGCTGCCCTTGCCGCTCCGCCCGCGACCCGCAGAAGATCTTCCACATGCTGAAAATCCAGAGGCAGGCCCAGCGACTCGCAAGCCGCACGCAATACGCGGCGCTGCATGGCAAGGGGCAACTTCGCCAGTTCTGGAATTCGCAGCCGGTTCTGTGCGGCCTCCCATGCCAGAGGAAGCGTTTGTTCAACTTGCTTCTGCCAGTAGTCCTCTTCGGCGCGCGCGATTTCCGCAGTTTCGGCCAGCCGTTCCCGAATCGCCGGATTGAGATTCCTTCCCAGCCATGGCAAAAGTTCATGCCGCACCCGGTTGCGGGCATGGTGAAAGTCCTGGTTGCTGCTGTCCTCCCGCCAATCCTGGCCGATTTCGCTCAGATAAGCCGCCAGTTCCGCCCGCCGCACGCCCAGCAGAGGGCGAACAACCGCAGGTTGCCTCGGCTGGGAGCGCGAAGCTGAAGGCTGAGAGCAGGCCTCATCTTTCAATCGTGGATGAATGCCGGCCAACCCGCGCGTTCCGGTGCCCCGGGCTAAACGCAGCAACAGGGTCTCGGCCTGGTCATCCAAAGTATGGGCGGTCGCGATACGGTCGGGATTTCCGTCGCGCAAAACCTGCCAAAAGAACTCGTAGCGCACAGCCCGCGCCGCGGCTTCGATACCCACTCCGTGTTCCGCCGCATAAGCCCGCACCTCACCTTGCCCACGATGGAACTCGAGCCCATGCGCCTGGGCCAATTCGGCGACGAACCGCTCATCCTGGTCCGATTCGTTCGCGCGCAGTTTGTGATTGAAGTGAACGACCGAAAGGACAATTCCAAGCTCGCTCCGCAGCTCCAAAAGCAGCCGCAGCAACGCAACCGAATCCACCCCGCCCGAAACCGCAACGCCCACGCGGTCGCCGGCCTTCAGCAGGCCGCGCCCGCGAATCTCTGCAAGCAGTTTCTGCGCCAGAGTCCGCACGCGACCATAGTAACGCGATTGTGGGGAACGGACCGGGCCCAGAAGAACACTTCCCGGCCACTCGCAGCAAGGGCGCCCGCTCCACACGCGCTTACCCCAACATCCGGTTCAAATCGGCGTACGCGATCGCATCCCCCATCGCCGCATAAGTACCCGATCCCTTCAGTTCGGCGGCGATCCTTCGCACCAACCCCAACGTTGCCCGCATCGCACCCGAACCCACGCTGGCGCGCGCCACGCCCAGCTTCTCAAGCTCCGGGACCGCCGGCGCTCCCGGCCCAGCCAGAATATTCAAAGGAAACTTCAGGTCGCGAACCAGGCGGCCGATGGTCTCGGCATCGCGCAGGCCGGGAGCAAACAGACAATCCGCGCCCGCATCTCGAAAAGCCGCCAGCCGCGTCACAGTTTCGTCGTATCGCCGCTCCGGCGCTCCCACTTGCAACAGATAGACATCGGTGCGCGCATTCAGCACCAGCGGCACCCCAAACTTCGCCGCCGCCTCGCGCACCGCGCGGATCTTCTCCAACTGCAGCGACAGCTCCACCAGCGGATGCTCGCCATCATGCGCCGCATCTTCCAGATTCATTCCGACCGCACCCGCCTCAATCGCTTTCTGGGCGGTCCGGGCGGCGTCTTCGGGACGTCCGCCATACCCGGCCTCCAGATCGGCGCTCACTGGCACCTTCACTGCGCGCGCAATGCGCGCAACCTGCATCAGCATTTCTTGGCGGGAAATTTTCTGGCAATCCGGATAGCCGAGCGAAAACGCGATCCCGGCGCTGGTTGTGGCAATGGCCCGGAAACCGGCCTCTTCAAATATGCGGGCGCTGGCTGCGTCCCAGGCATTCGGCAACAACAGAATTCCCGGGTCGTGATGCATGGCCCGGAAAGCCGCGGCTTTGTCTTTGTGTTCCATAGGTAGCGCCGGGCGCCTGCTCTTGAGCGAAGCGAAGTCCCGCGCCGGAGAATCAAGACGCAATACTACTTCACCGCCTTATTCACCTGCTCCAGAAGCTTCGCCATGCTGACCACCGCCCGCCCTACTGAACCGCGCCCGATCTCGCGCTGCCCATCGAAAGCCTTCACCGCGAGCGTATAAAAGCGGCCATCGAAAAACTCCAGCACCGCTTCCGCCCGGATGCGCGCCCCGATTCCGCTGGCACCGCGGTGCTCCACGTTGATCGCCGTGCCCACGGTGATTTCGTCCCCCTCGCAATAGGATTGCAGGGCGTGAAACGCGGCGGTCTCCATCAGGCGAATCATGTCAGGAGTCGAATAAATTGCCGGCAACTCGGGGTGGTGCGAAGTCAGCGTGTGCTCGAATTCGACCGTCTCTTCAGCCTCACCGCGCACGCCGATCGGAATCTGCATTGCCATCTTTAACCCTCGCGCTCGTCCTTGAATTCAAATCATCGGCGAGTACCGGTTTCGGTCTTACTTGCTTCGTTGTAACTCCCGGTAAGCCTCGCTCTTGGAAATCCCCATCTCTCGCGCCAGTTTCTTAAGCGCACTTTTCTGATCGAGCTTTTCGCCGTCCATAACTTCCTGCAACCGCTGACGAAAGTTAACCCGCCGCGCGACTTCCTCACGTGCTTTGTTCGCCCTGCCAATCACCAGCGTGATCTCACCCTTGATTTCGACGCGAGAATTCAACAGGTTCAACACCTCGCCGGCGCTTCCCCGCAGGAATTCTTCGTGGATCTTGCTGATCTCCCGCGCCAGAACGATCGGCCGGCCAGTCCCCAAAATCTGCACGATGTCTTCAACCGCCTCCTTCACTCGATGTGGCGCTTCGTAGAAAACTTCCGTGTGGGGCGATTCTCTAATCTCCTCCAGCGCCTGCCGCCGCTGCCCGCGCCGGGCCGGAAGAAATCCACCGAAGCGGAAAGAATCCGTGGGCAACCCGCTCGCCGCCAGAGCCGCCACAAACGCCGCCGGGCCAGGAACAGGAACAACCGCAATGCCGGCTTCGACGGCAATCGCAACCACGCGAAATCCAGGATCAGAAATCCCCGGCATTCCAGCGTCACTCACCAGCGCAACGCTCGCGCCGGCCCGCAGTTCACCTAGCAGTTCGGCCGACCGCGCCTCTTCATTATGCGCATGATAGCTTACGGTACGAGTGGCAATGCCGTAGTGATTGAGCAGTTTCTGCGTCTGGCGTGTATCTTCGCAGGCGATCAGCGAAGCTTCTTTCAGCACTCGCAACGCCCGCAGCGTGATGTCCTCGAGATTGCCGATGGGCGTGGCCACGATGTACAAAACGCCGGCATCGGATGCTGAGGCACTCCCCGCGGCTTTCATGGACGCGAGTCTATCACCCGGTAGTTAGGCCGTTAGAGTTGTGAATTTGTCGTGCAGCAGCCAAAATTGACGGCGTTCAGCCTTCACCCTAGAATCAAAATCGGAGCAGCCGGTCAAGGCTTCCCCGATCATCCATGCCACTCTACGAATACGAATGCAAGAAGTGCCACCACCGCTTTGAGAGAATCCGCAAGTTCTCCGACCCCAAAATAAGGTCATGCCCCAACTGCGGCGGCCCCGTGGAACAGCTGATCTCCGCACCCGCCGTGCAATTCAAAGGTTCCGGCTGGTACGTAACCGACTACGCCAACAAACCCTCTCCGGCCTCAAGCTCATCTTCCTCTGACGGTGAGTCTTCCTCTAAATCGTCCTCGGAAGGTAAGTCCTCAGCGAAAGACAGCGCGGCCAAAAAAGAAGAGAAGCCGAAGTCCGAGAAAAAGAAGGCAGAAAAGAAATAAGCCTCAGCGCCACTTCACGTCATATCCCAACGCATACAGGATGTGGCTCTCGAACTCATACTGCAGAATCTGGCTGAAGTTGTCGCCCCGCCACTCCCACGACTGAGCGTACTTGGTCTCCCGCCGCGAATACGTGGAGTAAGCGGCAGCATAGCGCACGTTGCAGGGCTGCGGGCAGGCAATTAGCCCTGTGGGATCGGAGCGCACCATGGCAGTGGCGGCGTAAAGCGCCGCGGCGCTGACGTCCGGCTCGGATCCCACCAGCACCTGCAGCGGCTGCACATTTAACGCGCGCGCATCGCCCGGGCGAATATCGGGAGGCGTGCCCGAGAACTCCTGCTGAATAGGATTCAGGTCAATCTGCTGCGCCACGCCTTGCTGCGCCGCACTCCAGATGGCCCACAAATCGCCCTCGGAGTGTTGAGTTTGATTCACAAACCCTGGCGACGGTGCCGGCGTGCCGCCGCATCCCGCCAAAACCAGCAGGAAGCTCGCCACCCGAAATGCCCGGCCCATGGCCCGTTTGCAGCCCACCGATGAATATCATCGGCAGCCGGCGCAGGTTTCGAAGCAGCCAGCCAAATCGGACGTTGTAGCACCTTCGAAACTCCCCACCGAACGAACCGCAAACTGAGAACCGAGAACTGGCAACTGAGAACTGCTCTTATACCCAAAAACTGCCGGACAGCGGCAACGCTGCCCCAGCCTCCTGAGTCCTTTTCAGTCCGGCAGCATCTAAGCTGATTGAATTAGTCGTTATAACGAGGAGTTTCAAATGATCACCCTTCGACGCAGCAACGAACGCGGCCAGGCCTACCACGGCTGGCTCGACAGCCGCTTCAGCTTCTCTTTCGCCGAGTACTACGACCCGCGCTTCATGGGCTTCCGCTCCCTGCGCGTGATTAATGAAGACAAGGTGGCGCCCCAGGCTGGCTTCCCCACCCACCCCCACCGGGACATGGAGATCATCACCTACATCCTGGAAGGCGCGCTCGAGCACAAGGACAGCCTGGGCACCGGCTCGGTCATTCGCCCCGGCGACGGCCAGCGCATGAGCGCCGGTACCGGCATTCGCCACAGCGAGTTCAACCCATCGAGCACCGACCCGGTCCACCTGCTGCAAATCTGGATCATGCCCGACCGCCAGGGCCACCAGCCCAGCTACGAGCAGAAGGCTTTTCCGGAAGAACAAAAGCGCGGCAAGCTCCGCCTCATCGCCTCGCCCGACGGCGCTGATGGTTCCGTGACTATCCACCAGGACGCAAAGCTCTACGTAGCCCTTCTCGATCCCGATCAGGAAGTGCGGCACCGCCTAGACAACAATCGCCACGCCTGGCTCCAGGTAGCCAAAGGCGCAGTTGAACTGAACGGCCAGCAGCTAAACCAGGGCGACGGCGCCGCCATCAGCAACGAGCCATCGGTAAACATCAAGGGGAAAGAAAACGCCGAGGTCCTGCTCTTCGACCTGGCCTGAGAAGGCTCGTGACTCCCTTGCATTGTCATTCCGAGGAGCCAAAGGCGACGAGGAATCTGCAGTTCTTCAGCGGGCGGGCAGACTGCAGATCCCTCGCTTCGCGAGGGATCACCCCCGCACCTCAGCCGCCCTTAAAAAGCTATTCAACTCATCCGGATGAATCGCCCACAGTAACGCATCATCCCGCTCAATCTCCCCGCGCGCCAGCAACCGCGCCAGCGACTCCTCCAAGCTAAACGAGCCCTTGCCCTTCGTAATCGTGATCTCCTGATGCAAATGCTGCAAGGCATTCCGCCGGATATGCTGCCGCGCCCCGTAACCCACCATCAGCAACTCCGCCGCCGGAGTGCGCCCGCCGCGCTTGCGCGGCAACAGAATCTGCGTCAGCACCGCCGACAATCCCATCGCCAGCTCCTGCCGGATCGTATTCTGCCGCTCCATGGGAAACGAATCCGAAATGCGCGAAATGGTCGAAGCCACGTCGGTAGTATGCAAGGTCGAAAACACCAGATGGCCGGTCTCCGCCGCGGCCACCGCGATGCGCATCGTCTCAAGGTCGCGCATCTCGCCAATCACCAGCACATCCGGCGCCTGCCGCAAGGCCGCGCGCAGCGCGGTTGGAAAATCCGGCGCGTCAATGCCGACCTCAACCTGCTCCACCACGCTCTGCAGGTGCGAATGCTCGTATTCAATGGGATCCGAAATCCCGCCGTCCCAGCCGTCAACAAGCAAGCGAGCCCGAAACCTCACTTCCGCAAATTCAAGCCGTCAATGCGAATCAAGCTTCTTTCTCGTTTTCAAAAATCCGCGTTCATCTGCGTGAATCCGTGGCAATGAAGTTGTCCGCCACTTCTGCTACAACAACCCCATGCCCCGCCCGGTAGGCGTAACCGCCATAGCCGTTCTGCTCTTCCTATGCGCCGCCTACCTCGGCACCCTGGCCGCAATCATGCTGGCCGCCCCCGGCGCAATCTCCATGACGCTGGGTGAACCGCTAATCCACGACCTGGTCCTGGCCGGCCCTTATATGTTCCTCCTCATGGCCGCCATCGCCGCGTTGATCGCCTGGGGACTCCTCTGCATGAACAACTGGGCCCGCCGCGCCGCCATCGCCGCAGCCTTCGCCGGCTTCGTAATGCTCATCCCCAAAGTCTCAGCCGCCGCCATGGACCTGCAATGGTCCCTGGTCTGGAGCGGCCTGGGCATCATGGTGCGAATGGTAGTGGCGTGGTATCTCTGGCAAACTCCGGTGGCCGAACAATTCAAAAAACCATCACGACCCACGTAGCGACAGCCGCCCCGGCTGTCCACCGAGCAAAGCGAGCCCGCTTCGTCCCATGACCAGAATGCGAACTGTCGTCCTGAGCGAAGCGAAAGACCTATGCACTTTGCCGGCGCCAGCAGATTGCATGGGTGCGTCGCTTCGTCACTTCCGCAAGTTTAAGCAGTCAAGGCGAACCAAGCTTCTTTGTCGTCTTCAAAAATCCGCGTTGATCCGCGTGAATCCGTGGCAATGAAGTTCTCCTACACTTCTGCTACAACATCCTCAGTGCAGCTATGACCTACCACGTCGTGGCCTTGACCATGGCCCAAGTCCGCCAAGGAGCGCTGGCCTTCCAGCGCCGCCTCAGCGCCACCCTGCCCGATGGGAGCGAGCTCAAGGTCTATTCCGCCAGTCCATTCGACCTCGAAACCCGCCGTCAACTCAAAGACCACTTCGGCGGCGACGTAGTCTACTTCTTCAACGACCCGGCCCGGCAGGAGTGCACACGCCTCGGCCTGAATCTGCAATTTGTGTCCGAGATCCCCGAAGAAGAACTCCCCCGCCGCCGCACAGTAGTAGTCGGCAAGCCAGAGTAGCTTAGAACTACGAAGCCATTGTGCATCCACCATACTCGGATACTGGACGCCGTCCGCGAAGCACCTTGAGGATAACTCTGCCAGGAGCGCTTCCCTCGCTTGATCTTTCGTTTCGCTAAAGGCTGGCGGCTAAGTTTGGAACTGGGATCCTTGGCGGGAAGGCCGGGCTCCCTTTGCTCGCCGGGACCCTTCGGCTTCGCTCAGGGCAGGCTCGGCAACCCCCGTCCCCACACGAGCCATTCCCTAGAGACACGAAAGCCCCGGTAGTCGGCCGGGGCTGGAGATTGGTACCGGACACCGCCTGTCAGCTTTGATGATAGGCCCGCACACGGTGATGTCAAGACGAATGTGTTGATCGAGTGACCGCGGAGGGCGAGGGACTCGAACCCTAATGGCTGACTAAGCCACTCGACCGCTTGACAGGCGGTGTCCAGTACCCACTGGCAACACCCTCCAAACACCGCCCGCAAAAAGCGATTCTATGAGGTGGCCGAGTAGAGTTGATGCACTCGCGCGAAATTAATCGGAACTCAGTTCCAATTCGGGAAAAAGATGCTCCGATAATTGCTTACTGCTTGCCGGTCGCCTTTATGTCCGCCTTATCTTCGCCCAGCGCTGACAAAAGCCATTTCTTTTCTTATCGTTGCCTGTAGTTACGCTAGCGTCGTTACACTATGTTCCACGTGGAACATATCTCACGAATGTTCCACGTGGAACAATTCGTAATTTCAGGCTCGCTTTGCTCGCTGGACAACCGGGGCGGCTGCCCCTACGTGGCTGGCGCGGCACACTCGCGGGGACGGGCCAAGCCCATCCCCACACAAGCATTACCAATATCTGCGTTCATCCGCGTGAATCCGCGGAGAAGAAGTCACCGCCGGGCCTTAGCGGCTTCTTTCTCGCCCACGCGCTTGCTGACTTCGAACTTCATCTTGCCGGCGCGCTTGTCGGCGTCTACCACCACGTGGTCGCCGTGCAACACTTCGCCGTCGAGGATCTTCAGCGCCAGCGGGTCCTGCACCAGCTTCTGAATCGCGCGCTTCAGCGGGCGGGCTCCGAAGTTGGGATCGAAGCCTTCAGTGAAGAGCAGGTCTTTGGCGGCGTCGGTGAGTTCGAGCGAAATTTTGCGCTCAGCCAGCAGGCGGCGCACGTCTTCCAGCCTCAGCTCTATGATGCGCACCAGCTGTTCTTTGCCCAACGGGCGGAAGATGATGATATCGTCCACGCGGTTGAGGAACTCGGGCTTGAAGTGGCTGTGCAGCGCGGTCATGACTTGCTGCGAGGCCTGCTCGAACTCTGCTTCAGAGCGCAGACCTTCCGCCTGCAAGAAAGACGACCCAATGTTGGAGGTCATAATAATGACCGCGTTCTTGAAATCCACGGTGCGGCCTTTGCCGTCGGTGAGACGGCCGTCGTCCATGATCTGCAGCAGCACGTTGAAGACGTCGGGGTGCGCCTTCTCGATCTCGTCGAACAGAATGACCGCATAAGGACGGCGGCGCACCTGCTCGGTGAGCTGGCCGCCCTCTTCGTAGCCGACGTATCCGGGAGGCGCGCCGATGAGGCGCGAGACCGCGTGCTTCTCCATATACTCAGACATATCAATGCGCACCAGGGCGTGCTCGTCGTCGAAAAGAAATTCGGCAAGGGCGCGAGCCAGTTCGGTCTTGCCCACGCCGGTTGGCCCAAGGAAAATAAAGCTGCCGATCGGGCGCTTGGGATCGCTGAGCCCGGCGCGCGAACGCCGGATGGCGTTCGAAACGCGTTCTAGCGCCGCGTCCTGTCCAACCACGCGCTGCCGCAAGCGGTCTTCCATGTTGACCAGCTTCTTGACTTCTCCCTCAAGCATCTTGGAGACAGGAATGCCGGTCCACTTGGAGACGATGCGGGCGATGTCTTCTTCGTCCACTTCCTCTTTCAACATGCGCGGAGCCTTTGCCTGTGTGGCGCGGGCGCCCTGGCCCGCGTTGCCGTCCATCTGAGCGGTGAGCTTGTTCAGTTGCTCCTCCGCCTGGCGCAGCAGGCCGTAGCGAATCTCAGCCACCCGCTGCAGGTTGCCCTTGCGCTCTTCCGACTGCTCTTCGATCTTGAGCTGCTCGATTTTTTCTTTGAGCTGGCGCTGCTGCGCGATCAGGTCTTTCTCGCGCTTCCAGTTGGCCTTAAGCGCCGTAGATTTTTCGCGAATCTCGGCGAGCTCTTTATCAATAATCCCCAAACGTTCCTTCGAGTTGGGATCGTCTTCTTTCTTGAGCGCCTGCTTTTCGATTTCAAGCTGGGTGGCGCGGCGTTCGAGCTGATCAATGTCGGTGGGCAGCGAGTCAATTTGAATGCGCAGCGAGGCGGCGGCTTCGTCAATCAGGTCTATGGCTTTGTCGGGCAGAAAACGGTCGGAGATGTAGCGGTGCGAGAGCGTGGCCGCGGCCACGATGGCCGAATCTTTAATTCGAACTCCGTGATGCACCTCATACTTTTCTTTCAACCCGCGCAGAATCGCGATCGTATCCTCGACATTCGGCTCCCCCACGAAAACAATCTGGAAGCGGCGCTCGAGGGCCGCGTCTTTCTCGATGTATTTGCGATATTCGTTGAGCGTGGTTGCGCCGATGGCGCGCAGTTCGCCGCGAGCGAGCGCGGGCTTCAGCATGTTCGAGGCGTCAATTGCCCCTTCGGCTGCGCCGGCGCCAACCAGGGTGTGCAGCTCGTCAATGAAGAGGATGATCTGGCCCTGCGAGTCTTCGATTTCTTTGAGCACGGCTTTGAGCCGGTCTTCAAATTCGCCGCGATATTTCGCGCCGGCGAGCATGGAGGCGAGGTCGAGGGAAATCACGCGCTTGTTCTTCAGCGCCTCGGGCACATCACCGGAGATGATTCGTTGCGCCAGGCCTTCGACGATGGCGGTCTTGCCTACGCCCGGCTCGCCGATCAGCACAGGGTTATTTTTCGTGCGGCGGGAGAGCACCTGCACTACGCGGCGGATTTCTTCGTCGCGTCCGATCACCGGATCGAGCTTGCCTCGGCGGGCCTGCTCAGTGAGGTCGCGGGCGTAGCGCTCCAGCGCCTGATACTTCGCTTCAGGATTCTGATCGGTAATGCGCTGCGAACCGCGCACAGCGGTGAGCGCTTTGAGAATGGCGTCGTGAGTTGCGCCATGGCGCGCCAGGATTTGCTGGGCCGCATCTTTCTTGGCGTGGGTGGCGGCGAGCAGCAGGTGCTCGGTGGAAACATACTCGTCCTTGAAATTGCTGGCCTCTTTGAAGGCCTGCTCCAGCAGCTGGTTTGCGGCGGGCGAAATTGTCGCCTGGTTGGCGCCTTCGCCTGAGACTTTGGGCAGGCGGTCGAGTTCGGCGTAAACCTCGCTCAGCACGGCTTGCGGGCCGATGCCGATTTTCTCCAGCACCGGCGGCACGATGCCTTCTTTGTCTTCAAGCAGCGCGGCCAGCAAGTGCAGCGGCAGCAGCTCTGGATTGCCGTGCTCGGAAGCCAGGTCGTTGCCGCGCTGCACGGCTTCTTGGGCCTTCACTGTGAATTTGTCCCAACGGATTGCCATTGCACCCCTCTCCTCATGCGAAGTACCGTAGTCGTCTACAACAGTCCGGCGATAAATAGCTCAAGATTGCGGTCTTCACTTGGGTGAAAGAACCTGACGCCCAGCAAGCGCTCCAGCTCGGTCTTGCGATCTAGAATGTGGCTGTCGGGTGTGACGAAAGCCACGCATCCGGCTTTGAAAGCCGAATCAACCTGAAGTGCGTCCCGACGGTTTGCCTCACCAACGGTCGAGAGTATCTCCCAGAAACGACTGGATTCCGTGTAGTCGTCGATACAACATGGAAGCTCATTTATCCGGAGGTTAAGGTCGCAAATGCGCGCCTGGGAGGCGGCTGCGACCTTCGCTTTGTAAGCGCGGGAGCTAGAGTCATACGCAAAATGCAGAACCGCGACTCTTCCGCTCCGCCTCAATTCCTTTATCTTGTTCGTCCACGCGCCGTGCTCACAGTAGATTTTCACCGGAGGCGGGGTGCCTATTAGCCCACCAGCGGCAATAGCCAAACTACGGTCACGCAGCTTCTCCAGTATCTTCACCTTCTCGGTGAAGCTGAGCGCGGCCAGCTCTTTGCGCATTTCCTGTTTACTCATGACTGCCTTCCGGGATGCAGAGACACCAAGCACAGATTCCGGCAACCAACGGAACGCGGGTCAGCGCGCTCCTGCTGTCCAACAAATTCGTGGGTGAAAAGCAGTTCTCAGATGCCAGTTCTCAGTTCTCAGTCTGGACGCTGCCAATAAACAAAGCGGGAGGCGCTCACCTCTGCCGCCTCCCGTTGATTTTAGCCTTCCGGGCTTGCTTGCCCGGAATCCTGTCTTACGCGGCTTGGCTGGAGCTCTTTGGCTGCTTGCCTTCCAGGGTCTTTTCCGCGCCTACGTTTACCTTGATCTGCTTGGGCTTGGCTTCGGCTTTCTTGGCCAGCTTGATCTTCAGCACGCCCTTGTCGTAGTTGGCCTGCACGTTCTCATGGTCCACGGTGTTGGGCAGGTTGAAGGTGCGGGTGAAGCTGCCGTACTGGCGCTCCACGCGGCGGTAGTTCTCTTCTTTCTCGTCCTTCTCGAATTTGCGCTCGCCGTGCACGGTCAGGGTGTTGTTTTCGATGCGGACATCAATGTCTTTCTCGTCAATGCCCGGGACTTCGA
>Ga0335078_10001198_pt1 | contig 39338 bp, 34 predicted proteins | sample Lox_Sample_32_FD_206711 | JGI IMG/M metagenome (GOLD analysis project Ga0335078, IMG submission 206711) | Soil microbial communities from Loxahatchee National Wildlife Refuge, Florida, United States - Lox_Sample_3.2 | ecosystem: Environmental > Terrestrial > Soil > Wetlands | place: USA... | reverse complement strand
CTGCGCGACCGGGTAGCCGGCATGCGGCACAAGCTGGGCATGATCGCGACCGGGCCGTTCGACCGGGACTGCATGGAGACGCTGGTCCGGCTGCAGGAGGAGGCGGCGGAACGGGTATCCAAAGCCCCGGAGCTGAGCCCGATGGAGGCGTCGGATCGCGAGGACGTCGTCGGCGACTGGCTGGAGCAGCATGGCATCGCGGGTGGCTGGGACCTCGCGCCCACGTTCGTCCAGGCCGGCCTGGACGCGACCTGGCTGGACCAGGTGGCGGCCGTCGTGCAGGACGGCACGCTGGAGTCCTCGATCCGCTGGCTGAACTACACGGTCGAGACCGAGCTGCTGATGAACGAGATCGAGGACTCCACGAACCGGATCTCCTCGCTGGTCAACGCGGCCCGGCAGTACTCACAGCTGGACCGGGCGCCATTCCAGGTCGTCGACGTGCACGAGCTGCTGAAGAGCACGCTGATGATGCTCGGCAGCAAGCTCGGGGACGGCATCAAGGTGGCCAAGGACTTCGACCGCAGCCTGCCGCCCATCCCGGCCTACCCGGCCGAGCTGAACCAGGTGTGGACCAACCTGATCGACAACGCGGTGTCCGCGATGGGTGGGCACGGCACGCTCACCGTGCGCACCGCGCGGGAGGACGATATGGCCCTGGTGGAGATCGGCGACACCGGCCCGGGGGTGCCGCCGGAGATCCAGCGCCGGATCTTCGAGCCGTTCTTCACCACCAAGCCGGTGGGTGAGGGCACCGGTCTCGGGCTGGACATCTCCTGGCGCATCGTGGTCGGCCGCCACCACGGCGACCTGACGGTGCGATCCGAGCCCGGCAACACCAGGTTCCAGGTCCGGCTCCCGCTGACCGCGGCCCACGAGGAGGGGTGAATGGCTGGCGTACCCGGCATCAACCCGGACGCCCCGCCCAGCGGGGCGGGCTGCCAGGAGTGTGAGGCCGCGGACGGCTGGTGGTTCCACCTGCGGCGGTGTGCCGAGTGCGGGCACGTCGGCTGCTGCGACAGCTCACCGTCCCAGCACGCGATGGCCCATTCCGCCGCCACCGGGCATCCGCTGATCCGCAGCTTCGAGCCTGGTGAGTCGTGGTTCTGGAGCTACCCGGACGAGGAGTTCTACGACGGCCCGGAGCTGGCCCCGCCCGAGCACCACCCGCTGGACCAGCCGGTGCCTGGCCCGGCGGGCCGCGTCCCCCGGGACTGGCAGCGCCACCTGCACTAGGCGGGGAGCCTCTGGTGGGCCCTCGGCGGACCGCGGGGGGGCCCGGAAACCGGGTTCGTGGCAAGCTAGGCGACATGGGTATCGTTTCTCCCGGATTCTCCGGCCGCCGCCGGGCCGCCAGCGAGCACCTGCCACCCGGCCAGTACCTGGTCACCGATTTCCCGGTGCTCTCGGCCGGGCCCACCCCCAAGGTGGACACCGGCAGCTGGCAGTTCAAGGTCACCGCCGAGAGCGGGCAGGTGCAGAGCTGGGACTGGGCCGCGTTCCAGGCCCTGCCCAGCGAGGACATCACGGTGGACATCCACTGCGTGACGAAGTGGTCCAAACTGCAGACCAGCTGGCGCGGGGTGTCGCTGGACACGCTGCTGGCGCAGGCCGAGACCAGCGCCGAGTACGTGCTGGCGCACAGCTACGGCGGCTACACCACGAACCTCCCGCTCGCCGACCTGCGCGACGGCCAGGCCTGGATCGCCTACGAGTTTGACGGCGAGCCGCTGGACCCCGAACACGGTGGGCCGGCCCGGCTGCTGGTCCCGCACCTGTACTTCTGGAAGTCAGCCAAGTGGGTGCGGGGTATCGACCTGCGCGACACCGACCAGCCGGGGTTCTGGGAAAGCCTGGGCTATCACAACTACGGAGACCCATGGCGCGAACAGCGGTACTGGGGCGACTGACCTGGCAGGTCGGCACCGTCGCGGAGATCCGGGATGAGACCGCGGCCGCCCGCACCATCATCGTCGACCTGCCGGACTGGCCCGGGCACGAACCGGGCCAGCACGTGGACGTGCGGCTGACCGCGCCGGACGGCTACTCGACCCAGCGGTCCTACTCGATCGCCTCCGCCCCGGACGGCAAGCGGCTGGAGCTGACCGTGCAGCGGCTGGACGACGGCGAGGTGTCACCGTACCTGACCCAGGTGCTCGAGCCCGGCTACCCGCTGGAGCTGCGCGGCCCGATCGGCGGCTGGTTCGTCTGGGACCCGGCCAGCACCGGGCCGGTGCTGCTGGTGGCCGGGGGCAGCGGCGTGGTGCCGCTGATGTCCATGATCCGGACCCGTGACACCAGCGCCAGCACGGCCCCGTTCCGGCTGCTGTACTCGGTGCGCACCGCCGAAGCGGCGTTCTACACCGCCGAGCTGGCCGAGCGGGCCACGACCCGCGATGGCCTGGACGTCAGCTACGTCTACACCCGCACGGCGCCGCCCGGCTCGGCGCTGCCCACCGGCCGGATCAGCGCCGGCGTGCTCGCCGCCGGCGGGGTGACGTTCGCGGGCCCAGCCTCGGCCGGCTATTCCCGCGACGCCCCGCCGGCCGTGTTCATCTGCGGCCCGACCAGCTTCGTCGAGGCCGCCGCCAACCTGCTCCTGCAGGCGGGCCACGACACAAGCATGATCAAGACCGAACGATTCGGACCCTCCGGAGGCTAACCGTGATCACTCCCCTGGACGGGAACGTGCTGGCCGGCCCGCTCGGCGAGTTGTTCGCCGTGGACATCACCAGCGCGATGGGCCAGTGCGCCTCGTGCGGCGCCCGCAACCCGATGGCGATGGCCCGGGTCTACACCGACGCGCCCGGCATGGTGGCCCGCTGCCGGTCCTGCGACGCGGTGATCCTCCGCCTGGTCCGCGCGGCCGGCCGGGCCTGGCTGGACATGAGCGGGATCAGCTCGCTGCAGCTGCGCATGTCCAGTGAGTGAGCCAGGGGCGCCGATGAGCAATATCCCCGAGCGGGCCCGCCGCCAGCACCTGCGGGTGTCCGACGCCGACCGGGAACAGGCCGCCGAGGTGCTGCGCAAGGCGGCCGGGGATGGCCGGATCACCTTCGACGAGCTGGACGAACGGCTGTCCGCCGCCTACGCGGCCAAAACCTATGGCGACCTGGGCCAGGTCACCGCCGACCTGCCTGGGCCGGGGCTGGAGCCACCGCCCGCGGCCGGGCCGGCCCCGGGCACGTTCCCGGCCGCGCGGATCGGGGGCAGCCCCGGGGCGAGCGCGTCCGTCGCCGTCCTGAGCGGGGTCGACCGCTCCGGGCCGTGGGTCGTGCCGCCCCGGCACACCTGCTTCGCGCTGATGGGCGGGATTCAGCTCGACCTGCGGGAGGCGAGGTTCAGCCAGCCCGAGGTGACCATCGACGCGTACACCCTGTGCGGCGGCATCGAGATCATCGTGGGCGAGGACATCGAGGTCGACATCTCCGGCTTCGGCATCATGGGCGGCTTCGACCACCGCGCGTCCGGGCCGGGCCTGCCGGGCGCCCCCCGGCTCCGGGTGTACGGATTCGCCCTGATGGGTGGGGTCAACGTGCAACGCCGCGGGCCGAAGAAGCCAACGAAGCGCATGCCGCAGGAGGTGGGCGGCCCGCCCGGGGCCAGCCGGGAACTGGGCCAGCCGGGGCCCACCGCGGAGCTGGGCCGCCCGCCAGAGGCCACCCCGGAGCTGGGCCGGCCGCCGGGCACCTCACCCGGACTGGACCGCCAGCCGGGCGCCTCCCCCGAACTGGGCGGCCCCAGCGGCGATGGGACCTAGCAGACATTCCGTACCGGCTAGAGGTCAGCGGGGACCTGCGGGGCAGCGACACCGCTGGGCGGATCGCGGCCTGATCCCATCACCCCTGATTACTGGGCGGGGGACGACATAATGAGGTCGGCAGATGAGCCAGGCCACGGCGATCAGCCGGCCTAACCGGGGCGGGAGCAGATCATGACCAGTGATTCCTTTGTGCCATTGCCGGGCAGCGAGCGGACCGCGCTGCCAGTGGCGGCCGATGCGGGGCCGGTGGACGGTGCGCAGCGGGTCGAGATCACGCTGATCATTCGGCGCCGCGCGGCGCTCCCCCGGGAGCTGGTCGAGGGGCCAGCCACGCTGACCCGCGACCAGCTCGCCGAGCAGCACGGCATCGACCCCGCGGACCTGCAGTCGCTGCGCACGGTGCTGGCCGCCCGCGGACTGCAGATCACTGAGACCGACACCGGCGCCCGGCGGGTGAAGGTGGCCGGATCGCTGGCTGAGCTGTCCGCGACGTTCGGGGCTGACCTGCGCCTGGTCCGCAGCCCGCACCCGGTGCCCGGTCAGCCGCCGGCGGTGCACCGGTACCGGGAAGGGGCGCTGCGGGTGCCCGCCGAGCTGGACGGTGTCGTGCTGGCCGTGCTGGGCCTCGACGACCGGCCGCAGGCCCGGCCGCAGTTCCGCCCGGCCCCGTCGGCCGGGGCGCGCACCGAGGCCGGCCCCGCGGCGGCACCGGCCGCCGTCCAGACGTCTTACACCCCGCCGGAGGTGGCCGCGTTCTACCAGTTCCCGGTGGGCACCGACGGGACGGACCAGACGATCGCGATCATCGAGCTGGGGGGCGGCTTCGGCACCAGCGACCTTGATGCCTATTTCGCCGGGCTCAGCCTCCCGGTCCCCCAGGTCACCGCCGTCGGCGTGGATGGGGCCGCCAACCAGCCCGGCCAGGACCCCAGCGGGGCCGATGGGGAGGTTCTGCTCGACATCGAGGTCGCGGGCGCGGTGGCGCCCGGGGCCGCGCAGGTGGTGTACTTCGCGCCCAACACCGACCAGGGCTTCGTGGACGCGGTGAGCACCGCGGTGCACGCCAGCCCCACGCCCGCCGCGATCAGCATCAGCTGGGGGCAGTCTGAGGACTCATGGACGGCGCAGGCCCGCTCGGCGCTGGATGCGGCCATCGCGGACGGCGCGGCGCTCGGCGTGACCGTGTGCGCGGCGGCCGGGGACAACGGCAGCAGCGACGGGCAGTCCGACGGGGCCAGCCACGCCGACTTCCCGGCGTCCAGCCCGCACGCGCTCGCCTGCGGCGGGACCAGCCTGCAGGGTGACCCGGCGACCGGGGTGATCAGCTCGGAGACGGTGTGGAACGACGGTCCGGGCCAGGGCGCCACCGGCGGCGGGGTGAGCGACACGTTCGCCGTGCCGGCCTGGCAGGCGCCGGCCGGGGTGCCGGTCCGGGCCGGGGCCGGGGGTGGCCCGGGCCGGGGCGTGCCCGACGTGGCCGGCTGCGCCGACCCGGCCACCGGCTACCAGGTCCTGGTGGACGGGCAGTCCATGGTGGTGGGTGGCACGAGCGCGGTGGCCCCGCTGTGGGCGGCGCTGGTCAGCCGGCTGGCCCAGTCCACCGGCAAGCCGTTCGGCCTGCTGCAGCCGCTGCTGTACACCGGGGTCACCGCGGGCCAGAGCCCGCCCGGGTTCCGCGACATCACCAGCGGCAGCAACGGCGCCTACGCCGCGGGCCCGGGCTGGGACGCGTGCACCGGGCTCGGCTCGCCGGACGGCACCGCGCTGCTCGGTGTGGTCACCGGCGGCCAGCCGGGCTGACGGCAGTGGCGGCTCAGTCGGGCGGGGTGCCGATCGTGGCGGGCGCGCCGTAGCCGCGCAGCACCTCGGGCACGGCCACCGTGCCCCGCTCGTCCTGGAAGTTCTCCATGATGGACAGCAGCGACCGGGCGGTGGCACCCGTCCCGTTGAGCGTGTGCGCGAACTCCAGCTTGCCGTCGCGGCGGAACCGGATGTTGAGCCGCCGGGCCTGGTAGTCCGTGGTGTTGGAGCAGGAGGTGACTTCCCGGTAGCGCTGCTGGGCCGGGAACCACGCCTCGATGTCGTACTTCTTGGCGGCGGGTGCGCCCAGGTCGCCAACGGCGATGTTCATCACCCGGTAGGGCAGGCCCAGCGCCTGGACGATCTCCTCCTCGTGCGCCAGCAGCTGCTCGTGCACCTCGGTGGACTGCTCGGGTACGCAGTAGACGTACATCTCGACCTTGTCGAACTGGTGCACCCGGAACATGCCCTTGGTGTCCTTGCCGGCCGCGCCCGCCTCGCGGCGGAAGTTCGTGCTGAACGCCGCGTACTTGGCGGGCAGGTCACCTTCGTCGAGCCGCTCGTCGGTGTGCAGGCCGGCCAGCGCCACTTCCGAGGTGCCGGTCAGGTACAGGTCGTCCCGCTCCAGGTGGTAGAGGTTGGATTCCTCGGTGGGCAGGAACCCGGTGCCGTACATGGCCCGCTCACCCACCAGCACCGGCGGCAGGACGGCCAGGAATCCCTTGCTGCCCAGCCGGTCCAGGACGAAGCGGTACAGCGCCATCTCGGTCAGCGCCACGTCGCCGATCCGGTAGGCGAACCGGGATCCGGAAAGCCGGGCGCCGCGGGCCATGTCGATCCAGCCGCGTGCCGAACCCAGGTCGGTGGCGTCCTTGACCGGGAAGCCGAATGAGGGCCGCTCACCCCAGGTGCGGATGGCGACCGAGTCCTCCTCGGCCATCCCGTCGGCGGCCGACGGGTCGGGCAGGTTGGGGATGCGGTCCAGCAGCACCTGACGGTCCTGCTCGGCCCCGGCCTGCTCGGCCTCGGCGGCATCGAGTTCCTTCCGGAGCTGCCGCAGCTCGGCGATCTGCCCGGGGCTGGGTGGCGCCCCCCGGGAGGACCGCTTCTGCGCCGCGCGCAGCTTCTCCGCGCGCTCGGTCAGCTCACGCCACCGCTGGTCCGCGACGAGCAGAGCATCGAAGTCGGCGTCGGCGTCCCGGCGGGCCAGGGCCGCCCGGTAGCGGTCCGGCTCGCGGCGCGCGGCCCTCAGGTCAATCACCTGCGCGAGTCTAGTGGGTGCGCAGCGCCACCCCCGCCGCAATTAAGCCGCCGTAGTCCCTGGCTCACGCCGCGGGCAGATCCACACAGACCAGTCCCCACGGCCGGTCAGCCACCCGGGTCATCACGAGGGTGGCCCGCCGCCGGCCGGACAGCTTCAGCTGGCGGCGCAGCTGGTCCACGTCACCGGCCAGCCCCCGGCGGCGGATGTCCACCGCACCGATATCCAGCTGGCGCAGCCGGGCGGGCAGCTGCCGCTGCTGCCACGGCGCCGAGTCGATGACCTGCAGGGTACGCGCGAACGGGGTGCGCACCGCGCTGGCCGTGCCCAGGAACGCGATCTGCGGGTCGAGCTGCCAGCCACCGACCGTCCTGGCCAGCTCGGCGACCAGCCCGGCCCGGGTCACGGCCGGGCTGGGGTCGAGCAGGAAGTCACCGGGCGGCCGCACTGGCACCCGGGGACCGGGCTGCGGCACGAGGGTATGGCCGCCGGGCAGCACGGTCGCCCGGGTGGCCGACCGGGCCAGGCCCGGCGACCAGGCGACGGCTTCCCTGAGGTCCCGGCCCACCGCGATGAACTCCAGCTCCCAGCCAGGCGGTACCGCGTCACGCGGCAGGCCGGGCGCGGTCTTGATGCCGAGCCGGGGGATCTGCGCGGCCAGCCGCAGGCACCAGCCCAGCGGGGGCTCGGCCGCGCCGGGGCGGAGCCGGCGCCCTCCGGACCGCCGGGCCGGATCGATGAACACGGCGCCGACCCCGGCCAGCCGGGCCTGGCGGACGTCCCGCTGCTCGGCTTGCACATGGCCGGCCACGCCGTAGGCGGCCGCGTTGGCCAGCGCCATCTTCAGGTGCACCGGATCGCGGTCCACCGCCCGCACCGGGTGGCCGGCGGCCAGCGCGATGAGGTCACCGCCGATCCCGCAGCACAGGTCGGCCACCGGGCCAGACCCGGTCACCGCGGTGGCATACCGGGCAGCGCGGTGCCGCGCCACCACCTCGGCCGAGGCCTGCTCCAGGCCGTCGCGGGTGAAGAACATCTGCATCGCCCGGCTGAACTTGTCCCGGGCCGCGAGCCGCAGCTCGTGCTGGGTCAGGGCCGCGGCGACCAGGTCGGCGGGGTACTTCGTGCGCAGCCGGCTGCCCAGGGCCAGCATGGTCCGCGGGGTCACCTCCTGGCCGGCCAGATAGCCGAGCAGTTCGGCGCCGGCCGGGGAGAGCAGCCCGGCCAGTCCCGCCTCGGTGGCCGTGGGGGGCCAGCGATCACCGCTCACCGCTCACCGCTCACCTCCTGCCTCCCGCAGGAGGCTACCCGGGCAGGCAGCTCCCGGCGGTGCCCGCGCCGACGCACAGGCCGCCCGGGTCAGCCGGGGACGGCCGGGCCGACCCCCGGCCCGGGGTGGGCGTGGGGGTCGGGCTGGGTGAGGACGAAGAGCCAGGCTCCGGGGCCGGGAGCTCCCCACCCGGGCCGGACCACGTCGGACTGGGCACCGGGCTGGCGGCCGGCGACGAGGGGGCACTGCTGGCCGAGGCCCCCGGCGAGCCCGCTCCCGGGCCCGGGGTGCCGCCCCGGCTGCTGGCCGGGACCTGGCCGCTGGGCCGGTCCCGGGGCAGCCGGACCCCGTTGTCGCCGACCGGCGGGGCCGCCCCGGGCGGCTGGGGATGTCCTGGGTGGGGGATCAGCCGGATACCGGCCGAGACGAACAGCGCATAGCAGACCACGGCCGAGGCGAGCACGGTGCCCAGCAGCAGCGCACCGGCCGGGTGACAGCGCACCGCAGCCAGGCCGTTGCCGATGGTGGCCCGGGCGGTGTCCCGGGCCACGGCGAGGGCGACTCCAGGCGGCCGGAGCCGCGGCCCATGACCTCGCCGCGACATGCGGACTAATCTGCCCAGCACCTCCCGCCGCTGCTGGGCTGACAGCTGGGGGGCGAGATGGATGATCGTCTGCCGCCCGGACCGCTCGACCTGCGCGTGCAGCCCGTCGGCGAGTTCTGCGTAACGAATCTTGATCACTGGCGTTACCTTCGAGCGGCTTTTTCCGCTTGAAAACAGATTGTGATCATATTATCACGCTGCAGAGTCACGCTTCTGGCGAAACGATGTCCGGCTACGCTCGCGGTATGCAGCGCAACCCGGAGATGGCCCGCCATCGTGGCGTGCTGGCCACCGCGGGCCGGCCCACCAGCGGGGGCCCGGCCGGCCCCGCCCCGGCCCGGCCAGGCCGGTTGCGGCTGCACTGGGCGTTGCTGGCCTCGGCCGTGGGCGGCCTGGCCCTGGTCGGCGCGTTCCCGCCGGTAGCCATCTGGCCGCTGGCCGCGGCCGGGCCCGCCCTGCTGGTCGTCGCCCTGCACGGCCAGCGGCTGCGCGCCGCGTTCGGGCTCGGCCTGGTGTTCGGGCTCGCGTTTTTCGTCCCGCTGATCTCCTGGCTGGTCAATGTGGCCTGGTACGCGTGGATCGCGCTGGCCGTGGCCGAGGCCGTGATCTTCGGGGTGCTGGCTATCGGCCAGCGGCTGATGCTCCGGCTGCCCGGCTGGCCGGTTGCGGTGGCCGCGTGGTGGGTGGCGGCCGAGGCCATGCGGGGACGCTGGCCGTATGCGTTCCCGTGGGGCCGGCTGGCGATGAGCCAGGCGGGCGCGCCTACCGCGCACTGGGCCGCGATCGCCGGGCCGCCCCTGCTCACGTTCCTGGTGGCGCTGACCGGGGCCACCACGGCCTGGGTGGTACTCAGCGGCCCAGGGGCCGCGCGGTCGCCAGCCGCGCGGTCACCGGCGCCAGCGGCACCAGCCAGCGTGCCACCGGCCATTGGGCCGCCAGCCCCGGAGTCAGCGGCCGCCGGGCCACCGGCCACCGGGCCACTAGGCACCGGGCCACTAGGCACCGGGCCACTAGGCACCGGGCCACTAGCCGCCGAGTCACCAGCTGGGCCACCGGCCCCCGGATCACCAGCCGGCCCACCGGCCCCGCCGCCACCGGTCACCACGCGGCCGGCCCGGTCACGCTGGCGCCGGCCAGTGGCCCGCGCGCTGGTGCTGGCCGCGGTCATCGCCCTGGCGCTGGCCGGCCCGCTGCTGCCGGTGGACCAGCCCGGGCCAGGCGGCAGCAGCGCGGTCGTGGCCGCGATCCAGGGCAACGTGCCGCACGCCCGCAACCTGTCCGGCCTGCTGCGCGCCAGCACGGTCACCCAGAATCACGCCGCCGCGACCAAGGCCCTGGCCGCGCGGGTCGCGGCGGGCGCCCGGCCCGCGCCGGGCGTGGTGGTCTGGCCGGAGAACTCCACCGACCTGGATCCGGCGCAGTACCCGTCGATCTACGCCACGATCGCGTCCGCGGTCGGGGCGGTGCACCGGCCGGTCCTGGTCGGCGCGCTGCTGGCCCACCCGCTGCGCAACGCGGGCCAGCTCTGGCTGCCTGGCCGCGGCCCGGTCGCCACCTACGTCAAGCGCCAGCTGGTCCCGTTTGGCGAGTACATCCCGTTCCGCGGCCTGCTGTCCCACATCACGTCGCTGACCAGTCTGCAGCCGGTGAACTTCACCGCCGGTGACCGGGCCGTGGTGTTCCGGCTGGGCCGGATCCGGCTCGGCGACGTGATCTGCTACGAGATCGGCTTCGACGGGCTGGTCCGCTCCGAGGTCGCGGCGGGTGCGAACCTGCTCGCGCTGCAGTCCAACGACGCGACGTTCGAGGTGGATGGCCAGTCCGGGGAGTCCACGCAGCAGGTGGCCATGGCCCGGATCCAGGCCGTCACCTCCAACCGGGGCGTGGTGTACGCGTCCACCACCGGGGAGAGCGCGATCATCGCCCCGGACGGCCGGGTGCTGACGCACAGCGGCCTGTGGCAGCGGGCCGAGCTGGAGGCCCGGGTGCCGCTGCACACCAGCACCAGCCTGGCCGACCGGCTGGGCGGCTGGCCGGAGGCGGTGCTCACCGGGCTGGCCATCGCGGCGCTGGCCTGGGCCATCGTCGGCGCAGCAGGCCAGGCCCGGCGCGCCGGCCGGGTGGACGGCCGGTAGCACAGCGATACCTTGAACCGGTCCAGGGGCTGCGCGAACGGTCAGTAACACCCGGATACCGGAACCGGCCCGGGGGCTGCGGCGCGGCGGATTGGGCCGACAATTGAGGTCATGGCCGCACGGCGCAGCGCAGCAGTGTGGCGGGCCCTGACCCGGCCCGCCCGGTGGGCGGCGCTGGCCGCGGGCGGGCTGCCGATCCTGGCCTTCCCCGCGCTGAACCTGGAGTTCCTCGGCTGGTGCGGGCTGGTCCCGGGGATGCTGATCATTCGCGCGGCACCCGGGGCCCGGGAGGCCGCGGTGCGCGGCTGGTGGCTGGGCGCGGGCTTCCTGCTGGCCGCGATGTACTGGCTGCTGCCCAACATCGGGCCGGCCCTGCTGCTGGTGGCCGCGGTGCTCGGCGCGCTGTGGACCGGCTTCGGCGTGGCCATCTGGGCGCTGCTGCACGGGCGGCCCGGCGCGCGGTCCGCGCTGGCCGCGTTGCTGGTGGTGCCTAGCTACTGGCTGCTCACCGAGTGGGCGCGGTCCTGGCAGGGGTTCGGCGGCCCGTGGGCGGTGCTCGGCACCAGCCAGTGGCAGCACCCGGCCGTGCTCGGCCTGGCCTCGGTCGGCGGGGTCTGGCTGGTCACGTTCGCCTTGGTCGCCGCCAACACCGGCATCGTCATCCTGATCGCCGCCGCCCGGCTCAGCGTCCGGCTGCTGGGCGCGGCCGCCCTCGCGGTGGCCCTGGCCGCCGGCCCGGTCATCTTCGCGCTGACCGCGGCGGTGCCGCCCGCCCGGCAGGTGACCGTGGCCCTGGTGCAGCCCGGGATCCAGCACATCAGGCACCCGCAGGAAGGGGCCAGCCAGCGGCTGTCCGGCGGTCTGCGCGCCCGCCACCCCGACCTGATCGTGTGGGGGGAGAGCAGCGTCGGTACCGACATCGAGCGCGACCGGGCCCTGTTCGGCCAGCTCAAGGCGCTGTCTGCGCGGACCGGCGCGCAGATCCTGCTGAACCAGGACGCCACGCTGCCCGGCCGGGGCCAGTCCAAGGTCGCGCTGCTCATCGGGCCAGCGGGCATCGACGGCTCGTACACCAAGACGCGGCTGGTGCCTTTCGGGGAGTACATCCCGTTCCGGTTCATGCTCAGCTGGCTGACCAGCGTCAGCAAGGCCGCGCCGAGCAACATGCTGCCCGGGGACGGCGCTCACCTGATCCAGGCGACGGACCGGGCCGGGCGCCCCCTGCCGCTCGGCGTGCTGATCTGCTTCGAGTCCGCCTTCCCGGATATGTCCCGGGTCGATGCCGACCTCGGCGCCCAGCTGATCGTGTACCAGACCTCGGACTCCACGTTCCAGCTGAGCTGGGCGCCGGCCCAGCACGCCTCGCTCGGCGCGGTGCGCGCGGCGGAGACCGGCCGGCCCGTGGTGCAGGCCGCGCTGACCGGGGACACCGTGGCTTTCGACGCGCGGGGCCGGCTGCTGGCCCGGATGACCGCGAGCCAGCGCGGGGTGAGCGTGGTCCGGCTCGGGCTGCCCCCGGCGGGCACCCGGACTCCCTACGACCGGCTCGGCGACGTCGTGCCGTGGGTGGCGACCGGGGTCGCGCTGCTCGCCGGGGCCAGCTGGATTGTCCGGGTTCGCCGACCCCGGCGGGGGCAGGTACCTTTTGAGGACAACCCGCCGGGCGCCAGATCCGTCTCAGTGGTGGGTGCGGATCCCCCGCCCGAAAAGGGCGCGCCCGGGTAGACCCGGGGCGACCGGCCCCTGGCTGAGGGAACAGCGGCTGAGGCAGCCGGGCTGGCACGGCGGAACGGCGGAGTTGGCGGCCATCAGGGACGGGCCGGCAGATCGACAGCGGCGGCGACAGGAGGTCGCGGAGTGCGGCACGGCGGCACGGCATGCAGCTCACGGTGGACTCGTGTAGCGCGGAGGGGCGGGGCCCCGGCCACCCTCGCGGCGGTCACCGCCGCCGCGGGCCTGCTCGTCGCGGCCTGCTCCAGCGGCTCACCCACCGCCAGCGGCGGCGCGGCGTCGGCCCCGGCCGGCCAGGCCTCGCCGGCGGCCACGCCCACCAGCCAGCTGACCATCACACCCGGCAACGGCCAGCGGCACGTCAACCCGGCCAAGGGCGTCACGGTCACCGCCCACGGCAGCAAGCTTTCCCGCGTCACGGTCACCGCGGGGCACGCGACCATGCGCGGCACGGTCAACCAGGCGGGTACCACGTGGCGCAGCGCCTGGGCCCTGCAGCCCGCGCGGCACTACACGATCCACGCCACCGCGGTGGACCCGGCGGGCAAGACCATCACCACCGCCAGCAGCTTCAGCACGCTGACCCCGGCGGCTACCGATACCGCGATGATCTTCGAGGGGTACAAGCAGAGCTACGGCGTCGGCATACCGATCCGCCTCACGTTCAGCTCCCCGGTCACCAACAAGGCGGCGGTGGAGCGGTCACTGCAGGTGCGCACCTCCACCCCGGTCACCGGCGCGTGGTACTGGGATGGTGACCAGACCCTGTACTTCCGCCCGATGAACTACTGGAAGCCGGGCACCACGGTCTCCTTCAGCGGCCACCTGGCCGGCCTGGAGGCCTCCCGCGGCGTGTACTTCACCGCCAACCTGACCCAGACCTTCCGCATCGGGCCTTCGCTCATCGTGGTGGCCAGCACCAAGACGCACTACCTGAACGTCTACTACCAGGGCAAGCTGTGGGGGCACTGGCCGATCAGCACCGGGCGGCCGGGGCTGGACACGGTGGACGGCACGTACATCACGCTGGAAAAGGGCAACCCGGTGCGGATGGTCGGTAACGGCTACAACGAGCTGGTCAACGACGCGGTCCGGTTCACCTACAGCGGCGACTACCTGCACTCCGCGCCATGGTCGGTGGGCGAGCAGGGGGTCGTCAACGTCAGCCACGGCTGCGTAAACCTGTCCCCCGAGCACGCCGCCATGTACTACGCGCGCGCGGTTCCCGGGGACCCGGTGACGGTCATCGGCAGCCCGCACCAGGGCCAGTGGGATGACGGGTTCACGGTCTGGTTCAAGACCTGGAAGGCCCTGCTGAAGGGCAGCGCGCTGGGCATGGCGGTGCAGGCCGGGCCGTCCGGCAGCACGTTCGTCAGCCCGTCGTCGGTGACCGGGACGCCAGAGACCTCCCGGCTGCACGGGGCCAAGCCGCAGAACTACCTGCCCCAGTCCTAGCCCGGGCGCCCTCAGCCCTGGGCGCCCTCGGCCCTGGTGTCCTCGGCCCTGGTGTCCTCGGCGTGGTAGCGGGCGAGCAGCCGCTGCTCCGCCTCATGCCGCGGGTACAGGAAGAACACCAGGGCCGTGCCGAGCAGCACGGCCAGGATCCCGGCTGAGTACGCCCACTGATCACCAGCCAGGAACGCGCTGCGCGCCGCCGCAGTGATCTTGCTGGCGTACTGTGGGTAGCGCTGCGCGATCGCCGCGGCCCCCGCGTAGGACTTTTCCAGCTGGTCCGCCGTGCTGGCGGTGATCTGCTGGTGGTCCGGAGCGTGCGCCACCGCGGCCGCGACGACCTGGGAGTAGCCCGCCGTGAGCAGGGCGCCCAGCACCGACTGCATGATCGCCCCGCCCAGGTCGCGCTGCAGGTCCGCGGTGCCCGAGGCCATTCCGGCCCGCTGGACCGGCACCGACCCGGTGAGCGCGTGTGACGCGGGCGGGCCGGCCAGCCCGACCCCGGTGCCGAGGAACAGGAAGGCCAGCCCGACCGGCCAGTATGGGCTGTGCTGCCGCCACAGCAGCAGCATGGTGATGAAGCTGAGCAGGCAGCACAGGTACCCGGCGAGCAGGGCGAACCTGGACCCGCGGGTGCCGGTCAGCCGGGCCGACACCGGCGCGAACAGCACCAGGCCCACCGCGGTGGGCAGCACAGCGGCCCCGGAGGCCAGCGCCGAGTAGCCGAGCACGTCCTGCAGGTACTGCTGGCCGACGAAGATCGCGCCCATCAGCGCGCCGAACACGATGATCCCGCCGGCCGCCGCCACCCAGAACGTCTGCCGCGCGGCCACGTGAAGGTCATACAGCGGCGACCGGGCCCGGCGCTGGCGGAGGAAGAAGCCGGCGCCGGTGACCAGGGCCACCACCCCGGTGCCCACCGCCACCAGGCCCGCGCCCGGCACCGGCGCGAAGTTGATCGTGATCACCAGCGTGGCAACGAAGATCATCGAGAGCACGCCACCGAGGTTGTCCACCCGCCCGGTGGTCTCATTGGCGTGCGCGGGCACCAGGGCCAGCGCCATGACCAGGGCGGCTGCCGCGAGCGGCAGCGTGAGCAGGAACGCCGAGCCCCACCAGAAGTGCCGCAGGGCCAGGCCGGCCAGCAGCGGCCCGAGGGACGTGACCGCCCCGCCGATCCCGGACCACAGCGCGATGGCCCGGATCCGGGCCGGGCCGGCCCACAACGCGGTGATCAGGGCCAGCGTGGTCGGGTAGGCCATGCCCGCGGACACCCCGCCGAGCACGCGCGCGGCCACCAGCACCGCGTCGCTGGGGGCGTAGGCGGCCAGCACGCTGGCCGGCACGGACAGCAGCACACCCCCCACGAGCAGCATTTTGCGGCCGTAGCGGTCGCCGACCGCGCCAAGATAGAGCACCGAGCCGGCCAGCCCGAGCGAGTAGCCGAGCGCGATCAGGTCCAGCGTGGTCTGGCCCGAGTCGAAGGCCCGGCCGATCGCGGGCAGCGCGACGTTGGCCACGGTCAGGTTCAGGTTGGCCACCGCGGCCACCAGGATCAGGGTGGCCAGGACGAGGCCGGCCCGGCGCGGCACGTCCTGCGGGCCGGCGCCGGCGCCGCGAGGGCCGCCCCGTGCTGTGGCTGTGGCCAAGGCGCCTCCCCCCGGTGCGTCAGTCCCGAGCTAATCAGTTGCTATCAGTCACGCATCACCCACAAAGAGTGAGATCCCACGGCCGCAGCGCGCATTTCGGTCAGCGCGGTGGATTTGGCCCCGCCCGCAGGGCACAATCCACCGCGCTGATGCCGGGCCGGGAGGCGCGGCACCCTGAGAGGGGTCAGCCAGCCGGGCGGGCGGCCCGGCCGGCGGTGGTCACCAGCCCGGCTACGCGAGACCGCGGCAGACGGCGCCCGGGCCCGGGGTCAGTGGCGCGACGAGGAGCGTTATGGCGTATGGAGGGCGTCGGGGAGCGCAGCCGGCTCGGACGGTGCCGGGGGCGCGGTGCGCCGCGGGACCGCGGGCCAGCGCCGGGCCAGGCCGCTGGCCGCGCGCTGCACCGCCAGCCCGGTCCACGCGGCCGGCCGCGGGCGCGCCCCGTCCACCAGGCCGTTCCAGTACAGCGACCAGGTGCCCGCGATCACCCGGCGCACCGCGGGGGCGGTGAGCAGCCGAACGCCGGCCGACGCCAGGCGCGGCCGGCGCAGCAGCGTGGCCTGCAGGGCGGCGGCACCGGGCAGGTACCCGCCGAACGCGGCGGCCAGCGCCTCGGTGTAGGCGGCGTCGGCGTGCCCGGGGCTGGCCAGCAGGCACTGCGCGGCCAGCCGCGCGCTGACCATGGCCGGGGCGATGCCCTCCCCCTGCAGCGGGTTGATCAGCCCGGCCGCGTCCCCGGCCAGCAGCACGTTCCCGGCGGCCGGCGGGGTGCCGGTGCCGCCCATCCGCAGCCAGCCGCCGGTGACCGGGCCCGGCTGCGCGTCCGGGGCCAGGTCGCCGGCCGAGCGGAGCAGCGCGCAGAACCGGGCCAGGTCAGCGCGCAGCGGGGCCGGCCGCCGCCGGGTGCCCAGGCCGACGCCGATGCCGACGTTGGCCTGGCCGTTCTCACCGGGGAACAGCCAGCCGTAGCCCGGGTAGATGCGCCACGGCGCGGCGTCCAGCAGGACCAGCAGCGGCAGCGGCACCTCGGCGGGCAGGTAGGCGCGGATCGCGAAGCCCCACAGCGCGGTGTCCGGGTCCAGCAGCCCGGCCAGCCGGGCCACCGGGCTGAGCGCCCCGTCCGCGCCGATGAACGCGTCGGCCGCCAGCCGCTGGCCGTCGCTGGCGATCAGCGCGCGCAGCCGGCCGTCCGGGCCGCGGTCGGCCCCGCTGACCCGGGCCCGGACCGGCTCGGCGCCGGCTGCGAGCGCCGCCGTGCGCAGCGCGTCGTCGAACTGCACCCGCGGCACGACCACGCCGTGGCCCGGGTAGGCCCGCCCGGGAAAAGCGGGCAGCCGGGACCGGTGCCCGGACGGGCCCACCACCAGCAGGTCCGCGCCCTGCCCGGCGTCGGGCACGGATACCCCCAGCTCATCCAGCAACCCCACGCCGCGCGGCCCGATCAGGTCGCCGCACGCCTTGTCGCGGGGGAATTCCGCCTTGTCCACCAGGGCGACCCGGGCTCCGCCGCGGGCCAGCACCAGCGCGGCCACGCTGCCGGCCGGCCCGGCCCCCACGACGACCGCGTCATACCGCGCGCTGGGCATGCTCACCGGGCCAGCACCAGCGCGACGGCCAGGGTCCCGGTCGCCCAGGTGAAGTAGCGCAGCGCCCGCTCCAGCGGAGCCAGCAGGTCGGCCCGGTCGAGTTCCTGCTCGCTGCCGTCGCGCCAGGTGACGTGCACCGAGACCGCGGCGATCCGGCGGCGCAGCGCCCGGGCCGGGGTGCTCAGCGAGCGCTGGCCCATGGACAGGAAGAACGCGAACAGCGCGGCCACCAGGGCGGGCAGCGGCAGCGTCCAGTGCTGGGCGTACGCGCCGACCAGGACCGGGAACGCGCCCCAGGCGAGACCGAACCAGACGTCGCTGTGCAGCACGCCGCCGAGCAGTTCCAGGTTGTACCCGCACACCAGGACCGCGCCGGCCACCACGAACGGGAGCAGCCGCAGCCCGCCGTCGACCAGGCCCATGGCCATCGCGGCGGCGATGGAGATCCCGGCGATCACCGCGAGCACGGTGGCCGGGATGCCGGTGCGCAGCGGCCGCCCGTTCAGCTCGTCGAGCGCGTGCGCGCCGATGCCGACCGCGAGGAAGAACGCGACCAGCGTCCCAGCCAGCCGCCACAGCACCGGGTCGGGCACCAGCGCGGCGCCGATGGCCACGTAAGACAGGTGCCACATGGTGTACGGCGGATGCAGCAGCGTGACCCAGTCCCGGAACCCCCCGGTACCGCGGCCCAGCGCGTAGAACGCCGTCTTCTCGGTCTGCGCGCTCACGACCCGGGTCCTGCGGGGGTGGCCTTGCGGCCCCACATGATCAGCCCGCCGCCGAGGCTCATCAGCGCCGTCTGGACGTCGGTCAGGCCGGCCGCCCGCCACGCCGCGATGTGGTCATCGAGGGAGTACCGCTGATAGTGCGTCGAGATGCTGGGCCCGAGGAACCGGCCGACCCGGTACCAGGCCGTCCCGCCGGTCAGCCCGCCGAGCACCGGCAGCGCCAGCCGCGTGTACAGCCACCAGGACGCATGCCACAGCGGCTGCGGCGGGACGGAGAACTCCAGGCTGGCCAGGGTGCCGCCGGGGCGCAGGCAGCGGGCCATCTCGGCCACCGTGGCGGCTGGGTCGTCCACGTACCGCAGCAGGTAGGAGAACGTGATCGCGTCGAACGTGGCGTCCGGGAAGGGCAGGTCGTCGGCGCGGCCGTTGACCAGCCGGACCTGGCCACGCTGGCCGGGCCGGCGGGTACGGGCCAGGCCGGCCCGCAGCATCGGCTCGTTGAGGTCCACGCCGACCACGTCGGCGCCGGTCCGGCCGGCCACGGCCAGGGCGATCCCGGCCGGGCCGGTGGCCACGTCCAGCGCCAGGTGCGGCCGGGCGGCGGCGGCCTGGCTGACCACGGCCCGCCGCCAGCGCCGGTCCTGGCCGAAGGACAGCAGGTAGGCCAGCCGGTCATAGCGGGCGGGCAGGTCGGCGAACACGGCGCGCGCGACCGGCTCGCCGCGCAGGCGGGCATCCTGGGCTGGGGCGGCGGTCACCTGGCTGCGAGCCACGCCAACGGGTTGCTCCCCCCTGGATCAGAGGTGTCCTTCGGGCGAACGGTGCCGATCTGCGTTGTCCGGTGCGGCGTGGGCACGGCCGGCCGCCTGTCTAGAATCGTCGCACGGGAGCCCCCGGCCGGGCAAGGAAAGATCATCTGGACGGAGCGGCTCAGCCCCGGCTACTTGCGGCCGTCCAGCGCCGCCGCGTGGTCCGGGACGTAGGTCTGCATATCCCGCGGCACCCGGATGTAGCCCTTGGCCGCGGGCCTCGGCGGCAGCTTCAGCGACGCCAGGTGCACGTCGTGATAGGGGACGCTGGACAGCAGGTGGGCGATCATGTTGATCCGGGCCCGCCGCTTGTCGTCGCTCTCCACCACGTGCCAGGGCGCCTCGGGGATGTCGGTGTGCAGCATCATCTCGTCCTTGGCCCGGGAGTAGTCCTCCCAGCGGGTGATCGACTCCAGGTCCATCGGGGACAGCTTCCAGCGGCGCATCGGGTCCTCGAGCCGCGACCTGAACCGCGCCTGCTGCTCCGCGTCGCTGACCGAGAACCAGTACTTGCGGAGCAGGATCCCGTCCTCGACCAGCATCCGCTCGAAGATCGGGGCCTGGTGCAGGAACCGGGCGTACTCCTCCTTGGTGCAGAACCCCATCACGTGCTCGACGCCGGCCCGGTTGTACCAGCTGCGGTCGAACAGCACGATGTGCCCGGCGGCCGGCAGGTGCTCGATGTAGCGCTGGAAGTACCACTGGCTCTGCTCGCGCTCGGTCGGTGCAGGCAGCGCGGCGATCTGCGCGATCCGCGGGTTCAGGTACTGGGTGACCCGCTTGATCGTGCTGCCCTTGCCGGCCGCGTCGCGCCCCTCGAAGATCACCACGATCCGGGCGCCCTCGACGCGCACCCACTCCTGCATCTTCACCAGCTCGGCCTGCAGCCGGTACAGCTCCTTCTCGTAGGGGCGCTTGGGCAGGCGGTGCACCTTGCCGTTCTTGCCGTGGCCGTTCTTGCCGTGGCTGTCCTGGGCCCTGGCCTTGCCCGGCCCGGCCTGCGCCTTGTGGGTGTTCTTCTGGGCCATCTCACCCACCCCCTGCCCACGAGTGAATCACGCTCCCTGCGGCCCCGCCAGAGCCGCGGGCCTCATGCCGATGCGGTAGCCCGGGTCACCCACGCGGCGGAACCGGCCCCGGCCGCCCCGGCCTAGTCTCGTTGACCTGGAGGGAGCTGCTCGTTGACCTGGATCGCCCGCCTGCTGGTGACCGTGCTGGGCGTGGCGGCGCTCGCGCCGCTGGGTGCTGTCCCCGCCCACGCGGGGGTGAGCCGGCCCGACGGCTCCGACCGGGCGCTTCGGGCGGCGGGGCCCCGGACCGTGGTCAGCCTGACCTTCGACGACGGGGACACCGACCAGCTGGCGGCGGCCCGGATCCTGCACCGCAACCGGCTGGCCGGGACGTTCTACATCATCACCGGCGCGATCGGCTCATCCGGCTACTTCACCCGCGCCGGCCTCCGCCAGCTGGCCGCGGCCGGGAACGAGATCGGCGGGCACACCGTGTCCCATCTCCGGCTGACCGCGCTGACCAGGGGCGAGACCAGGCGCCAGGTGTGTGAGAGCCGGTCGGTCCTGACCAGGTGGGGCTACCGGGTCACCTCGTTCGCGTATCCCGGTGGCTCGGTCGACCCGCGGGTGGCGGACATCGTGCACGAGTGCGGCTACCAGAGCGCCCGGGCCACGGCAGGGCTGCGCTCCCCCGACTGCCCGGGCTGCGCCAGCGCGGAGAGCATCCCGCCCGCCAACCCGATGGCCATCCGGACCCCCGGTGAGCTGGACCGCTCCTGGACGCTGGCTGGGCTTAAAGCCCTGGTCACCTCCGTGGAGCGGGGCGGCGGCGGGTGGCTGCCGCTGGTCTTCCACCACGTGTGCAGCGGGCGGGCGTGCAGCGGGCTGGCCGTGCCCGCCCGCATGCTGGGTGCGTTCACCCACTGGCTGGCCCAGCGCGAGCGGCTGGGCACCGTGGTCCGTACCGTGGGCCAGGTGATCGGCGGCCCGCTGCGGCCGGCCCCGCGGGTGCCACCGGCCGCCCCGCACGGCGTCGTCAATCCGTCGCTCGAGCACGTCAGCGCGAACAGCGCGGTGGACCCCTCGCTGGAGCTGCCCGCGCCCCCGGGCACGGTGCCCCGGTGCTGGGTGCGCGGCGGGTACGGGGACAACACCACGACCTGGCGGCGCATCACCGGCGCGCACGCCGGACGCTGGGCGGAACGGGTGACGGTCACCCACTACCACAGCGGGGATGCCAAGCTGCTGCCCCGGTTCGACCTCGGCGAGTGCTCGCTGCCGGTGCGGCCGGGCCGGGCCTACACGCTCGGCACCTGGTATCAGTCGTCGGCCCGGGCGCAGTACGCGGTGTACTACCGGACCTGGTCCGGGCGGTGGGTGTACTGGCGGTCGAGCCCGTTCCTCGCGGCCAGCCGGAACTGGGCCCACGCCAGCTGGACGACCCCGCCGCTGCCCGCGGCGGCCACCGGGCTGAGCTTCGGCCTCGCCCTGTTCAGCAACGGCTCGCTGACCACCGACTCCTACAGCTTCGCGCCCGCCCGCCCCAGCCCGGCCGGGGTGATCGCCGTCCGGCTCACGCTGGCGGCGCTGGCCGCGGTCGGCCTGGCCGCGGCGGCCCGGGCGGCGCGGCGCCGCTTCCGGGCCCGCCCGCCGGAGCCAGCAGATCAGCCGATTCCGGCCGGTGGCGCCGACGTTACGTCATCGAGCAACCGGTAGCGGACCGCCAGGGAGGCCGCTTCCAGCCGCGAGTGCACGCCCAGCTTGGTCAGCAGCGACTGGACATGGGTGCGCACGGTGGCCTGCGACACGGTCAGCTTGGTCGCAATGCCCGCGGTGTCCAGCCCCTCCACCAGCAGGCCGAGGCATTCCCGCTCCCGGGCGGTGAGGAAGGTGGCGAGCCGGTGCATGTCGTCCTGCCGCCGGGGCTCCCGGGCCGGCCCGGGCTTGGGCACGTCGACCACCACCTCACCACGCTGTACCCGGTCGATGGCCCGGGTGAGCGCGGACACCCCCCGGGTCTTGTGCAGGTAGCCGGCCGCGCCGGCCCGCAGCGCCAGCTGGATACTCCCGGCGTCCGGGTCAGCGCTCAGCACCAGCACCTTGGTCGCGCTGCTGGCGGCCAGCATCGGGCCGATCGCGGTGATCCCGTCATCGCCGTCGAAGTGCCGGTCGATGAGGCAGACGTCCGGCTGCTCCTTGCGGACCGCCTCGATCGTGTCGGGCAGCGTGCGGGCCACCGTGACCTGGTACCCGCGCTGCACCAGAACCGCGGACATGGCGTCGAGGAACACGCTGTGGTCGTCCCCGATGACGAGCCCGGTCATCAGGCCGGCCGCACGGGGACCACGATCCGGACGTGGGCCCCACCCGGCTCCGCCGCGTGCACCTCCAGCGCGCCGCCGCAGGATTCGAGCAGCGAGGTCACCACGCTGAGGCCGAGTGAGGCCGCCCCGGGCGGGCCGTGGCCGAAGCCGGGCCCGTTGTCGATCACGTCCACCGCGGCCGGGCCGGCCGGCCCGGGTGGCCCGGCCGGCCCGGGTGGCCCGGGTGGCGGAGCCTGATCGAGCAGCGAGACGGCCACCTCGACCCGGCCGGCCGGGCCGGCCGCGCGAGCCGCGTTGTCCACCACGTTGGTCACCACCCGCCACAGCACCGCCGGGCTGGCCTCGATCGTCACCTTCGGCCCGGGCCGCAGGACGATCTCGGTGTCGTGCGCCACCCGGGCCAGCTGAACCACCTGCTCGGCCAGGGCCCGCAGATCGACCGGCCCGACGGCCGCCGCTTCCGCGCGGCCCGGGATCTCCCGGCCGATGATGTCCAGCAGCCGGGTCATCTCCAGGGACAGCAGCTCCAGCCGGAATTCAGCGTCCCCGGGCAGCTCCGTGTCCCCGCGGACCGCCTCGACCAGGTAGGACAGCGTGGTCATCTGATGACCGAGGTCGTGCAGCAGGCCCCGGACGGCCATTGCGTCCGGCACGTCCGTACGCCTGCGGCCCCGGCCTCGCCGCCGGTCCAACGACGGCTCCATGTCCGTTCCCCCCGAACCCGCGCAGCAGCCGTCGCCGGCCGCTCAGCTACCGCATGTAATTTGTCAGTCACGCGCTGACACGGTACGGACAGTTAATCATGCCCGGTGACGTAACGGCGCCCCCGGATGCGTACGCCGCGGTCAGGGCGCGGCGCAGCGCGGGCGCGCCGAACCGGTCACCCAGCCGGGCCCGGGCCGCGGCCGCCATCCGCGCCGCGGCCAGCGGCGTATCGAGCAGGAAGCGGATCCCGTCGGCCAGCAGCGCGGGCTGGCCGGGCGGCACCAGCAGCCCGGTCTCCCCGGGCACCACCACGTCGCCCACCGCGTTCACCGCGGTGGCTACCACCGGGACGCCGCCGGCCATGGCCTCGACCACCGCGGTCGGCAGTCCCTCGTAGCGGCTGGGCAGCGCGAACACATCGAACGCGGGCAGCAGCCGCGGGACGTTGTCGCGATGGCCGGGCAGCAGCACGCTGATCTGGGGCATGGCCCGGGCCTGCGCGGCCACCTGGCCGGCCAGCTCGCCGTCGCCGAGCCAGACCCCGGTCACCCCGGGCCGGCCGAGGGCACCCAGCGCGGCCAGGAAGTCCTCCGGCGCCTTCTGGTAGGTCAGCCGGCCGACCGCGCCGACCACGGTGGCGTCGGGTGGCAGGCCCAGCTCGGCCCGGGCCCGGCGGCGGGCGGCCGCGGACGGCCCGGACCCCAGGCCCGCCTGGTCCGCGCCCTCGGCGACCACGCTGATCGTGCGGATGCGTTCTGGCGCGATCAGCCGGCGCCGTACCGCCTCCACCGCCACCCCGGTGCCCACGCACAGGGCCAGGTCGGTGATCCGGCCCAGCCACCGCTCGATCTGCACGTAGGCCTGCCGCCGGGGTGCGCCCTGGAACTCGTGGAACGGGAAGCCGTGATAGGTGTGCACCAGGCGGGGCACCCCGGCCTGGTGGGCGGCCAGCCGGCCGACCACCCCGGCCTTGGCGCAGTGGGTGTGCGCCACGTCGAAGTCGCGGGCGGCGAACAGGGCGCGCAGCCGGGCCAGCGCGCGCACGTCACTGGCTGGCGCGATCGGCGCCCGCAGCGCTGGCTCCACGATGACCTCCAGGCCGGCCGCCCGGGCCTGGTCCAGCTGCTCATCCCCGCTCCCGGTGATGATCGTCGTCGCCACGTCGGCCGGGTCGAGGGACAGCGCGCCGCGCAGCGCGTGCTGGCCCGCCCCGCCTTCCAGCCGGGTGATGACGGTGGCGACGCGCAGCGCGGTCATCCGTCACGTTCCCCGGCAGGCCGCAGGCCAGCGGCCCGGGCCACCCGGACGGCCTCCAGGCGAGAGTGCACGTCCAGCTTGGCGAAGATGTTGCGGGTGTGCGTGCGCACCGTATCGGTGGAAATCAGCAGCTCTTGGGCGATCTGCCGTCCCCGCTTGCCCTCCATCATGCTCAGCAGCACGTCCCGTTCCCGCGGGCTGAGCAGGTGCAGCAGGTCATCGTGCTCGCGGGCCCGGCTGACGTCGGTGCGCAGCTCGCGCAGGATCGCGCCGAGCATGTCCGGCGGGTACCAGGAACAGCCCTGGCCCACCCCGCGGATCACGGTCTCCAGCTCAGCCGCGCCCTGCTCCTTGGCCACCCAGGCGGCCACGCCGGCCCGGGCCGCCTCGACCGCGTGCCCGATGTCGTGATCGGCGCTGAGCACGACCACCTTGGCCTCCGGGCGGGCGGCCGCCAGGCTGCGCAGGACCTCACCGACCGAGGAGCCGAGCGGCTCGACCTCGATCGTGATCACATCCGGCCGCACGCCCCGGACGATGTCCAGCAGGTTGGGGTCGGCGGTGGTGCACCGGCCCGCCACCCACAGGTCCAAGGCCGCGGACAGCCGCGAGGCCAGCGCCTCGGTGACCATCAGGTGATCATCCACCAGCAGGATGCGCAGCGGGTCCATTAGTTCGCGGCTTTCGGTCATGGTTGTCGCGTCGTCAGCCCGATACATAGCTGGCCTCCAGGGGGACCGCGCCCGGCGGGGCGGGACCGGTTTCCGCCACGGCCCCGGCGCCCACCGCAGGACCGCCGTCCACCGGTGAACCGCCGTCCACGGGCCGGCGGGCCGGGCTCTGCCACCGGCCAGTGGATCGCGACAGCCAGGCCGCTGGGACGGCATACAGCGCGATGACGGCGTCCAGCATCCGCACCAGCGGGAAGAACACGCCGACCAGCAGCAGCCGGGGCTGCCGCTCCAGCACGGCGACCGCGCAGGTGAGCAGGTAGTCAGGGATGACGACGCCGAGCAGCACGGCGGACAGCGTGAGGTGCGCCGCCACCACCGAGTAGACCTCGCCGAAGCCTGGCCAGTACGGCGCGCCGGACGCCACGTCCGGCACCGCGAGCACGATCAGCGCCAGCGGGAGCAGGAAGAACATCAGGCTGGAGGTGATCAGCTCAAGCAGCAGCAGGGTGAGCATGGCGGTGAACAGATTGGCCCGCGGCGGGTGCCGCCGCACCGTCTGCCACAGCCCGAGCGCCCACCGCTTGGTCTGCCGCACGTAGTCGCGCAGGTTGTCCGGGTCCTGGGTGACCGCCACCGCCCGCATGGTGAAGCCGACCTTGCCCAGCCGCTTCTGGTACACCTCGAACGTCATGTTGAAGTCCTCGATGACCAGCCCCGGCGGGTTCATCTCGATCCGGGGCAGCACCGAGGTGCGGTACATGCTGGCGAAGCCGGGGACGATCGGCGTGGCGTTCGCGTGCAGCCAGGTCTGGCCGAACTTCAGCACCCGCTGGCCGACCGCGTAGATCCGGGTGCGGTGGCCGGTGAGCACGTTCCCGGCCAGGCCCAGCCGGCGGTCGCGGGCGGTCCGCACGCAGCCGGCCACCGCGACCACGGCCTGGTTGTCGAACATGGGCAGGCCGGCGGCGAAGTAGCCCGGCTGCACCCGCGTGTCGGCGTCCAGCAGCATGACCACCGCGAACCGGTCGACCAGCCGGAACCGGCCGATGGCTTCCTCCAGGGCGCCGGCCTTGCCGACGTTCTCCCGGGTCTCGATCACCTGGGCCCCCGCCTGGCGGGCGATCCGCGCCGTAGCGTCGGTCGACCCGTCCGACACCACGTGCACGTTCTGGCGAGGGACCAGGGCCATGATCGACCGCAGGCTCTCCTCGATCACCAGCGCCTCGTTGTGCGCCGGGATGAGCACCGCGACGTCCGCAATCGTCAGCCGGCGCGCGGGCGCGCGCCGGGCCGCCTGGCCGCCCCCCGTGACCGCGATCACCCGCCCCCCATCCGCCGGCCCGGCTGCCGCCGGGCGCGGCTGGCCGTGCCGCCGGGCAGCCTGCGCGCTGGCCAGCCGGGCCAGGCTGACCGTCCCCCACAGCGCGAAGTTGGCGCCCAGCACGAACACGGCCAGCGCCCACCAGGGAATCATGGCACCGCCCTGGCCGCGGCGAGGGCATGCGGCCCGGATGTGGGCAGTGCCTGGTGCAGGCCGGCCCAGGTCGCGGCGTCCTCATACCCGTACATCCACAGATACACGCCGCCGATCCCGGCCCCCCGCGCGAGGTCGAACTTCGCCCGCGAGCTGGCCGCGTTCTCGAACCACACGGTGTGCTCGCGGCCGCCGGGCCCGGTGTAGCGGAACCAGGGCGCCTGGCTCCTCGCGTCGTACTCCGGCCGCACGTGGTACTGCCGGGACAGCCGCAGCGCCTGCAGCCAGCTGATCCCGGTGCCATGGCCGCCGGCCCAGTCGTAGCCATAGAGCGGCACGCCCAGCACGATCTTGGCCGCCGGGATCTGGGTCTTCGCGTAGTGCAGCACCTGGCGGACCCAGCCGACCGGGGCCACCGGGCCGGGCGGGGACGTGGCCCAGTGATAGTCGTAGGCCATCAGCCGCACCTGGTCGGCGGCCCGGCCGATGGCCGCGTAGTCCTGGGCCAGGTTGCGCTGGTCGGTGCCGGCGTTGCTGGTCTTGGCGAACACCGCGACCGACAGCACCTTGCCCCTCGCGTGCAGCGCGTGGGCCAGCTGGGCGATGAAGCCGCTGAACACCAGCCGGTCGCCCGCCCGCAGGTCCTCGTAGTCGATGTCGATCCCGGCGTAGTGATGGCGCTGCACCAGGGCCACGATGGCCGCCACGTGCCTGGCCATCAGCGCCGGGGAGTGCAGCATCCGGGCCACCGGCTGGTAGGCCCACCGGCCGCCGGTGATGTTCGCGATGGTCGGCACGACCCGCTGGCCCGCGCCGCGCAGCCGCTGGATGTCCGCGCTGACCGCGGCGGCCTGGCTGGCCGGGTACTGGGTGTCGATGCGCCCGCTGGCGCTCAGCCCGTACATCCACGGCGAGACCTCGTTGACCGCGCGGGCGTGGCCGAGCACGGCCGACGTGCCATGCGCGATGTTCCAGTACGGCATCGACGCCACGATCAGCGGGTGCCGGGCCGCGCCGCCCCGCGAGGCGACCATCGCCAAACTCACCAGTACTCCCCCCAGCAGCACGACGGCCAGCCACACGGCCCCGGCGAACCGGTGCCGGGCCGGCCCCGGCGCCGGGGCCGGGGCCTGCTGGCCACGCGATGCTGTCTTCGTCGTCTCCGCCGTTCCTGTCGTTCCTGTTCCTGCCGCCCGGGCCGCCGGCCTCAGGCCGCGGCGGGCCGGGCCGCGGCCTGGTCCTCGATCACCGCGCGGATGATGTCGTCCAGGCTGCGCCGGGCCGCGAAGCCGACCAGGTCCGCGGCGAGCGTGCAGTCCGGCACCCGGCGCTGCATGTCCTCGTAGCCAGCGCCGTAGGCCTCGAGGTAGGAGGCCCGGGTGATGCCGCTGGCCGAGCCGGCCGCCGCGATCACCCGGCGGGCCAGGTCCTCGATCGTGACCTGCTCGGAGCTGCCCAGGTTCACCGCCCGGCCGCTGGCCTGGCCGGCGGCGATCAGGGCGGGCAGCGCGGGCACCACGTCGTTCACGTGGCAGAAGCAGCGCACCTGCTGGCCGGTGCCGAACACGGTGAGCGGCTGGCCAGCCAGGGCCTGCCGGACGAACCGCGGGATGACCATCCCGTAGCGCCCGGTCTGCCGCGGCCCGACCGTGTTGAAGAACCGGATGATCACCGCGCGCAGGCCGAGCTCACGCGCGTAGGCCTCGACCAGGCTCTCGTCGACGGCCTTGGCCTCGGCGTAGCTCCACCGCGACCGCAGCGGTGAGCCGATCACCCGGTCGTCGTCCTCACGGAGCCCGACCTTGGTGTTCTTCCCGTAGATCTCGCTGGTGGAGGCGACCAGCAGCCGGGCGCCCGCCGCGTGCGCGGCCTCGACCACGTGCTCGGTGCCCCGGATGTTGGTGCGCAGGCTGTCCAGCGTGCGGTCCCGGATGACGAACGCACCGACGGCCGCGGCCAGGTGGAACACCCAGTCCGCCCCGTGGCTCAGCTCGCGCACCGTGGCCTCGTCCAGGATCGACCCCTCGACCAGCCGGAACCCGGGATGGCCGGCCACCGCGCGCAGGTTGCCGCGCCGCCCGGTGCTCAGGTCGTCGAGCCCGGTGACCTCGTGCCCCGCCGCCAGCAGGTGCTCGGTCAGATGCGAGCCGATGAATCCGGCGGCGCCGGTGATGAAGCACTTCATCCTCTGTCCCTTCTCGGCCGGGCCGGCCGGAGCACCGAGCGCCAGCGGCGATGCGCGGCCAGCTGCTCGTACAGGTCGTCGATCCGCGCGGTGACGGCCTCGATGCCGTACTCCTTCTCCACCGCGGGGTCGGGGGTCCGCACCCGCGGGCCCGCGGCCAGCTCGGCCGCGATGGCCTCGCGTATCCCCGCGGCGTCCGGGGGTACCTGGCGGGCCCGCTCGACGGGCAGCCCGTCCAGCGCCGGGCAGGTCGTGTACAGCACCGGAGCGCCGTTGGCCAGCGCCTCCAGCGCGGACAGGCCGAACGTCTCCTGCCGGGAGGACGCCACGAACAGGTCCATCGCGGACAGCACCGCGGCCACGTCGTGCCGCTCGCCGGCGAAGACCACCCGGCCGGCCACCCCGCGATCCCGGGCCACCTGCTCCAGGTGCTGGCGCTCGGCGCCGCCGCCGACGATCAGCAGCGCCGCGCCGTCGCCGAGCAGCGGCGCGGCCGCGCTGATGACCAGGTCGAACTGCTTGTTCGGGTCCAGCCGGCCGAGCACCCCGATGACGTATGCACCCTGGCCGATGCCGAGCTCGTCACGCACGCGGACCCGCGCGGTCTCGTCGAACGCGACCCGCTGCAGGTCCACCCCGTTCGGGATCACGGTCACCCGGCGGGCCCGCACCCCCCACTTCACCAGCCGGTCGCGGACCGTCGCGGACACCGCGATCGTCAGGTCCGACAGGACCTCGGTGGCCAGGTACAGGGCACGAACCCCAGCCGTCATCTCCCGGCGCTCCAGGTGGGTTTCGCCGATCGAGTGCTCGGTGCTCAGCACCACCGGCGTGCCCGCCAGCCAGGCCGCGGGGCGGCCGTAGATCTGGGACCGGTACAGGTGCGTGTGCACCACGTCGTAGCCACCGTCGCGGATCAGCCTGCGCAGCCGCGGCAGCGCGCTGACCTGGGTGTTGCTGGTCATGCCCAGGCTGCGTACCCGGCCGCCGTCGGCGCGGATCATGTCCGCGACCGGCCCCGGGTTGTACAGCGTGACCACGTCGCACTCGTGCCTCGTGTGCTGGAGTATCGAGCGGAGCTGGAGCTCGGCACCGCCGACGCCCAGACCCGTGATCATGTGCAGGACTTTCAACGCTGACCTCCCAGCCGGCCCATGACGTCGGCGGCGATGCTGGTCCCGGTGCGGGCCAGGATCACCAGGTCGAGCCAGGGGGACCAGTACTCGATGTAGAAGTTGTCGAACCGGGCCCGGTCGCTGATCGAGGTGTCCCCGTTCAGCCCGTGCACCTGGGCCCATCCGGTCATCCCGGCGGGCATCCGCTGGCGTCCGGCGTAGCCCGGGATGGCCTGGCTGAACTGGCGGGCGAAGTGCGGCCGCTCCGGCCGCGGCCCGACCAGGGACATGTCCCCGCGCAGCACGCTGACCAGCTGCGGCAGCTCGTCAATGTGGGTCATCCGGAGGAACCGGCCCAGCCCGGTGCACCGCGCGGGCGGCACCGCCCAGCAGGTGTCCGGGTCGGTGTGCTGGCCGAGCGTGCGCAGCTTGACGATCTCCGCCTGGCGCCCGCCGCCGACGACCCGCACCTGCCGGAACAGGGCCGGCCGGCGCAGCCGCAGCCGGACGGCGCACGCCCCGGCGGCGATGACCGGTGCGGCCAGGATGAGCAGTATCGCTGCCACGCTGACGTCGAAGGCCCGCTTCACGGCCCGGCCGGCCAGCGGCGGGCCGCCGCGCAGCGGGATCAGCGGGACGCCCCAGATCTCGTCGAGGCAGCCGCCAGGAACGGCCATGGCCAGCCCAGCCAGCCGCGGCAGCACGCAGATATCCACCGCCCGCGACCGAAGACCGCGCAGCATAACGGCCTGTTCCGCGGGCTCACCGTCCGGCGGGCAGACGATGACCCGGCTAATGCCGTGCCGCGCCACCGCATCCTGGAGTTCAGCGCCCGCGCCCGGCCGGGTGAGGTCGATGCTGCCGCCGGGCCGCAGGCCCAGCTCCGGGTGCTCGTGCAGCAGCCCGGCGAGCTGCTGGGCCTCGGGCCCGGCGCCAGTCAGCACGGCCCGCTCGGTCAGCCGGTCCCGCCGGTGGGCGGCGCGCAGCGCCGCAGCGGTGAGCGCCCGGGCGGCGATCAGCGCGGCAGCGGTGCCCGCGGCGAGCGCCAGCAGCTGGCCCGGCGGCGCCCAGGGCAGCAGGGCCAGGGCGGGGACCGCGGCCGCGGCCACGACCCGCCCGGCCTGGTCAGCGGTGCGCAGGCAGATCCGCAGCCGGTGCAGGCCCAGCCCGGACAGGGCCAGGAACACCACGGCCGCATAGCCCGCGATGAGCCAGCCACCGCCGGGCAGGCCGGCCACGCTGGTCAGGCCGGCCGCCGTGGCCACGACGGTCAGCGCCACCGCGTCGGCCAGCGGCATGGCCAGCCGCGCGGTCAGCGCGCCGCTGGTCAGCCGCGGGCGCGCGGCCGCCGCGGCGTCGAGGCCAGTCGCGCTGGCGGACCGCCGGGGCGGCGCCGGGGCATGGCCGAGCACCGGCCCGGGTGCCTGCGGCGCGGGTGCGATGCTCACCGGCCAGCCCCCACGGCCTCGCGGGCCGGGCGGGTGGCGGCGGACACCCGGCGGGCCACCGCCGCGGCCGCGTAGTCCGCGCCGTAGACGAAGCGCATGACCGGGCCGAACGTCGGCGCCACAGCCGGCCCCACCACGTACAGGCCGGGGGCGGACGACTCGTAGCCGCGGTCCACCACCGGGGTGCCGGCCACGGTGTCCAGCCGCCGCCGCAGGCTCTCATCGAGGAACGCCAGCCGCCGCAGATCCGGCCGGTACCCGGTGGCCGCGATGACGTGGTCGGCGCTGACCTCGGCCAGCTCCCCGGAGCGGGCGATCAGGCGGAGGGTGACCCCCCCGGGACCGGCGGCGGCCGAGTCCACGGCGTGCCCGCGCAGTACCGGGAACTCCCCCTCCACCCGGCCGCGCAGCCAGCTGGCGCCGGCCGGGCCGAGCGCGGTGCGGGCCCGGTGGACCCGGGTGGACTCGGGCAGGTGCCGGAACAGGCCCGGGCAGCGCGAGTAGAACCAGGTGCTCCAGCCGGACCCCAGCCCGGCCTCGGGCTCGCGCAGCCGCTGCGGCAGCGGCCGGTCCAGGGCGAGTGGGGGCCCGTTCCAGGCGATCTCGTCCTCGCGCATCACCAGCTGCACCGCGGCCCCGCTCTCGTGCAGCAGCGCCGCGGACTCCAGGGCGGACTGGCCCGCCCCGATCACGGCCACCCGCTGGCCGCGGAACACGGTCAGGTCGGTGTGCGCCGATGAGTGCGTGCAGACGCTGGTGGGCAGCCCGGCCAGCTGGGCCGGCAGGTAGCCGAAGTGCTCCACCCCGATGGCGAGCACCACCTGGCCGGCCCAGGCCGTGCTCCCGTCGGACAGCGTGAGCTCGTACCCGCCGCCGGCCGCCGCCAGCCCGGTCACCAGGACCTCTTCCACGTCCAGGCCCTGGCTGGCCTGGAACCACGCGCCGTAGGCGACGAAGTCCTCCAGCGGTACCGGCAGGCCATAGTCGGCGTAGGGCCGGCCGGTGGCCCGGCAGAACGTGCTCAGCGTGAACTCGGCATCCGGGTCGGACAGATTGGACGCGAAGCCCTGGGACTTCAGGTACATGCCGTGGGGCATCTTGGTCCGCCACAGGTGCATCGGCAGCCCGAACTGCCGGACGCTGACGCCGGCCCGCCGCAGGTGCGCGGCTACCGACAGCCCGTACGGGCCAGCGCCCACGATGGCCACATCTGTCATGCCGTTCATGTGTTCTCCCCCACCTTGTGGAATTCGGCTGTGCTGGCCCGCGGGGCGGATCCCCGGGGGCCGGCGGCTGCTGCGCCCGGCCGGAAGCGGGCGAACGGCCGGCTGACCGCGCGCCAGCCCATCCGCAGGCACATGAGCCAGAACGGGCGCAGGTCGTCGCGGGCGAACCAGGCGGTCTCGTCGATCCCGCGCATCGAGGCGGCCCACGACCTCGGCCCCAGCTCGCCGCGGCGCAGGTAGCTGACCGCGCCGAGCGGGTCGTAGTTCTCGACCAGGAACCGGCGGCCGCTGACCATCTCCCGGGGGGCGATCGGCTGGCCGGTCAGGTCGAGGTAGGCGGCCCGGGCCACGTCGACGCCGGCCCGGTCGGTGAACAGCCGGAACTGGGCACCGAGCCGCGGGTTGCAGTCCAGCAGCTTGTACTGGCCGTCGCGCGGGTCGAAGCGCAGGTCGAGATCGGCGATGCCGCGGTAGCCGAGCCGGCCCAGCAGCCCGGTGCACTGGTCGCGCAGCGCGGCGTTGGGCACCGCGCGGCCCAGGCTGGTCAGCCCGGCGTGCGCCGGGTAGGACCGGTCCTTGACCCCGGTGAACGCGGGCGCGCAGCGGCCACTCGCGGCGCAGTAGCCGTGGAAGAACCAGTCCTGGCCGGGGCCGCCAGGCAGGTACTCCTGCAGCATCAGCCCGGCGTGCCCGCGGGCGCAGTCCCGCACGACCTGGCGCAGCTCCTCCGGCGTCCGGATGATCATCGTGCTGCGCAGGGCCGGCCGGCCCGGCCCGGACCGGTGCCGCCACGGCGCGGTGAGCTTCCCGATGACCGGGAAGCCGGTCAGCGCGGCAAAGTACGCCGCCTCCATGACCGACCCGGCCAGCATGGCCCGCGGGCTGGGCACGCCCAGTTCCTGGCCCAGCTGGAACAGCGAGTACTTGCCCGCCAGCTGGCGGGGCAGGTCAGCAGGCGGCTCGGCGAACAGGAACGCCTCGCGCAGCGGGTCACCGTGCTCGGCGAGAAAGATCGCGGCCGCATCGTCGGTCGGCAGCAGCACCGCCGGGCGGCCGATCCGGGCGGCAAGTTCCAGCAACCCGGCACCGATTCGTTCAGCCTGATCGGGCGTTTCCTGATCGGGCGGCTGCTGGCCGGAAAGGGGCGGCCAGAAGAACCGCCCGGCCAGGTAGCGGGAGCCGGCGGCCGGGGCCCACCGGCCCTCGTGCACGCCGTACACCGGCACACCCAGCCGGCCGAGGCTGCGGATGACCCCCAGCCCGCCGTGGTGCAGCATGTTCGGGTCGAACTTGAGCACCACCGCGGGGGTGCTCACGTCGGCTTCGCGCAGGTCGCTGAGCATTGCCGGTCACACCACCGCGCGGCGCTCCGCGCCGAAGAACTGGTAGGTGGCGTCCAGCACCCGCGGGCAATCCCGGGCCCAGCCGTAGTCCAGCCCAGGGTGCAGGGTGTGCACCACGGCCAGGTCCCAGTCGGCGCCGCGGGGCTCGGTGATGCTGCGGCGCAGCTGGCCGCCGGGCAGCTCGAGCTCGGGGATCAGCGGGTCGTAGTAGGCGACGTCCGCGCCCGCCCGCGCCAGCCCCTCCATGAGCGGCAGGGCGGGTGTTTCGCGCAGGTCGCGGACGCCACCCTTGTAGCTGGCGCCGATCACCACAATCCGGGCCCCGGCCAGCGACCGGCCGTCGGCCGCCATGACCTCGGCCGCCCGCTCGATCACCCGCTCCGGGCGCGCGGTGATCGACGTCATCGCCTGCTCGATCAGCGGGGAGCGGCGGCCCGCCGCGTTCAGCTGCCAGAGCAGGTAGTGCGGGTCGCACGGGATGCAGTGGCCGCCCACCCCGGGCCCGGGGAACACGCCGAGGAACCCGTACGGCTTGGTCCCCGCGGCCAGCGTGATCTCGACCGGGTCGAGCTCGAGGGTGCCACAGGCGTCGGCGAACTCGTTGGCCAGGGCCAGCGACACGGCGCGGAAGATGTTCTCGTACAGCTTGGTGGCTTCGGCCGCGTCGGTGGAGCTGACCAGGTACACCGAGTCGGTCAGCCGGCCGATCACCTCGGCCGCCCGGCTGCTGCACTCCGCGGTCGCCCCGCCGACCACCCGCGGCGTCTCGCTCTGCTGGTGGTCCGGGTTGCCCGGGTCGATCCGCTCTGGGCTGAACGCCACGTATACGTCGCGGCCCGCGGCCAGCCCACGGCGCTGCAGCGGCTCGGTGAGCAGCTCGCGCGTAGTGCCTACGTACGTGGTCGAGGTCAGGATGATGACCTGCCCGGGCCGGGCGTGCGCGACCACGCTGGCGCAGGCGGCCCGCAGCGCGGCCAGGTCCGGCGTGTGGTCGTCGGTCACCGGCGTCGGCACGCAGACGATGACGGCCCCGGCCTCGGCCATGGCGGCCGGGTCGGTGGTCAGCTCGAGGCTGCCGTCGGCCAGCGCGGCGGCCAGCCGCTCCTGGTCGGGTCCGGTCAGGTCGGCCCGCTCGGCGGCGACCTCGGCCAGCCGCTGCTCGCTGATGTCGATGCCGATGACCCGCGGGCTCTTGCCGTGCAGAGCCACCGCGGTGGGCAGCCCGACGTAGCCCAGCCCGACGATGGCCACCGTGCCGGTGGCCTGGTGCCCGGGGCCGGTCATCCCGGCCGGCCCGGCCGCCTGAGCCAGATCGAAGGCCGTCAGCTGGCCGTGCAGCAGGCGCTCCCGCCCGTTGACCGCCAGTGAAAGTCGGTGCTCGGCCACTGTCCCCCCTGGGCCTCGGTGCTAAGCCCGCTGCTTCCAGCGACCTAGCTGCGTAATCAGATAGCCCTGACGGTGCCAGCTGGCCCGGCCGGCTGGGTCGGGCGAGTGGGGTAACCGCGCTACGCCGAGTGGACGAAATTGGCCGCGCGCCGGCCCGCGCCCGGCCCGGCATATTCCCAGGTCAGCCGGTGCCGCAGGGCCTTGGCCCAGAGCCGTGGCGCGGTGTCGGCCTCGCCGACGTAGCTGCGTGGCAGCGCGTGCCGGCCAGCGTAGGCCGACGGCCGGATGGCGCAGCCGTAGTCGTAGCCCGCCTCCCGCACATGGGCTACGACCCACGCGTCGATGTCGCCGTAGGGGTAGCAGAACCCGGTGACCGGCTGGCCGGTGACGTTCTGCAGGATGCGCCGGCTGACCTCGATCTCGTCGGCCAGCTCGCCGTGCGCGTCGGGCAGCCGCTGATGCCACAGGCCGTGCGAGCCGATCTCGATGCCGGCCTCGGCCAGCCGCCGGACCCCGTCCGCGTCCAGCAGCGCCTTGCGCGGGCCGTCCGGGTCCCAGGCGTTGTCCCCGCCGAGCCGGCCGGCGATCGCGAACACCGTGCCGGTGAAGCCATAGCGCCGCAGCACTGGCAGTGCGTGCTCGGCGAAGTCGGCGTAGCCGTCGTCGAAGGTGAGGCCGACCAGATGCCTGCCGTTCCCGGCGGCGCGGGCGGCGAGCAGCTCCCGCATGGCGGTGCCGCGCAGGCCCCGCCGGTGCAGCCAGCGCATCTGCTGCTCGAACCGGGGCGGGCTGACCGTGACGAGGTACGGATCGGCCGTGTACGGCTGCACCGAGTGATACATCAGAACCAGCGGCATGCCCCGGGGCATGCCGCTGGTGACCCGGGCCATCATCTAGCTCCCCCCGTCGAGCAGCACTGTCGCCCAGGCAGCGTATTGCGGCGGGTACTCAGGGTAATCAGACCTTTAGCCGGCCCCGGCTACCCCATCTGATGGGTTTGTGCGATGACGGCCAGCAGCGCAGGAGGCAGCGTGCGGAGCACACGGCCCGCCGGTCCCGGTGCTAGCCGAGGCCGCCGGGCAGCGGGCAAGCTGTGCTCACCAGGCACAGCGGGGCGACGGGGAGGCGGCCGTGAGTATTGATGCGCTCATTACCGAGATGGAGGAATTGCTCGTCCCGCTGGAGGCGGCCGGCGACGCGCGCCGGTTCTTCCACGCCACGTACCTGCGCACCACCCGCGCCGTCCGGGACGCGGTGCGGTCCGGGCTGTTCAGCGACCCGGACTGGGTGGAGCGCTGGGACGTTGCGTTCGCCCGCCGCTACCTCGACGCGCTGCGCGCCGACACCGACGGCGCGGCCGTGCCGCAGCCGTGGGCGATCGCGTTCCGGGCGGCCCAGGACCAGCCGGCCGTCCCGGCCTTGCGGCACGTCCTGCTCGGCATGAACGCACACATCAACTACGACCTGCCGCAGGCGCTGGTGGCCGTGATCAGCAACAGCGAGTTCCACGATCCGGCCGTCACCAGCCAGCGCCGGGCCGACCATCAGCGGATCGACGAGGTGCTGAGCCGCCGGGTGGGCGCCGAGGACGCCGAGCTGGCCCGGCTGACCCCGCGCTCGGTGGCCGACTCCCTGCTGGTGCCGGTGAACCAGGCGGCCAGCCGCCGCTTCCTGCGTGAGTCCCGGGCCAAGGTGTGGGACAACGCGGTGGAGCTGAACGCGGCCCGCGCGCTCGGCGCCGCCGCGTACGCGGAGCGGCTCGCCGACCTGGAGCAGCTGAGCGGCGCGCGGGTGGCCGAACTGGTCCGGCCGGGGCAGGTGCTGGTGCGGCTGGCCGTGCACGGCTTCGGCGTGCGGCTGGTGGCCCGCCCGGCGGTCCGGCCGCCGCGGGCCAGCCAGGCACCGAGCCGGCTCCGCTCATTCGACCCGGTGAAGGTGGCCGATCTGGAATTCAGGGCCTGGGTCGGCTACTACCGGCGGGACTGGCTGGGTGTGCTGCGCGCCTCCGTGGGCCTGGTCCGGGCCGGCTTCGGGATGAACTGGCCCCGGACGCTGTACGGCGCCTGGCTGGTGCTGCGCGGCAACCAGCTGTGGGCCCCGGCGGACAACGATCCGGACGGGGCGCGGCGCTGCATGTGCCGCTTCTACCGCCTGGTCCGCGCCGCATACGGGGAGCCGCGGGACGTCACCGAGGCAGCCCGGCTGGAGGTGGAGTGGTGGCGGGTGCACCGGGAGCACCAGCAGGCGGCGGATTCCGCGCAGCCACTGATCGACGCCGTGGCCCGGCTGTACGCGTTCCTGTACCGGGCCCAGGAGGACGCGGTGCGCCCGGCGGCGGCGCACCGCGCCGCGGCGATGGACCTGTCCGACCAGTGGGTGGCCGAAGGCTGCCAGCCGGACAGCCCGCTGCTCGCTGCCGAGCACGCGGCCCTGGTCCGGGCCTACGCGGCGCTGCTGGCCGCGGTGCACCGGTGAGCCATTCAGCGGCACCATTGCGGATCGGGGCCCGAACCGGGGCAAGGTGCAGTGCACATTGCATAACTAACCTTCCCGTAGCGCCCTATCCGGCACTACGCTGTGACTGCACACAATTACAGTCGCTGGCATCGTCCCTGGCTGGAGGAGCGGATAGATGCCTGATCAGGGCAGTCAGGCCGTCCGGCAGCGCCGGCTCGCCGCTGAGCTGCGCCGGCTGCGGGAGCAGGCCGGGCTCACCGGCGACGAGGCGGCTGAACGGCTGGGCTGGTCCGGGTCCAAGATCAGCCGGATCGAGCTGCACCGGATCGGTGTGAAAACCGCTGATCTCACCAAGCTTCTCGAGCTGTACCAGGTGGACGCCGGCTACGGCCTGGAACTCCAGGCCCTGGCCACCGAGTCCAGCCGGGCGGGGCGGGGCCCGGTCGCCGCCGGGATGCCCGCCGATTTCGCCGAGTATCTGTCGGCCGAGCGGGAGGCCGGGTCGATCTGGCACTGGAACCCGCTGGCCGTACCCGGCTTATTGCAGACCGAGGGCTACGCGCGGGCCGCCAACCTCGGCTACCAGGCCATGTTCCGGCTCCCACCGGGAGACTCGGAGCGCCGGATACAGCTGCGGCGGACCCGCCAGCAGGTACTCAGCCGGACCCCGCCGCTCAACCTGTCCGTGGTGATCGATGAGTCCGTGCTGCACCGCCGGTTCGGGGACAACGCGGTCATGCAGGCGCAGCTGCTGTGGCTGACCGAAATACCCAAGGCGGTCAACGTCGTGGCCAGCATCGAGGTGCGGGTACTGCCGCTGGATGGCGCGCACCTGGTCGCCGGGGGCTTCTCGCACATGCAGTTCCCGCAGGTACACGACGTGCCGCTGCACGACCTCGTGTACCTCGAACACCTCACCGGCAGCTACTACCTCGAAGACGAGGAACAGACCTACCGCTACCGGGTGACGTTCGAGGCATTGCTGGAGAGGGCGCTGGACCCGGCTCAGTCCGCGGAACTCATCAGCAAGACCGCGCGGGACGCCTGGGCCTAGCTCGGGGTGGCCCAGGCGTCCCGCGCAGCTCAGCGATGGGCTAGGCCGACGGCCTAGCGCGCGCCGCCCTTGAGGTCCGCGACGAACGCGGCCCAGGCGGCCCGGTCGACACGAAGCACCGGGCCGGCTCCGCCCGCCTTCGAGTCACGGACGCCAATCTGGCGGCCTACAACGGCGACTTCGACACAGTCGCCGTTATAGCCGCAATACGAACTCTTCTGCCATGTGAAACTTACCGCGGAACCCGTACCGGATTGCGCGGAATTCGCGGAACTGCGACCTCCAGCATGCCCATAAGAAGGGCGTACCACCGGATTCTCCACAGCCACCTCAGGTCTCTCTGGCCCCACGAGACGGGGGGAACTGATCATGATGTCCGGGAGCTTAGCAGTCCCGGACGGTTGTCAAGATAAAGTAAGCAAAACCTATCTGCCGTTTCTGGCTAACGGCTCTGACCTGCAGCGGGGCAAGTCATAACAACCTACTGCAACTAGCACAGTACGGATCTCCGTGGCCAAACACCGCCTGCCGGGCCCACCCGGCAGGCGGGAGGCGATCTTGGGGCACCAGCTGCCGCTGGCCAGGCTGGCCAGGCCGTCCAGGAACGGTGCGCGCCGCGGCGCGGGACACAGCCTCAGATGAATCTTCGTATCACGGAAATGGCGCACAAATCAGAAGCAGCACGTACCTGAGCATACCCCAGCTGCCGGCAGAAGCCCTACTTAGACTGAAATCAGGGGGTAATTCGGTAATTCCGCCGCGTCTGCTTAGAAACTAAATCGTTTTCTCCGGCTCAGCCCCAGATGTCGGCGGCGACCTTGACGATCAGGTCGAGCTTGGCGACCTGCTCGTCGTAGCTGAGCACGTTGCCCTCGACGGTGGAGGAAAACCC
>Ga0335078_10001197_pt1 | contig 39338 bp, 32 predicted proteins | sample Lox_Sample_32_FD_206711 | JGI IMG/M metagenome (GOLD analysis project Ga0335078, IMG submission 206711) | Soil microbial communities from Loxahatchee National Wildlife Refuge, Florida, United States - Lox_Sample_3.2 | ecosystem: Environmental > Terrestrial > Soil > Wetlands | place: USA... | reverse complement strand
CCTGCTCGGGCCTCGGCGAGAACGTACGTGGCACTTATGCCGGCCTAGTCGAGAAGATTCCCTACCTTCAAGAACTCGGCATTACCGCCGTGGAGCTACTACCGGTGTTCCAATTCGATTCCCAGGATGCTCCTCCCGGTCTCGTGAATTATTGGGGCTATGCGCCTGTGTCGTTCTTCGCTCCTCATCAGGCTTACAGTTCCCGTCAAGATCCGCTTAGCGTTCTTAACGAATTTCGAGACATGGTGAAGGCGCTCCACCGGGCGGACATCGAGGTCATCCTGGACGTCGTGTTCAATCACACCGCGGAAGGCGATCATCTCGGTCCGACGCTGAGTTTTCGCGGCCTGGAGAACAGCACCTACTACATTCTTGAAAATGATCGCTCGCGCTATGCGAACTATAGCGGCACCGGAAGTACCTTGAACGGAAATCATCCCGTCGTCCGAAGGATGATCCTCGATAGTCTCCATTATTGGGTGGAAGAGATGCATGTCGATGGCTTTCGCTTCGATTTGGCATCGATCCTGGAACGGGATGAGTCGGGGAATCTGATGCCGCACCCGCCGGTCTTGCGGGATATCGATACCGACCCCGTGCTGGCGGCGACGAAGCTGATTGTCGAGGCCTGGGATGCCGCCGGCCTATATCAAGTGGGCAGTTTCCTCGGGGATAGTTGGCGGGAATGGAATGGGCGGTTCCGCGATGATGTACGCAGCTTCTTTCGTGGGGACGAAGGTTCGGTTGGGCCAGTTGCAGACCGCCTGCTTGGCAGTCCGCAAATATACGGTCACAAGGAGCGCGAGGCCGAGGCCAGCGTCAATTTCGTGACATGCCACGACGGATTCACACTGAACGACCTCGTTTCCTATAACCACAAGCACAATGAGGCCAACGGCCAAGACAATCGCGACGGCGAGAACGACAACCGGAGCTTCAACTGCGGTGTTGAGGGTCCAACCACCGATGTTGAAGTGGAAAAGCTTCGAAACCGCCAGGTCAAAAATCTTTTCGCCGCGACGATGCTATCGCTCGGCTTGCCCATGCTTCTGATGGGCGATGAAGTGCGCCGCTCTCAGAACGGCAACAACAACGCTTACTGTCAGGACAACGAGACCAGTTGGTTCGACTGGAGGCTCGTCGCAAAGCATGCCGGCCTGCATCGTTTCGTAAAACTGTTGAACGCCTACCGCTTAATGCGCGACTCCGAGCCGGGGGTTGAGAACCTCAGTCTAGACCAACTCTTGCAGGACTCGCATCGGGTGTGGCACGGTGTGAAACTCGGAGAACCCGATTGGAGTTCTCATTCGCACAGCGTGGCGTACAGCGCGGCCTGTCATCATGATACGTTGCACTTTTATGTGATCTTGAACTCATATTGGGAAGCCCTCGAGTTCGAATTGCCGCCGACAGGCAATACTGCCGGTCAATGGCGCCGATGGATCGACACGAGCCTCGATTCGCCCCATGACATCGTGGAGTGGCAGGATGCACCAGATGTTGCAAGTCCTACCTATCGAGCTGGTCCACGCTCCGTGGTTGCTCTGTGCGCTCGAGCGCAAGCCCCAGCAAAGTCCGAGGTAAAGTGAAACCGGCCCATCTCGTCGCGCCAGGGCCGCGAGAAACGCTCCCGCTGCTGCGCGACGCTCGATGAATGACGCCTTGACGATCACGGATTGAACGGATAAACTCGCTACACGTCAGGTCGGGGACCGACAAAAGCTCATGATACGGAATGCGGAGCCTCTGAAACGGGGCGCTGGATGGTTCGGTTTAGCGGCCACCGTTCTCCTGGTTGCCAGCCATGCCGATGCACAACCGAGGTATGCTTCCGGGCAGAACATCGTCCCCGTATTCGAGGGCTGGGAGAAGAACGCAGACGGTTCCTTTAGCATGGTCTTCGGCTACATGAACCGGAACTATGAGGAGCAAGTTGAAATACCAGTCGGTCCAGACAACAAGATCGAACCTGGCGCGCCCGATCAAGGACAGCCGACCCATTTCTACCGGCGGCGGCAGCAATTTGTTTTTAAAGTCAGGGTGCCGGCCGATTGGGGAAAAAAAGATCTGGTTTGGACGCTTACGTCCAGAGGCAAAACTGAAAAAGCATACGGAACCCTGCTGCCAATCTGGGAACTTGGGAATCTTGTTTATCAGGAGAACCGCGGCGGCCCCGGCGACATGACCTATCCCGAGCAACCCGATCAACCTCCGACCATCGAGATGGTAGGATCCGCCCAAAGAACGGTCACGGTCGGCGAAACGCTAAGACTGACGGTCGACGTCACCGACGACGGCCTTCCTAAACCGCGCGTTCGGCGGCCCGGCGCTCAAGCGAATGTCGCACGCGACTCCGACGGCGGAATCGTTTCGCGCGGAGGCGGCTCCCCTGCGATGCCTCGGGCCGAAAACCCGCTCACTCAGGCCGTAGTCAAACTCGATCCCGGTGTCAGGTTGGGCGTGACTTGGGTGCTGTATCGCGGTGAACCCGGTATTGTTACCATCGAGCCCATGAGGGTGCCGGTTGTTAAATCCGGGCCTGGTACCGACCCCGAGCCTGGACCGCTCAGCGGAAAGGCGACGACCAACATAACTTTTAGCCAGCCTGGATCCTATAGGCTGCGAGCGTACGCCGACGATGGCATTCTCATCACGCCGTTAGACGTTAACGTGACCGTGCAACCGGCGCACTAAGTTTGAACCGAGGAGGTTCGCAATGACCAAGAGACTTCTTCCCGCGATTGCGCTGACGGCAGCGTCCGCCTTCCCTCAAGCAGTCACTTTTACGAAAGATGTCGCACCCATCCTGCAGCGTTCTTGCCAGAATTGCCATCGTCCGGAAAGCATGGCTCCGATGTCGCTGGTCACCTATCAGGATGCCCGGCCATGGGCGAAATCGATTAAGCAGAAGGTGGTCCAGCGCGACATGCCGCCATGGTTCGTCGACAAGAAGGTGGGGATCCGCGATTTCAAGGACGATCCATCTCTGAGCGATCGAGAGATCGCAACTATCGCGGCGTGGGTGGATGCCGGAGCGCCGCAAGGAAATCCTGTCGATATGCCGCCGCCGCGCAAATTCGAGGACGTGGACAAGTGGCACATCGGGACGCCGGATCTCATCGTGTCGATGCCCGTTTCCTTCACCGTCAAGCCTGAGGCCCCGGATTGGTGGGGAAACTTCATCGCGGATTCAGGGCTCACTGAAGACCGGTACATCAAAGCCGTCGAGACCAAGCCCTCGCCCGGTGGCGGAATTAAAGTCGTCCACCACGCGGTGACGAGTCTGGTCTCCGATGACGGTGGAACCGAAGGCGGCACGCTGAACGAATACGCAGTCGGCAAGAATGGCGATATTTATCCCGATGGCGCGGGCAAACTGATGAAGGCCGGCTCGCGCATTCGATTCAATATGCATTATCATGCCGTGGGCCGCGAGATTACCGAGAGATCGCAGGTCGCGTTCGTGTTTTATCCCAAAGGATACGTGCCGAAGCATGTGATGACGACGGTACTCGCTCCCAACAACGACGATCTCGACATTCCGGCGGGAGAAGACAACGTGCGGTCGGACGCATATTTCAAGTTGGACAAGCCGACGCGTCTTACCAGCTACATGCCGCACATGCACAACCGAGGGAAAGCGCAGTGCATCGAGGCGATCTATCCCAACATGACCGTGCAGACCATTAATTGTGTGAACCGGTACAACTTCGGATGGCAAATCGTCTACAACTACGCCGACGATGTGGCCCCGCTTCTGCCTGCGGGCACGATCATTCATCAGATTAGTTGGCACGACAACTCGACCAAGAATCCCTGGAATCCCGATCCAAGGAATTGGGTTGGATTCGGAAATCGCACCAGCGACGACATGTCGCGCCTTTGGCTCAACTTCTACACACTCAGCGAGGAAGAATTCAAAGCCGAAGTGGCTGCGCGCAATGCGAAGAAGACCAGTCTAACCAGCCAACGATAGCAAGCCCGGGAACGGAGGCTTGCCTATCCGCGCCGAAATTCTAGGTATATACTGACTAGAACGCTGGACGGTGTTGGGCGTCCGCACTGACGGTCGTGCACCGGATCGGCACCCGCCACGGAGGTGTGCGATGAATGTCAACGTCAGACGTTCTTTGGGGTGGCTTGTGGTCATCCTCGCCGGGTTCGTTGTCTCGTCCGCCGCGCGAGCGCAATCGAAATCGCCCGCTGGCGACGTGACTTTCTCGAAAGATATCGTCCCCATTCTGCAGCGTAGCTGTCAGGATTGTCATCGCCCGGCCGGCGCCGGGCCCATGTCCCTCATCACTTACGAAGAGGTCAGACCGTGGGCGCGCGCGATTAAAGAACGAACCCATCTTGGCCCGCATGCCGGCGTCATGCCGCCGTGGTTTGTGGAGAAAGACATAGGCATTCAGAAATTCAAAGGCGATCCCTCCCTGAGCGAGTTGGAAAAAGAAAAGATCCTGAAGTGGGTGGATAACGGAGCCCCGCGCGGCAATCCCGCGGATGCCCCGGCGGCGCGCAACTTCGACGACTCCGACAAGTGGACCATCGGCGAACCGGATCTGGTGGTGAAATCCAAAGAGGTAACGGTTCCCGCCAGCGCACCGGACTGGTGGGGAGACGTAGGGCTGATTCCAACCGGCCTGACGGAAGATCGGTACGTATCCGCGGTCGAAGTAAGGGAAGTCAACGACGTCCCCAAGAGCGGTCCGACCAAGACCGTCGGCGGACGCTTCGTGTTCCATCACATGAATTACTCCAGCACCGCGTCGGGTAACGGCGAAGGCGGTGGAACAGTCTGGCCGATCCACGAAGTGGGACGCAACGCTGACATCTTCCCCCCCACTGCGGGCCGGCTCCTGGCCGCGCATTCTTCGCTCGCGCTTACTGCCGGCCACATCCATTCCAATGGCCGCGAAACGAAAGCTCATCTTGAGTTCGCGTACAAGTTCTTCCCCGTTGGATATAAGCCGCTCTACAGCCGCTCCAGCCTGCGCTTGGGCAATGGCATCGATATTGACGTACTGCCGAATCAGCCGAAGCAGGAGCTTCACTCCTACGCCACCTTGACCGAGAATACGAAGATCATCGCGTTCGAACCGCACCTGCATGCACCGGGTGTTCGCATGTGCCTGGAAGCGAGCTGGGGATATGTAACCCAGACGCTGAGCTGCGTCGGGTACGACCACAACTGGGTGAAGCAGTATGTTTACGACGATGATGCGGCTCCGCTGCTGCCGAAGGGCACCGTAGTTCATCTGATCGGTTTTCTGGACACAACCGCGGCGAACAAAAATCCTGCCGATGAGAGGAACTGGTTTGGCGGCGGGCGCCGCTCGATCGCCAATATGTTCATCGATCTCGGGTATTCCGTCGCGCTCACCGACGAACAATTTCAGGCTGAGATGGCGCACCGGCGAGCGAATATGAAAAGCCGGAACGATTACGATATTGGTTGTCCGCTCTGCTGGGCGCCGGCGCCTCCAGCGAAGCCGATTGCTACGGGCGCAGCGTTGATTCGAACCGAGCCACGGACGACGGCGCAAGGAAACCAGTAATGTTTCGTGTTGCGCAATTGATCGCGCTCTGTGTGCCGGCCGCTCTGCTTTCGATTCACCCGGCCGGCGCGCAAACCAGGTTCACGTATTCCAAGGGCCAGCGTATGGGCCCAGCCTACGAAGGATGGATGCCGAACGAGGATGGCTCCTTTACCATGTACTTCGGCTACATCAACATGAATTGGCAGGAGGAGTTCGATGTGGCGATCGGACCCGACAATAACATCGAGCCCGGCGGTCCCGATCAGGGCCAGCCGACTCATTTCTATCCGCGCCGTAACCCGTTTCTATTCACCATCCGTGTCCCGAAGGATTTCGGGAATAAAGAATTGATCTGGACCCTCACGACGCACGGCAGAGTGGAGAAAGCCTACGCCTCGCTGAAGGCGGACTATCAGATCGATAAGCAGGTGATTTCGACCGAGGTGGGCGGCGATTTCGGCAGCTTGCGCGACGAGCTTCGATATAACATCCCGCCTGAGTTGGAGGTGGCTGGGGAAACGCAACGGACTGTCAGGTTGGGCGAGCCGATGACGCTGGTCGCATTGGCCGGCGATCCCGACAACCTGCCTGCGAGGCGCGATGGCAAACCGCAGCCGCGTCACGCGGGAAAGCCAATTGAAGAGGCCGACAAGGCAGCCAGTGCCACCGCGACGAATCGGCAGGTGAATCTCACCAGCCAGGCCAGCAGACCTCCCTCCGCGCTCGTCATGGAAAGCGGACCAGGGTTGCGGCTCTCTTGGATCGTCTATCGCGGGAAGGCTTCGGCGGTCACGTTCAGTCCCGAGCAAATGAAGACTTGGACCGACAGCCGCACTTGGGCCAACTCGCCTTGGTCGCCGCCTTACGTCATTCCCGACCCGCCGTCTGATGGTAAATGGACGACGCAAGTGACGTTCAGCGAGCCGGGCACTTATGTATTGCGCGCCGTGGCCAGCGATGGATCGTTGTTCACCTATCAGAACGTGACGGTCACCGTCACGAAGTAACGGCAGTCGTCATTCGTTCCCAAAAGCGAGCAGCACGTTCCCAGGCATGCCGCCATTGCGTGGATATCCGGAACTAATGAAAACCATCCCGTTCACCACCACGGCGCCGGGACCTTCGATGGAGCCGCCGCTAGCCTTCACGCCATTGACAGTCTTGAATTCGTGCGCCGTATCGAAGTCCCACAGGAGTTTGCCATCTTCGGCAGAATGCGCGCGGATATGCCCGTCCACCGAGGTCGCAAAAACCACGCCGGGAATGCCCGTCACCGCACCCGGCTGAGCAGGACTGCAACCGGCTGGCGCATTTTCCGGACACGGCGCGGGTGTAACGTGCCACACTTCGGTTCCATCCGCGATGCGAAGTGCGGTCAAACCGCCACCTTTCTTGGGATCGGGAACAATTCGGCGTGCCTCCAATGGATTGGTTTGGCGCGAACGGTGCACGTCCGACACCGACGCGTACACGCGCTGTCCGTCGCTCGACATGCCCCATTGAACTCCGCCATTCAATCCGCCCTCGCCGACGCGAGTCCGCCAAACAATCTCGCCTTTCTTAGCGGGATCGAGTGCGAAAACGATTCCGGATTTCTGGCCAGCCAGTAGCAATTCGCGGCCACCCGGCGCGTTTGCCAGAATCGCGGACGAGCCGAAGTCAAAGTCTGGCCCGATTTGCTCTCCGCAACTGCCGGGATCGCGTCCGCACGCGCCGTTGTAGACGTCGCGTTCCGTAATCTGCTTCGACCACACGATTTTTCCCGTGGAGAGGTCCAGCGCGACCACGGCGTCGCTCAGTTCGGTGGCCGGCATCGAATAATTGTCGCCGGTCGTGACATAGAGTATCCCGCGCTTGGCATCGAGCGTGGGTGCGGACCACACGCCGACTCCGGACGGACCGAACCTCGAGATTCCGCGGGCATTCTTCCCCGTCTCCTTCGGTTCGGACGTCATGTAGGTCTTCCATAATTGCTCGCCGTCGCGGATGCGCAGCGACACAACGCTGCCGCGAAACGTGCAGCAGGCGTAGTCGGCGTCGCCGGCGCGAGTCTCCTCCCAGGACGCCACCGGCACATACACGACGCCGTTGTTGACAACCGGACCGCCTGTAAGACGCGTGGAGTCGTGGGTCTCAATGTGTTTCTTCCAGAGGAGACGGCCCGTTTCGGCTTGCAGCGCGTAGAACCAGCCCGTCATGTCGCCGAACAACAGCGCGTGCTGCCCATCGAGTGGCGCCGATACGATCGAAGACCGCACTGGGCCGTTGGCCTGAAATATCCACTGCAAGCATCCGCTTTCCGCTCGCATGGCGTGAATCGCGCCCGCGGCACTGCCGACAAAGATCTGACCGTCGATAAACGTGGGCGGTGCAAAGGCGGTCGCGTCGCCGTCGAAACCGAATGCCCATTTCAGCTTCAGCCCGCGGGCCTGCTCAATACTCAACCGTGCGACCTCCGCCGGCTGAAAGCGCGCGTTGTCCGCCCCTGGGCTCCATCCATTCCAAACAAATTTCGGCGCATCGGCCAGTTTCACGGTGTGATCCGGGCAGAACGCAGACGCCGGCGGCGCGGCGACCGGCGCGTCGGTCCCAAGATAGGACGCGACCGCGATCCTGTCATCGCGGCCCATCGTGAATGCAATCGACATCATCGCGCCGGAATCGAGCGCGCGCAGGATCCGGGCGGCCGGCATTTTCTGCAAAGCTTCGCGATGCGGAATACGCGGACTGGTCTGCTCATGGCAAGCCGAGCAGCGCTTCTGATATACAGCTTCTCCGGACGGCGGCGCTGCGAAAACCGCGAAGGGCACCAGGAGCAGACCGATCCGCAAAATACGACGCCCGCAGGCAGGCTCTTGGTGCGCGGAACTGCTCTGCAAATAGGCGAGTATACGCATGAAGCACTGCGTCCTGAGCCGTTGCGGCCGGACTCTCGTCCTAGCCGATCAGGACCTTGCGTGGGAATTGCGAGTTGTCTTGAAGAAACGTCTTTTTCCTCTTCAACTCCTCCAGAGACGGTTGCACCGCGCCTTCCGCATCGGTCACGCGCGACACCAGCGTGTGCTCGCCAGGCGTCGCTCCTTCCCAGCGATAGGTGAAGAGCTTCCACGAAAACTGTGTATTCGTTGAGGCCAGTGACGCCTTTTGCCACGGCCCATCGTCGATCTTCACTTCCACCGACTTCAACGGCGTACCGTCGTTCAGCACAAAGCCAAGAATCTCATAAGCACCGGCCTTTTTTCGCACGCGCGCGATGGCCGACTTCAAGTGCATGCGCGTGATCTCGTTCTCCACCCACTGGGTTTGAGGATCGGCATCCTCGCCCGTGCCGCCTACACCCACAACCGATCGGTACCAGCGCGCCTGGTAATTTCCCAAGTAGCGGTCTTCCTGCAAGTGCACTTCGGCGAGCCACTTCACATTGCACACGCCGTACCAGCCGGGCATCAGCACGCGCACGGGGAACCCTTGGCCGCGCGTCAAGGGATCGCCGTTCAGTGCGTAGGCCAGCATCGGCTCCGGCTTCATGGCATTTTCCAATGTGATGCTGCGGCCGAATTGCTGTTCGAGTTTAAAGGTCTGCTGCCGGAAGACGACGTCCTGGGGGCCGCGGTCGGTTCCAAAGAAGACTACTTCTCGAGCCTTGGAATTCACGCCCACCTTGTTCAATACATCTCGCAGGCGGACGCCCTTGAAGAGTCCGCAGGACGATAATCCCTCCACCGAGCGCGGACTGTTGCCAGAACATTCGTAGCCAGCGGCAATCTCCACCGACCGCATCGCGCGCAAGTCATCCAGAGAGAGCTCGGTGGCTTTGTTTACCAGCCCCGTGATCTTCAGCCGATAGGAGGCGGGATCGATCTCGGGTTGGTTCATGTGCTGCAGAGTGAAGAATTGATCCTTGGGCGTGAATGGGCCGTCGATCTTGCGGATGTCGTAAACCCTCGTCGGGGAGTTCGGATTCGCGCCGGGACTGAATCCCTTCGGAAGGTCAGTAAACGGAACTTCGACCTCATCGTCGGCGAGAGCTGGTACTGCCCAGTCGGGCACCAACGCGAACACGCTCGCGGCGGCGAATCCTCTTCTCAACGTTTCTCTGCGGGTGAATTGTGCCAGCATGGTTCTCCTCCATCCGAACGACCATTGACTTTAGTCGATTTTGACTTCGGAAGCAACGGAGGCCGTTCTCAAGCGGGAATGTAAGCGGTTGGTGCGTCGCGATCAGACTTAGTGCAAAGCGGCGCTTTTTGCGTAATGTTCATCGGCGAGCAACTTCTTGAGGAGAGCCGCGGTGTGATCGGAATATCCGATCTTTTCGATGGGCTGGCCGGAAATCTGGACCGGTTTCGCGATGCCGTCCACCACGAGATCGAGCGGGGTCATTCCGTCGGCGTTCTTAACGTCGAGCTTGGCGCCTTTGTCGGCCAGGTATTGGACCACTGAATCCATGGCTCGGATAGCGGCGCCGTGGACTGCGTTCTCGTTGCGGTCGTTGGTCGCGTTTACGTTGGCTCCGAGTTTCTCCACCAGGAGTTTCACGGTTTCGAGGACATCGTGCTCCGGTTCGATCCATTGGCCGGTGACGCAGCCGATGCCGGCGGCGACCATGAGTGGCGTCGTGTGGCTGTCAATGGGTGTGACGTAGTCGGCGTGGGCGTCGAGCAGCAGGTGCAGCATGGGGAGGTCGGCGGCTTTGGCTGCTAGAAAAAACGGAGTCGCCCCCCGGAACTCTTCATAATTCTGGTCTCCAGAGGAGCGCTGGGTGGTGTATCCATCCGCCCGCATGCTTGGATTCGCTCCGTGCGCGAGTAAGTGTTTCGCGAATTCGAGGCTGTCCAGCTTGCCGGTTCCCTTGGGCGCCGGGAACTGCGTTTCCTCGTAATTGCGAATGCGAATGAGCGCGTGGAGAGGCGCCCAGTGTGTGCCGAACGCGTTGGGGTCCGCGCCGTGATTCAGGAGGAAATCGGCGACTTCGTAATTCGCGTTCAGGATCGCGATGACGAGCACGCTATCGCCATACTTGGCGTAAGTGGTACCGGGCGGATATTTCTTGCAGATTTCGCAATTCGGCATCTCGACCGGTTCGATGCGTTCGTTGGCATCCGCTCCGGCGGCAAGCAGCGCTTTTACGGATTCCAGGTCACCTTTGCGGACGGCGAAGAACAGGGCCATTTTGGAGTCACGCGCCTGAGCGTTGACTTTCGCTCCTCCCGCGAGGAGCGCGTTCACAGCGTCGGCATGTCCTTCGGCGGCGGCCCACATGAGCGCGGTTTGTCCGCTGTCGTGCTCCGCGAAGTTCACGTCCGCGCCCACGGCGAGTAATGACATGATCACTTCAGGATTGCCAGTCCGCGCGGCCGCCATCAGGATGCTTCCGGTCTCGGGGATGACGACGCGGACGTCCGCGCCGGCCTCAAGAAGCGCTTGCGTGATTGACGCATTCCCATTAGTGGCCGCGATGAGCAGCGGCGTAACGCCGTAGCGGTTCTTCGCATTCACGTTTGCGCCGGCCTTGAGCAGTTCCTGGACGGTATCCAAGCGGTCTTGTTCGACGGCCCAATGGAGCGGGGTGGTTCCGTCCGGCTCGGCGTGCGTCGGATCCGCTGCATTCAGGCTCGAAATTAACAGCACGCTCAACGTCGCGATGATCGATAGCAGTTGACGCATCTCCGCCTCTCTTGGATGGACTTAGATGTCTGCCAGACCGGTACTCTCGCCAAGACGGTCAGCATGCACGCCCGCTTTGTCGAGGACGCTGCGAACGACGTTCGACAGGGGCGGTTCATCCTTGAACTGGATGTGGCGTCCGCCTTGCAGCTGGCCCGCGCCGCCGCCGCAGAGCAGGATGGGTAAGGGGCTATGGTCGTGCACGTTGCCGTTGCTGATTCCGGCGCCGTAAAGCAGCATGGAATGATCGAGCAGCGTTCCGTCGCCGTCCTGGATGTCGCGCAGCTTGCCCATGAAATAAGCGAGCTGTTGGATGTGATAGGCGTCGATTTTCGCGACCTTGGCCAACTTTTCGGGGTTGTTGTCGTGGTGGGAAACCGAATGGTGCGCGTCCGGGACGCCGGCCTCGGGGTAACTCCGTCCGCTCCTCTCGGCCGCGAACATGAGTGTCGTCACGCGCGTAATGTCGGACTGAAACGCCAGTACTTCAAGATCCATCATTAACCGAATGTGATCTTCAAACTTCTCGGGCGCGCCCAGCGGCCGCGATACGCCCTCGCCCAGGTTCGGCGATTCGAGGTTTTGCGCTTCCACGCGTTGCAGACGCAGTTCCACCTGGCGAATCGCGTCGAAGTATTGATCCACTCTGCGCCGGTCGGGTGTGCCGAGCGTGCCCTGCAATTGCTTCATGGAATCGGTGACAGAGTCCAGGATGCTCCGATTTTCGCGAAGCCGGTAGCTGCGTTGTCTCGCGTCGCCGCCTTCGCCGAAAAGGCGCTCGAAGACCAGCCGCGGGTTGTTCTCCACTGGAAGCGGCGTGGTGGGCGATGTCCAGGAGAGGGTGTTGCTGTAAGTGCAGGTGTAACCTTCGTCGCAGAGCGGTGACGTTTTTCGATCGGCGATCCCGAGTTCCAGCGAAGGAAGCAGGTTATCTTTACCGAGCGTTTTCGCGGCGATCTGATCCGCCGTGATTCCGAGATACAAGTCCGCGCCCTGCGTGCGTTTGGCGTGGCAGCCGCTCAGGAACGCTCCAGTGGCACGCGAATGATCGCCCGCGCCGTCGTTCATGCGGTCGGCCGAATGGAGCGCCAACCCGGAGAGCACATTGACGCGCTCGCGAAACGGTTCCAGAGATCTTAGAGTCGGAGAGAATGCAAAGTCTTTTCCGGTTCCCACGGGAGTCCACGCGGCCATGTTAGCGCCGTTGGGGACATACATGAAGCTCAACCGGGGAATCACTTTGGTGGGAGCCGCGAAGGCCGGTGTCATCGCGTCGAGGAACGGTAAAGCGAACGCAGCTCCAAGGCCGCGCAGAAAGGACCGGCGCTCCATCGCCATCTTTGTTACGAACATCGGTGTGCTCTCCTTTGTAATCGAGAAACTTTTTTACGAACTCCCTTTGGATCTCTTCGGTTTCTGCTCAGCCGAGGACCGCGCATGGTCCGCATCCTGCGACATTCGCATCTGGAACGGGCGGCTCATGACAATACTATTGACCAGCGTCGAAAAGCGATAGTCATCCTTTTGGGCGGCCCGCAGGACGTCGCGGATGGCCGGCGCGTCGTACCAATCCGCACCTCGCCCCAGCGCGAAGGTGAGCAGCTTTTCGGTCATGGTGTAGACAAACTGGTCGGAACGGTCCAATAAAATTTTCCGGAGGCCCGCGACGCCGGTGAATTTCGTTCCATCCGGCAGCTGCGCGGAGGGGTCGATCGGTTGCGGCGTCAGATCCGCCGGACCATTCTTCTCCACCGTTCTCCAAGCGCCGGTGGCATCGAAGTTCTCGAGTGCAAAGCCCAGCGGGTCCATACGAACATGACAGCTCGCGCAGGCCGGATTCTTTCGGTGCTCCGACAACCTCTCGCGAACCGAGAGAACCTTGCCGCCTTCGCCTGCCTCGGGCAATGCGGGAACCTCCGGCGGCGGGGGCGGTGGAGGACTGCCCAGGAGCACGTCGAGAATCCATTTCCCGCGCAGCACGGGCGACGTGCGATTCGGATACGAAGTCGCGGTTAGGATGCTGCCCTGGCCTAACAGTCCGCCTCGGATGCCGTCGTTCACTTCCACTTGACGGAACTGGTCTCCGTATACGCCCGGGATCCCATAATGACTGGCTAGACGTTCGTTGACGAAAGTGTAATTGGCGTTCAGCAGTTCGAGCACGCTGCGATTGCCCAGCAGAACATTCTGAAGGAGCAATTCTGTTTCCTTGATGAAGCCCTGCCGGAGACTATCGTCGAAGTCGGTGAAGATTACCGGGTCGGGATGTGCGCCCGCGGTCGCCGCGAGCTGCAGCCATTGCCCGCCGAAGTTCGTGACCAAGTTGCGCGCGCGAGGATCGGCCAACATGCGCTTCACCTGGCTTTCCAGTACGGCCGGATCTTTAAGCTTTCCATGTTCGGCGACCGCCAGTAACGGTTCATCCGGGATGCTGCTCCACAGGAAGAAGGACAGACGGGAGGCCAGTTCCAAATCGCTGAGCCGATATGCGGTATTCGGCGCGATATTCGCAGGGTCGCTCTCGACGCGAAACAGAAACGCCGGATCCATCAGCATTCGCCGGATTGCGGTCGCGATTCCCGCTTCGAAAGTCCCGTCTTTGCGGCCTTCGCCAAAGGCGGTGAGCAAGTGATCCGCGTCGCTGCCAGTGATGGGACGGTGGAAAGCGCGATGCGCCAGAGGTTCGAGAATCTTTCGTGCGCAGGCCGTTTCGTCCGCGGGCGAACTGGGCTGGCAAATCAGGATGCGCCGCTTGGCGATTGGATCGCCGGAACCTTGCGGATGGAACGGACCCGCGACGAAAACCGAATCCACACCCAGCAATCGCGGCGGCCCGCCCTGTCCGGATGCCAAAGGTTGCTGAACTTGATCCGTCAGAGGCTCGTAGCGGGTGAGAAAAGCAACGCTGACGCGCCTCTCGCCGGCTTTGACGAACAGCCGAACTTCGAGACCGGCGTCGCCCGATGCTCTGCGCTGCTCATCTTGCAACGCGGACAGCTCTTTTTCAGGCTCATCGGCGCGAGCCAACAACTCGTCGGACGTTTCCGAAACAGGCTCCTTGACTGTCTTGGCGAGACTGATCGCGAATACGCCCACCCGAACACCATCCAAGCTGAACTCCAGACGCTGGGGCCGGGAATTGTCGAGGCCGAGAATGGCGGTTTCCACGCGCTGCAGCTTCACCCGGATGGTGTATTCGCCGTCTGCCGGGAAGCGATAGGTGAATGTCGTGCCCCCGCGGGTTCCGAACGGCAGGCCTTCGATCCATTTGCGCTGCGGCACGGTGAAATCGACATGATGCGTGTAGACGTCTGGCTCGACGCCCGATGTCGGGCCTAAGGCGGCTGCGGTAACTCGCTCGGCAACAGAGAGATAGCGTTCGAGCAGCAGCGGAGACAGGCCCAAAATGTCGCCATTGTTGTCGAAGCCGAAGCTAGTATCGTCCGGAGGGAGCAGTGCCGCATCCCGGGGACTGAGGTCGGTTTGGAAAAGATCGTGAACCGAGTTCAGATATTCGGTTCGGTTCAGGCGGTGCAACATCATGGGACGACCCGGATTCGGATGTGCGGCGGCAGCCTGGTCGAGCGTGCCTTCGAGCGAAGTGAGAAAAGCCTCCGCAGTGGCCTTATCCGGCTTCCGCGCGGAGGCGGGCGGCATCGCACCCGTGGCTAGTTTTCGAACGATTTTCTCTAGAATCTCGCCGCTATGCACGGGGTCGGCTGGGTTCACCGTTTCCAACGATAGTTGGCCCGTACGCAGTTTGTCGTTGTGGCAGGTGACGCAGTACTTATTTAGGAAAGCGCGCTGCTCTGTGACCGGGATTTCTTGCGGCTTCGATTTCGCATCTTGCGCCACAGCGGGTGCGGCCAGAGAAAGCGACAGTGCGCCGTATGCAAGAAATGTCCGCGATTTGGTGGCCAGCCCTCGATTGTCCATGCTCTCCCACGAAAAGCAACGGTATCAATCTGACTGAGATTGGTTTGGGGCAGACCTGACCCGCATACGAGTATACAAGAAATGTTCAATTGGCGGAAGGGTGTTCTTGGGAGGCCGGTCATTGAAAAGCGACGGAGCCGGCCAAAGCCGTATTGCTAGTACTCTCGGACGCTCCCAATCGGTACCCTCTACTTATTTCAAGCGCCGCCCACGGATGCGATAAACGAATCAATGGACACCGCCGCAAAATCGCAACGCAGAAAAGCGCTTAGGAAGATTGCCGACTCGTCGGTGATTCACGTCGAAACGAGAGACGATGGAGGCAACGTGCGCTGGGTCACCGCAAACCTGGTCGATATTCTGGCGAATGGATGCGGCTTGGCCCTGGTGAACGTTCTGAAATCTGGTTCGACTGTAGTCGTTCGGGGGACACTGAGCGCGAATCGCGCCGCGGAACAATTGAGAGCCAGCGTGAGATGGTGTGCCGCAAAGGCCGATGGCACTTTCCGCGCAGGCTTGGAATTTCTGGATGGCCGCACTCGCGTGGAACCGGAAGCGGGGAGAGCGGACATCTATTCTGCAGACTCTGCAACGCCGGATTGGTATGAAGTGATGCAAGTGAGTCCGAATGCCGACGCGAGCAGCATTTCTCACGCCTATCGCACTCTCGCCTTTCGATACCATCCCGACAATAGAGACACCGGGAATAGTGAAATGTTCATTCGGCTCTCGGAGGCTCACCGAATTCTGAGCGATCCCGAGCCGCGCGCCAGCTACGATCTGAATCGCAACACCAAGTGGCGTTGGGGATCGAAGGTGGATCGAACCGCCGTTCCAGGCGAATGGGAGAAGCGAGCCGCGACCTATTTGGGAATCGTGTCGGTGGAGCGCACGGTGTGTTGGGAAGGTTGACTGAGACGATTCGTCATCGCGACAGCGTGTCATCCTGGCGAAAGATTCGCAGGCCCGGTGGTGGTAACACGATCGAGACCCTGCCTCGCGATGCCAGCTTCGGCGATTCCTGCCAGACGCTCGACAAACTGCGCCAGGTAAGGCCGGCGCGCACCGGTTTCTTCGGCCAACACGATGTAGGGCGTCATCACGGTTGCGCGGAGGACGAACAAGCCGTGCACGTGGTATTCGGAAGCGTTGATTTCAAAGCGCCCGAGCGGTCCGGCCACCGAGCGCTCGGGGTAGTTGGGGTATCGAATGATGGTGTGCGACAGGAAAAATGGCTGCGAGTAGCTATACTCGCCTTCGCTGTTTTCGGCGTCGATGGTGAACTGCTGGTAAATCCAGCGGTTCAGCGCATTCATATCGACCAGCGATCGCGCGCCTCGCTCGCGAACCAGGAAGCAGACGATGTTCGTATCGGGGGGCTGGGAGCCGAGCGGTAGAAACTCGAAAGGCGTCTCCGCCCGGTTGGCTTTGGCTGCGTGCTCCCAATGCACCAGGCGCTCGTAAAGCTCGCGTGCCGCGAGGATCGATGCTCGCGCAATCTCTCCGTAACCGTCCCGATTGAGCGGGATCATGCGGTGCGACAGCCAACAGCCGGCAACCGCGGCTCCCGGCTTCGATCCTTCCAAAATGTAAGGGCCGACGGATCGCGGCGGTGCGTCGTTGCGGGTATCGCGCCGAGCCGACGTAAGGTACGGCGCTTCCTCCGCGACAAACCGGCGAACGCGATCGCTCTTGAACGCAACGACTCCGCATGGGTAGGGCACGTAGCCCATCTTATGTGGATCGACGGTAACGGAATCCGCTTTGGGAAGCGCGAGGAATGCACTGCACACGTCGACACTGCCCCATTGCATCGGAATCACGCGAGAGTAGGCGCGATCCGATAGATCCAGGTCCCGCGATACGAAGCGGTGAATGCTGGCGAGATGGTCGTCGAGCGAATGGATCTCGTGGGAGTCTTTTTCACCGGGGATAAACAGTGAACGGACGTACCCTCCCCAGGCAGCATCGACATGCAGCCAGAAACTAACGTTCTGCTGCGACTGCATCGCGTGGCGAATTGCGACGATTTCGTGAATTGGATCGACTGCACCTTCCTCGGTTGTGCCTGCGATGCCGACCACTGCCAGGGGGAACAGCCCTCGCCGGATCGCGTCCGACAGCTTGGCAGCCAGGTCCCGCATGTCCATGCGGAAGAGGCCGTCGACGTCGACCAGGATGACGTTCTCGCTCCCCATTCCCAGAACATTGGCCGATTTGCTGATGCTGTAATGCGCGGCGCCGGAGACGAAGATGGCCGGGGGCCACTTGGCGAAACCGCCAGCCGTTCCGTTGTGCGGCACGCTTAGCCCTGTGCCCGCGAGCAGTTCGAACAACTTCAGCTCCGCGGCGGCGGGCTCCAGGCGGAGGTGCTCGCCGACCGCCTCGATGAAAGCGGGCAGCAGGTGCAGGGCGTCCATCGGAGCGAGTCCGAGACAGGCGCGCTCGTCGAGATCCTTGAAATTGCGTGCGGGCTGGTGATCGCCCGATGCCAATGGAACATCCAAATCCAGCTCGCGCGCCACGCGCAAAGCTGCGAGCGGAAAATAGCGGGCATTTCGCGCCGCCCACAGCGCCTCGAGATTCGCGACGGTACCGCCGCTGGTTACGTGCGCCCATCCAAACTCGGTGCGTGCCGGCTCCGGCGCGCTCAGCGCGGATGGAGCTTTATAGCCGAGCAGTTGGAGAATGTCGCGCCCCACTTCCAGTTCCCACTGCTCGGTGACGGGAGACGCTTCCGGAGTGACGTTGTTGGGATTGTAGAGCAGCGCCGCGAAGTAGCCCAGCACCGACGGCAAGGTTTGGTCGGACATCATGTGGGCCATGTAGCGCGGGCTGTAGAAAGGAAAATGACGGCGAAGGCCAGCCAGCATTTCCGCGATTTTCTGCGAAAGCTCGTCGCTAAAATCGAGCGCCTCGCGGCGCATGTTCTGCGCAATGATGATCTCGTCGGAAGGGTAGTAATTCCTGCGCCAATGAAAGTAGTCTTGCAGGATGTAGGAGATCATCTTCTCCTCGAGCTCGGCGTTTTCGGCTTTCGGGCCGAGAAACCACGCCGCGATCTTCTTGGTCTCTTCGCGCCGCGGGGGGGTATCCTGCATCTTGTTTCATTAGAACGCACCTGGGTGAGCCGCAGCGCGCCTCGGCTTCATACGCAATCTCGAAGCACTTACGACGAGAGGCGCCACTTGGTGCGCGTGTAAGCGATATGAAAACCTTCCCGCTCGGCGTTGCGCTGGGAATTGCTCCCAGCCTCGGCGACCATCATGGCTATGTCGCAGCCGTGGTCGAAGGCGTATCGCATCCGTTCTCGGAGCAGTGCCGCTTGCAATCCGCGGCGGCGCATCTCCGGAACCGTGGCTGCACCGGCGAACAGCGCAACTCCTTCATGAATGCAAAGCGAACCTGCGGCGCCCGGCTGGCCATCCACCTCCGCAAGAAAGCACAAAGTTTCCTCGCGAGCCGATGAAATAGCGGTAAATTGGAGAAAAAAATCGCGCAGTTCCGGATGTTCGTGTGTCCAGCCCTTGGCGCATGTATCGGTCCATAGCCGAGCTTCGTCCCGGCTCGTAACGCGCACCTCGATGTTGCGGGCCGTCTCGCGGGCCTGCTTCTCGGTGGGGCGATACAGGACGTTGCTGATCTCGATTGGCCGGTATCGGCTAGCGCATAGCAAGCTGAGCGCGGTGACGCCCACGAGCGGGCTCACTTCGTGATCCACCTGTGCTCCGCGGCTGAGAAAGAAATGCTCGATCGTGTCCAGAGAGGCGGCCGTCAGTTCCTCGAAGAGCCCCAGCCCGAAAGTCTGCGTTAGAGGAGAGTCGATCCCGTCGAAGACAACATAGGCCCCCGAACATTCCATCCATTCGGAGCCGCTCGCGGGGACCAGACGACGCCGAGCCTCGGCGAACTCGGCGCAAGCGTGGCCCTCGGCGCTCTCCAGACGCCGTGAGAGTGCGAGATCGGAGAATGGCATCGCGTTTCGCTATGGTACCTCGTGAGGTGCCCGCCTCCGCCTCGGTTCACTCGCCTTTGAACGAAGAGGGCGGATGCGCGACATAGTCCTTCGTCGTCTTAGCTCGATACGCGTCTCGGTCCACGGCCGCTGTTTTGAATTTCGCTTGCAGGGCGTCGCGGTCGAGCTTCTCTCCGTCCAAATAAACGCTATCGATCGCGCGGGTGTTGCGAATGTCCTCGAGCGGATTCGCATTCAGCACGATGAAATCGGCACGCATGTTTTTGGCGAGCGTGCCTGTATCCCGCATTCGGAGCACTTCGGCCGGACGCGACGTCGCCGCCACGATGATGTCTGCCGGACTCAGGCCGAAACGTGCGTACATACCGATCTCGTGATGGTCTCCGAAACCGAACGAATGTTTGGCCGTGAGGCCGGTATCGGTGCTCAAAACCAGGCGAGCGCCCGCCGCGATGTAGCGCGGAAAATTGTATTTCAGATTCTCCTCGCGCTGCGCGAATTGAGCGCTCAATGGCGCTGAACAAGGCGGCGATCTGAGCCACGTGCGTCCCGCTCTTACATCGGCGATCACGCTATCGGGGAGTACCTGCTCTACGAACGCGTTGCCGGGTTGGCAGAGTTCGGCGGTGTCGCCAAGCCCCATCACGGGTGCCCAGTACGGCTTCTTGTCTTCCAGAATTGCCATGAACTCGTCGTCAATGCGCCGATTGGCGATGGTGTGCACCAGGACATCGACACCCGCTTTTACTACCGCCTTTTGATCGTCCAAGGCAGTTGCGTGCGCGTGCACGATCATTCCGTGCTTGTGAGCTTCTTGAATAAGGGCGATGTAGACCTCGGGCGGTAACTTCTTCATGCTTCCGCGATTGTTGTCCCGATTGTCGACCCAAAACTTGACCTGGGTAATCCTTTTGCGGGCGATCTCCTGCACTGCCGCGATGGCCTGTTCCGGTGTAGAGACTTCATGCACTGCGTGCAGCGGCGTCGTGCCTTGTATCAGAAGAGAATCGGGGCCGCCGCCCGGTGGCGCCAATCCCGCGGCGAAGAAGAATCGAGCAGCGGGTGGAAACCTCCCCGCCATTTGATCCCGTTGGAATTGGATCGCGAAGTCGCCCGGCTGATCGCCCATGGTCATGGCGGCGCCGACGCCATAGAATGCCTCGCGCTCGAGATGATCGAGCACGTTCGCGGGCGTGTGATTGTCGACGCCCCAGCTCACATATCCTTCATAGCCGATGTGGATGTGCACATTGTTCATCGTGGGCATGACCGTCTTTCCAGTCAGATCGACGTGCGCCGCGCCCGCCGGCGTTTTGACGGAACCTCGCTTGCCGACGGCGGTGAAGCGGCCGTTCTGAACGACTAAAGCCCCATCCTCGATAGCCGGACTCCCGTCGCCGAGTATCAAACGTGCGCCTTCGTAGACGATGGTTTGAGCCTGGGATGCGGTCGCCGCAAGGCAGGCGGCGGCAAGGCAAGCCGCGATGGAGCACCAGCGACGCCGAGATGAAACGCTCATGGCTCATCCTATCTCAGCTGTGTTGACGCCGCGCCGGGAACGGACTGAAGATCGACCACGATCCCAGCCTGTGCGAAAATGTCCGTCAGCACAAACGCCGCAAGGCGGAAAGATTTGGAGGCATCCATGAGAGATCACTTCAGTAAGGCCGCTGCCGCCTATGCCGTCGGCTTCCTTTGTTTGGCGTCTGTCGCGCGCGCCCAGAATTCAGCTCCGCCTGCCGCAAGTACTGTGGTGGAGCATCCCACTTACGTTTCCATTCCCTTGGAGATCGATGTGAACCGTCCCGCCGCCGAAGTATGGAAGCGCGTCGGAAAGTTCTGCGATATCGGCGAATGGTTGCAGATCCCTTGCACGATCACTGCGGGCAAAGACGGGGAGTTCGGCGCCGTGCGCTCCGTTGCGGGCGAGGTCCTGGTGGGGAAAACCGAACTTTCTTACACTTACACGCAGACGGTGCGTGCCGGCCGGCCGTACAACCTCTATCACGGTACGCTCGAATCCAGGCCGGTGACGGCAACCACTTCGAAGATTGTGTACACCCTGATGTTCGACAACTCGATGTTGGCGGACGACGCCGCGCGTGAAAAGGACATAAAGCAAAAGACCGCAGTCTTCACGCGGGCGATCCAAAACATGAAGACTCTCGCCGAGGGTGGCACGCTCCCGCCTCCACCAGCTCGCGGCGGCCGATAACCCACTGGCGCGGGCGACTGGGAAGCGAAGCGCTACCTGCGCGGGTTCACTTCCGTGCGCGGATGATCTCCACCGAACAAGTGGCGTGGAACGCCACAGGCTCGGCCACGCTTCCCAACAGGAATCGAGTTGCGCCGCGACGCCCGTGCGAACCGAGAACGATCAAATCGGCGCCCCATTCGGCGGCCTGAGCGACAATCACTTCCTGAGGGGAAGCGGACGGGACGGCAACGGTCGCGGATTCCGGAAAACCGGCGTCCACTAGAATCGCTTCCGATGCGACAATGGCCTCCTCAGCCCGCTGCATCGACTTGGCGCGAAGTTCTTCCATAGCTTTGTGATTGAGATAAGCGGGATAGGGTGTCAGGAACCACGCGGGCGGCAGCTCCGCCACGCTCACCACGCGAAACTCGCTTCCGGGCGGCCACGGGCGCGATGCGACGGAACGGGTGGCCTCCAGCGAGAAATCCGAGCCATCGGTGGCGAGCATCACTTTCATCGCGCCGCTGCCGGATCGCTGCCGCACGATCTCAACCGAACAGGGCGCGTGCCGCACCACCGCGCGCGCAACGCTGCCGAGCAGAAAACGGATCGCGTCGGAAGCCTCATGCGAGCCGACGATGACAAAGTCAGCGCCAGACTCGGCAGCATAGTCGATCACCGCCACCTTGGGATCGCCGGTCAGGACTCGACTTGTGCAGGACATTCCTGCCGCTTGAATCCGTTCCGAGTACGCGCGAAGGGCGCCATCGGCAGCTTTGACGATTGCCTCGGCCACGCCAGGTGCGTCCCATGCAGAGTAAACGTCGGCGGCGCTCACGACTTCGACTGCAGTGCCTTGAGGCCACGGACGAACGGCAACTTCCGCAACCGCCGCCTCGCTGGCTGGCGTAGAATCCACGGCTAAGAGAATTTTCATGGCGTACGGGCGACCAAAACACCCGATTCTATGATCTCAATAGCGAAGGAAGGCGACTGCGGCAGCACGCTCCGGCATCGCAGCTTCGTGAAGCTCGAATACCAGCCCGCGCTGCAGGATCGTCTCCACCGCCGCGACGTTAAGCAAGTCTTCTTCGCCCCAGTTCACTCGCCCGGCGCGGCGAACGCGGTCGAAGACGCCGAAAAACCTCGCCTCCCGATTGATATACAGGCGGCCCACGCGGCCCTCCACCGCGGCACAGAGAATCGTGCCCAGATCTGTGGAGACGCGTGCCGGCGCAGTGCGTTCCCTCAGCTCCCGGAGGCTGGCCGCAGCTCGTTCGGCCGCGTCGGCTCGGACGATCGCATTCGCCTGCTTGAGCTCATCCTCCGAGAAGGCGACGCTACCGCTGCCACGAATACTTTCCTTCAGCAAGGCCGGGTAGTTGTTGATTGCCCGGTAGCGAACGGTATCCTCCTCAACGCCGGCGAGCACGAGGGGGGCACCACTGCCGCGCGTGAGCTCACGGAAGCCGCGGTCCACGGCTTTGAAAAAGTCCGCCAGATGCAAACTCGCGTTCTCCCGCTCGGAACCCGTTCCGAACCGGACGCCGCGCATGGCACCAACAGAGGGTCCCCCACTGGAACGGTTTTCCAGGTCATGATCGGGTGGTTTGAACCCTAGCGCTTCATCGAGCGATTGCGGTACCCCCTTCGGTAACGCCACGATCTCGGCGACCGTGCGTGTGCAGCGCCACAGTGCAACATCCTTTTGCGTGAGCTTCAGCAGGTAGAACTCTGGTGGCGAATGGAGTTCCGCCAGTACGCTTCTGATCTGGAAGCAGCCGCCGACGGTGAGGCTGGGAGTGACAACTTCAACGGCATTCAGCTTGGCGAAAACCTCCGGTGAAAGGAAAATTGCGCGTCCCCAGTGCGACCCGGCAGAGAACTCCGGCGACTCTGTCACCTGGAGCAGCGGCTCGATTAAAGTCGCTGTCGAGGAAGCTTCGATTTTTCGGATGTTCAACTGTCGCTCGATCTCCTGACAGTAGGTTCTGAGCATCGCGGCCATCGACTTGGTTTGGGCGCCAGGACGGTAGGGTGGCAATAGAATCGTTACGCAAGGTCCTGAGGCGCCGGCCAATTGCTCGATGTTTTCCGGATCCAGCGCCTTCAAGGTCAACACGTTCAAGCCGGTCATAAATTCCTCCGTGAGGATGCAGCACGCGCCGCGCCAAATCAGGGAGCATCGCCGGACGCGAGACGGCGCCCCCGAATTCTTCCTTGCGAGGCTTTACGCACTCTGGCGGTGAGTAATAGGAGCCAGCGATCTGCGTACGTGAGGGATGGCAAGACCTGCGGCACGGTCCGCCGATTGCGGGTAAATCACAAGGACCAGGAAAGCAAGAATCGCGCGTGGAGTGTAACTTTTTCGCGCGGCGCGTTCCTGATCGAAGGAGGACCGGTATGAACGACAAAGAATTGCGCGAAACAGTGGAACAGGCACTCGATTGGGAGCCGATTGTGGACGCCCGGGGAATCGGCGTGTCCGTGAACGATGGAATCGTCTCCTTGAGCGGATATGTCCCTAGTTATGCCGAGAAACGCGAGGCGGAAAAAGTGGCGGGCATGGTGCGTGGCGTCAAGGCCGTGGCATGCGAGCTGGAGGTGAAGCTTTCATCCTGTTCGGAGCGAAGCGATCGGGAGATCGCGGGCGCCGCCGCCGATGCAATCGCCTGGAACACGCTGCTGCCGAAAGACGCCATTCAGGTGTGGGTTGACAAAGGACGGGTGACGCTGGAAGGAGCCGTGGACTGGCAGTACCAGCGCAAGTCGGCCTGCGATTGCGTGCGCTACCTAGCGGGTGTCCAGGACGTGAATAATCACATCGTGGTCAATCCCCGCGCGAACAAGGTTGCTGTAACCGCCGGAATTGAGGCAGCGCTGCTGCGAAACGCCCAACTCGATGCCAACAGCATCCACGTGGATGTGCGCGGCGCAGTGGTGATCCTATCCGGCACGGTCGCATCTTGGGTGGAACGAGAAGCCGCCGAGCGGGCCGCTTGGGCAGCGCCGGGGGTCTCGGAAGTCGAGAATCTGCTCATCGTCAACCCAGTGGCAACTTTGGTGGCTTACTAGAACTTCACGGCCAACGCGCTGTAGGAGGTATGAAATGATCCAGTTCAACAGGATTCTGTTTCCCGTGGATTTCTCAGAACAGTGTAAGGGCGTTGCCCCGGCCGTAAAGGCCATGGCCCAAAAGTTTTCCTCCGAGGTGATGCTTTTCCACGGGATCGACTTGCCGGTCGCCTGGTTTGGAACGCCGGAAGCGGCAGCCTGGGGAGTTCTGCTCAACATCGGCAGGCTGCGCGAAGAGGGCGACATGGCGCTCCAGCGATTCGCGGCAAGCTGCTTTCCCGACTTCCCTGTGGCTACGACGCTCGCAGAAGGGGAAGTGGGGCGATCGATCGTGGAGTCCGCGGTTGAGAACAAGACCGATCTGATCATGATGCCCTCGCGAGGGCTCGGTCCGTTCCGAGCATTTCTACTTGGCTCCGTCACCGCCAAGGTGCTCCACGACGCCCTTTGCCCGGTGTGGACCGGTGTGCATGCCGAACAGGCCACCGCACATTCGCCAGATCGGTGGAAGCAGGTCCTTTGCGCCGTGGACACGGATCCTCGTGACGTCGCAGTGCTGAAGTGGGCCGCCGATTTCGCGGCCGGGCAGAAGCTGAACCTGCGTCTGGTGCACGCGGTACAAGGCGCAGACGTCACTCTGACCCGCGAGAACGATCCCAGTATGTACGAGTTTTTATTCAACGTCGCCCGCGAGCGAATCGGCCAAATGCAATCCGAGGTTGGAACCCGGTTCGAGGTCTGCCTGCTTGGGGGGAACGTCGCGCACGCCGTGCATCAGGCCGCCATCGGGCACAACGCCGATCTAATCGTGATCGGCCGTGGAGTGATGCAGAAAACCTTGGGCCGCCTGCGCAGCAGCGCCTATTCGATCATCCGAGAGGCGCCTTGCCCGGTGATCAGCATCTAGTCGCACGGGACGGACACCGTCCCTACTCTGGGACGCGCACGATCAGCACGGAGGACGGCGCGTTCCAGGCCACTTTGCTCGAAACACTTCCCAACATCCGGTGCTTCATGTCGTTCGCTTCGTTTGCGCCGACCACCACGAGATCGTAGTCGCCCTGATCGGCCTCGCTCAGAATTTCGTTCGCCGGGATGCCTTCGCGGATACTGGTGGCGATGCCCGGATGATTTTCGAGAACGCGGGTGCGCGCCTCAGCCAGCAGTTGCTCAGCTTCGCGCCGCAGTTCGGCCAGCACCTGGTCATTCTGAACGGAATCGGTGTCGTTCGCGGCTAGGGATTCCTCTTCTCGATTTTCGGGCAGCCACAGCGTTTCGATCACATGCAACAACGTTATCTCGGCGGACTCGAGGTCGAACAGGGAGCGCAACGCATCCAAGGCATGCAGGGAACCGGCCGATCCATCCACCGCCACAAGAATTCGCGCCTGCCGGTCTTGCGGCGGTTCGCGGCCCACCAGAACGCAACCGTTGGCATGCTCCACAATACGGCTGGCGACGGGACCGAGGCCGGCATGGGATCGCACATCGCGGCCTTTTGCGGCGATTACCGTGACATCATAATCGTCGGATTCCGCCATGATGACGCTCGTGGGCGATCCCGATTCCGAGAAGGTAAGCGCGTTGACTCCCTCTTCATCCAGCACTTTCTTGGCGTCGGCGAGTATGCGCGTGGCCTCAGCTGCGGCCTGATGCTGCATGGTTTTCGAAACCTGCCGGCCTGACTTTGGCGCGCGCGGCAAAGGCGCGACGTACAGAACATCCACTTGACGATCTTCGCCTGTGAGAAGACGGCTGGCGGCCCGCAGTGCGTCCGCTGCTTCTTTGGATCCGTCTGTAGCGGCGAGAACTCGCATTAGCGCCTCCCCGGTTAGAAGCTTATTGGTTATTGGAAACGCACTCGGCGATCAGGATATGATTTGCTACATCCGATACGCCGGGCGTGCCCCAGGCGATTCGCTCCGCTTCATCGCGTTCCGGCCTGGACCGAACTTCGCCGTGTAAGATGACCTTATCGTCCTTCACTTCAACCAGAATGTTCACGTCTTCGACGGCGGGATTGCGGTGCAGCGCGTCTTCAATTTGATCCTTGATCTGGCCCGCGCCGCATGGCGGGTTCACCGCGATCAGATTGCGCACTCCCTTTACTCCTGTAACCTTCGCCGCGGCGCCAGCGGCCACGTCCTTCTGCTGCTGCGTGTCCACGGCGCCTTCGAGCGTGATCCATCCGTTTTCGACGCAAATGCGAATGCGCTCCTTGGGAACCAGTGCACTCCAGGAGAGCGCGTTTGCCACCGCGTTCGCCAGATCCACGTCCGTCGTCAGATGTGGGCCCGGTAGGCGTAACTCCATGGTGCAGGCGACCGCGCGAACGCCCGCGATACGCTCGGCGGCATGTATGGCCGCTGATTTCTGCTCGTAAGTGTCGACCACGCCGCTTAAAGTGACGACGCCATCTAGCACCGAAACGCCGATCCGTGCGGCATTCAATTGGCGCGTATAGAACAACTCGCGCTGTACGTCATCTCGAATATGGGTGTCGGCTGTCATGCTGCACCTCTTTTGAAAAATAGATGTGCAATCGCTCATCCAGGAAGATTGACAATTGACCGTTGCTGGGCCGTAGCTTCACGCCGAGCGGCGTCTTCGCAGCGTGAGATGACGCACCGAATCCGTCGAAAAGATGTCTCTTTTCGCGCAGGTTGTGATTCGCGAATCTCGTTGGTTTATTTGACCACGACGTGAACTCCTGCCGACGAGCACCCGATAACCGCGTTGCCGCAGGTGACAACATATGTGGTGCTCTCCCGTGGATAAAGTTCCAGCGTCCCGTTGGGCGGGAAGGTCCCGACGGATTGGAAATCAGCGGGGATATCTGCTTCCGGGTCAACCGCCTGCTCTATGGTGACCAATCCCGTGTTGGCCGTATCCCAATGCAGAATGATTTTTTCGCCGCGATGAATGACGGTCGGGTTCACGACCATGCGAGTGATTCGAGGGTAATTGCCAGGCGGCGGGGGTTCTTCTAGAGAAATTCTCCCGGCGCATCCGAGCATGCTCAGGGAGATGCCTACGAGAGCAAGCAGAGGTTTCATTTGTACCTCCTCCGCCATTGACACCGAATTCACCGGTGCTGCCCGCACGCTTGGAACCAAAGCATTTTGGCTCATCAGCAGCCTCAAAGCGGTTTTCTCCGCGCGACCTGACGCAGGTTGGTGCGCACATTCAAGCTCCAAATCATCGGCCAGTCCGAAGAGGCTGACTCTTATGAATTGGCAGATCTATTGCGCACGTCTAACAGACAGGAGGCTGATATGAAAGTACGCGAACTGATGACGAGGGAGGCAGACTCCTGTGGACTGGACACCAGTCTCGCGGCAGCAGCGAAGCTGATGGGGCAGCTCCGGCGGGGCTTTTTGCCGGTTGTTGGCGAAGGCGGTAACGTCGTCGGCGTGATCACGGATCGCGATATCTGTGTGGCGCTCGGCACGCGCAGTGAAAAGGCCTCGGAAGTCCTGGTTCGAGAGGTCGTTCTCCCCAAGGACCGCACCTACGCCAAGCTGTACACCTGCACGCCGGACGACAAGATCCACTGCGTGCTCAAGACCATGCGAGAGGCGAAGATCCGGCGTCTGCCGGTTGTAAATGCCGAGGGCGAATTGCAAGGCATCCTTTCGATCGACGACTTGGTGCTGCAGGCGTGCGAGCACGCCGGCAAAGAAGGCATCTCGTGCGCAGAGGTAGTCGAGACCTACCAGGCGATATGCCGGCCGAGGGTCGGCCATCCGGTAGCAGCGTAATCGGGCTGCGCGGCCACGGACTCAATCTCAGCGATCACACTCTGGGCGATCCCATTCCGGTACACTACGGATGCGGAGTGCTGAGGGACCGCTATGTTGCGGAATCTGACTCGACGGGATCTGCTGAAAACGTCCGTCGCCGCAGGTGCGGTGGCGCGATCGGCGGTGGCTGACTCTATCCCTGCCTCTGGTTTTCAGCTTGGTATCATTTCCGACGAGCTGACCGATAATCTCGGGGATGCCCTCGACTTCATTTCCAAGTATCATCTGCACGGCACCGAGTTGCGCGTCATCTGGGGCAAGAACATCATGGCTTTGCCCCAAGCGGATCTCGATCGCGCTAAGAAGCTGCTAGTCCAGCACCACGTGCAAGTCAGCGACATTGCATCGCCCATTTTTAAGTGGAACCTGCCGCAGATCCCCGCCAAAGCGAGCGAGAAGCGCGACACCTTCAACGCTAGTTACGTCGACGAAGACGCCGATAAACTGCTCGGGGATTCCTTCCGGCTGGCGCGCTTTTTCGGTACCCGCAAAGTCCGGATCTTCAGCTACTGGCGCGTCAAGAATCCAGACAAAGCCTATCCCTATGTACGCGAACGTCTGGCGAAGGCCGCCCAACTCGCCGCTAGGAACGACATCGTGCTGGTGCTGGAGAACGAGCACTCCTGCAACATCGGCACCGGCCGGGAGCTGGGACGCATTTTGAAGGACGTCAATTCACCGAATTTGCGTGGCAATTGGGACCCCGGCAATGCGGTGATGCTCGGCGAATTTCCCTACTCGGAAGGCTACCAGGCGGTCCGCGGCCTGTTCGCTCACGTGCATATCAAAGATGTGCGAAAGGATCCCAGCACAGGCAAACTCGAATGGGCTCCGGTAGGCGCTGGAGTAGTGGATTGGAAGGGACAGTTCGAGGCGTTTCGAAAAGACGGTTATCAAGGCACCATGTCGCTCGAAACTCACTATCTGCGCGCAGATGGAAACAAAGTTGAAAGCACCCGCGAGTCGCTGGAAGGAATTCTCGAAGCAATCAAGATGAGGTCGTGAAGGCGGTGTTCACATGCAAAGCGATCGTAGAGATTTCTTAAAGGCGGGCGCCGCCGCGGCAGCCGCCGGATTGTTGCGGCCGGATCGGGTCCTGGGTGCGAATGAACGCGTGCGGGTCGCCGTTGTGGGTCTGCGCGGTCGCGGGTTCGATCACATCCGGACCTACTCGGAAATCCCGAATGTCGAAATCGTGGCGGTTTGCGACATTGACCAGAACATCATGGAAACGCGTCTTGCGGATATGGACAAGATGGGACTCTCCAAGCCCAAGACCTATATCGATTACCGCAAGCTGCTCGAAGACAAATCCATCGATGCGGTATCCGTCGCCACCCCAAACCATTGGCATTCGCTCATGGGAATTTGGGCCTGCCAGGCAGGCAAAGACGCATACATTGAAAAGCCCATCTCACACAACTGGTGGGAAGGCAAGCAGCTCGTCGCCGCGGCCAGCAAATACAACCGCATCGTGCAACACGGCACGCAATGCCGCTCGAGCGCCGGCGTGAAAGAAGCGTTTGGGCACATCCAGGACGGCCTGCTTGGCGAAGTCTACATGGCGCGCGGGCTCTGCTACAAATGGCGCGACACCATCGGCAAGGGTGCACCGGCGCCGATTCCGGCTGGCGTGAACTATGACCTTTGGCTCGGGCCTGCGCCGGATCGCGGATTCACGCGCAATCGTTTTCATTACAACTGGCATTGGTTTTGGGACACCGGCAACGGCGACATCGGCAATCAGGGAATCCACGAGATGGATGCTGCTCGATGGGGCCTGGGCGTGAAATTCCCGAACCGTGTCTCGGCCGTGGGCGGACACCTGATGTTCGATGACGATCAGCAAACTCCGAATGTCCTGAACTGCAGCTTCCAATTCGACGCCGCGGACGGCAGGCGCCGCTTGCTCGAATTCGAAGTGCGCCACTGGATCACCAATCACGAGGCACTGATTGGGACGCTCGGCCAGAGCAGCCTCCCTCCGGCTGGATTGAGTGCCGGCGCTAGGCCGGCGACCGCGAAAGAGCCGGCGCTCGGCCCTGCGATCGGTAAACCTGGAACCGTGGGCAACATCTATTACGGGTCAAAGGGATACTTGGCAATTCACGAGTACGAGACCTATAAGACCTATCTCGGCGAACGGGAAGAACCGGGACCGAGTGGGCACGGTAAAGAACGCCACTTCGCGAACTTCATTGACTGCGTGCGCAGCCGCAAGAAGCAGGATCTCGGCGCTCCGGTGGAAGAAGGTCACATCTCGGCGACCCTGGTGCATCTGGCCAACGTATCCTACCGCCTTGGCCGATCACTGAATTTCGATCCGGTCACCGAACAAGTGATCGGCGATCAGGAAGCGAACCATTTGCTGCGTGACGGAGATCGCGGATATCGCGCCGGCTTCACCGTCCCGCAGATCGCGTAGCCCCCCGTCGCCGTTCTGGATTGTTTGCAGTATGATCTTGGGGTGTCGAACTGAAACGGAGGTAGCATGAGCGCTAAGCGAAGATCGCGCCGGTCATTCCTGGTGGAATCGTTCACGGGTTTGAACGCGGCATTTGTAGCAGCAAACTATCCCGGCATTCTTGCCGCTCAGAGTTACGTCCGAAAAGCCACCGACGCGGGGCAACTTCCACGGCTCGCGGTCTTCAGCGAGGCGCAGGCTGTGGAGATCGAAGCCATGACGGCCCAGATCATACCCAGCGATTCAACACCCGGCGCGCGCGAAGCCCACTGTGTTTATTTCATCGACCGCGCTCTGGCGACTTTCTCGAAGGACAAGCAACCGGCCTACGTCCAAGGACTCCAGCAGCTTCAGGCGAAGACGCAGCAGCTCTACCCGGACGCGAGCAAATTCTCCGCGCTCACACCCGAGCAGCAGATCAAAACTCTCACTGAGATCGAAAAGACGCCCTTCTTTGAGATGGTCCGCACGCACACGATCATTGGATTCCTTTCTCGCCCCGAGCACGGCGGCAACAATAACAAAGTCGGCTGGAAACTCATCGGTTACGACGATTCTCTGAATCACAAGCCGCCCTTCGGCTACTACGACGCGCAGGCGTGACCGTCAGCAGCAAGGAGAAACGACGATGAAACGATATTCGAATTCCACTGAGGTCGACTTTGTGATTATCGGCGCGGGAGCCGCTGGCGGCATCATGGCCAAGCAGTTGTCGACCGCCGGCTTTTCGGTCGTGGTCCTAGAACAGGGAGGTTGGGGAAAGTACGGCCGCGAGCATGAATACAACAAAGATGAATGGCTCAATCGCAACCTGAGCGAGGATGATCGGTTGATGAGCGATCCGTCGCGGCAGCGCAACACGTTTCGCCCGAACGACAAAGTCAAAGCGGTTCCGGGCAACCATAGTTATGGCTGCGTGGTCGGCGGCGGCACGGTCACCTACGGCGGCAGCAACTGGCGGCATTTGCCGTACGAGTTTCGAGAAGCATCGTACGATCCCACCATTCCTTCCGGCACCGGCATGGCGGATTGGCCGATCACCTACGAGGAACTCGAACCTTACTATACGCAGGCCGAGTGGGAGACGGGCGTGTCCGGGGTTCGGGTGGACTCGCCATTCGTCGCGCCGATGTCGAAGGACTATCCGGTCCCGCCGATGCCTCTCAAGAGCTCCGGCGCTCTCATGAAAACCGCGGCGGCCAAGATGGGGTTGACGGTTGTTCCCGGGCCACTGGCGATCATTTCGCAGCCGTATATGGGACGTGGGGCCTGCGTCAATTGCGGAATCTGTTCGGGCTACGGCTGTCAGGTCCGCGCGCGGTCCAGCTCGGCGGTCACCATGTTTCCAATCGCCGAGAAAACTGGACGCTGCGAAATCCGCGTGAAAAGCTATGTGCGAGAGATCACGCTGGACAATAGCGGACGCGTGAGTGGAGTTGTTTATTTCGACGCTCAAAAACGCGAACTGCGCCAGAAGGCGAAGTCTGTGATCCTTTCCGCCAACGCCGGAGAATCTGCGCGCTTACTGCTGCTCTCGAAATCCAGCCGATTCCCAGACGGCTTGGCGAACTCCAGCGGGTTGGTTGGCAAATATGTGATGTTCGGCAACGGAGCCGGCGCGAGTGCGCTGTTCGAACATCCGCTCAACGAGTACAAGGGCGTCATTTCCGGAGCCGGAATCGTCGATTTCGTGCCGTCGGATCCGAAGCGCGGCTACTATGGCGGCGGCCGCATGACCGCGCGCGGTTATCTGACACCGTTCGAGCTGGGTCTCGGCGGCTTATCGCCGGGAACGCCGCGCTGGGGCGCGGGATACAAGAAGGCGCTCGAAGAGGAAGCGAATCACCGGATGACGATTAGCTGCTTCGTCACGCAACTCCCGCTCGAAACCAACCGCATCGATCTCGATCCCGACGTGAAGGACGAGTGGGGGCTTCCCGCCATGCGCATCACCTCCTCGGCCCATCCCGACGACATCAAGAACATGGAATTCTTCCGCAAGAAGTCCATCGAAGTTCTGGAAGCAGCTGGGGCGAAGAAGATCTGGGCGCCTCCGGTGAACGAAAGCCGGAATGGGGCACACAATCGCGGCACCTGCCGCATGGGCACCGATCCAAAGAAATCGGTCGTGGATAAGTATCATAAGGCGCACGACGTGCCGAATCTGTTCATCGTGGATGGAAGCAGTTTCGTCACCGGCGGCCGCAATCATCCCACGTTGACCATCGAGGCGCTCGCGTTCCGGGCGGCCGAACATATTATCAGGAACGCCAAAGGCGGAACGCTGGTGACGAAGGCGTAGTCGAGTTTCGAGCGGCCTAGCTTGCCAGGGTCTTCGCGACGCTCGTGAAGACTTCCGCGAATCGGGCGATCATTGCGGGGTCCGCCGCATCGGGTCCGCGGTCCAGCGGATTATGGAAGAGCGCGTTGCTCCCGATGATGGACATGTAGCGTCCTCCGCCGCGATGCACCACGCCTGCTTCGCCGCCGGGAACGGTGCCGCGCGGAACTTTTCGATTGATACCGATTCCGGCCGCTTGCATCCGCTCGGTCAACAAGCGCTCCATTTCGTCATCGGAAGCTTGAATCGTGTTGCCCGGATTCTGTGCTGCGCCAATGTTGGCGCCGAAGTGAATCCACGCGCGGCTGTGCTTGATTAATTCGGGGCGGCGCTGGGCGTAAATCTCGATACCGAGTTGGCCGAGTTCATGCCCGCTGGAGGCGACGAACAGCACGTCACGCGCCGGCTTCATGTCGTGCATTGCTCTTATCAACTCCAGCCAACACGCGATGCCTCCGCCGCGCTCGCTGGCGCAAGTCCACCAACCGCTGCGAGGAGTCATGATCACCAGCGGCGGCAATGCTCGGTCGGCGCCTGGGATATTCGCGAGCACGTTGAACGCCTCGGCCGGCGTTCGCTTCACCTGAGCAACGAGCGTCACGTCCGAGCCCTGGCGCGCGAGATTGCCGAGCCATCCTGCTTCTTCACTCGAAACTTGAAGAATTGGAGGACCGAAAGGATTTAGGAAGCTCTCCGCGTTGCTCGGACAGAGGCCTGGATGGCCGCCGCGTGTGATGACAACGACCGCACGATGACGATTCTCACGCCGAACTTCCGGAAGTCGCCCTGCTCCTATAGCGTTCGGTGCAGCTTCGGTGAGCCCGATTGGCGCATCGCTTCCGAGCTCACCCAATTTCCCGCTGACGCCCACGCCATCCGTGAAGCCGCCATCAAACAAGGGAACGCCTTCGATCCGACGGCCCCCGGCAGATAGCGAAGCCGCAACCGGATCGATGCGAGAAATGTTGAACGTTTCGCGCGCCGCAGTCAGCCCAGCTCGTTGAACCTCGCCCGCTAGCCAATCGCCTGAGACTTGATCCACTTTGGTCGCTGTGCGATGGATGCCCTGATCGCCGTAGGTGCCGATCGTTTGCGCGATTCGCCGCTGAGGCTCGGTGCTGGTTGGACGGTCTTGCGCAAGCACAACCGTTTGCCCCGCGAGGTACAGCCAATGCCGGCGAGTCATAAATCGTCCACGGCCATTATAGGCGAGTCCAGCAGAACCCTGACCAAGCTGTCGCCGGAATGGCGCGCCTGTTACAATTTCGCAAATGGCGGATTCCGTTTGGGTCCCTGCTTCCTCTGCGCCCCTGGAGGCTCGGACGGCTTCCTCTCCGCGGCATAGGGCGCTGGTTCGCGTTACCCACTGGATCACCACCATTGCATTCCTGGCGCTGCTGGTCAGCGGCGTCGAAATCCTGATTTCACATCCTCGGTTTTATTGGGGAGAGACCGGCAATTCGCTTACTCGACCGTTGTTTCAGATCCCCATACCCTCTTCACGATCCACCGTGCCCACCGGCTACGGCTACGTGCTGCCCGACCAGAACGGCTGGAGCCGCTACCTGCATTTCCAGGCAGCCTGGGCCGCGGTGCTCACCGGCCTGCTGTACGCGATCTGGGGACTGTTCAGCGGTCATTTCAAGCGAAGCCTATTGCCACCTCGCGCGGATCTCTCGTGGAGCGCATTCCGGCGCGTGATCGTGCAGCACCTTCGCTCCGAGACTGCGAGTGAACGGGACGCATGGTCATACAATGTGCTTCAGCGTGTAACCTACGCGTTCGTGATTTTCGTTTGGTTTCCGCTGATCGTCTGGACAGGCCTGGCCATGTCTCCAGCGTTCACATCCGCCGTGCCGGAAGCGGTCGCGGTACTGGGCGGGCAACAATCGGCACGAACTATCCACTTCTTCGTCACCCTATTGCTGGTGCTGTTTCTCGTGGTTCACGTCATAATGATTTGCCGCGCGGGGTTCGCATCTCGAATGCGCGCGATGATCACCGGCCGTCTCGCTGACAACGAGGAGCAGTCATGAAGAAATATTCGCGCCGCCAGCTCATCGCCGCGGGAATGTCCACCACCGCCGGCGCGTCCGGCCTCGCGGCCGCCGCGGTGCTCGCCCAGCGCTATGGATTGGTCCCGCCCGACGGAGCCGGGATTTACGGTCCCGGCGAGACGCTCACATATGCCGCGCAGCGCTTGTTGACTCGTCACTCTCTGGCGCGCGAGTTCGATCGCAACCAGATCTCGAACCCGCCATTCGCGAACGTGGTGGAACCCTTTACCGATGAGTTCAAGCGTTTTCAGCAGGGACACTTTGCCGATTGGCGGCTTATCGTGGAGGGAATGGTGGCCCGCCCGAGGTCGTTCTCGGTCGCTGAGCTCAAGAGCTTTCCAGCACGCACTCAGATCACTCATCTGGCATGCGAGGAAGGCTGGTCGTATATCGCCGAATGGATCGGCGTTCCTCTCTCACACGTTCTCAACGTCGTCCAAACGCTTCCGCAAGCTCGTTGCGTGATCTACCGCTCGATTGAGCCTGACACCTGGGAAAGCATCGACATGGCTGACGCTATGCATCCACAAACACTCGTCGCCCATGGCATGAATGGCGGTGAACTGCCAGTTCCATTCGGCGGACCCCTCCGATTGCGTGTTCCACGACAACTTGGCTACAAGAACGTCAAGTACGTCAACCGGATCATCGTCACGGACAATTTGAAGAAGTTCGGCAAGGGCCTCGGCTCAGCGTCGCCGGAGGGTGGATACGCGTGGTACGCGGGCATCTAAAGCTGGGAATCCGTGATGTCGGCTAGAGCGTTTATCCGCGGCGTCGCTGGATAGCCGTGCCGGACGCGATGAGCTTCGTGCGCTCCCAGTGCGCGCACGTTGACGTTGTTCGCGATTGAAATGTCGCTCACCACGCTGCTTATCGGAGACATTCGTTTGGAAAAACACCGCGATAACTTTGCAGCGTCGATGTCCACTCGTCCGAGCGACTTCACTTGCATCCTGGACGCGTGGCGGGCGGTTAATGTGCCGGGATTGCGCAACAGCCACATGCGCGGTTCCATCAGTGTATCTAGTCTGGGTTCCATCACGAGAGGCTCGCAAATCACCAGCGGCCGATACCAGGTGAGAAATTCAAACACAAGACCACATTCCGCGACGACGAACGCACCCCAGCCATCCTGACGCCAATCCCTTAGCAAAGGAGAATTCCGGTTTAGGTACGGGTTAATCGGCTCGCCCTGGCAGACCGGATATGTCACGACGTCCCCGGCGTGTAGCAGGAGCTCTTGGGGCGCCTTAAGAACAGCCCGTGATTCGGTCGTCTGCACCGGCGCCGCGATCCGCGTCCGAAGCTCTCCCAGCATCGCGCTTCGCTTCCCGAGCGATTGGTCGTCCATACCGAGCGCCTGCATCGCGGCCAGATCCGTACCGTCGTCAATGATCGCGAGCGCCCGCTCGCGGACGTAAGGGCACTCGATCGCACGTCGGGAAAATTGATCCGCGACGGTGAGCCAGAAAATCGTGTGGTCAGAGTCGCCGGAATTATTTGCGGCCGAAGGCTCGGCCTCGCACAAGAGCTCGAGCAACTTTTGGGGCTCAAACGGGAGACGCGCGACCGCCCGGACACTGCCGCGCAAATCCTGAGCGAAATCGCTCGAATACAGCCCGACTCCCCAGACACCCATGTCTCAGCGAAGACTTCAGTTCTTTGCGGCCACTGCTGTCACCGCGTTCCAAACGAATTCGACGAATGGATAAATCGATGGTTCAGCCAGCCGTTCGACGTCGCTGTGGGCGCCGAAGTTGGCAGAGTCCTGCCGCGTCGTCGCGGGACCGATGCCGTAGGATTGCTGGCCCTTCGCGCGAAGCTGGGCCTTATCGCTTGCGCCCGTCGACATGTTCGGAATCACCGTGACGCCGCTGTACATCTTCTTGCTGACGCGTTCCAGCACGCGGTACATCTCCGTGTCGAGCTTGCTGGCCGGCGACGGCGGACGCGTGGCAGGCAGCGGAACGATGGAAACCTCGGGATCGTTGATGATCTTACCCATCTCGCCGTAAAACTTCGCGATGTCCTCATCCGGAAGCGCGCGGATATCGAGCGTGGCTTCAGCCTGCGACGGGATCACGTTGTCACCCACGCCGGCAGCGAGCCTGGTCGGCACCACGGAAGTGCGCAGCATGGAATAGAACTGCGGCTCGTTTTCTCGAAGATAGTTCTGCGCCGCATCCGCCGTTTTCGGATTCAGCAAGGCATTGTAACGCGCAGCTTTTTCGGGCGTGCTGATAGTCGCTAGCTTCTCAAAGTATGTGCGCGTGGTGTCGTTGAGGCGCATGGGTGTCTGCCATCGGCCGACCGTTGCCACTGCTGCGCCGAGATGGATCAGCGCGTTGTCCATGCGCGGAACCGATCCGTGCCCCGACGTTCCCGTGGCCACCAGTCGCACGCGCGCCGGAACTTTTTCGGCGGTGCCGATACTCATGATTGTGACCTTCCCGTCCTCGATGGTCGCGCCGCCTCCTTCCGTCAGCGAGTACTCCGCGTCGATTTCGTCGTAGTGTTCCCTGACCATGAAATTGATTCCCACGCCCGCCAGGTCGGCCTCTTCGCCGGATTCAGCAAGGAAGATGACGTCCCGGTCCAGCGCCACGTGATTGCGCTTCAGCAGAAGAATCGTCATCAGGTTTGCCGTTAGCACCGGCTTGTCATCCAGCGATCCTCGACCCCACACATACCCATCTTTGAGCGCGGCGCTGAAAGGATCGACGGGCCATTTTTCCTTTTGCACTCCCACGACGTCCGTGTGCGCCAGGATCAGGAGCGGCCGCTTCGATCCATTGCCCTTGAGTCGCGCAACCAGATTGGCGCGCGCGGGATCCTGCGCAAAAGTCTTGGTCGTAATGCCTTCAGCCTCCAGCACGCGCCGGAGATACTCAACCGCTTTGGTTTCGTTGCCAGCGCGCGTGTCGATTTGCACCAGGTCACGATAGTGCTTCAGGATTTCGGTCTTCTGGGCGTTCCAATCGATGGAGGATTGCGCGCAGGCGGCGGGCGCAGCTATCAGCAGGATCCAGGCGAGCTTCATAGCTCGTCATTATAAAGGAACGCGTTCGGTGGAATCGCTCTAGAGGTTGCTCATTCCACCGTCCATCACCAGTTCGCTGCCCACGGTGAAGGCAGCCTCGTCGGAAGCGAAGAAGACGATCGCCTGGGCCACTTCGGCGGGATTGCCGAATCGTTTCGCAGGAATTTGGTTTCTCAGCGACTCCGATACTCCGTCCAGGTCGGCTTTGGGGAGCCCCAGTTTGCCGTACAACGGCGTGGCGATCGGACCGGGACTCACCGCGTTGACACGGACCCCGCGACCGATCAGTTCTCCCGAAATGGTTTTCGCGAGTGACAGCAGTGCCGCCTTGCTCGCGGCGTAGATACTCGTATTCGGCATTCCAATGTGCGCGTTGATAGAGCTGGTCAGCACGATCGACGCAGGGTTTGCAAACACCGGCAACAGCTCTTGGAGCAGGAAAAACGGCCCTTTGAAGTTGATGCCGAACGACCGGTCGAACGCGCTTTCATCCCACTTTCCAAGCGGACGCATGTCGACCACGCCTGCGTTGAGTACTAAAACATCGAGTTGTCCGAAGGCGTGGGCAATCTCCTGAGCGAGGTCATGCTGCGCCGCGAGACTGGCCGCATCGGAGGCCAGCACCAACGCGTCCTTGCCCAGAGTTTGACGCACGTTCTCCAACCTGGCCGGGTTTGTCCCGGTCACCGCGACACGCGCGCCTTCGTCCAGAAACACCCGCGCGGTTTCGAATCCGATGCCGGTGGTGCCTCCGGTGATGAGTGCACGCTTCCCTCTGAGCCGGTTCATTCGGTGTTTTTCCTAGCTTCGATGTCGAGCCCCTATGCATGCGCGAACGCGGCTCGGAAATGCACCGGCTCCGCGTAAGCGTCTTCCCGTGTTTGGTCGGCGGTGGAAGCCGGCCACGGGCACCTCAGCGTACTGCGGGAGATTCCGAGCTTTCGCATCCGCGCGATCAACGTCGTGCGCGGCAGTCCGAGCTTTACCGCCGCACCCGAAGGCCCCCCCACCACCCAGTTGGTCTGATGAAGGGTTTCGGTAATGTGCAAGCGTTCCGCGTCCGCCAAAGTCTGGACCGATGCGGGCGAAGTACTTCTCAACAACGGCGAAAGCTCCGAGAGCCACGGCCGCAGCGGACCGCTATCGGTCACGATTACCGCGCGCTCGATGAAGTTCTGGAGCTCGCGGATGTTTCCCGGCCAATCATGAGCGAGCAGAGCATCCATGACGTGTTCTGGA
>Ga0335078_10001196_pt1 | contig 39345 bp, 32 predicted proteins | sample Lox_Sample_32_FD_206711 | JGI IMG/M metagenome (GOLD analysis project Ga0335078, IMG submission 206711) | Soil microbial communities from Loxahatchee National Wildlife Refuge, Florida, United States - Lox_Sample_3.2 | ecosystem: Environmental > Terrestrial > Soil > Wetlands | place: USA... | reverse complement strand
CGCGCGGGACTCCGCGCCGTGCACCGCATCGTCTCGTGCCTGCCGCGCCGCAGCCACCTGCTCCCGCGCGGCCTGCTCGGCCTGGGCGGCCCGTGCCTCCGCGGCCTCCTGCGCGGTCACCGCCTCCTGCTCGGCGGCGGCCTTCGCCGTCTCCGCCTCGGCCAGCCGCGTCTCAGCCTCCGCCGCCGCAGCACGCGCCTCCCGCGCATCAGCCTCAGCCCGCTGGCGGCGCTGCCAGAACGCGAGCCCGCGCCGACCCCGATCCTCCGGGTCCGCCGACCCGCCACCATGCCGGGCCGGCACCTAATGCCACCAGAACCCGGTCAGCGCCAGATGCGGCTCCCCGGCCACCGGGTCCGGCAGCCCGCAGCACCCCTGGTGCGCCACCTCCGCCTCCCCCGGCCGCGGCGCACTCGCACAGCCTGGATAGGCGCATTGCAGGACTTTCTCAGCGGCCTTGACCATCGGCAGGCTCCGTTCGGCTCACCAAGACAGCTTAATCGGGCCGCCCCGGGGCAAACCCGGCACATCCCGTCGAACCGCGGCCCGCGCTTCCCCACCGCACCGACCGCAGCCTCGCCGACGAATTGTGCCACCGTCTCCAGGACGTTCGTCATCCCGCCGCCTCGCCGATGGCCCGCGACCACGGGTGCGCCCACCATCGGCGCGTCCCGCCACTGGCGTGATCGAACCGGCGCCGTCCCGTACCAGTACGCATGTAGTGCCGCAGACAACGTCGCAACTGACGATAAAGCAGCGACTTCGGCGAGGTCCGCGGCGGCCCGCATTGCTATCAGGCCAGCAACAACAACCTGGGCTCGGCGGTTCAGGACTATGGCGCAAGACAACCCGTACACAAGCGCAACAGCAGCGGCTCTGCGCGGCCGCAACGGCCCCCGCGTCGCTCGGGCGACCGGGTAGCAGGGTTTGCTGCTGGGGGTGTCAGTCGTGGAATGACCTAGCGTATGGTCTTGGCTTGCGCAGCAGCCACTGCCGGATCGTCCGCCGCGGTGGACGGGCGGTGACGCGGCCGCCGCGGTTCTCGCCCGCAATCTCCACTGTGAGGTGTACCGGCTCTTTCCAGCCATTGCGCGGCCGGATTCTGACCCTTCCGCCACGCACTGTTAGCCCGTCGGCGTCCACCTCGATGCCGGGCTTGGTGACCAGGACGAGTCCGCCGCCGCGCACATATGCCTGGATCTGCAATGTGGGCTGGCTGATCACGGCGTGCGTGAAGTCCAGCTTCACCGTCCCGCCGACGGCCCGGATCTCCATCCGCGCAGGGACCACCCACTGGCCGCGGCGCGTGGTGTTCCCGCCCTGGTAGTCGAGCCGGACAACGTCCTTGGCCTGCGCCGCGGCCAGGCCAGCCTGGCCGGGCACGGCCGGCAGGTCAGCGGTGAGCGCGGCCAGTTCGCCACTGGTACGGGCCGTGCGCGGCTTCTACCCGTTCGTCGAGCTCGCCTGCTGTCAGCCGGCCGTCACCCGCCGCCGCGCGTGGCGTCTCCACGGCACGGTCCCGGTCTTCGTGCGAGGCCCGCAGCTCCGGCCGGGCACCTGGACCAGCACCACTGCCCGGGGAGACTTCGCCTGTCATGCCCACATCTTGTAAGCCACTGGGTAGACCCGCAACAGCAGGTGCGCTGGCGGCACTGTTGCCTTAAGCGATCACATGATGCCGATCGCATGCGCGACCTGGGCATTTTCGAACCCTGGTTCCTGATCCTGGGGTTGCTGCTGGCGCTGGCCGGCCACAGGTTCGCGCGCACCGCGCCGGGGCGCCGCTGCTGGACGCTCTTACAGCAGGTTGAGTTTGCGGCCCGCGGCGCCCCCGGTACCGGGCCGATCCTGGCCGGCCCTGCGTACCCTCGCCGGGCAGTGGGAGGCACGCTGCAGTACACCGGGCGGGCAGACTTCGGGTACCCCGCGATGCCGCTGCCTCATTACGTCAACAGGTGGAGTATGGCCTGGCCAGATATGCCGAGCCAGGACGCGATGCACTGAAGCGGGACGATCAGCGGAGCGCCGGCTGCCGCGATAGCGCCAGCTCCCTTCAGGAGTCTGGTTAGCCGTTCGAGCGGCCTTGCGACCTTCCGTGGGTCCGGATGAGGCTGGCGCAGTTCCTGGTCTGTGACAGCAAGGAACCCCCGGGCCGATTCCTCGACGTCCGGGTCGAGCTTGACCGCCGCGAGAGCTCGGCGAAGCTTCGCGAGTTCCGGGAGGATCATGTCAGCAGGCACGGCCACGTACTGCTGTCCTCCATAGACCGTCATGTCACCGGCCACGTTGCTGATGTTGCCCTGCTGACCGCCGATGTTGAAGATCGAGTCCGGCCGTTCGTTGCTCATGACCAGTCAACCCCCACATTACGGGCCTCCCGCTTGGCGCCTACGCGTGCGATGAGGCCAAAGATGAACAGCGTCATGCCCAGCAACGCCATAAGAATCCCGAGCAGGAGCAGCGGAATCAGGTATTGCGGGTATTGTGGCATACCGAAATTCGCAGAATTCGCAGAATTAGCGGAATTTGCCGAATTGCGAATCGAACTGAAGATAAAGCTAAAAAAGCTGTCATCGAATACGAGCATATCGGAAATTGCGACGCCAATCCCCAGGAAGAACAGCGAGACTCCGCTGATGATCAGGCGGCGGGCCCGGCCGCGAAGCGAGGCGATGAAGCGCAGATTGCTCTCGTGGTAGTAGTTAGCCTGGTCGCCGGCAACATTGCTGATGTTGCCGGCCTGGGATCCGACGTCGTACCGAACAGCATCCCCTTGGTGTTCAGGCGGACCTGCGCCAGTGTGCCTCAGGGTCAGCTCGGTGCCGCCCACCTCGATGCGGTCGCCCGGCTGCAGCGTCATCTCGCGAACCCTGGCACCGTTGACCGACGTCCCGTTAGTGGATCCAGCGTCGATAATCGACCAGTCACCCCGCCCGTGGCGGACCAGGTCAGCGTGATGCCTGGAGACTTCCGGGTTGTCGACAAAGATGTCCGACGAGGGATCACGGCCGATCGTCAGGCGATCAGTGTTCAGCATCCACGTGCTGGACGAAGGAGGGGCCTGCTCCAGGAAGAAGGCTCCCTGATAGTGGGGGACAGGTGGCTCGGCTGGCCTTTGCGGCGATACCCTTGGCGACGGCGGTGTACGTGGTTTCCGGGAAGCACGCCGCTCACGTTGCTGCTGGTACTGGACTTGCTGCTGTGCCAGGAGTGCCTGCCGAATCTGCTGCTGGCGAATCTGGTCCTGCTGAATTTGCCCTTGCTGGCGAACCTGCTGTGGCTGCTGGTTGGGATTAGATGGCGGCTGCATTAAGATCAGTCCCCCTCGGCGCCGAAGCTGATGCTTCCTGAGCGGGCCGGAATTGATTCGCGGGACCCGCTGTGATACCGGACCGTAAGCGAAGGCCGGTGAGGACCCCCATCCTCTTCGGGTTCTTCTTTTCATGATGCTGAATGCCTGGCCCAGGCGCAATACATTAAGAATGGTTTTGGCGTGCCTGGTGAGGCGGAGGCATATTCGTGTGGGTCTCGGAAACTGGCCGGGTCGTTGTCGCTTCCCGGGTGCGGCCTGTCCGGGCAGCCCCGACGAGGCGACGGGAAACGCGGCCGGCGACTCGGAGCGGCCCAGGCCAGAATCCAGTGCGGCCGTCCCAGCCAGCAGTGAGCTCCCCGGAGTCACGGCGGACGGGCACCTTCTGCTGGCCGGCCCGAGCAAGACTCGGGGCACCGTCGCGAAGCGACGTCGAAGAGACCATTTCGGCTCCATGCCGTTGCGCGCCCGTTCATGGAGTCAGAGGTGGGCGGCAGTCCGGAAATACATCTCCGCCGTCACCTCGGGCCGACTGAGCTGCCGGGCGGCCGCCTGGCCACCGGCGTAGTCTTCAGCTGGATCGCGCGGCCGCGGCGGCTCCAGCCCCGAGCACCATGGCGACAGCCGCCGCGAAAGAGAGCCAATAGCCCAGGCCGTAAGGCTCGAAACCGGGAAACGATCCCATGAAGGGGATGCGCAGCGTGTACCCGGTGAGCCCGAGTGAGGCTACCGTCGCGGCGATCATCAGGGGCCGGCGATACGTGCGCGCACTCAGGGCCGTGACCACAAACGCAGCCGCGACAAGGGCGATGGGGATCCAGAAATCGCGCGCGACCAGTGGTGACGCCGGGTCGTTGTGTGTCGCCCCGAGCAGGGTCTTCCCGCCGGTGCCGTTGTTGACGTAGTCAGGTAGCAGCGCTACCGATGCTATGAACACGATCCCGGCGGCCAGCACGACTAGCTGGCCGGTCCGGGCCGCCTTTGGCGGCCCGGACCGGGAACCGCCTGGTGCCGGCCGCGCAATCCGGTGTGCGGCGGGCGGCGAGGTCGTTGCGGTGATGTCTGCCGCTGGGGCGGTGGGCGGCGGCGCCGAGCGCAGTACCGTCGGCTCCGGTGTACCAGGCGGGCGTGCCTCCGGTGCCGTTGCGGGCGCGGTGGGCCGCTGAGGAGATGGGCGGGAGCTCAGCCGCGTGGGGACATCTGGGGCGGAAGGGACCTGGGTCTGGGTACCGCCTCGCCCGGCATGGGCTTTCTGCAGGGCCGCTGCGAAGGCACGGCCGGACGGAAACCGATCCTGAGGATTCACGGCGAGCGCTTGCGTGAGAAACGCGTCGTAGCGCGGTCCGAGAGCGGGGCACAGCGCAGAAGCGACCGGCCGCGGATTGTGGGCGTGGGCCCACCGCACGGCCATGTCGTTCTCCGCACTGAACGGTCGCTGGCCGGTAAGAGCCTCGAAAATGATGCAGCCCAGCGCGTAAAGATCGCTGCGCGGGTCGAGTTGCTCCCCCCGGATCTGTTCCGGTGACATGTAACCCGAGGTGCCAATCGTCCAGCCCGTCCGGGTGAGGTCGTCCTGGGCGTCCGGCACCTTCGCGACGCCGAAATCGGTGAGATAAGAGTGATCCTGCCCGCCGATATCGCGCACGAGTACGTTAGACGGTTTGATATCTCTATGCACGAAGCCGGCCTCATGAACGGCCTGGAGAGCCGACGCCTGCTGCACTCCGATGCGCACCGTCCGCTCCGGGTCCAGCGACTGGTGGCCCTCCATGAGGGCCCGCAGGTCTGTCCCATCAATCCACTGCATAGTCAGGTAGAGCCGACCGGCGTACTCGCCGACATCAAAAACCGAGACAACGTGGGGATGATCGACTGCTGCTGCCAGCCGTGCCTCCCGCAAGAAACGAGAGCGATAATCGCCGGACTCGGCAACCTCCGGCCGGATGACCTTCAGGGCGACTGTCCGCCCAAGAGATCGCTGCTCGGCCCGGTAGACAACCCCCATGCCACCCGAGCCCGCTACCCCAGCGATGTGATAAGCGCCGAAAGTCTGGCCGGCGCTCAGTTCCGCACTCATCGTGTCGCCCTCCACATGGTCCCGGCCGGCCTGCGGGTGCGCACAGCGCTTACCCTACGCCCACGACTGTGGGTCAGTGCCGTAGCGCGCACGGTGCGTCCCCGCCAATAGCCCCGCGGGGTTCCCGGAAGCGTGGACACATCGATTGGGCTGATCTTGCAGCTGGCCCCGCTTGTTGTAGCTGCCATGTAACCGCCCGAGCGCAGGCAGTGTCCAGGTGGAGCCCCCCCGCAGACCCACCTGCCGGAACAAGCGGTATGCGCGTCCTGCGCCGGGACCGCCCTCGGCGGCCTGATCCACGAATACGCCCAGGCCGCACGGTGACACGTTTTCCGCGCCCACACGTTACTTCTGGCCGGCCATTAGGCTTGGAGGTCTTTCCAGGAGACAACCGCGTTGCCGCTCGTCCAGAAGTTCTTTGCTTCGCCGCGCGCCACGCACTCCACACATGCAGCGTGGGCGCATTGGCTCACACCCGGCCGAGCCGGATGAAACTCGTAATAATCGAGCATGGATACGCGAAGCTGAGTTGTAGGATCAGAGCGCCAAGAATGCTTGGCCGACGGCACAACTTGCCATTGGACGCAGTCAATCGCACCGTATGCGAACTGCAGCTCGCGGTCATGAAAATCGCCTTGCTCCAGGCGCGTGGTACCAGACATTCCGCCCCCGGCGATAGACTGACGTATCTTTGCCCGAACACCCGCAGAACGTGCGATCATGTCGGCCACATCGATTGTCATTGGAGTACCGCTGGCGCCAAGGAAATGCCAGAAGAGAAGGGCGGACAGCGGGCCAGCGGCGAGAACGACCGTCATGGCAGCCCTGGCGGCGTTCTTTGGGGACATATTCGCACAGGCGCAATCGACCGAGGAGCGCGCATCAGGAAGATGCGGGGCCTTGGGCAAGCGGCCGTGCCAGATGTCGCTCCAGGTGCGCTCTGCCTGGCCTGCCACATCAGAGATCGCGGAGGAGCACCGGGCCTTGTATCCGACCTGTAGGTCCGGCCATGGAGCAGTGGGCCGCAGGTCGTCCTGGACTGGCCGGCAACTGCCCAGCGCGTGAGCCGCTGGGCCGCCCCCAGCCGCACTGATGGGCTGTCGCTGCACGAGGAGTACGCCGCCCGTGGAAAGTCGTGACAGGTGACGCCCCCGCGGTGCTACAGCCGTCCCGCCCTCTTGCTGAATTGTATGCGCAAGCTCATGCGCGAGCAGCCGCCCCCCAGCGCCAGTATGCCGACTGTACCGTTTGTCGCCAAAGACGATGTCCTTGCCGACGGTATATGCGAGCGCTCCCACGGATCGCGCTGACTCGGCGGCCACCGGGTCCGTATGAACGCGTACACTGCTGAAATCATGGCCGAACCGGGGTTCAAAGAAGGCGCGCGCCGACGATTCAAGTGCTCGGCCAGGCTTGCTTATGACTTCCTGCACGTTTCTAGGTGCAGCAGTAGCATCGAATGCCGCCGCATCGCGTGCTCCTGCCCGAGCCAATTCTTGTGAGCAACCTCTTCCTTCTTCGCAGCCCCCAGACTGGCCTTCCTGGCAAGCCTCACACTTGGGTTGCACGATGGCGTCACCGCGGGGGGTGATTGCTACCGGATCAGGAATCCGCATGACCTGGTCAGCGATCCCGTCAGCCTCACGCTCAAGCGGATCGCCGGCCCGGCCGACGGCAAGTTTTGGCTGGACCACCCCCGTTGGCGGGGCCGTTCCAGCCGGGCCAGATGTCGCAGGGGCCGGCGCCGGGAGGACGACGCGGTCGGCCGGACTCAGCAGGCTCAGTGCCTGGGCGAGGTTACCGCTTGCCGCTATCGGTGCTTGGTTGCTTCCGGCGGGTGCTCCTGGAGCCTGGGACACGCCGGCGACCCCGGTCCGTGGGCCGGTCTGCGCGCTGCCGGTTCCCACGGTGAAATCGTGGCTGCCAGGCACGTGCTCAACGACGTACTGCGCGCGCAGGATCGGTGCGAGGGCGCCAAGCGCAGTGCCGTTGCTCGCGAACCATGCGTCCAGCCTGGCCTTCAGGCTGGTATTCGTTTTCTCATAGATGCCGCCGGTCCAGGTGCTGCGAAGTTTGAGTCCCCGCCGGTTCAGCAGGATCTTGGCATCGGCTTCCGCTTGCGAGAGCAGGCGGCGCTTGTCGTCGGCCAGCCACCGCTGCGCAAGCGTGGCTACCACATTGAGTTCTAGCGGTCCGTTGATGGCATCGAAGAGCAGCAGCGGGGAGGAGGCGACCCATTCCTGATCGGACTGGCTGCCTGAGGAAACAGGTGTGCTGGCCGCCTGGACGGCCTCCAGCCCACCGCCGCTGTGCCCCGACAACTCGATGCGGACCGGCGCCAGCGTCGGCAGGTGCTTACCCGGGTCCAGTGCGTTGACGTGCGCCGCGACCTGGGCGAGTGCTTCGGTCACGTACGCATGGGTGTCGGTGATCCCGAACCGGGACTTGGTGGTCCCCTGCGGAAGGATGGCTATAAGGTTGCGGCCACTGGCGGCGATCTGCTGGGGGATAAGATCGGCCTCGACGTCCCGGACGGTCCCTGTGCCGGACGGCGCGTCCCGCTCGCGCTCGCCGATGTTGTGGCCGTGCAGGTGCAGCAGCACCTCCAGGTTTGCCGGCGTGATCGACTTTGGCACGATCGCGACGGCCCCGTGCTGGGCCTCCTCCGCGGTGCCGGGGGTCTTCTTGACGTCGACCCCCTGGGTGAGGCCAGTGATCTGGATGCGCCAGGTACCGGTGACATCGCGGTCACCCGCGTTCCAGCCGCCCGGGCGGGGATTGGCTCGGGAGAGCAGGCGACTGGGCGCCGCCCCGGTTCCGGGCGCTAAGGTCGGCCGGCGAGTTGCGCCGGCCTGCGTCTCCCCGATGGCGGCCAGGTTACCCATAGCGATTTGGTCCGCTTCGCGCTCAAGTTCGCTGTCGTGGGCGTCGACCTCGAGAGGGCCCACAGGTTTCTGGTCACGCTGCTGCGCGACGTGGGCCAGCTCGTGCATGACGAGGTGGTCAGCGGTTCCGGAGCTGGGATCGAAACGTCCTGCGCCGAAGACGATATGGCGCCCGACCGTGTATGCCTCAGCTTTCACGGCCGCCGCCGACGCGGCGGCGGTGCCGCCCGTGTGGACACGGACGCCAGCCAGGTCGATGCCCAGGCGCGCCTGCGCGTCAGCTTGGAGGCCGGCTGGAAGGGGCACTCCCGCAGAAGCGAGGACCTGATGGACGATTGGCGGAGTGACAGTGCCTGCGGCCAAGTCTGCCGCCGGTGCGGACCGCCGCGGGCGGGCGTGGTCTGCTGTGCGTGCGCCATGCGGCTGGAGACCCGGAAGATCGTTTTGGGAAGAGGGAATCCCGGAAACTTCGGGCGAGACCTCAGGGGGGGAGTGGTGGAAAGTCATAGCGTTCACCTGCCCCGCCGTTCCCGGCGCTGTTTCCACTGCAGCGTGCGACGCGAAGCATAAAAACGTCGTGAGATCTATTTTCCAGGACTACTCTCTGCCCAGTCAACCATGTTCAAGCGCTGATTGCAGAACGCGATCAAGGTATAGGTGCCGGTATGGCCAGATTGCCGGTTCCGGCGTCCTGGTGGAGAAGGGCGAGCACCGAGTGGGCTACCGGGCGCGGAATTGCGGATTCAGAGGTGCGGGCCGCAGCCCGGCGCGACCGGGTCGATCAGGGCTTGCATCGGCGGGGCCGCCTTGGGCCATGCCTGCCACCAGCGCGGCAGGCCCGGGGGCGGGCCGGCCGGCGGGTGTGGGCTGTCAGCTGCCACTAATGACCCATATACGCGCTCTTCGCGCCGTCCTTGCGGTCCCCGCTGTCTTCGATCACCAGCTCCCGACATCATGCGGGGAGGTCGCCCGATCGGCTCGCGCAGCCCCAGCCGGCCGGGCGCGAAAGTGCCGCCAGCCAGGCTGGGATCGTCGATGAGAGCAGCCTCTGTATGAATCCGCCGGCGGCCCGTTTTCGGCGCCCACAGGTTATTGATTGCAGTGGAGCGATCTGCGACAGTGAGTTTATGGCGGTCCTCGTTGCTAACGGTGCCCAGATAACGTGCGATATGGGGACGACGCCGTCGCTGCTCACGGTGACCCCTGGGCCGCCGCATGTCGCCACCGCGCCGGTGCCGGCCGTGCTGTTGGCGACGATCAACGACTTCGTTCCGATGACGAACATCAAGACGTTCGGAATGTGCAACTCACCGTCAAATCCCGCGGTGGTCGCTGCGACCAGCGCCGCAGACGGGGTGTTCACGCCCGCGCCATGCGTGCCGGCGACCGCGGATCCGTGGGATCCGCCGGTGGCGGTGGCTAGCTCGGCCGTTCCGGCGTTCGATCAGAAGGCCACCTGCCAGTGCGCGTGGCAAGGCACCATCACGGTGGTGAACCCGGGACAGACTCTGGCCGTCACGGTTCCCTAAGGCCAGAGCGCGGCTCCGCAGCAGACGGATCAGCACCGCACGGCCGCGGCCGCGGCCGCGGTGAGTTATACCTCTTCCACCTCGAGCTGTAGCTCAGGGGCGCCCACCTGGATCGTGTCGCCGGGCGCCAGCGTCACCGGCACGTGTGCGGTAAGTGGCTGCTCGTTGACCATGGTGCCGTTTGTGGAACCGAGGTCCATGATGTTCAGCGTGTCGTCCTGGAGCTGGAAGACGGCGTGATGGCGTGAGACGGCCGGGTGGTCGAGGTAGATCTCCACCTCGGCCGTGCGTCCGATCCTCGTCCCGTCCCGTACGGAGAACACGGCCCCCGGCTCGAACATGGACACCGACCGCATCTGATAGCTCACGATCACCGGCCTGATGACGGTGGTCGTGTCGGCCAGCAGGGCCTCGCGCTGTGCCGCGGGATGACTGGGTTCTGGCCGGCCGTCGTGTTGGCCCGCCCGGTAGCCGAACAGGACCCGCAGGTCGACCGGGTCGCCCGGCAGCTGCCGGAGCAGGGCCAGCGGCGCCAGATAGCGCGGGGGCCCGTCGGGGATGATGGCCAGCGGGCCGGGCTGCTCATCGCGCGATTGCGGCCAGAGCACGCCGCTGGTTGCGGTCCGCGCTGGGATCTGCCAGAAGTCGCCGCGCTCGTAATGGGCTGCGCGGGCTTCGAAGCGGATCTGCACGCCGTCCTCGAGCTCGAACCACTTCCGGTAGGCCTGCCGGACCGGGATTCCATGGCTGGCCTCCGGGCTGTCGGGCTGCTGGTCCCAGCGCCGCAAAAGTGGATGCAGCGCCGTGCTGAACGCGCGGCGGCCTTCAGTGTCCTGCAGTGTCACCTGCCGCGTCGCCAGCGTGATCCCCTGAACCTGCAGCAGGGGCGGCGGCGTCCCCAGGGGCGCCCAGTGATCGTCGGTAAGCTCGACCCAGTCGCCGACCTCGAGCCCCTGCCGGGTGTCGTACCACAGTCGCTGCAAGGTGGCCGTGCGCACGCCGTTGCCGTCGGGCTCGGTCAGGTCCTCGAGCCCGAACTCGACGCTGCCGTTGTCACGCGACCACGTGAACGTGGCCTCGTCGGTGTCACCGCCATGGTGCACCTCGACCCGGTAGAGCTGATTCTCGACACCGCGATAGCCCCAGGGCACCGGCGCGGTGGCGGGACCCGGCTCGGGTTCGCCGCCGGAGTGCGCGCGGGCGCCGAGCGTCGGCCGGCGGAGGGCATCGGCGTTGTATTCGCGGAACGCGCCGATGATCGACTCCGGCTCCATCTCAGCCAGGTCCTCCTCGCGCGCCGGCAGCTTGCGGGCGGCCGCCGCGCGCCACCTGACCTGCCTGCGGCGGGTCGTGTCCGGTATGTCAGCGCTGAGGGCCGGATCGATGAGGTCGGGTGCCTGGATCGCGCTGACCGCCTGCTCCCAGACCACCAGGTAGACAACGAACGGCGCTTCATGCTCGCCGATCGCCAGCTCCTGGTCGGCGGGCTGGTGCGGAGCCGGGGCCGCGCAGCGCAAGCCGTAGACGTAATAGTGTCCCCGGCTCAGTCGTACAGCGCGGCACTTGCCGTCCTGGACCACGGGCTCGGCTGCGAAACCCGCGTGATGAACCGGCCCGGCGAACGGGCCGATCAGGTCGACGGTGAGGCTGCGCAGGTAGTCGAGCAGAATGGCGTTCTGCTCGTTCAGCTCCGCGTCGAGCAGCAACCTGCCCTGCTGGGCCAGGACGCCCGAATACTGGCCGGAGAGGCCACCGGGGAAACGAGAGAAATCACCGTACACGACTGGCCTCCATTAGGTGGCAAAGCGGATGTCGATGTCGACCCCGGGCGGGACGTACTGCCGCAGCTGGTTCCGCAGGTCGGTCACCGCGAGCGGCTGCCACAGGTCGTGATAGGCCCCGAGTTCGCCCTCGTCGTGCGCGCCGCAGCTGAGCTCGGGCGCGGCGTCGCCGGCCAGCCGCGCGTAGCCGGGCTGGCCGAACTGGACGCTGTCGAAGCGGGGAACCAGCCGCGCGGCGATCAGCGCTTCGAGCCGGCCGCGGTCCTCCGCCGCGAGGGCACCGCGCGCGATCTCCGCTGCGGCGCGCGCGAGTGCGACGTCTGGCTGGCAGCTCGTCCGCTTGGGCGCGCGCGAGCCGGGAGCTACGTAGCAGAAGCGGACGCTCCCCGCCTGGCGGCGCTCGCAATCGAGCGTCCCGGTGAAGATCGAGTCCTCGACCAGCCCGGTGCTGTGGACCTCAGCCCCGCCCAGAACGGTGACGCGGGACAGCGACAGGCGCACCCAGGCGGGCTGGTTGTCGGTGCCGAGCACGGCGCGCTCGCGCAGGCCCGACGCGTCGAGCACGGAGTCGCAAACCCTCAGCGGCAGCGGCTCGAAGCCGGTCTCGGGGCTTTCGACGCGAATCCTTCCGATGACCGAGGCGGAAATCGCGATCGGGCAGGGCATGCCATGCACCACGAGGCCCGGCCGGCGGCGTTCCTCGTCCGGCCCGGTACCGGCCAGGCCACCCGCCGGGACGAGCGTGCAGTGCCGAAGCCTGACACCGGCGAAGCTGCCGTACAGGTCGAGCGAGTGACGCGCGACCCAGACACCGTCCAGCGCGAAGCTCGGCGGATCCGCGGCACCGGGATCGCCGGCCCCGCGCACCCGCAGCCGGTCGGGCCGGCCACCGGCGGTCTCGACCGGGATGATCACGGGCCGGCGGCCCTGCTCAGCCCGGATCTCGAGTTGCTCGCCAGCGGCGAGCCTGATGTCCAGGTGCTCGCGGTAGACGCCGTCGCCGGCCACCTCGATCACCGCGGAAGGAACGTGACCGTGCTCATTGGCCGCTCGCCAGGCTTCCAGCGCGAGCCGGATGCTGGCGTAACCGCCCGGGCCGACGTGGTAGGCAGCCGCCGTCACAGCCGGAAGCGGCCGCTGATAGCTGCCGCCGCCGATCGCTCCTATGCCCAGGTGCGCGCACGTCACCGAGATCTCCTCCGCGGGGGGATGCCGTTCCGGGAAGGCGATCCGGCCGAGCTGCGGGTCGATGCTGACCCGTCCGTCCGGCGTGCGCTGGTGCCACCGGCTGAGATCGGCGACCAGGATCTCCGAACGGGATACTGGCTGGCCGTCACGGTAGACGCAGATGCTGCGCGCGGGTCCGTAATAATCCTCGAGCCGCAGACTCAGCGCGCGGCGGGTGATCGTCCCCGCAACGTCGAGTTCGGTCGGCGGCGGAGCCGCGCGATCGCTGGCCGGGATCACGGCGAGCGCCAGGTCGCGGCCGAGCTGGTCGAATGTGTAACGGTTCTCCTCCTCCCCGGCGCTTGCCGCCGGGGCGCGGCTCACCTGGTCGGCGACCAGGCGCCACAGCCACACGGCCACAGCGGACGGATCGGTGGTTCCGGGGGTCCGGTGCGAGGACAGGCGGCGGACGTCGGTCAGCGGCGCGGCGTCCGACAGCGGGGTGGGGAGCAGCTCGAGCGCTGCCATGTCGGCGAGGTCGATCAGGTGCCGCCGCCCGACATCGGGCATCCGGGCCGACTGGGTGGCCAGCGCCCTTCGGCGGAGCTCGATCGCCCGGGCCGGCCAGCCTGTTGCCTGGGTCGCCAGCTGCTCGAGCACCGAGAAGGAGCCCGCGCGGCTCCGGTCCGCGATGGCGTCGGCGACCTGGGCACGGCGCCAGATGGCATCGGCACCGGAGGCCGGGGCGTCGGCGCCCGCCGGCCGCGACGGGCCGAGCGAGAGCCCGACGAGTTCCGCGAAGTAGGGCACGAGGCCGTCGTCGCAGGTCTCGATGAACCAGTTGTCATAGAGGTGGCCGATGCCGGCGGCAAACTCGTCGACCTGGCCGGCGATCACCCGCAGCAGGGTACGCAGCGGGTCGCCCGGCTGGAGGGCGTCGCGCATCCGGTAGATCGCCGGCAGGAGGTTGTAGAGCGTGTCGTCTGGGCCCGGCTGCCCGCCGGTGCTCATGGTGACTGCTCGCTCAGGATCAGGGTGCCGGGGGCCGCGCCCGACACGTAGGCGACGGCGGCCGGCGCGGGGGTCCCGGGCGCTAGACCCCACTGGGACGGTACGGCGGCGAGCGCCGCCACCAGCGGCACCGGGCCGGTGAGCAGGGCGGGCAGCGTCGTAGCGAGTGCGGAGGCGGATACCCCGGCCGGGACCAGGGCCAGGCCGGTGATCGCGACGGACTGCACTCCGGGAGCCGTGTGCGCCGCGGTGAGCAGATCGCTCACCGCGACGTCCTGGCCGAGGTCTCGCTGCGCGTAACCAAGACTGGCAAGCAGCGCCGCCTGCACGGCGGCGACGGTCTCATCCCAGCTCACGAGCGGATCGTGGATCACCTCCGCGGTCAGTGCGATCAGATACAGGCTGGCCGGCACGACCTGTAGCGGCAGTGCCGGGTCGGTTACCGCGGCGATGGCAGCGGTGACATCCGAGCACAGGCTGTCCCCGCTGCTCAGCTGCACCGGATCTGTCCCGGCGATGGTGACCACGACGCCCGCACCTGGGGCCGGGGCGGCGCTCGCTTTCCCCACCCCGGCGATCGAGCTCGCCAGGCTGACGTAGTCGGCCAGGGTGACGACCCGGCCGAGCCCGCTCAGGCTGACCGGAGCGGAGGCGCGGACCGATTCCTGGTCGCTGCCGCCGCTGCCGCCTGTCGCTGGCAGTGGGTTGGTGACGGAGCTGAGGCTCGCCGGGCGGCTGAGGAGCTGAGTGATCTGGGCGGCCTGCAGGTTCCCCTGGCTGCCGTCCCCAGCCCGGTAAGAGGCGAGGATGTTGCCGGTCCCCGCGGGAAGCGGGGCGGGGAAAGTGATCGTGGTCTGGCCTGATGCATTGGTGCCGGCCAGGAACGACTGTGCGGGAGTGGTGCTGTCGAAGCGGCCGACCTGCGCGTAGCCGGTGCCGTCGACGGTGACCGTCAGGGTGGACTCAGCGCCCGGTCCGGTCGGGGCGGGGTCGGCCAGCAGCGGCCCGCTGGAGAGGGTGAAGCTCTGCGGCGCCTGCGCCGGCTGGCCGCTGCCGAGCACCTGGTTGATCGTTGCGCCCTGGTGGGCCAGGACGACGTTGCCGTAGACCTGTACCGTGGCGCGCCGGTACCGGTAAGCCAGGGGTGCGGCCAGGTTCAGCGTGCTGTAGGTCGTGCCGCCGCCGCCGCCGCCCGTGGTGACCGAGGCGACCATCGCGATCTCGCCGGACTGAACGGTCGCGCCCGCCGGCAAGTCGGTGCGCGTGCCCGTCACCGCGATCAGGCGGCCCGGCTCCACGCCGGCCACGAGCTGATCGAGGCCGATCGAGGCACCGGCCACGTCGGCGTGGACCGGCGCGGGCTGCAGCGGGAGGGTGGCTGGCTGCGCGTAAACGGTCAGCGGCCGCAGCGCCGACTGAAGCACGGCGCTCGGGCCGATCCACTGCTTATCCAGGGTCAGCTGGGTGACCTTCGCCGTGATCCCGTAGCCGCTCGCCGCGACCGTGTCCGCCGAGACGACCTGGGTGATGATCGCATTCTGCAGCCCGGAGCTGCCGGCGCCGGGGTCGGCGCTGTCAATCACGACGTAGCTGCCGGGCAGGATCCCGGGGTAGTTGCCGTCGAGGAGCAGCACCGTCCGCTCCGTTGCCGATAGCGGCAGCGGCGTGGCGATGGTGACGGTGAGCGTGGCCTCGCTGACGGGGGATGATGATGGTGCCCACGCAATGGTCACCTGGGTATCGCCCACCTGGCCGGTGAACGGCGTGCTCAGCCTGGGATCCCAGGTCAGGGTGGCGCTGGCCCCGGTGTCCGGGTCGGTGAACTCGAGCGTGACTGCGTCCGCCGCGGCGGCGAGGCCGGCGGTCACCTGCAGCGGGGAAGTCGACGGCGGCGGCGCCGCGCCGGGTGCGGTGTACCCGGCGTAGGACAGCGTCACGGTGGCTTCCCCGCTCTGCAGTTCCACCCCGCCGAAGTCTGGGGGCGCTGGCGCGCCGGCCGGCAGGTGGCTGACGTCGATCGTCGCCTGGCTGGTGAACGTCGCGACGCTCCACTGGACGTCGATCACCGGATGCGTAGCCCGGTCCTCGAGGATGGCGAGAGCGCGGCGCAGCCAGCCGGGGATGGTCCTGTGCGCCGCCGCCAAGGCCATTTCCAGCAATCGCAGGAAGTCGCCCGCCGTGATGCTCAGCTGCAGCGTGAACGTGTCCCCGATGGGCCAGTCCCGGGTACCGGCCGGCTGGCCGCGGGCGTTGAACACCGGCTGGGGCGGGGCTGAGGCGCCGAACGGGGCCGCCTTTACCTGCATGGCAGACGCGCGCGTCACCGCTGGTGAGCCAACCGGCGTGCGGTCGAGCGCCGCGTACAGCACCGGGGCGACAGCGGGCTGCAGCGTCGCCAGCAGCCGCGGCACGGCGTCCGAGCCCGTCCTGAACACCGACCGTGCCGTCTGCGGCAATTGGTTAGCCGACTCGGGTACCGGCGGCGGCGGCTTGCCGAGCCCGCCGGTCAGCAGTTCATCGATCGCGGCTGTGGCGGTCGGCGGCGGCGGGCTGGCTGGCGACGCGGCCCGGCGCTCCGGCGGGATTTTCGCCGGCGCCTGGAGCGTCACGTGGGTCACCTTGGCGGAGTAGTCAACGGTCGCGGAGGCGACGGCGACGGGGTGCTGGCTGCTGGCGCCGGTGCCCGCCGCGTCGGTCAGCTCCAGCAGGATCACGTCGTTGGGCGACAGGCTGGCGGTCGTGCTGTCGACGACGAGTGATGTGGTGGTCGCCTGAAGCGGCTCGGTGGATCTCGGCGCCAGCAGGTTCCAGCTCGGCCGAGCGACCAGCGTCCCGGCCGACTCGAACGTCTGCGGCTGCTGGCCGGGGCCAGGCACCGACTGGAACAGCAGCCCCGGGCTGAACTGCACCGCGCCGTCGGCCGGATCCGGGGCCAGGGTGTAGGCCAGATGGACCTGCGCGGCCAGGCCGGGCGCGGGCTGGTAACCGACGAGGCTGGCCAGCGCCAGGATCGAACCAGGCTGGGTGGCGGTGGTCAGGTAACCCTCGTCGGCGATCCGGTCGAGGTAGAAGCCGAGCACGTCGCCGACGGTCGCCCACGCGTCGAGCAGGGCGATCGTCGGATCGCCCGGGGCGCGGGTCCGGATGGGCAGCGCTGGCGTGTCTCCCCCGGGTGAAGTCAGCGCGACGATCAGCTGCTCGAGCAATGCCGCCCGTCGAGACGAGCTATGCGGCGGAACAAGCGTGCTCACCGGCCGCCCTCCAGTGAAACGAGCGCATAGCCGCGCTCGGGTTGGCTGGGGTCGTTGTCGAGGCGCGGCATCTCGAGCGTCGCGAAGCGCAGCTCCGAACCGGCCGCTGTGGCGCCCGCCGCTGGCTGATCGAGGAAGCCGAACCGGGTCAGCGTCACCGAGGCGACGCCGGGGACGGCGTCGACGGCGGCGATGATCGGGCTGGAGTACACCGGCGTGGCGAAGGCCAGGTTCGCCGGGTTGAACAGCGCCGGCGTGCCGTCGGGCAGCCAGCCGCTGGAGAGCAGCCGCGCGAGGTGGTGGGCGACCTCGCGGCGGATCGCGGCCGGGCTGAGGGTGACGTCGAGCGTTACGACCAGCGGCCGGTAGTACGGCGGCAGGACGCGCACCAGCTGGCCGATCTTGCGCACCGCCGCCAGTGCGCGCTGCACCGCGGCGAGCAGCTCAGCGGTGGGATCCTCGCCGAGCTCGGGCTGGATCGCCATATCCACCACGGTCTGCGAACCGGTGAAGCGCAGCTCCGCGGCGGCCCGGCGAACCCCGGGAACGGCTGTGGCGAGCGTCGCGTAGTCCTCCGTGGTCAGTGCCCGCTGCTGGCCGACCGTGAACGCGCCCGGGATCGCGAGCTTGGCCGCGGAGACCGTCTCGGCATCGATTCCGCCGGTGGCCGGGAGCGGGTTCCGGATCAGGGAGATGCCGCTGGGCGGGGAGAGGGCGGCTCCTCCTCCGGGAGCGGCGGCAGTGCCCGGTCCGGGCACCCATACCAGCGCGTTGATCGCTTCGGTCTGGGCATTGCCGGAGGCGCCGTTGCCGACCCAATACGACGCGGCCAGCGCCGCCGCCGTGGGCGGGTCGTTGATCCGCAGCCCGGCGATCCCCCGGTCGTTCACCTCGGCTACGAAGACCTGATCGGCGGGCCCGGCGCCGATCAGGTCCAGCGCTGGAGCCCAGATCCGGCCGGCGCCATCGGCGAGCTGGAGTACCGGCAGCGCGGCCCGCGGATCCTGCGTGATCGCGATCGCGGCCGGTCCCCACGAGCCGGGTCTTCCCGCCGCGAGCGCCGCCGTCAGCTCCTGCCCCCAGTCCTCCTCCAGTTCCCCGATCAGCACATCCTCGAGCGGGCCGGTGCCCTCGGCGAGCCGGGCCAGGAACTCCAGCCGCCGGCGCCGGCCGGCGAGCAGGCGATCGGCCCGCGCGAGCAGCTCCGCCAGCGCCCCCGACTCGAGCTCGGCCCGGGCGGCCTTGCCGGGCCCGCGGCGCCGGACGGCCAGCCCGAGGCGCTCAAGTTCCCGGACGCCAACCTGGAGGCGGAGGGCGTCGAGCTGCGCCTGGGACAGCGGGGTGCCGTCGCTGGCCTGCGAGCGCCACTCCGAGATCTGTTCCCGCCACTTGTGGTAGATAGCGCGCAGCGCGCGCGCCTGGTGGCGGGCGACGGCCTGCGGGTCAGGAAATGGTACCGCGTACCCGAGTCCGGGCCGGGTGAGCGCTGGCGCGGAAAGCTTGACGGTGTCTGTCTGGGCGACCCCGTTGGCCACCAGCACCACGTTCCCCGATGCCTGGCTGCACGGATTACCGCCCGCCGTCACCGCCAGGTCGAAGCGGAGCGCGTCCTCGGGTGCCCACTGCACCTCCAGCAGCGGCTGCCGGTACAGGTGGTCCATCAGGCGGTGCGTGCCGGTGATGCGCACGGCCTGGCGCAGCGCCGGGTCGGCCGGTTCCGCACCGAGCGTCGCCGGGTCCGCGGTCTCCTCGAGAATGATCACGTCCCCGGCGCGCAGCTCGAGCGTGCGCTGCGGCGCCTGGCCGTCGCTGCCCAGCGGCGCGCCGTCGGTCAGCACGGCGCTTGTCGCTCCCGCGACGAGATGGCTGTCACGCTCGCCCCAGCTCCACAGCCCGATCGCGCCGTGGGCCGGAAGCAGCTTCACTTCCGGCTCCTGGCCGCCCGCGCCGGGCTGGGCCGACACCGGGGTGTACTGCTGGAGGGAGGCCAGCGTGTCGGCCGGGAACGTGCCCGTGTCAAGGACCACCGAGCCTTCGCTAACCCAGCCGCCCGCCGCCGCGAAGCGGACATCACCGAGCGGCAGGGACACCGGCGAGGTGACGGTCAGGCATACCCAGGCCCGGGCGTTGCAGCCTTCGTGCAGGCGGTAGCCGACGAGCCGGGCGTGGCGGCGGACCGACACCCTGTTGCGCGCGGTCTGCAGGTAAGCCTCGGTCGCGACCGCGTCCTCGTAGTAGCTCAGGTCATCGCCGATGTAGGCCAGCAACTCGACCAGCGTGATCCAGATGTCGGGCTCGTGCTGCTCGGTCCAGTCCGGCATCGTCACCGCGAGCCGGTCGAGCATCAGCTGCCGCAGGCCGGCGTAGTCCCGGTAGATGTAAGACACCGAGTCGTCGGCCGCGGGCGCGCCGGCCGGCCCCGGCAGGATCGGCGGCCGCGGTGCGTCGACGTCGAACACGAACCGCACCTGGGCGTAACGCGGGTCGATGCCGCGATACGGTCGCCATCCCGGCGTCCCGTCCGGCCTGCGCTCGACGATCCGGAGCAGGTAAGAACCGGCTGAGCCGGGGTGGTCGAGCTCCACCACCAGGTGATCCTCGGTTTCCGGATCGAGTTCCTCCGCACGGTGCAGCTCAACCGCCCGGACCGGGCGGGCGCCGCGCGGGGCGTCGATCCTGATGTTGCCCGGGTGCAGCTCTCGCGGCACGTGCTCGAAGAAGTACACGAGCAGCCGCCGGCCGCTTTCGCGGACCTCGGCCCCGTCCAGGCCGTTGCCGTGCCGCTCGCGGAGCCTGCGCCGCCGCGCATCGCCCGCGACCACCAGGTCGCCCCACCGCATGTCGCTGCTCACGGCCCCCCCGGGACGGGCAGGGACAGGCTGCCCGGCGAGCCGGTGGCCAGCACGGTGTAGCCGAGGTTGACGATCAGCTGGCTCTGCTGGGAGATCACGTCGAGCGAGGTGACCGCGACCACGTCCGGCAGCCAGAGGCTGATCGCGGCCGCGATGGTCACGCTGAGCGCGGCGGCGATCTCCGGTGAGTTCGGCGCGAACACCTGATCCAGCAGCCCGCACCCGAACGTTGGCTGGTTGACGCGCTCTCCCGGCCGGGTGAGCAGGAGCAGCTCGAGCATCTGCTCAACGTGATCGTCGTAGGTCGCCGTGGCCGTGCGGCCGCGGCTGTCCAGCCCGTAGGGGAACGCGATCTCGATCATGCTCATCCGGCCGTCAGCGTCCCCGCAGGAGTCACGACGGTGAAGGTGGTGGTGGTGATCGTCACCGCCGGGGCGTTGATGTTGACGCCGGCCGGCGTGAGGGCGATCGCCGCCGCGCCCTTGCCGGCGATGATGTTGACGTTGCCCGGCGGGCCGGCGCCGGCCGGGATCGGCGAGTCGCAGACCGAGATGCCCGCGGTACCGCTCTCGATCGTCACCGCGGGGGCTATGGGGTTGGCGTTGGACGCCTCGGCCATCGTCGGGATCTGGCCCTCGCCCCACCAGCAGCCGACCCAGATCGGCTTGTCGGCATCACCGCGCTCGAACTCGACCCAGACGTTGGCGCCGATGCGCGGCCGCACGAACGTCCCCATCAGGACGTCGGTGAGCGGCACGCACGGCAGCGCCCAGTTGGTGATCACGATTCCGGGGACGCTGACCAGCAGGCGCCCGCTCGGCGGCGCGTCCTGGTTCTCGACGACGGTCCCGCGGTACTTTCCCCAGTAACGCTTGGCTACCGGCGGATCGGGATCCTGCTCCGAGCCCCACGTGAACTGCTCGCGGTAGCCGACCGACGCCATCGTCGTTGGCGTGTCCTTACTGGTGTCCGGCACGGGGTTCCTCCGTTCGGTGGGTCAGCTGGCCGGCGACGCCGGCAGCGCGGACGTCATGCTCGCGCCCGAGGTGGCGGGGACGACGGGACCAGCAGGGGCGGGGACCGGCAGCGCGGGGCCCGGGCTGGGCAGCGCCGCGGCCGGGGGCGGGGGCGCCGGGACCGGCGCGCCGGTTTGCGGCCCCGCTGCCTGTCCCGCCGCGCCGGAGAAGGCCGGCAGCTGCTGGCCGAGGCCGTAGCTGGCCGGATCCTGCGCGTTCCCGCCGATCAGGCGGTTGCGCACGAGCGTGAAGCTCTGCTTGTAAGAACCCGGCTTGATCGTGTGCGTAACGCCGGATACGAAGTACTCGCCGTCGTAGGTGATCCCGGCCCCCTGCACCTGGACGACCGTCCGCGCGGGCAGGATCGACCCGTAGCGCAGCACGTCGAGCGTGCCCTGGCCGCTGATCACGTTGGCGGAATCGGCCGCCTTGGCCAGCGCGATCACGGCCGCCTCGACTGGGCTGTAGCCGGAGAGCCCGACGAGCGGCGTGACTTTCAGCGGGGTCGGGTCCTTCTGGCCGAGCGGCGGGCTCAGTGGCGTCACGTCGGGGACCGGGATCGGCAGCGGGACCGGGATGTCGTCCACCTTGACCAGGACCACGAACTGCGTCTTCTTGAAACCGTCGAACGAGAACTGCAGGGACTCGACGTTGCTGCGGCCGTCCCAGTCGATGGCCAGGGGCGGCGGGGTGGCCAGGAACGGGATCGCCATCTGCAGCTTGGGCCCCCAGTAGGCGATGCTCATCCCCGGTACCGGCCCGGGCTGCAGGTAGAACGTGTAGCCCACCCGTTCAGCCAGTGTGTTGATGTACGCCAGGTCCGTCCCGCTCTGCTGCGGGATCGTCTCGGTGGGCAGCGGGACGTCGACCAGGATGCTTGGGAGGACCAGCGGGACGATCTGGTAGAGCGGCATGTACTTGGCCACCATCAGGGCGACGCGCGCTTCGGCCGGCATCGCCGGATAAGCGACCAGCGCGCCGAAGTCGATGACGTCCATCATACGGGTCAGATCCTCGCCCTTGATCGACAGCACCGACTTGCCTGATTCGTCGGACGGCGCGACGTCCTGCTGGGTGATCACGCCGTCCATCAAGACGGTCGTCGCCCCCAGCAGCGTCGCTGCGATCACCACACGGGTGGGCGGATCGAAATACCCAGACGGCAGCAGCTGGGTCGTGATCTGGGAGAGCTTGCTGGTGGCGAACTTGAGCTCGAAACCGCTCGGCGTGGGCCCGCCCGCCCCGACCCGGACGCTGACCTCGGTCAGCGCCTCCATCACCGCGCGCGGGACGGGATCGACACCAGCCCCCATCATCAGGCTGAGGGTCAGCTGGCTAGCCACTGGCCGCTCCCGGTACGCCGGTGGGCAGCGGGACCACGAGCACGAGCCCGGGCTGTGCGAGCTGGGTCGGCCGCAGGGCCAGGTTGGCGTCCCCCAGCAGCCACGACAGCGTCGGGTCGCCCAGCGTCGAGTTGGCGATCGTGTCGATCCGGTCGCCCAGCTGGACCTGGTAAAGACTGGCGGTGGCCAGGGTTCCCGGGGCAGGGAGGAGCCGCCGCAGCAGGTACGGCACCTGGCTGCCGTCGGGCGCCGTCCACACGGCCCGGCCGACGTTCGCATAGCGGCTGACGCTCATGGAAGATGCTCCAGTCCCAGCGGCCGCACGTCCGAGCTGGTGACCAGGGTGGCGAGCTGCTCGACGGCCTGCCGGTAGGCGATGTACAGCGTCCCGCCGACGTGCTGGAGCGGGAGGTCGTTGCTGGTCAGGACCTTGCACTCGATGCTTGCCTTCACCCTGATCGGCTGCAGCCGGGGGTCGAAGGCCTCCTCGGTGAACGTCAGGCTGCTCACCAGCACGGGCACGACTCGCTTGACTCCCCAGACGAGCACCACCAGCGGCGCCTCCATCGGCGAGACTTCGAGCATCCCGCTGTCGAACAGCGCGTCCGTGGCCATCAGCTCCGCGGCGGTGGGCGTCACCAGCCGCTCGAGGACCGCCAGCGCGGGCAGCAGCCCCTGCGTGACGACCGGCTGGTTGGCCGTGGCGGTCGGGCACTCGAGCTGATCGGTCGCGTCGATCTCGGCGTCGAACTTGATCGTCTCGTGCGGTGGCCCGGTCAGCCGGAGCACCTCGAGCCGGTCGCCCGGCTCACCGCCGATCACCCGCGGCTGGAGGGTCCGGGTGAGCGTGTCCGGGTTGTACTGGAAGACGACCACGTCGAGCAGGCTGCGCGCGTTCGGGTCGATCCGGACCAGCCCGCCGCGCAGCGTCTTGGGCGTTCCCGGGAAGCCGGTGACGGTCATCCGCGCCCCCGGCGCGCGGCCGGGCCCGCGGCTGGCCGCGCCGCGGCGGTGGCCCGGTGCACCGCCACGGCGACCTCACGCGCGATCCCGTCCACGGCCGAGCCAGGTTCCCGGCGCTGGGTTTCAGCGCGGGCGGCCGGCCCGCTGGCCAGCCGGTTAGCCGGTTCGCCGGCCAGCCGGCGCAGCTCGCGGGCGATCGCCGGGCCAAGCGCGTCGCGCTCCGGGCGAGAGAGCCTGAGCCCGTCCAGGACGAGGCGCCCGATCCTGACGTTGGTCCTCATGCCGTCGCCGTCCCGACCTTGAAGTCGGCGTCGTCGACGTGCCGCCCGAGCTTGCGGAATTCGATCCGGGCCATCTCGAGCACCAGCTCCATGGTGACCTCCGTCTCCTGCCCGGCCGCGCAGAACGCCGCGTTCAGCGCGATGTTGCGGATCATGCCGCCGCTGGCAGCCAGCGCGGCCAGGCGCTCGATATCCAGCTCGGCGACCGGTGCCTGAGCCGGGAAGGCGCGGGCCCACAGCCTCGCCCGCTCGGCGGGCCCGGGGAACGGGAAGGTGACGATGAAGCGCAGGCGCCGCAGGAACGCATCGTCTAGGGCGTGGCGCAGGTTGGTGGCCAGGATCGCCACCCCGCGGTAGTCCTCCATCCGGGCCAGCAGGTAGCTGACCTCGATGTTGGCGTAGCGGTCGTGGCTGTCCCGGACCTCGCTGCGCTTGCCGAACAGCGCGTCGGCTTCGTCGAACATCAGCAGAGCCCCGCCCTCCTCGGCCGCGTCGAACACGCGCCGGAGGTTCTGCTCGGTCTCGCCGATGTACTTGCTGACCACGCCCGCCAGGTCGATCCGGTACATGTCGAGCTCCAGCTCGTGGGCGATCACCTCCGCGGCCAGGGACTTGCCCGTGCCTGACCCGCCGGCGAACAGCGCCGTTACCGCGCTGCCGCGCGTGACCCGGTCGGCCAGACCCCACGAGCGCACCAGGGCGCGGCCGCGGACCTGGTCGACGACGTGCCGGAGCAGCGCAAACTCGGCATCGGGCAGCACGAGGTCGGCCCAGCGGGCTGCGGGCTCGACGCGGCGCGCAAGCGTGTCAAGACGCGGCCGCGTCTGAGCGCGGCACGCCGCCCACAGGCCGCGGGCACCCACCCCGGAATGCTCTACCTGGCGCACGACATCCGCGATCACCGGCTGGCTGAGGTCGAACCCGGAAGCGAGGCGCGACGCCGCTGCTTCGTCACCGGCCAGCGACTCCCGCCACAGCGCCTCCTGCTCGTCGCCGGTGGGACGCGGGGTGTCGACCACGCGCAGCGGGCGGGACCGCAGCGATCGCGGCTCGCGGCAGCCCACCAGCACGCGACTGCGCACCTGCTCGCACAGCGCGTCGATCCCGGTGGTGCCATCGCGCGAGACTTCTGCCGTGTCGGCGTAGAGGAGCACCGGCAGCAGCAGCGTCTCGCGCTCCCACAACCGGGCCAGGTCGCACAGCTCCCGGGTCCCCGAGGGCACCCGCTCGGGCGTGACCTCATAGAGCTCACATCCGAGGCGCGCCGCCGCGGTGAAGGCGAGCCCGCGCCGCACGGCGGGGTCTACACCGACGAGCTCGATCACCGGCGGGCGCTGGCTGTTTCCTTCCTCGGTCAGCACCATGATGATCTCGGCCACGGCTCGCTGGTGAGTAGCGGGCAGGGTCAGCGGAAGCTCCGCGGTCACGAGGTGGACGACCGGGGCGAGCCGCTCGTCCATCACGTTCAGCCCTTTCAGGAAGCTGACGATGCGCTCGTCGATACGGATCCGGGTGGCGGTGAGCGCATCGGTGCGGGGCTCGTCGAGCTCGATCAGCCGCCAGTACCTGAGCGGCCGCTGCGGGGACACCACGTCCCAGGTAGCTTCCGGGAGCACAGTGAGCGCGAGCGCCAGCGTCGGATAGGCCGCCAGGGGATTGCCGTTGGCCTCCGCGCAGTGGGCGGCGATGCCCGGGTCCAGCTCCGTCGCGGCCGCGAGCATCAAGACGAGACGCTCGAACCGGGACAGGCCGAGCTGATCGCCCAGCAGCTCGAGGGCCGCGGGCGGCTCCGCCTCGGCCCCGGCTTCCCACCACCGCACGCCGTCCGGATCGCCCCGGCCGGCCCCGAGCCGCTCGCGGGTCCACGCCAGCCCAGCCGCAAGGTAGGAGCTGTTCATCGCCTCCCAGTCACCCACGTCGCTGATCACGTCAGCTGGCTGCGCGGTCATGTCAGGACCAGCTGCTGGCTGGGATCGAACTGCATCGCCACCGGCTGGTTCGCGTTGGCCGGCTCGGGCGGGCTGACGACCGGGATGCTGTCCGCCTGGTCAATCCGCACGCGGAGCAGGTACGTGCCTGCGGTGAAGCCCTGCAGGCTGAAGCTCAGCTGGCTGCTCGCCGCCTGCAGCGGCTCCGATGACACCAGCTGCGAGCCTACGATCAGCGCGATCGTCTGCCCCGGCTGAACCGCGGGGGAGCAGTTCACGGTCACCGTCGTCGGGCCACTGTGGGCCAGCTTGACCGTCAGCGGGGCGTTGCTGACGAGCTTCGGTGCGAGCGCCACCGGGACGACGTTGCTCGTGACGGTGACTGGCCCGGCGCCAGCGGCCTGGTCCATGAGCGCGCCGAACGTCGCGGCGACGGTCACGATGCCCGCGGGCAGCTGAGCAGGATCAGGCAGTTGCACCGTCAGCTGGGACGCAGTCCGGCTCAGCGGGGCCAGCGTCAGCGGCTGCGGGGTGAGTGGGTGGCTGAGCTGCACGGCGGTGATCGCGTTCAGGTAACTGCCCGTCAGCGTCAGCACGTCGCCGGGCTGAGCGGCCGGCTGGCGGTTCGGCGGCACCGCCATCTGGAGCTGGGGAAATAGCGAGGCCCCGGCCAGGGGGCCGGTATCCTGCCTGCCCCGAACCAGCACCGGCGGGGCCGCGACGGCGGGCCGCGTGCTGTCGATCAGGACGACGGCCGCGTCGTAGCTGACCGAGAGCCGGTAGCCGGTGTTGAACGTCGTCCACATCCGGGAGATCTCGTCCTGCGGCCGCGGATCGGGAGTAATCCGCACGCGCTCGACCTGGTTCTGGAGATCCGAGCCGGGCGGGGGCAGTGCGCTGGCGATCTGCGAGCGGGACAGCACCGGCCTGTCGTTCAGCACCCCCATGGCGATCCCGAGCAGCCGGTGCGCCAAGATCTCGTCGTCGTCCTCACCGTACGCCGTGATCAGGTACGAGAGCACCAGCGGCAACGGCGGCTGCCCGGACTCGCCCGGCCGGATGGCGGGCGGATCCTGGTTGCGCCAGGCGGCGTCGATCGAGGTCCGGTACAGGAACAGGTTGACCTGGTTGACCGGCGCTCCCTGGCGGGCCCGGTCGGGGGGACGGGCGGTCACTGTGCCGCTGCTCACGGTCGGGTCCGCTGCGACGGCCGCCTGGATCATGTTCGTCAGGCTCGCCGTCACGGCCGCGATCGAGGCGTTGGTGCTCATCCTGGGCGGCCCCTGACTCTCGTCCGGGACTCCAGGTAGTCGTCGAGGCTGGGCACTCGCCGCCGCGTTTCACCCAGCCGCGGCGGCGCCGGCGGGGGGTCCGGTGCGGGTGCCTTGACCTCGATCCGCCCGATCGTCACCGTCACGTCCGGGTGCACCGCTGGGCCGGGCCAGGCCAGGACGCGGCCCGGCCCGGCCGGCTGCGGCCCGGCCGGTGGCCGCGCCGTGGCCTGGGCGTGCGCCGCGGCGTCCGCGTCGCGGAGCCACCGTGCCATGGCCTGGACGCGATCGGCCAGGCCGTCAGCCGGCTGGCCCGGCCGGCCCACGTGGCGGTGTGCTGCAGGTGGGGGCTCCGGTGGTGCCGGTTCTGGTGCTGGCGCTACCGCGCCGGGCCTGCTGCCGGGGCTGGCCTGGCCGCCGGTTCCGGTGCGAGCCGCCGGGAAGTCCGCCACGTTGCCCGCCGCCTGCTGGCCGCTTCCGCCGGTGGCCGGGGCGTGGCTTGGCCGCGGTGGGCTGGCCGTTGCTGCGGCGGGCGCGGGCGTGGGTTCGCCGCCTGGTGGGGCCGGTTCGGGCGGTGCGTTCCGGGCGGGCCTGGGCCGCTGGCCGCCGGGTGCGGGCCGGGTGGCCGGGGCGTGGCTTGGCCGCGGTGGGCTGGCCGTTGCTGCGGCGGGCGCGGGCGTGGGTTCGCCGCCTGGTGGGGCCGGTTCGGGCGGTGCGTTCCGGGCGGGCCTGGGCCGCTGGCCGCCGGGTGCGGGCCGGGTGGCCGGGGCGTGGCTTGGCCGCGGTGGGCTGGCCGTTGCTGCGGCGGGCGCGGGCGTGGGTTCGCCGCCTGGTGGGGCCGGTTCCGGCACCGCGGCCTGGGCAGGCGGGAGTTCCCATTCGCTGTGTGCGGCCGCCGGGCCGGCCAGATGCGGGTGCGGCGGGTCCGGGCCGAGTTCCGCCGCTACGTCGCCGGCCTCGTCCAAGGCAGGCGGCAGGCTCAGGCCGGGGCCCGTGATCCCCGGCCCATCGACCGGGGACGCGGGCGCCGGCTCGAAACGCGAACGCGGGCGCGGGCGCAGCCCGGGCCCGGATCCCGCCGGGCGAAACCTCGAGAGATAGGGCTTCACCATCCTGCGGCCTCCAGATACCAGCGCCGCCGCCACCGGCTCATCCCGAGGATCTCCGCCTCAGACCAGCCGTAGGCCCGCGCTAGCTGGTGGACCTCGGTGAGCGTCCGGCCGACCCATTCGGTCAGGTCACTCCACACCACGGTGCGGATATCCAGCTCGTCGACCCATTCGCTGCCGCAGGGGCAGCGAATGCACAGCGCTGTCTGGGCGCCGGGGTCGGATTCGGCCAGCGCCTCGACGGCCGCGTCCGCCGCGGCTTCCGGCAGCTCGCTGAGCACAGCAGGCGCTCCCCCGGGCGAGCTCACTTCGAGCGCGCACCGTTCGAGGAGGTCGCGGAGCGTCACCTCGCCGCCGCGGCCGCCTAGTGCCCGCAGGTCCTTGTTGCACGGGATCCTGCACAGCAGCGTGTACCCGTTCGCCTGCACGGTCAGCGGCGGCACGGGGCCCTCCCGGACGGGCGGCTGCAGCTCGCCCAGCGCCACGCTCAGCTCGACCTCGGTCTGGCACGCCGGGCAGGTCGCCACCACCTCGAGTATCTCCCCGAACATCACCCGGCGCAGCTCGAACAGCCTCGCGTCGCACTGCCCGATCGTCAGCTCGTCCGTCCGCACGCCCGCAGCCACCGCGCCGAGCGAGTGCAGCAACGATGGCGACCGGTCGAGCGGAGCTGCGGCGGCCCCGGATTCCCATGCTTGCAGCAGGGTCGCGGCGGTCGGAGCCATCGGCGGCCCTCCATTCTGCTCGCTCGTCAGCCAGGAAAGTCGGTCAGCCGGGGGAGTCGGTCAGCCGGGGAACGAAGGCTCCGTCGGCTCGACCACCGCCGGATCGCGGTCCCACCCTTCGTTCTCGAGCTTGATGTGCTGGATCGCCACCGCGTTGGCGTTTGCGTCGAGGTCGGGCAGGGCCTGGTATTCCGACACCCAGCAGCGGTACAGGTGGTACGAGATCACCTTCTGTCCCGCCTCGTTGAAGAAGTCGATGATCACGTCCTTGCGGAAGTCGGCCAGTGACACTTCCTGGTCGGCGTTCTGCGCCTGCGCGTTCTGGTAATCCCATACCTTGTTGGCCCACTGCTCGAAGGCGAGGTCATGGGTCACGCCGCGCTCGAGGGTGATCGGCTCGTATTCGGTCCGGCCGGGTGACTTGTGACTCGTGCTCGGGTCGCCGCCGGCGCGGTGCTTGACTACCTCGGTGGTCCGCTTCAGCGCGCTGACCTTCGAGACCCCGGCCACGTACGCGCCGTCCCACTTAACCCGGAACTTGAAGTTCTTGTAGGGATCGACTCGCGTGGCGTTGACAGTGAACTGTGCCATCGTTGTTCCTTGTCTAGGCCTGGCCAGCCTGCTGCTGGATGTTGATGATCACGAACTCAGCCGGGTAGAGCGGCGCGAATCCGACCAGGATGTTGACGATGCCAAGGTCGATCTGGGATTGCGGGTTGTTGTTGGCGTCGCACTGCACCAGGTACGCGGTCGCGGGTGTCGTGCCTTCGAAAGCGCCCTGCGCGAACAGGCCCTGCATGAACGTGGTCACGTTCAGCCGCAGCGAGGACCACAGCGGCTCGTCGTTGGGCTCGAAGACAGCCCACTGCGTCCCGCGCCGCAGCGACTCTTCGATGTACAGCGCGAGCCTGCGGACCGGTAGGTACTTCCACTGGTTCTGGGCCTGATCGGCGCCGACCGTCGTGCGCGCGCCCCACACGACGGGACCTACCGCCGGCCTCGTGCGCAGGCCGTTGACGGCCAGCGGGTTGAGAATCCCGCTCTCGCCATCGTCCACATGCACCGTGAAGTCGGTGATGCCGGTGATCATTGCCGCCGTGCCGGCCGGCGCTTTCCAGACGCCACGGCTACTGTCGGTCGCCGCCCACACCCCAGCCACCGCGCCGCACGGCCCGGCCTTGAAAGTGGCGCCGGTGCCGTCGGTGAGGACCAGGTTGGGATAGTAAACCGCCGCGTTCGGGCTTGGTGACGTGAGCGCCGGCTGGCCGGTGATGTCGCCGAACTGAAGCGGGATGGCGCTCCATGCCGTGGGCGGGTCGACCACCAGCATGGCGCGCTGCTCGACGCAGAACTGGACCGCGGCAGGGAGCCCGTTCACCAGGTCGTTCGGGTCGTATGTGGTCGCGGGATCGACAGGAAGGCAGAGGATGTTGAAGATGTCCGCCTTGGCCAGCGCGTAGATACCGGTTTTCAGGTTCGGGTCGCCGAGTGTCGGGACCGGCCCGGTCGTGTCGGCGGGTGCGGCTGCGGGCTGCGCCGCGGCGGCTGCGCCGGCGGCGGGCTGGCCGCCGGCGGGCGCGGCTGGTGTGTCGCCGGCCGCGGCTGATTTCCCGGCCGCGGGCTGGCCGGGGGCAGCCGCGGCCGCTGCCTGCGGCAGCCCGAACTGCACTCCCGCCGGCGGTGTGGCGGCCGGCGCTACTGTCCATTTGTTCGTGCTCGCGGGGACGACGAGCTGCGATGCCGCGAGCAGGGTCGGCAAGTACTGGGGCGTGCCTTTGTTCAGGCTGGCTCCCGGATAGGCCTCCTGAGCCACCGTGGCACCTGCCTGCTTCTGCGTGATCGTCAGGTTGAACTGGTTGGCGGCCGGATCGAGCAGGTTGGTGGTGTCGACCTCGGCCCACAGCTCGGTACCCCAGTCGCCGGATGAGCTGGCGTCGAGGGTAATGTCGGCGGACAGTTGCGCCGAGGCAGTGGGGACGGCCGGGTCGTTGTAGCGCACCACCAGCGCTGTCGTGCCGCTGTTGAGGAAGAACAGGTAGACCGCGTAACTGAGCGGATAGCTGCTGTCCAGGCCTCCGAACTCGTTCTCGTAGTCCCCCCATGAGTTCACCTGGAACGGGTAGTCGACCTGACCCTGCGGAGCCCGTCCGTAGAACGCGGCCACGGAGGTCGGCACCCCCACGATTGGCTGCACCGGATTCGCCAGCTCCTGGATGTACACACCGGGGCCGTTAGTCAGGGGTATGGGCACAGCGGCCTCCTCTTGGGTGCTGGCGAACGCGCCGGTATGCCGGTAACAGGGCTTTAGATGCGGTCATAATGGACATTCCTGGTACAGATAACCGCGACGTCAGAAATGCCGATCGTGGTATCCCGCAAACTGCGGAAAACAATAGCATGCACCTCCGCCAAGGCACACGGCTTTCCTCCGGAGCCCTGACGCTGATTGGCGGCTCCTGAGTTTCACCAATCAATTTCACGGTAGTGCCGCGGGCGGGCTAGGGAAATCCCTCGAATCAGTGATATTTGGGCTCCTGCCGCAGCAGGAGGTCTCATGAGCCAGCCAGCCCGGCGTGGTTCGCCACCCCGGAAGATCTCGCGATGGTGGTGTTGCTGGCTGCAGCGGTGAGCAGCAGCGCGGTCAGTTCAGTGCGGGATCTCACGCTCAGCTTGTGGAAGATGTGCCGGAGGTGAGTCTGCACGGTGTTCTCCGTCACGAACATCGCCGCGGCGACCTCGCGGTTGGTGTGGCCGTGCGTGACCAGGGCGGCTACCCGGCGTTCGGTCTCCGTGAGCCCGTCGGCCGGCGTTCGCACGGCGAGCTTGGCCAGCTCGCGGCAGGCCTTCGCGGCCCACAACCGCGCGCCGAGGTGTTCGAAGATGCCCAGCGCCTGGCCGAGTGTCGCGTCCGCCGCCCGCTGGTCGCCTTGTCGTTCGGTCATGCCCTTGATCAGCAGGGTCCGTCCCAGCTCGAACGGCATCGCCAGCCGCTTGTGATGCGAAAGGGCCTGCTCACATGCGGCCCGTGCGCCTGCCAGGTCGTCGTCTTGGCCGGCCAGGCGGGCGCGGCAGCGCGCCGCGGTGGCCAGGGCCCACGGACGCCCGAGCGACTTCCCCTGTTCCCCGAGCTGCCGGGTGAACGACCGTGCGAGGTCGACCTGGCCCAGCGTGGTGAGCGCCTCAATCTCGTCGGGGAGGAACTTCACCACGCCCGGTTCCCCGATGCCCGCGGCGGAGGCCATCTCAGCCAGACGGCCCAGGTGAGAGTGAGCGGCCTGGGCATCGTCGAGCGACACCGCAATGAACCCGAGAACAGAGCGCGCCAGGAAGCTGACCGGGACGTTCCCGGTCCGGTCGCACAGGGCCAGCGCCTCGATAGCAAGTTCCTGCGCCTGCTCTACCTGGCCTCGATGGGCGCGGACGAGGGCCAGGGAATACAGGGTGGCGGGTCTCATGGAAAGCTGGTGGCTCTCGTCGGCGGCCCGGCATGCCTCCAGCGCGTATTCCTCGGCGACGTCCCAGTTCCCGGCCCAGCACTCCAGCTCGCTGAAGTGATAGAGCAGGAAGGGCAGCGACGCCTCGTCCCCGCGGTCGATCCGGTTCTGGTATCGGTCCGCCAGCCGCGGGCGGGCCTCGTCCAGGCGGTCGCGCCATTTCAGGACGAGACCTTTGGCCAGGGACGGGCCGAATCTTGGCAGGCGGGTGACCGGCTCCTCACCCCCGGAGTCGCCGAGGGCCTCGGCTCGGTCCAGCAGGTCCAGCCGGGCGCTGTGACCCTGCAGGAAGTCGAAGACGGCTACCCTGGCCAGCGAGTGCGCTACCAGACGCGGATCAGCCGCCTGCTCGGCCGACCGGAGGGACCCCTCGGCCAGCCGGGAAGCACCGGGCAGGTCGCCGGCCGCCAGCCGGGCGAAGGCCAGCTCCTGCTGGGCATACGCGTACAGGGCCGGGTCGTCCAGCGCGTGCGCCGCCGCCTCGCGGAATGTCCGCTCCGCGGGCGGCCAGCCACTCTGATGGCAGTAGATCGTGGCCAGGCGCAGGAGCAGCGAAGCGCGTTCCGGCCCGGCTGGGCAGGCCGGGAGAGCGGATTCGATCAGTGCCCGGCAGTGGGCCAGATCTCCAGCCTGGAAGTGATAATCGGCGGCTTCCATCGTCCGTTCGCGGACCGCCGCGGTCTTGCTCGTCGGTGTCAGCCGCGTCGCCTGCCCGGCTAATGCGGCCGCTTCCTCTGGGGCGCCTCTCAGCGCCGCATGCCTGGCGGCGCCATCGAGCATCCCGGCGATCGTCTCACTTGGCCTGTCCGCGCCCAGGGCCGAATGCGCGGCGCGTTTCTCCATGTCCTGCGTAACCGAACCCAGCCGCTGGTGCACTTGCCGGCGCTCGTTCAGCCGCATCTCGCTGTAGAGGACGGACCGCAGCAGCGGATGGGTGAAGCGCAGCGTCTCACCGTCCCGCTCGATGAGGCCCACGTCGACCGCGTGGTCGATCGCTGCCCAGGACTCCCCGTCGTCATAGGCGGCGCGGATTAGCCGTTCACGCGGATCAGACGAGGCAGCGACCAGCCGGCCTACCAGCCGTACCTCCGGCGTCAGCTGGCGCACGTGCCGTCGCACGAGATCACTGAGGCTGGGCGGGACAGGGATGGGCTCGTGAGTGAGCGCCGTGTGCGGGTGCTCGGCAAGCGTACGGGTGTATTCAAGGGCGTAGAAGGGATTTCCGCCGCACGCCTCATAGAGCCGGGTGAGCGTATACCGGGGCAATACCGTCCCCAGCCGTGATCGCAGGATCTCGCCGATCGCGCCCAGGCTCAGCGGACCTAGTGCCACGCGGCCCAGGCGATCCGGCGGCAGCGCCCGGTCCAGGCCCAACGGGAAGGGCCCGCTGCCCGCACGGAACGTCAGCAGGATCGAAACAGGCTCGTTCTGCAGGCGGCGGAAGCAGAACTTAAGCACGCTAGCCGAGGGCGGGTCCAGCCATTGCGCGTCGTCGACAGCGACCACGAGCGGCGTGCCCGAAAGGACCCGCAGGGTGTCCAGGATTCCTCGCGCCAGCACGCGCGGCTCCGGCGCCCGGCCGATCGTGGGAGGGCCTGCGGGCACGGGCTCAGGGGACGTGTCGCGGAGGAGAGCGGCCTCCACGGCTCGCCTCCGCGGTCCCGGGAGCGCAGGGAGAACCTCGGCGGCGACATCACCTAACAGATCATCGAGGGCCGAGAAGGCGAGCGGTCGTTCCGCCGGAGTCGGCCGGCACGACAGCACGCGGGATGAGCGGCCGGTGACCTGGAGCATGTGCTGCCACACCGCCGTCTTGCCAATCCCGGTATCGCCCGTGATGGCCACTGCGGCCGGAGCCCCGGACGCAGCGGAAAAGAAGGCGGAGAGCTCAGCGATCTGGGTATCCCGCCCGACTGGCTTTGAATCCACCTGCTACCCCCCTGAATCGGGTCTAACACATCGGGGTGCCGGTGAGAACCCCTGCGATTCCCGACCTCACCTCGGGTGAGTCCGAAATTTCACTGGTTCGGGGGATTCCCGTATTTCCGGGCCGCGGTAGCGTCGCGTGAAAAGGGAGGACCAGCGTGCCTACGTACCTGGTGGAACGCTACTGGCCCGGCGTGAGCAGCGAGGTACTTCTCGAAGCCCTGCGGAGGGTACGGCGGGTGATGGAAGAGATGAGCGCCGAGGGAACGCGTGTCCGCGGCGTCAGCTGCACCCTCATCCCCGGTGAAGAGGTGGTCTTCTCGATATATGAAGGACCGTCGGCCGAGGCGGTCAGCCAGCTCAACGAGCGTGCCGGTATCCCGGTCAGCAGAATAGTCGAGGCGATCGCCGTGGCGGGTGAATAGGCTGATTGGCCGGGCGGCTGGCCCGCCCTCACTCGCCGCCCAGAATCCTGCCCGACGCCCGCAGAACAGATTCGGTGCAGCAGACCGAAGGCCGGGTTCTGTGAGGCTCCCGAAATCTTCAATCACCGCCTCCGCGTGGTACTACGGTCCCGGCGAGCGGCTGCGGACCGCAAGCGGAAGGAGTCACCCGTGCTGAGGCAGGTCGCGGACGGTGTGCTCGTCTACCAGAGCGAATTCTGCCAGAGCAACGCCGTTGCCGTGCATGGCCGGGCTGGCGTGCTGCTCATCGATCCCGGGGTGCTCGGCTACGAATTGGCCGCCATCGCGAACGACCTGGCCGATTCGGGCCAGTCCGTGGTGGCAGGCTTCTCGACGCATCCGCATTGGGATCACCTGCTCTGGCCCGCCCGGCTCGGCGCGGTGCCCCGTTACGGCACGGCGCGCTGCGCGGCCACGGCCCGGGATCGGCTGTCGGACCCGCATTGGAAGGCCCGCATGGCCGAGCTGATACCGCCGGACATCGCCGGGCAGGTACCGCTGGACCTGCTCGGCCTCATTACCGGCCTGCCCGCCGGAACGGCGCAGATTCCCTGGGATGGCCCTGCGGTCCGGATTGTCGAGCATCAAGCGCATGCCCCGGGGCATGCGGCGCTGCTGATCGGGGAACGCGGGGTTCTCGTCGCTGGCGACATGCTTTCTGATGTCCTGATTCCGTTGCTCGACCTGAACGACACCGCTGACCCGGTCGAGGACTACCTCGCCGCGCTGCGGCTGCTCGGGGGCGTGGCGGGCGACGTCGATGTCCTGGTCCCCGGCCACGGGTCCATCGGCGGAGCTGATCAGGTACAGGCACGGATCGACCAGGATCGGGCGTACGTGCACGCGTTGCGTGACGCCCATGTTGCCAGCGATCCGCGGGTCGGCCCATCGGCCACGTACGGCCGGGATTGGCTGCCCGGTGTGCACGCGAGGCAACTCCAGGGCCTGGCCCGAACAAGCGAGCGCGACGGGACGCCCAGCTAACGATCGGTATGTGCACCGGGTGCAAGCGGGCGGTCAGGTTGTGTCAGTCCGCCGGCGCGCTGACTACCGTTACCGCCCAGCCGGCGCACTGCGCGAACGCACGCCTTTCCCGGTGGTGGGAGCCTTGTTCCTCCACACGACCGCCATGCGGGCTGCACCGTCGCCATACCGGCTGCCAGTTAGCTGTGCACTGGGCAACAGGGCGACGGACGGACCGCGGGATGACTGAAAGCGACCTGATCGTGATCGCGCCCTGGGCCATCTTCGGCCTGGGCCTGCTCACCGTCCTGCTCCGGCTCCGCCAGTCCCGCAGATCCCGGCCGCCGGGTCCGTCCGCACCCCGGACGGACCCCCGCTCCGATGACGAACGCCACCCTGACCGGGCCGGCCGCGGCAAAGGGCGGGAGGCCAGGTGACCGGCCTGTTCGGACTGGATCTCGCGCTGAGTACCGGTTCCGCACTGTGCTACCTCGTGGCGCTGGCCGGGCCGGCGCTGGACGCGCTGATCCCCTGGCTGCCGAGCGAGTCCGTGGTGATCGCGCTGGGGGCGGTGACGGCGGGCAGCGCCGACCCGCGGATCGCGCTGCTCGTGGCGGCGGCCGCGTTCGGCGCGTTCCTCGGCGACAACGCCGCCTACCTGGTCGGCCGGCGCTTCGGGCCGGCCGTGGACCGGAAGCTGTTCGCCGGGGAGCGGGGCCGGCACCAGCGAGCCTGGGCCGAGCGGCTGCTGGACCGGTTCGGCGTGCGCGTCATCATCTTGTGCCGGTTCGTCCCCGGCGGGCGCACCGCGGTGACGATCACCTGCGGCGTCATCGGCTACCCGTGGGCCCGGTTCGCCACCGCCAGCGCCTGCGCGGGGATCTTGTGGGCCAGTTACGCGTTCTTCCTCGGCCGGCTGGGCGGCCAGGTCTTCGAGGACCGGCCCTGGCTCGGCCTGCTGCTCGCCCTGGGCCTGGGGCTCGCGGTCACCGCGCTCACCGAGGTGGCACGCCGCGGCTGGCGCTGGTACGGCCGATCCCGGCCCCCCCAGCCAGCCGCGGCGCCCCCCGGGCCTGGCCAGCGGCCGGCCAGCCGGGCTACCGTCCCAGACCAGGGTGGCAGGTAAGCACCGCGCGTGCCTGCCGCCCGGCTGCCGGTACGGGCGTTAAGCAGCGCGCTTCTTTATCCGGAGGAAGGCCGCGGCGAGGACGAGCGCGGGCGCAGCCGCAGTCGCTTCACCGGGCTGCCATCCCGGCATCATCGCTTCTGCACCGGCGGCGGGTTGGCTGAACGGACGACCGAGACCAATGACCGGTCTCCAGCCCTGAAGGTGACGCGATGGCCTGGCTGATCATCATCACCGCAGGAATGTTCGAGACCGGGTTCGCGGTGTTCCTGAAGATGAGCCACGGGCTGACGAAACTGTGGCCCTCGGCCGGGTTCGCCGTCTGCGCGCTGATCAGTTTCGGGTTGCTCACGATCGCGCTGCGCGATCTCGAAGTGGGCGCGGCCTATGCGGTCTGGACCGGGATCGGCGCCTCGGGCGCGGCCGCGGTCGGCATGCTCCTGCTCGGCGACCCGGTCTCGGCGGTCAAGCTCGTGTCGATAGGCCTGATCCTCACCGGGGTCATCGGCCTCAACCTGTCCGGGGCGACGCCGTAACCCATGGCAGCGGATGCTGGCGCGGTGCCCGCGGCGGGTGCGCATGCGCCGTGGCACTGGTCAGGCGCGGGGGAGAATGAGGGTCATCTGGGTGCCCTGACCGGACTGGCTGGCCGCGGTCAGCTGGCCGCCGTGGGCCTGGGCCAGCTCGGCGGCGACGGTCAGCCCGATGCCGCTGCCGGAGATGTGCGCCGCGTCCCGGCCCCGCCAGAACCGGTCGAATATGCGCGGCAGCTCGTCGGCGGGAATGCCGGGGCCGGTGTCGGCGATCCGGAGCACCGCGTCTGGGCCGGCCGGGCCGGCCTGAATGGTCACCTGGCCGCCGGGTGGCGTGAACTTCAGCGCGTTGGTGAGCAGGTTGGTGATGGCCTGGTGCAGCCACCGCGGGTCGGCGAGGATCTCCGCCCCGGTGAGCTGCCGGTCGATGGTGATCCCCGCCGCCTCGAACCGGCCGGCCAGGCTGTCCGCGGCGGCGGCGGCGATGCTGGCCAGGTCGCAGCGGCGCCGGGCCAGGTGCAGGGTGGCTGCGTCCGCGGCGGCCAGCGTCTGCAGGTCGCCGACCATGCGCGCCAGCCGGAGCACCTCGTCGCGCAGCGAGGACAACTGGGTGGGGGTCGGCTCGGCCACGCCGTCGAGCAGCGCCTCGTGGCCGGCCTGCAGGATGGCGATCGGCGTGCGCAGCTCGTGGGCGACGTCGGCGACCAGGTCGCGGCGCAGCTTCTCCTGCCCGTCCACCGCGTCGGCCATCTGGTCGAACGCGGTGGCCAGCTCGCGCAGCTCGCCGGGGGCGGAAATGGGGCCGACCCGGGCGGTGCGCTCACCGCGGCCCATGGCGCGGGTGACCGCGATGATCCGGGCGACCGGGCGGGTCAGCCACCGGGCCACAGCCAGCCCGGTGAGCAGTGCGGCCAGCGCGGCCAGCCCGGCCGCGCCGGCGATGGCCCGGAGCAGGGCCAGCCGCAGCGTATGGTCGGCCTGGCCGAGCCCGGCCCCGGTGAACCGGATGACCGCCTTGCCCACCTGCTGGCCGCGCACCACGACCGGCGCGCTGAACTGAGGGTCACCGGCCTGGGTGGCGAACCCGGGAGAGACCCCCGCGAGCTCGCCCGCGCGGTCCAGGATCTCCGCGTCCGCGCCGGTGCGCGAGGCCAGGTCCAGCACGGGGGACAGGTCCGCCGAGGCCCAGCTGTTGTTCCGGTCCCACGCCGCCGCGGCGGCCACGGCCACCGCGGCGGTCAGCTCGCTGCGCTGCCGCCCGGTCAGCGCCGACACATCGGCGGCGGCGAACGCCGCGGTCAGCCCGGCCAGCAGCGCGATCGCAGCCAGCGCGACGGCGAGGAAAAGCAGCCCCAGGCGCAGCCCGATCGCGGTGCCGCGGACTGCGGCTCCCGGCGCCGGGCTGTCCCCGTCAGCCATCGCGGGCCAGCCCCAGCCGGTACCCGCCGCCCAGGACGGTCTGCACGATCTGGGGATTGCTCGGATCTGCCTCGATCTTGCGGCGCAGGTTCTTCACGTGTGAGTCGACGGTCCGCTGGTACCCCTCGAACTCGTACCCGCGCACCCGGTTGATCAGCTCGAGCCGGGAGTACACCCGGCCCGGGACGGTGGCCAGCGCGACCAGGATGCCCCACTCCGTCGGGGTTAGATCCGCGCGCCCGCCGCGCACCGTCACCTGGCGCTGCGGCTCGTCGATGACCAGCACGCCGGCGCCGTAGCTGGCGACGCCCTGCGCCTCGGCGGGCCCGCCGCGGCGCAGGATCGCCTGCACCCGGAGCACCAGCTCCCGGGGGCTGAACGGTTTCGTCACGTAGTCGTCGGCGCCCAGCTGCAGGCCGGCGATCCGGTCCTCCTCGGTGACCCTGGCCGTGAGCATCAGGATCGGCGTGGCGCCGGCCGCGCGCAGCTCCCGCGCCACGGTCTCGCCCGCCACGTCGGGCAGCCCGAGGTCCAGCACCACCAGGTCAGGTGCGGCCGAGCCGGCCAGCGTGAGCGCCTCCGCCCCGGACCCGGTGGACAGCACCGTGAACCCGGCCCGCTCCAGGTAGGACCGGACCAGCTCACGAAGCTTCTGCTCGTCTTCCACGACCAGCACCGTCGCCGCCACCGCCGCTCACCTGCCTCCCCGCCAGCGCCCGGCGGCCACTGCGGTGGGCCGCCCGAGTCCATGATCCCGCATGGCGGGACGCGGCCAGCGGCCTGCTGCCCGGGGGTTTCCGGTCAGCCCCTTGATACCGCTGCCGCGGCGCCGTACCGGCGTGAAAATGACGGGTGGTACCGCCCGTGACGTCGTTGCTTTCTTGGTGCGGTGGAGGCCGCCGGTCAGCCTGACGCCGGGAG
>Ga0335078_10001195_pt1 | contig 39350 bp, 41 predicted proteins | sample Lox_Sample_32_FD_206711 | JGI IMG/M metagenome (GOLD analysis project Ga0335078, IMG submission 206711) | Soil microbial communities from Loxahatchee National Wildlife Refuge, Florida, United States - Lox_Sample_3.2 | ecosystem: Environmental > Terrestrial > Soil > Wetlands | place: USA... | reverse complement strand
CGTATTACCAGCGCCACGGCCTTTTGCGTTCGGTCGACGGCATGAAACCGGTGGAGAACGTCGCCGCGCAGATCGAGTGGGCGCTGCTTGAGAAACCCGTTACGGCCAAGCGGGAGAAGCCTGTCACGGCTGCGCGGGAGAAGGCTGTGATGCCCAAGCAGCCGAGTCGCGCCATAGGAAAAAAATCAGCCGCAGCGCGAAAGGCAGGCCGGCCGAAAGCCGTGCGGAAAGCCCCAAAAGCTGCCGCTCCCAGCCCAAAACGAAAGCCGAAATTGAGGGCCAAATCGGCAAAACGCCGCCGCTAAGAGAGGTTGTACACGAATCCGCTAGCCGGGTTGACGAAAGCGAGAGGAATCCATTAATAAGCCTGAAATATCCGGTCGGAGACGAAGCAGCGATGCCCAGGCCGCGGCGGCAGGCAGTCGTGGGCTTTTTTGCGTTAGGCTTTCTCTGGTGACATTCGCATCGATAGATAACGGCCGGGCTGTGCGGACGCACGCCGCATCGGCCCGTATAAGGAGTATCTGACGTGGCCCGCATCGCTGGCGTCAACATACCAACGAACAAGCGCGTCGTGGTCGCGCTGCAATATATCCACGGCATTGGTCCGGCTAAGGCCAAGGAGATCATGCATAAGGTGTCAATTCCCGACGCACGCCGGGTTTCGCAGCTCACCGACCAGGAAGTCTTGCAACTGCGCGAGGTGATCGACCGGGATTATATGGTCGAGGGCGATTTGCGACGCGATGTTGCCATGAACATCAAGCGGCTGATGGACCTCGGCTGCTACCGGGGATTGCGTCATCGTCGCGGACTGCCGGTTCGCGGGCAGCGCACCCATACCAATGCACGCACCCGCAAGGGGCCGGCCAAGCCGATCGCCGGAAAGAAGAAATAGCGTCGAACAGAGTTTTAAGGGACCGGTGCGGCCGGTTCCGATCCGAAAGGGTTCAGAATGGGTAAGGAAGCCACGCGCGTCCGCCGACGCGAGCGCAAGAACATCGCCTCGGGCGTCGCGCACGTGAATGCTACCTTCAACAACACCATGATCACCATTACCGACGTCCAGGGCAACACCATCGCCTGGTCGTCGGCGGGAACCATGGGGTTTAAAGGGTCGCGCAAGTCGACGCCGTACGCAGCGCAGGTCGCCGCCGAGGATGCGGCGAAGAAGGCGCAGGAACATGGGATGCGAACGCTTGAGGTCGAAGTCGCGGGTCCGGGCTCCGGCCGGGAATCGGCGTTGCGCTCGCTGCAGGCGGCCGGTTTCACCATTACCTCGATACGCGACGTGACACCGATCCCGCACAACGGCTGCCGTCCGCGCAAGCGGCGGCGCGTATAGGACATTTTGCTGATGGAAGTCGAACATTTGCCGCCGCTCGAACATGGCACCACCGAACCTGGCCCCACGGAGCGGAGTGGGTCGCGTGACGCATTCGCGCCGCGCAACGCTATGGGTGACAACGTGACGATCCAAAAGAATTGGCAGGAACTGATTAGGCCGGGCAAGCTTCAGGTTTCCCCCGGTGGCGATGCGCGGCGCGCGGCGACAGTCGTTGCCGAACCGCTTGAGCGCGGCTTTGGGGTGACGCTCGGAAACGCCTTGCGCCGCATTTTGTTGTCCTCGCTGCAAGGCGCCGCGGTTCAATCGGTGCACATCGACGGTGTGCTGCACGAATTCTCGTCGATCGCCGGTGTACGCGAGGACGTGACCGACATTGTCCTCAACATCAAGGACATCGCCATCAAAATGCAGGGCGAGGGACCCAAGCGCATGGTGGTGAAGAAGCAAGGGCCCGGCACGGTGACCGCGAGCGACATCCAGACCATTGGCGACATTGTCGTGCTTAATCCGGACCTGGTCTTGTGCACGCTCGACGAGGGTGCCGAAATCCGCATGGAGTTCACCGTTAATACTGGCAAGGGTTACATCCCGGCGGAGCGCAATCGTCCCGAGGATGCCCCGATCGGCCTTATCCCGGTCGATAGCCTGTATTCGCCGGTGCGCAAGGTCTCCTACAAAGTCGAGAACACCCGCGAAGGACAAATTCTCGACTATGACAAGCTCACGCTATCGATCGAGACCAACGGTGCTGTTAGTCCCGAGGACGCGCTGGCGTACGCGGCGCGCATCCTGCAAGATCAGCTCAACGTGTTCGTCAATTTCGAAGAGCCCAAGCGTGAAGCGGCGGCCGAAGCTATACCGGATCTCGCCTTTAATCCGGCGTTCCTGAAGAAAGTCGATGAGCTTGAGCTTTCGGTGCGTTCAGCAAACTGCCTGAAGAACGATAATATCGTTTACATCGGCGATCTGGTGCAGAAGACCGAGGCCGAGATGCTGCGCACGCCGAATTTCGGCCGCAAGTCGCTCAACGAAATCAAGGAAGTGCTGGTGCAAATGGGCCTGCATCTGGGCATGGAAGTGCCGGGCTGGCCGCCGGAGAACATCGAAGAATTGGCTAAGCGCTTCGAGGACCACTACTGAGCAGGTATCAGGGATCAGTAAATCAGGGTTAGGCTTGGTCCCTGACGCCCGATACCTGATCCCTGTGTCCGGAGGACCACGTGCGCCACGCTAAAACCCACCGAAAATTCAACCGCCGCTCGGATCATCGCCGCGCCATGCTGGCGAACCTTGCCGCGGCGCTGATCAAGCACGAGCAGATCACCACCACGCTGCCCAAGGCGAAGGATTTGCGGCCGGTCGTAGAAAAGCTGGTGACGCTGGGCAAGCGCGGGGATCTCCACGCCCGCCGGCAAGCGATCGCGCAGATGCGCGATCTCGCCATGGTCAGGAAGCTCTTCGAGGTCATCGGTCCGCGTTATAAGAACCGTGGCGGCGGCTATATCCGGGTGCTCAAAGCGGGCTTCCGCTATGGCGATTCGGCACCGGTCGCGGTCATCGAGTTCGTCGACCGCGACGTCGAAGCCAAGGGCAAGGATTCGGGGCCGGTACGGACTCGCGCAGAAGAACCGGCTCCGGCACCCGCGTAAGCGGCACCCTTCTAAAGACCTGCTCGCGCGCCTATATCCGGCTCCGCCGATTTGGGGGTCCTCATGCGTCGCTCGCGGCACTTGGCAACGAAACTCGCTGCGGTTGCGTTCGCGCTTGCGGCCTTGTCTTCGGCCGCACTCGCACAGGACCGGCGCGTGCCCGGCTCGGTCGCCGAACTCCAGCAGTCCTTTGCGCCGGTGGTCAAGCGCGTAGCCCCTGCGGTAGTGAACGTTTACGCCGCGCGGGTGGTAGAAAACCGCAACCCGTTCATGAACGATCCGTTGTTCCGGCAGTTTTTTGGCGCGGTGCCGCGGGAACAGGTGCTGCGTTCGCTTGGTTCGGGCGTCATCATCGATCCCGCGGGGCTTGTGGTCACCAATTACCACGTCATAGAAGACGCGAGCGAGGTGAAAGTCGCACTCGCCGACAAGCGCGAGTTCGATGCTGAAGTGGCGCTCAAGGACGAGCACAGCGATCTTGCTGTGCTGCGCCTGAAGACGGCAAGCGAGCGTTTTCCGGCGCTTGATTTTGGCAATTCCGACGAGCTGCAAGTCGGCGACGTCGTCCTTGCGATCGGCGATCCGTTCGGCGTTGGACAGACTGTAACCCACGGGATCGTTTCGGCATTGGCGCGCACGCAAGTAGGGATCAGCGACTACCGCTTTTTCATTCAGACCGACGCGGCGATCAACCCGGGCAATTCCGGCGGCGCGCTGGTCGATCTCAATGGCCACCTCGTCGGCATAAATACCGCGATCTATTCGCGCTCGGGCGGATCACAGGGCATCGGCTTCGCCATTCCGTCCAACATGGTCCGCGTGGTGGTGACTTCGGCTAAAGGCGGCAGCGCCGCCGTCAAACGGCCATGGCTCGGGGCGAAGTTGCAGGACGTAACGCCGGAAATCGCCGAAAGCCTCGGGTTGAAGCGTCCGAGCGGCGCGCTGGTGGCGAACGCCACCGCCGAGGGGCCGGCAGCGCGCGCCGGCATTAAAATCGGCGATCTCATCGTCAGTATCGACGGTACCGCAATCGATGACGCCAATGCCTTCGACTATCGTTTCGCCACCAAGCCGCTCGGCGGCACCGCGGACATCGGCGTGTTGCGCCACGGCAAAGAGATGGTGTTTCCGGTCGCATTGCAGGGCGCGCCCGACACACCGCGCGAGGAGATCGAAATCAAGTCTCGCTCTCCGTTCCTCGGCGCCACCGTCGCCAATCTATCGCCGGCGCTCGCGGATGACCTGCGGCTGGATACGCAAAGCCGCGGAGTCGTCATCGTCGCCGTCGCCGACGGATCAGAGGCGCAATCGCTGGGCTTCCAGAAAGGTGACATCGTCGTTTCGGTCAACAATCAAAAAATGGAACGGCCCACTGACCTTGACCGCGTCACCCGCGCGGGGGGCCGCCAGTGGCGCATCACCATTAACCGCGGCGGCCAGCAGATCACGGTCATGTTCGCCGGGTGACCATCGTCACCCCTCCCCGCGCCCAGGGAGAGGGAGTAAGTAAGCTCTGCAATGAGCTCGCGTCCCAAATCAAAAGCGCCGAACCTGTTCGCGGCCGCAGGCCTTGATCGCGAGGCACCGCGGCCCCTCGCCGACAAGCTTCGGCCGAACCGGCTCATCGATGTCGTCGGTCAGGACCATCTGCTCGGGCCCGACGGCGCGCTGACCCGCATGCTGGAGACGCGCTCGCTCGGCTCCCTGATCTTTTGGGGCCCCCCGGGTACCGGCAAAACCACGGTAGCGCGGCTGCTCGCTCAAGCAACTGACCTGCATTTCGAGCAGATATCGGCGATCTTTTCCGGCGTCGCCGATCTGAAAAAAGTGTTTGACGCCGCGCGCGGCCGCCGCGAGACCGGGCAGGGGACGCTCCTCTTCGTCGACGAGATTCACCGCTTCAACCGCGCGCAGCAGGATTCCTTCCTGCCGGTGGTCGAAGACGGCACTGTCGTGCTCGTCGGTGCCACCACCGAGAATCCTTCCTTTGAGCTGATCGCGCCGCTTCTGTCTCGCGCGCGTGTGCTGGTGTTCAAGCCGCTTGATGCCCCCGCGCTGGAAAAACTCCTCGGCCGGGCGGAAGAGATCGAAGATAAGAAGCTACCGCTCGACGCGGATGCACGCGCCGCGCTGATCCGTATGGCCGACGGCGATGGCCGTGCCGCGCTCACGCTCGCGGAAGAGATATGGCGCGCCGCCCGGGCCGGCGAGACTTTTGGCGTCGCGGCGCTGACCGAGATCGTTCAACGCCGCGCGCCCATTTACGACAAGAAGCAGGATGGCCACTACAACCTGATCAGCGCCCTGCACAAATCGGTGCGCGGTTCGGACGCCGATGCCGCGCTTTATTACCTCGCCCGCATGCTCGATGCCGGTGAGGATCCGCTCTACCTCGCGCGCCGAATTGTGCGCATGGCGGTCGAGGATATCGGGCTTGCCGATCCGCAAGCGCTCGTTGTCGCCAATGCCGCCAAGGACGCCTACGACTTTCTCGGCTCGCCCGAGGGCGAGCTCGCTATCGCGGAAGCCGTCATCTATGTCGCCACCGCGCCGAAATCGAACGCGACTTATGTCGCGTTCGGCCAAGCCATGCGCACGGCAAAGGAAGCGGGCTCGCTCTTGCCTCCGAAGCACATTCTCAACGCGTCGACCAAGCTGATGCGAAGCGAAGGCTATGGCGCGGGATATGAGTACGATCACGACAGCGAAGCCGCATTCTCCGGCCAGGATTATTTCCCGGAGCAACTCGGCCGGCAAAAATTCTACGATCCGCCCGAACGCGGCTTTGAGCGGGAGATCAGGAAGCGCCTCGACTATTGGGCGAAGCTGCGCCAACCGCGGAGCGGCAACTAGAGTCAATTATGCGGCCAAAAAAGACAGTGTTCATTGTTGGTGCGGGGGCAAGCAAGGAAGTTGGCTTGCCAATTGCAAAAGAGCTAATCGAAATAATTGCGCAAAAGTTAGGCTATCAAATTGAGCGCGGTTCTCTAATCGCCGGACAGGGTGACGATGACATACTCGATGCCATCCAACAAATTACACCTGACCGTGCGGGCATTAATCAGTATTTGGCAGCGGCTCATCGAATTCGTGACGGAATTCTATTCTCAAACTCAATCGATACGTTTCTTGATGCGCACATAGAGGATACAAAACTTCAACAAATAGGTAAACTTAGCATCGCGAAGACAATACTGGAGCAAGAGCGCAGCAGCGCTCTGTTCATAGATCGCAATGCTTCTGAGTTTCAAAACATCCAGAGGTTAAAGCAAAGTTGGTTCGTTCGATTAGTCCGAGGTTTAACGGACGGGATCAGGCGCGACGAGATCGGCCGCCTATTTGAGAAAGTTTCGTTCATCGTATTTAACTATGACCGTTGCTTAGAGCACTTTTTATATCACGCGTTAAAGCGACACTACGGCATTGAGGACGATCAAACGCGCTCATTGTTAGAGACGGCGAGAATTTTTCATCCGTATGGGGCGGTAGCTCCCCTGAAGTGGCAAGAGGGCAGTTTGGGAATCCCTTTTGGGTTCGCCGTTAATCGTCAGAATTTGCTGAAGACATCACAGCAAATTCGAACCTACACGGAGCAATTGGCGGATCAGAAAATTCTTGCAGAAATTAAGTGTGAGATTGCAACAGCGGATGCATTGGTGTTTTTGGGGTTTTCTTATCACGATATGAATATGAAAATTCTCGATCCCGAACAGAAAACAACAGTTTCAAACGTGTTCGGCACTGCGATGGGCATATCTGACAGTGATATTGAGATCATAAAAGACGGAATTCGCCGGATGGTTCGGAGAGATTTGACTGAGCATAGAGTGCAGAATGGAGCGGACTCAATCTTGGAAAGATTGAACATTCGATCCGACCTGAGCAGCAGTGGGCTAATGGATGGATATTCGAGGAGTCTATTTACGAGTGGTCCGCGGGGCCCATCTTGAGGGGCGCGCGCGGGCCGCGCCAGCCCGGCGGCGGAAAGGGAGTAGCCGGGCCAAGGTATCAACACCGGCGTTTTGTTCCGCGTCACCCTGAGGCGCGAGCGCAGCAAGCCTCGAAGGGCGATGGCCACGGCGCTCGGGCGGCATCCTTCGAGGCGCGCCCGGAGCGCGCCGAAGACGCGCGTAAACGCCCTTATAGGTGCGCACCTCAGGATGACGAGCAACCGCAGACAGCGCGCTCGATTTCGAGCGGCGTGCAAAATACCGCCGTCACCGCCGACGAAGCCGGCATGCGTGTCGATCGCTTCCTCGAAGCGCGCTTTCCGGGCCTGAGCTTCTCCCACATTCAGCGTGTGATCCGAAAAGGCGAGGTGCGCGTCGACGGAAAGCGCACGCAGCCGAAGAACCGGCTGGAGGAAGGCCAAAGCGTACGTATTCCGCCGTTTCGTCTCGAACAGCCAAAGCCGCATAGGGGCGGCAGCGAGGAGGGCGAGAAAACCCGCGAATTCCTTAAATCCATCACGCTCTACGAAGACGCCGACGTTCTCGTGCTTAACAAGCCGATGGGGCTCGCGGTACAGGGCGGCTCCGGCACCGCGCGCCATATCGACGGCATGCTCGACGTGTTGCGCGACGCGGGCGGCCAGCGGCCGCGCCTGGTGCACCGGCTCGACAAGGATACTGCCGGCTGTTTGCTTGTCGCCAAGACGCGGTTTGCCGCAGTGGCTCTCGCCAAAAACTTTCGCTCCCGCTCGGCGCGCAAGATTTACTGGGCCTTGGTTGCCGGCGTGCCGAAGCCACGGCAGGGGCGCATCTCCACCTTCCTCGCCAAGGAGGAGCGCGAGGAGGATTCGTTCATGCGCGTCGCCCGCCACGGCGAAAAAGGCGCGAGCCATGCCGTGACTTATTATGCGGTGATCGAAACGTCGGGACCGGCGCTCTCCTGGGTATCGCTCAAGCCGGTCACCGGCCGCACTCATCAATTGCGGGCCCACATGGCGCATATCAATCATCCCATCATCGGCGATCCCAAATATTTTTCGCGCGAGAACTGGGAATTGCCCGGCGGCATGCAAAACAAACTGCATCTGTTGGCGCGGCGCATTGTCGTGCCGCATCCGCGCGGCGGCGTGATCGACGTCACTGCGCCGTTGCCGCCGCACATGCAGCAATCGTGGAACCTGCTCGGCCTTGACGCTGCGCGCTACGACCCGATCGTCGAAGCGCCGGAGGAGTAAAGCGTCCACCGCGCTTCCGCGCCGGCCGGGGTCAGGATTAACATCTGAGGCCGGTTTTTAAAGTTAAGGTAGAGGTGCAACTTCGGCTACAAACATTTCGAGAATGAAAGCACAAAAGAAAACCGAGACCGCGCCTGCGGCAGCCGCATAACCGGTGAATAAGCGGTAATCGTGTTCCAGGCCACCGCTCAGTCCGACCATAAACACCGCGAAAAGAATGAAATAAACTGCGGGTCCCATCACCGCCACAACAAGAAACCGGCGACCGACGCCCCTTATATGATGGCGGCTTCTTGAATGGGCAAAGCCGATGATCAGTGACGGCAAAATTCCCACCGCGTACGCAGCCACCAAGCCGAAGGGGCTGAGAGCTACTCCAACAGCTACGCCGACCTTTTCGTGAAGCGGATCTCCGACGGGGTTGCCAAGGGATACCGCCAGCCAAAACAACACACCAAAAAGCGGCGGCCCGAGGATGAGAAATACCGCAGCGATCTTGCCAACGGAGAGTCGGCGCGAAGACGCCCGGGCTAAATTATCTCGTTCCGGCTCCATTTGTGACAAAGGCGCCTCCAACTTCGGAGTTTGCCAGTTCACCGTCGATAACTAGCCAGACCAACAAATATCGCAGCCAAAAGCGCCCTGAAAGCAAGCTAACGCAAGCTCGCGTTGAACTTATCAAGCGCGGCCGAACCGGGACACAACTCCGCCTCGCTTAGCGCGTTGAGCGGCCTCTCCACGGTGTTCAGATGGCTGTGCAAGTCCTCGGCCTCGGCGGCGACGTAGAGAAGGCCAGTAACGATCTGCCCCTTGGCGGCGTGATGCGCCAAAAAATTCATGGCGGCGAGGCGATCGTGCACGTCGTATTCGGCGTCCAGCTTGCGCAGCGCGAGGGTCGAGCCGTCGTGTTGCTGCACCAGCTCGACGGTGCCCGGAGCGTAATCGACAGTGATCGCGCTGCGCCCGGTGATGAAATCGAGCTTGTTGACGGCGTCGTTGTGCTCGCGCACGTAGTCGAAGCTTTTGGTCGAGCCGGAATGATTGTTGAACGCCACGCAGGGTGAGATCACGTCGATGAAAGCGGCGCCGCGATGCTCGATGGCGGCCTTGATCAGCGGCGTGAGCTGTGGCTTGTCGCCGGAAAACGATCGCGCCACGAAGCTCGCGCCGACCTGAAGCGCGATGCACACGAGGTCGATGGAGGCGTCGGTGTTGACGACGCCACGCTTCGACTTCGACCCGGGGTCGGCGGTTGCGGAGAACTGGCCTTTGGTCAGGCCGTAAACGCCGTTGTTCTCCACGATGTAAACCATGTCGACGCTGCGGCGGATGGCGTGGGCGAATTGGCCGAAGCCGATCGAAGCGGAGTCGCCGTCGCCGGAAACGCCGAGATAGATCAGATCACGATTGGCGAGGTTGGCGCCCGTGAGCACCGAAGGCATGCGTCCGTGCACGGAATTAAAGCCGTGCGAGTTGCCGAGGAAATAGGTCGGGGTCTTCGACGAGCAGCCGATACCGGAGAGCTTGGCAACCCGGTGCGGCGCGATCGACAGCTCGAAGCAGGCTTCGATGATCGATGCCGAAATGGAATCGTGGCCGCAGCCCGCGCACAGCGTCGAGATGGCGCCCTCATAATCGCGGTGCGTAAAGCCGAGCTCGTTCTTCGGCAGGTCGGGATGCTGGAATTTCGGCTTGACGACGTAGGTCATGACTTAACCTTGCCCTTGCGCAACGGCGTGACTTTGAGCGCATCGAGGTGATCGGCAATGGCGCCGGCGATGAAGCGCGCGGTGATCGGCGTTCCGTCGAAATGCAAAATGGGCACCAGCCGGACCGGATCGACATTGCATTCGTTGACGATCAGGGAGCGAAGCTGCCCGTCGCGGTTCTGCTCGACCACGAATGTGAAGTCGTGCTCGGCGAGAAAGCTTGTGACACTGGAATGGAACGGGAAAGCGCGCACCCGCAATCGGTCGAGCGCATGGCCGCCCCCCTCGAGAAGCTCGATCGCCTCGTCCATCGGCGGCGAGGTCGAGCCGAAATAGATGACGCCGTATTTGGTCGGCTTCTGAGCGTTGGCCTGCAACGGCCGCGGAACCAAATCCTTTGCCGTTTCGAACTTGCGCAACAGCCGCTGCATGTTGTCGGCGTAAGCCGGGCCTTCTTCGGTATAGCGCGCATACCGGTCGCGCGATGTGCCGCGGGTAAAGAACGAGCCCTTGCGCGGATGCGTGCCGGGAAGCGTGCGATAGGGGATGCCGTCGCCGTCGACATCGAGATAACGGCCGAAGTCGGCGCCGGCTTCCAGCGCAGTCGCCGTCATTAGCTTGCCGCGGTCGAATTTACGTTTGTCGTCCCAGGTAAGCGGGCGGCAAAGCCGATGATTCATGCCGATATCGAGATCGAGCATGACGAAGATCGGGGTTTGCAGCCGGTCGGCAAGATCGAACGCCGTGGCGCCGAACTCGAACGCTTCCGCAGGGTCTTCCGGAAACAGAAGCACGTGTTTGGTATCGCCGTGCGAAGCATACGCGCAGGAGATAATGTCGGTCTGCTGCGTGCGCGTCGGCATCCCCGTCGAGGGCCCGGCCCGCTGTACATCGAAGACGACGGCGGGAATTTCGGCGAAGTAGGCAAGGCCGAGAAATTCCTGCATCAGCGAAATTCCCGGGCCCGACGTCGCGGTAAAGGCGCGCGCGCCATTCCAGGCCGCGCCGATAACGACGCCGATAGAGGCAAGCTCGTCTTCGGCCTGGATGATCGCGAACTTGTTCTGCTTGGTCGCCGGGTCGACGCGCATGCGCTGGCAGTGGCGCGTGAACGCTTCGGCGAGCGAAGAGGACGGCGTGATCGGATACCAGGCGCAGACCGTTGCGCCGCCGTAGACGGCGCCGAGCGCAGCCGCGGAATTGCCTTCGATAAAAATGCGGTCGCCGACCGCATTCGCGCGCTTGAGCCGCAAGCCGATCCGATGCTCGACGTTCATTGTCACCCAGTCGCGGCCGAGATGGAGCGCGTGCCGGTTGGCGTCGAACAGCTTCTCCTTGCCTTTGTACTGTTCGCCGATGAGCTTCTCTATTTCGGCGACATCCATGTCGAGGAGCGCAGACAACGCGCCGAGATAGATGATGTTCTTGAAGAGCTGGCGTTGGCGCGGATCCGTATATTCGCGATTGCAGATCGCGGTGAGCGGTACGCCGATCACCGTGACATCGTCGCGGAACTTCGACTTCGGCAACGGCTTGGTCGAATCGTAAAGCAGGTAGCCGCCAGGCTCGATGCCGGCCACGTCCTTGTCCCAAGTCTGCGGGTTCATCGCCACCACAAAATCGACGCCGCCGCGCGCGCCAAGATGGCCGGCCTCGGAAATTCGCACCTCATACCAGGTGGGCAGCCCCTGGATGTTCGAGGGAAAAATGTTGCGCGGCGCGACCGGAATGCCCATGCGCAGCACCGCGCGTGCAAACAATTCGTTGGCGCTGGCGGAACCCGATCCGTTGACGTTGGCAAATCGGATGACGAAGTCGTTTACGCTCTGGATTGGCATGCTTGTTCTGCGAGAGTCATGTCGATTAGGTATTTCTGCATATCCCATGCCCCGGTGGGACAGCGTTCCGCGCACAACCCGCAATGCAGGCAGACATCCTCGTCCTTGACCATGATGCGGCCGGTCTTGAGGCTGTTGCCGATATAGAGGTCCTGCGTGAGGTTGTTGGCCGGAGCTTTGAGGCGTGAACGAAGATCGGCTTCCCCGCCATTATCGGTAAAAGTGATGCAGTCCATCGGGCAGATGTCGACGCAGGCGTCGCATTCGATGCACAGCTGTCCGGTGAAGACCGTCTGCACGTCGCAGTTAAGACAACGTTCGGCCTCCTTCAGCGCCAGATCGGGGTCGTAACCAAGTTCAACCTCGGCCTTAATATCGCGTAGCGCCACGACCTTTTCCCGATGCGGCACGCGATAGCGCTTGTCGAGCGCGATCTCGTTGTCGTAGCTCCACTCGTGGATGCCCATCTTCTGGCTGCTGATGGTCATCTCCGGCGCTGGGCGGACGTTGACGTCTTCACCGCGGCAGAAGCGATCGATGGAAATCGCGGCGTCATGGCCATGCGCGACCGCCCATATGATGTTCTTCGGCCCAAAAGCGGCGTCGCCGCCGAAGAAGACCTTTGGATGGCTGGACGCCATGGTCTTGGCGTCAACCTTTGGCATGTTCCATTTGTCAAACTCGATACCGCAATCGCGCTCGATCCAGGGAAATGCGTTCTCCTGGCCGACGGCGACCAGCACGTCGTCGCAAGCGAAATGTTGATCGGCCTCGCCGGTCGGGATGAGTTCGCGGCGCCCGTCGGCGTCGCGCACCGCCTTGACCTTCTCGAACACGACGCCGGTGAGCTTCCCGTCCTCCCAGGTGAATTCCTTGGGCACGAGATAATTGAAGATCGGAATATCCTCGTGCATGGCGTCTTCTTTTTCCCAGGTGGACGCCTTCATCTCTTCAAAGCCGGAACGAACGATCACTTTGACATCTTCGCCGCCGAGGCGACGCGACGAACGACAGCAATCCATTGCCGTGTTGCCGCCGCCCAGCACAATCACGCGCTTGCCGATCTTGTCGATGTGACCGAAGGAGACGCTGGAGAGCCAGTCGATGCCGATATGGATGTTTTTTGCCGCTTCCTTGCGGCCGGGAATATCGAGGTCGCGGCCGCGTGGGGCGCCGCAGCCGACGAAAACGGCGTCAAAAGCTCCCGCCAGCAGCGCCTTCATGCTGTCGACGCGCTTGCTGCCGATGAACTCAACGCCAAGGCCGAGAATATAACCGCATTCCTCGTCGAGCACACTTTCTGGCAAACGGAACTTGGGAATCTGCGTGCGCATCATCCCGCCAGAAAGCGGGTCCTGGTCGAACACGACGCAGTGGTAACCCATTGGCGCTAGATCGCGCGCCACCGTGAGCGAGGCGGGGCCTCCGCCCACAAGCGCAATGCGTTTGCCATTTTTAGCCACTGCCGGCTTGGGCAGGCGTGCGCGGATGTCGTCCTTGAAGTCGGCGGCCACGCGTTTCAATCGGCAGATCGCGACCGGCTCTTTCTCGACGCGTCCGCGCCGGCAAGCCGGCTCGCAGGGGCGATCGCAGGTCCGCCCGAGCACACCGGGAAAGACATTCGAATGCCAGTTGATCATGTAGGCGTCGCCGTAGCGGCCCTCCGCGATCAAACGGATGTATTCGGGGACGGGCGTGTGCGCGGGGCAGGCCCACTGGCAATCTACGACCTTATGGAAGTAGCCCGGAGCCGAAATGTCGGTAGGTTCCATTCCATTCCTCTTACGCGCAGCATCCCGCCAGTAACCGGCCGGTTGTTAACGCGCTGCGCGGATCGGCGTCCCCCGCGGAAGGCTCCGTCGCCGAATCCGGGGCGGGATACTAGTCGGCCGGGCTACGGATTTCCACCGCTGCCACTTGTTATAACAAGCTTTTATCGTTCCCGATTCTTAACGAAAACGCCGTTGCAGGTGCAAACGATCCGCTGTCACGAGCGACAATGTTGACGCGCCCAGATATTAGTCTAAAGCATTGAGTATGTTGGAAATTCTCCGTCGAGCCAGTGCGGCAATTGAGCCGCCCGATCACCCAGCGGGCAATGCCGCCGCGCATCGCCATATTTCGCTATGGTCTAAGGTCTAATCTGTCATGCGCGAACCCTCCGAGGACATTCCGCTGGAGGACCCGGTCGAGGCAGCGCGCCGCGGGGCCCGGCCGGCCTTGCGTCGTCGGTTTTACCGGAACGCGAGTGGCGCCACCGCCACAGAAGGCGGCTTTGTGGTGCAGCTCGACGGCAGTCCGGCGCGAACGCCCGCGGGCCAGGTCCTTACCGCGCCCGCGGCGAGGCTTGCGAAAGCCATCGCTGCCGAATGGCAGGCGCAGCGTGACGTGATCGATCCCGCCACGATGCCACTGACGCGGCTTGCCAACAGCGTCATCGACGGCGTGTCTGATCACGCGCGTGCGGTGGCGGCGGAAGTGAAGAAATACCTTGCGACCGATCTTGTTTGTTATCGCGCCACTTCGCCGCAAAAGCTCGTCGAACGTCAGGCGTATCATTGGAATCCGATTGTCGCCTGGGCCGCGGAAACGCTCGAGGCGCGCTTCGCGGTGACGGACGGCGTCGTGCATATTCCGCAGCCGGAAGCCGCGCTTGCCGCGGCGTCCGCGGCCATCCCGCAGGACGCGTGGCGGCTTGGCGCCCTGCATGCCGGAACCACCTTGACCGGCTCGGCGCTTATCGCGCTTGCGCTCGCGGCGAGATACCTGTCCACGCAAGAGGCGTGGGCCGCCGCTCACGTCGACGAGGACTGGAATATCGCGCAATGGGGCGAGGACAAGCTCTCAGCGCAACGCCGCGCCTTCCGCTTCGCGGAGTTTGCCGCCGCGGCGGCGGTGCTGCAGTGTAAATAGCAAGTGATGGTCAGCGGCAGCGAACTTGGCTACACGCCGACGACCAAGTTTCATCGTTCCTGGAATCGTCGGTGAGGAAAAATCCGAGCATCGCCATCGTTGGCGGCGGTCTTGCCGGTTTGGCCGCGGCGGCCGCGCTCGCCAAATTCGGCTTCACGCCGGAGGTTTTCGAGGCGGCCGCGCACCTCGGCGAGATCGGCGCCGGCATCAATGTCAGCCCGCAGGCGGTCCGTGTATTGCGTGCCATCGGCATGGGCGACAAAGTCGCCGCGGTCGCCAATGTTGCGCCCGGCGTTCTTACGCGCGACATGCATTCGGGTGCCGCACTCGGCTACCGCGATCACAGCAACATCGAACGGCGTTTCGGCGCGCCACTTTGTACCTTCCATCGGGCCGATCTGCTTGATGCCCTTGCGACGGGCGTCGAGGGTAACCGCATTCACCTCGGGCATCGTCTGATCTCGATAGAGGAGGGAGCTGCGGGCGTCGGACTGCTCTTTGCCAACCGCGTCACGCGTGATGCCCAGCTCGTTATCGCTGCCGACGGCATCCACTCGCAGGTGCGCCGCTTAATCTACGGCGACGATCATCCGGCTTATACGGGGCAGATGGTGTGGCGTGCGCTCATTGCCGGTTCGAGCGTGGCCGCCGACGTGCTCGAACCCTCGGGCCACATTCAGTGGCTCGGCTCCGGCCGCCACTTCTTCGCCTATTACCTACGCGGCCGCGACGTGGTGAACCTTGTCACCCAGCAAGACACCGAGCAATGGGTCGAGGAAGGCTGGTCGATACCTGGTGACGTGGAAGAGATGCGCGCCAGTTTTCCAAATCCCGAACCGCGGCTAAAGGCGCTGCTCGACACGGTGATGCACTGCTCCAAATGGGGCCTGTTTCTCCGTCCTCTTACCGAGAATTGGGGCTGCGGCCGCGTCCAGCTCATCGGCGACGCTGCGCATGCGATGCTGCCCAACGCGGGGCAGGGTGCCTCACAAGCCTTCGAGGACGCTTACATTCTAGCGCGATGGATTGCGGCGATGCCGGAGGATCCGGTTGCGGCGATGGAAAATTTCCGCCGTGCCCGCATTCCACGGGCGCACGCAGTGCAGCGTGCATCGTCGACCATCGTCCGCACCAAGCACGATTACGATCCGCGAGCACCGGACACCAGGCGAGCGAAAGCCGACGCGGTCGATGCCATGGCGTGGATCTGGGGTTACGACGCGGTCGCCAATTGGCACCGGCCACCGAGTCTAGCAGCTTCTGCGTAGAGGGACTAACCGCCGGTGACGCTCATGTGGCGCGCAAGCGCCGGTCGCCGATGGCGGCGATCGATGACGAAGTCGTGGCCCTTTGGCTTGCGCCCGATCGCCTCGTCGATGGCGGCATGCAGGAGTTCGTTGCCTTCGGAGGCGCGCAAGGGCTTGCGCAGATCGGCCGCGTCTGCCTGACCGAGGCACATATAGAGAGTGCCGGTGCAGGTGACCCGCACTCGGTTGCACGATTCACAGAAATTGTGCGTGAGCGGGGTGATAAAGCCGAGCCGTCCGCCAGTTTCGGCGACGCGGACGTAGCGCGCCGGCCCGCCCGTGCGGTAATCGAGCTCTTCGAGGGTAAATCGTTGGGCCAAACGGGCTCGCACCATCGACAGCGGCAAATATTGATCGAGGCGTTCTTCGCCGATGTCACCAAGCGGCATCACTTCAATCAGGGTCATATCCATGCCGCGCCCGTGTGCCCATTCGATCAAGCGCGGCAATTCGTCTTCGTTGACGCCCTTGAGCGCCACCGTGTTGATCTTGATCTGCAAGCCGGCGGATTGGGCGGCGTCAATACCGGACAGCACCTGATCCAAAGCGCCCCAACGCGTTATGTCGCGGAATTTCGCCGCGTCAAGCGTATCGAGCGAGACATTGATGCGTTTGACGCCGAGCGCCGCGAGATCAGCGGCATATTTGACCAGTTGCGATCCGTTGGTGGTCAGCGTGAGCTCGTCCAGTTGTTTGGATCGCAGGTGGCGCGACAATGTCGAGAACAATGTCATGATGCCGCGGCGGACAAGGGGTTCGCCGCCGGTAAGGCGAAGCTTACGCACGCCGCGCGCGACGAATGCCGAGCATAGCCGATCGAGCTCTTCAAGCGTGAGCAAATCGGTCTTCGGCAAGAAGGCCATATGTTCGTTCATGCAATAAACGCAGCGGAAGTCGCAGCGGTCCGTGACCGAAACGCGCAAATAGGTAATGTCGCGACCGAACGGATCGGTCAGCATCGGACGAACAACGTCCCCGTCCAGGGCGCGATCAAATGCAAAGGTTGGCAAGGGTTCCACCATCCACGCTGTCCATCGGCAGGCGTTTCGGTGCCCCAAAGCTCCATATGAGCTTCATCAGGCAGGGCCGGCACACTAACACATATAGGTCAGCGTGGGTTACTGATAAAGCCCTGATCATCTGTGGCATTATTAACGACGCCGAGATCATCGATCGCCGCGGGAAGCTGGGCGAAGGAACTGATGACCTTATCGGGCCTTAACGAGGCGATGGGTACATCAGTGTAGCCGAAATCAACGGCGACAATCGGGACGTCGGCGGCGCGGGCAGTGCGGATGTCGGTGGCCGAATCCCCGATCATGACCGCGCGCTTGGGTTCACCGCCCGCGCGCACGACCGTGGCGCGAAACATCTGCGGATCGGGCTTCCGGATGCCGAAGGTGTCTTGGCCGCATATGGCGGCGAAATGCCGGTTGAGCCCAAGCGCCGTCAACAAGCGCGTCGCCAGCCATTCGAGCTTGTTGGTGCATACGGCGAGCCGATGACCGGCGCCCGCGAGCCGATCGAGCACCGGCTCCACGGCGGCAAAGGGACGCGACCGATCGGCGATATGCTCGGCGTAGTGGGCAACGAAAGCGGCGTATAGTTCATCTACCCCAGTAGGCGAGCAGTCTCGTCCCTCCGCCGCCAGAGCGCGCTCGATCATGCCTTTTGCTCCGCCGCCGATTAGCGGGCGCGCAGCGTCAAAGTGCACTGCCGGCAAATCGTGCCGGGCAAGCGTAAAATTGAGAGTGTCAATCAGATCGGGCGCAGTATCGACAAGTGTCCCGTCGAGATCGAAAACAAGGGTCAGCATGGTTCCGCCTAACGTCCCGGACCTCGGGCGCAGGCGCACCTAAAATCCGTTTTTTTACAGCTCTGCAATCGCTTGTTCACTTAGAGGCCGATTTCATTCCCACCGCTTTTGCCCTACAGAAGCGACAATGGATGTCGAATCGTTCAAGCACGCCGCGGCAACCCGCGCCATGGATTTCGTGCAGCCCGGTATGCGGCTGGGTCTCGGTACTGGCTCGACCGCCGCTCATTTCATTGATCTGCTTTCAGAGCGCGTGCGCGGGGGTCTCGATGTCGTCGCCGTCCCGACCTCGGAAGCAACTCGCGAGCGCGCGGCCCGTGGCGGTATTACCCTCACCACGTTGGACGAGACTCAGCAATTGGATTTGACCGTGGATGGTGCCGACGAAGTTGCGCCGGACCTGACCCTGATCAAAGGAGGGGGTGGCGCGCTGCTGCGCGAGAAGATCGTTGCCGCCGTCTCAAGCCGGATGATCGTCATCGCCGACGAATCGAAATGGGTTTCGATCCTCGGCCAATTCCCGCTTCCCATCGAGATCTCGCCTTTCGGTGCGGCTGCAATCTGCCGCGCGGTCGAGGCTGCGAGCGGCGATGCGGGTTGTGCAGGGCCGGTCGCGCTGCGCAAGGGACAAGGCGGTCGACCTTTCGTCACTGACGGCGGCCACTGGCTTTTGGACGCCAAACTGCAGCGCATTCCCGATCCGCCGAAACTAGCGGCCCGGTTGCTTCAGGTTCCGGGCGTGATAGAGCACGGCTTGTTCATCGGCTTGGCGCAGACTGCCATCCTGGCCGGCGCGAACGGAGTGCGACTCGTCGAACGGCGCTGAAATTATTACATAAATCGCAAGCGCATTGGTATCGGTATTAGCATGTCCGGTTACGATGTCGACCTGTTTGTTATCGGCGGAGGTTCCGGCGGCGTTCGCGCCGCGCGCGTAGCGGCGCAACACGGCGCGCGCGTCATGCTCGCGGAGGAATACCGTGTCGGCGGCACCTGCGTCATCCGTGGCTGCGTGCCAAAAAAACTGTTGGTCTATGCCTCGCGTTTCCGGGCCGAGTTTGAGGATGCCGCCGGTTACGGCTGGGACGTTGCGCACGCAACGTTCGATTGGCCGAGTCTGATCGCCAACAAGGACAAGGAGATCGCGAGGCTCGAAGCCGCGTACGCGGCTACGCTCGAGAAAGCCGGCGTGGCCGTCGTCAAGACGCGAGCGGTGCTGGCCGACTCCCATACCGTTCAACTTGCGAATGGCAGGCGCGTGCGCGCGGCCTACATCCTCATCGCCACCGGCGGCGCCCCAACCTTCGGTGATCCCATTCCCGGCGTCGAGTACGCGATCTCTTCCAATGAGGCATTCCACTTGCGGCGACTGCCGCGGCAAGTGCTGATTCAGGGCGGCGGCTATATAGCGCTGGAATTCGCCGGCATTTTTGCCGGTCTTGGTGCTCGTGTGACGCTGGTCTATCGCGGTGACAACATCTTGCGCGGTTTTGACGACGACGTGCGGCAGCACGTGCGTATGGACATGGAAAAACGCGGCATCCGCGTTCTTACCGGTTGCAAGGTTGCGGCGATCGAGCGCACCGAGTCTCGCTTCGTGGCGCAACTGACCGGTGGTACGCAAGTCGCTGCCGAGTGCGTCATGTTCGCCACTGGGCGGGCGCCCAACATTGCCAGGATTGGCCTCAAAGAGACCGGGGTGAAAATCGCGGAGAACGGCGGTATCGCGGTCGACGAATATTCGCGCAGCAGCGTCGCAAACCTTTACGCCATCGGTGATGTGACCAATCGCGTCAATCTCACACCCGTCGCCATCCGCGAAGGCGCTGCCTTCGCCGACACCGTGTTCGGGGGCAGGCCAACTGCCGTCGACCACACCAACGTGCCAACTGCGGTGTTCTCCGATCCCGAAGTGGGTGCCGTTGGGCTCACCGAAGCGCAGGCTCGCGCGAGGCTTCCGCAGACCGACGTTTACCGGGCCATGTTCAGGCCGCTTAAAGCGACGTTGTCGGGCCGCGATACCACGGTGCTGGTCAAGCTCGTGGTCGACGGCCAAACTGACCGCGTGGTTGGCTGCCATATCGTAGGCGACGCGGCTGCCGAAATGATCCAGGCGGCGGCCATTGCGGTAAAAATGAAAGCGACCAAGGCCGATTTCGACGCGACCATGGCGCTCCATCCGACCACCGCGGAAGAGCTGGTCACGCTGCGGACGAAAAGCGCCAGTTATGCCCGCGAAGCCGCTGAATAGGCGGGTTTTTCGGCTCTGTCGTAACGTAAAGCCGCACTGTATATATGCGCCGTCATTCTGGCCGGAGCCGCATGGCGGCAACAGCCGGAGTCCATAACCACCGGTCGTGAATATGGATTCCGCCTCGCCGTTCGGCCATCCGGAATGACGTTGGAGATGTCGATGCCGAAACTAACGAATGCGGCGAAGTGGAGCCCAGATTCCTGGTGCAACAAGCCGATCGTACAGGTTCCGGAATATCCGGACGCCAAATCTTTGGCCGACGTCGAGGCGCAGCTCGCGAGTTTTCCGCCGCTCGTTTTTGCCGGCGAGGCGCGCAACCTTAAGCGCGCTTTGGCGAAGGTAGCTGCCGGCGAAGCTTTTTTACTGCAAGGGGGCGACTGCGCGGAAAGCTTCGCCGAGCACGGCGCCAATAACATCCGCGACTTCTTTCGCTTGTTCTTGCAGATGGCGGTGGTGCTGACCTACGCCGCGGCTTCGCCCGTGGTGAAGGTCGGCCGTATCGCTGGCCAGTTCGCCAAGCCGCGCTCCTCGCCGACCGAGAAGCGCGGCGGTGTGGAGCTGCCGGCTTATCGCGGTGATATCATCAACGGCATAGAGTTCACGGCAGAGGCGCGCACGCCCGACCCGCGCCGGCAGCTCGAAGCGTATCGGCAGTCGGCGGCGACGCTCAACCTTTTGCGCGCGTTTGCCACCGGCGGATATGCCAACCTGTCGAACGCGCATCAATGGATGCTTTCCTTCGTCAAGGACTCTCCGCAGTCGAAGCGTTATCAGGAGCTTGCCGGCCACCTGACCGAAGCACTCGATTTCATGCGCGCCTGCGGCATCGACCCGGAGATTCATCCGGAGATGCGCACGACCGACTTCTTCACCAGCCATGAAGCTTTATTGCTCGGCTATGAGCAGGCCTTCACCCGCGTCGATTCCACGACCGGTGATTGGTACTGCACGTCCGGTCATATGCTGTGGATCGGCGATCGCACACGGCAGCCCGATCATGCGCATGTGGAATTCTGTCGCGGCATCAGGAATCCGCTCGGCTTGAAGACCGGCCCCACGCAGAAGCCAGACGAACTTCTCAAGCTGATCGACATCCTCGATCCCGACAACGAGCCCGGCCGCCTGACGCTGATCTGCCGCATGGGCGCGGACAAGGCCGCTGAACATTTGCCGCGGCTCCTGCGTGCAGTGAAACGCGAGGGCCGCAACGTGGTGTGGTCGTGCGACCCCATGCACGGCAACACCATTACCTCGGTGAGCGGGTACAAGACGCGCCCGTTCGATCAAATTCTCAAGGAGGTGCAGACGTTTTTTCAAGTGCATGCCGCCGAAGGCACTTATGCCGGCGGCGTACACCTGGAAATGACCGGACAGAATGTCACGGAATGCACCGGCGGCGCCCGCGCAATTAGCGAGGAGGATCTCAACGATCGCTACCACACGGTATGCGATCCGCGGCTCAACGCCGAACAGTCGCTCGACCTCGTATTCCTGATCGCCGATTTATTGAAGGCCAAGCGCTTGACCGTGGCGAAACCGCTGCCGGCTGCCGTCGGCCCCTAGGAGCGTTAAACCCTTCGCCATGAACGAGCTCGTTGCCGACCGACTTGCCATCGCCGTGGCGCAGCTCAACCCCGTCGTCGGGGACGTCGCCGGCAATTTGGAGCGCGCCCGCGTGGCGCGGGCGCAAGCGGCCCGCGACGGCGCCGACGTCGTCGCCTTTTCCGAACTTTTCATCGCGGGCTATCCGCCGGAGGATCTGGTTCTCAAGCCGGCATTCCAAGCCGCTTGCCGCACTGCCGTGGAGAACCTGGCGCGCGACACTGCCGATGGCGGCCCCGGCGTGCTCCTCGGTACGCCCTGGGTCGAGGACAAGGGACTCTACAACGCCTATGCGCTGCTGGCCGGAGGGCGCATCGAGGCGATCCGCTTCAAAGTCGATCTTCCAAATTACGGGGTATTTGACGAGAAGCGGGTGTTTTTGGCCGGGCCGATGCCCGGTCCGATCGCGATTAAGGGAGTGCGGATCGGCGTCCCGATATGCGAGGACATCTGGGGGCCGGAAGTGGCCGAGTGCCTGGCGGAGACCGGCGGCGAAATTCTCCTCGTGCCGAACGGTTCGCCCTATTGGCGCGGTAAAACCGAGGAGCGCCTTAACATTGTGCTCAATCGCGTGGTCGAGACCGGCCTGCCGCTCATTTATTTGAATCAGGTCGGCGGGCAGGACGAACTGGTATTCGACGGTGCATCGTTTGCGGTGAACGCGGACCACTCGATCGGCTTTCAGCTCGCTGAATTCCGCGAAGCCGTGGTAACGACGCACTGGGCACGCGCCGAAGGGGTTTGGCGTTGCACACAGGGGCCAATGGCCGCGGCCGATGAGTTGGACCGCGCGGATTACACCGCCTGCATGGTGGGCTTGCGCGACTATGTGAACAAGAATCGCTTCAAGGGCGTTGTGATCGGACTTTCCGGCGGCGTCGATTCGGCGCTGTGCGCGGCGCTGGCCACGGATGCTCTCGGTCCGGAGCGCGTGCGTTGCATAATGTTGCCCTATCGCTATACCTCGCAGGAGTCGCTCGACGATGCCGCTGCCGTCGCGCGCGCGCTCGGCACTCGCTACGACCTCGTGCCGATCGAACGGGCGGTGAGCGGGCTGGAAACGTCACTCGCCGAAATTTTCGCCGGCGCGCCGGCCGACGTCACCGAGGAAAATCTGCAGTCGCGCGCCCGCGGCACGATTCTGATGGCTATCTCCAACAAGTTCGGACTTATGGTAGTGACGACCGGAAACAAGTCGGAAATGTCGGTCGGCTACGCCACGCTCTACGGCGACATGAACGGCGGCTTCAATCCGATCAAGGATCTGTACAAGACCGAAGTCTATCGGCTGGCTAAGCTGCGCAACCGTTGGCGGCCGACAGACGCTCGCGGCCCGAATGGCTCGGTGATGCCGCAGAATGTGCTCACCCGCGCGCCAAGTGCCGAGCTGCGCGAAAACCAGACGGACCAGGACACGCTGCCGCCCTACGATGTTCTCGATCAAATCCTTGAACGCCTCGTGGAGCGGGAAGAGCCGGTTGCCGCTATTGTCGCTGCTGGCTTTGATCGCGCGACGGTGATGAAAATCGAGCGCATGCTCTATCTCGCCGAGTACAAGCGCCGGCAGGCCGCGCCCGGCGTCAAAGTGACACTGAAAAATTTCGGCCGCGACCGGCGCTATCCGATCACCAACCGCTTTCGCGATCCCGGCACCGCTTCTCCGGCGGCAGAGCAGGCGGCACCTCTAAAAGCTCCGGTTGCGGCTAGGGCAGGGACAGCGGATTCTTAGGACGCTATTTGCGCGTTATTTCGCGCGGCGCAAATTAAAAGCGGAGAATGACGCCGCCGCGCACGTAAGGACCGAGGCGGTTGAATGAGTCGATAGCCGCGCCTACAGCCGCCGACCATTCGAGTGCGCCAAAGCGAAATGCCGTAATGTGCGCGCCAAGGCGCCATTCTTGGTAATCGATGCACCAGAGCGCCTGAGCCTCCGGGCCGAGAAAGAGGCTGTCGTAAATGCGCCAGCCAGTTGCTGCTCGCGCCGAACCGATCAGGGCGATCGAGGCGATGGAGCCATCGAGCGCGATCATGCTCGTCGGACTTGGCTGATACCAGGCATCAGTACTCATTTGCGCGCCGGTATAGAACCCGCGCAGGAGGCTCTTTGGGTCATAGGGTGCGAGCTTGTAATCTTGAACGATAGGTCCGACGTAGAATCCAATAAAGGCGCCGGCATCATTCATTCGCCAGCCGGGCAGAACGGCGCCTGAAAGCTGCGTCACCCGCACATCAGTGCGAAGGCCGCCGGAGGGATAAGTGTATATACCCCCATAGGTGAGAACCTTCGTTGCGAAGCCGTCCCGATCGAGGCCAGCCGGCCCCCAGATTCCTCCGGCATTAGCGAAAGAGCCGTAAAACCATAGGTCGCCGCCGCCGAAAAGCAGAAACGTTGGACTGGTCGGCGCGGCGTCATCCGCAAGCGCGGTGGTGCAAAAAATCACCGCCGCGGCGAAACCCGCCCCAAAACGCGACAAACGACTCACAGAGGACGCCCCCTAGTGCGCCTCAAACGCCCGCCGCCCCGCTAAAGCTACCGGGGCGTGTATTGTGAGTCGAGAATAATTATTACTTCAGGTTGCAGGTGGAGTTGCAATCATCACGCGTGACGTGCCAGCTCCCCTACCTAAGCGTTTGGTAGGGTTGGCGGCGATTATTGCCAGAGTCGTCGGGTCGCCAAATCAGCCCCCTGCACGAGAGCTTCCAGCTTTGCCCAAGCAATCATGGGGTGCACGCGCCCGCCGAGGCCGCAATCGGTGCAAGCTATGACACGTTCGCGGCCGACGCTGTTAGTGAAGCGCAGAATGCGCTGGGCGACCAGATCGGGGTGCTCGACGACGTTGGTGGCGTGGCTCACAACTCCCGGCAGAATTATTTTGCCGTCTGGAAGCTTGACCTCTTCCCACACGTTCCATTCGTGCTCATGGCGGACGTTGCCGGCCTCGAACGAATATGCCTGACACTTCACCGCCAGCATGACGTCAACAATATCGCGCATTGGGATATCGGTGGTGTGCGGGCCATGCCAGCTCCCCCAGCATAAATGAAAGCGGATGCGGTCTTCGGGCAGGCCACGCAGCGCGTGGTTGAGCGCATCGATCCGCACCATGGTGAATTTTTTGTAGTCTTCCACGGTCGGCTCGGGATTGATCATGTCCCAATTTTCCGCAATCGCAGGATCGTCGAGCTGCAAAACCAACCCGGCATCGACGATGGCCTTATATTCCTCGCGCATTGCATCGGCGCAGGCGAACAAGAATTCCTCATCCGTTTTGTAATGTTCGTTCGCGAACCGCATCAGACTTGCGGGAGCAACCGAAGTCATGAAGCCCTCTTCCACGCCGCTCGCACTCAAAGCGGCTTTGAAGTTCGCAATATCCGACGCGATGGCATCCTGTCCCTTGTAGGAGACCGGACCGACGCACACAGGCCAATGGGCCTTGCGTGGGCCGGTGCTCGCCGGGCCTTCTGGGTCGCTATAGATTTCGGGAAAGCGATTGCGGTCGCGGCGGTCGCCCATGCCGGTGAGGATAATCTGGCCCGGCTTACTTCGCCGTACCGGCTGTCCGTAGAGACCTGGCCCGCTGCCGAGGTCGAGCCCGCCAAGGCGATTGAACGCGTAATTCCACCACGCTCCATAATTTACGCGGCTGCCCATGGATTTGCCGAACTCGCCGTCGCCCGGAACGTCGATGCCAATCTCTTTTTGCCGCCGCACGACGTCCACTACAGCGGCGCGCAGCTGCTCCTGGAATCGCTTCTCGTCGTGCGTTTCCCCCGCCTCGCGTGCACGATTGGCTTCAATCAGGTCGTCCTTCCGCGGCAGGCTGCCTGCCTGACTCGTCAGAATGTGGTCCCGGCTTGCTCTCATGGCGCGATGCACTCCGATTTTTTTCTCAAGACATTTTTATGGCGCCGGTTTGATCGCAAACACTGTTACCAGAGCTCGCGGCTCGCCAGCGCCGCGCCTTGGGCGAGCGCCTCGAGCTTCGCCCAGGCAATCGCAGGATGGACGCGGCCACCCAGCCCGCAATCGGTCGATGCGATGACGCGTTCGCGGCCGACGCTTTTGGTGAAACGGAGAATGCGTTGTGCAACGAGTTCAGGATGTTCAACGACGTTGGTGGCGTGACTGACCACTCCCGGTAAAATGATCTTGCCGTCCGGAAGCTTGACCTCCTGCCAAACAGTCCACTCGTGTTCGTGCCGAACATTGCCGGCTTCGAATGAATACGCTTGGCATTTGACGGCCAGCATCACGTCGACAATGTCGCGCATCGGGATGTCGGTGGTGTGGGGACCGTGCCAGCTTCCCCAGCATAAATGAAAGCGGATGCGATCCTCGGGCAGTCCCCGGATGGCATGGTTGAGCGCCTCGACCCGTACCATGGAGAATTTCTTGTAGTCGTCCACTGACGGCTCGGGATTCACCAGGTCCCAGCTCTCGGCGATCGAGGGGTCGTCAAGCTGCAAAATCAATCCAGCGTCGACGATCGCCTTGTACTCGTCGCGCATCGCGTCGGCGCAGGCAAACAGAAATTCTTCGTCGGTCTTGTAGTAGACGTTGGCAAGGCGCGCCGCGCTGCCCGGCGCGACTGACGTCATGAAACCTTCTTCGACGCCGCACGACGTCAGCGCCGCTCGGAAATGGGCGATGTCGGATTTGATCGCATCGTGGCCCTTATAGGTGATCGGACCGACGCAAACCGGCCAGCTTGGCGCCCGCGGTCCGGTGTAAACGCTGCCCTCGGGGTCGGTATAGACCGCGAGAAATCTTTGCCGGTCGCGCCGATCGGCGTTGCCGGACAGCACAATCTCACCTGGCCCGCTGCGCTTGGGCGGAATTTCGTTCATTCCCGGACCGGCCAGGTCGAGGCCGTCCAGACGATTGAATGAATAGCTCCACCAAGCCCGGTAATTGACCTTGTGCCCCATCGATTTACCGAACTCGCCGTCGCCCGGTATGTCGATCCCGCACTCTTTCTGCCGGCGCACGACATCGACGACGGCACGGCGCAGGGTCTCCTGAAAGGATTTTTCGTCGGCTGTTTCGCCGGCTTCGCGGGCGCGGTTTGCTTCAATCAAATCGTCGGGCCGCGGCAAGCTTCCGGCATGACTGGTCAGAATATGGTCGCGGCTCATGCGCATGGGCTTGGCGGACGACGTAAGACGGACGACGGAGGAGGGATGATTCCGCTTCCTCCGTCTTCTTCCATCATCTGTCGTCTGTCGTGCGTCCTATGTTTTCAGATCGCGTGAAACGGTTGCTGCTTGATCGATTCGACGTAGCCGTAGAATACTTCATTGATCTTGGGCCAGTTTGGCAGCTTCTTCATATTGTTGAGCCAGCGTTGCACGTTCGGATAGGCCGAGAAGTCGACGCGGATCGTTTCGCCGAGTGTCACCAAACCGGCGCCGAAATAGTCGGCGATGGTGATTTGGTTGCCGCAGAGATATTGGTTTTTTGGTCCGATGAAATAATCGTTGAGGACCTTTAGCCAGCGCTTGGAGTTCTGCTGCCCGAGTTCGATAGTGGCGGCCTGCGCCTCGTCGCTGCGCCGCTTTTGGTGGGGGAACAGCTGCGGATAGCAGAGATTATAGGCCCAATCGCGATAGAAATTGGTGTTGATCCAGTCCATTACCTCATTGACCTTGGCGCGCTGTTTCAGGTCCCTTGGATAGGCTGGCGAGCCGATTTTATCGGCAAGGTACTTCAGGATAGCCGAGCTTTCGGTAAGGCGCAGATCGCCATCTTCGATCATGGGCACCAGGCAACTCGGGTTGAGGTCCGAATAAGGCTGCTTCATGTGCTCGCCGGTAAAGAGGTCGACCGTGACTTCCTCGACCGGAATTTTATTCTCAGCAATGAACAGCCGCACCGGCCGGCTTGTCATCGAGACTGGATGCATAAAGAGCTTCATGGCAATACTCCTCCCAATTGCTGCTATTTCCGTGGCTCCATTGTAGAGCAAGTTAGTCGACCGTGGAAAGCTGAGCCCAGAAACGACGGATCAGTGGCGCGGTGGGCAATGGCCTTGCCTTGCCGTGGGCGGTTGGGACAGACACCGCACAACCCGCGGCCCGCCGGTCTTTCGTCATGCGGCCGGCTTCGCCTCGGCAGCTGGCATTTGCGATGACGCGTCTGCACCGCGCATGTAACAGATCAATTGGTGCACAAGGCGCTCGCTCATTCGCGCGGCGAGCGCTCTAAGATTTCTTAACCGTTCGCGGCGGCCGACGGCTCGCGTCCGGATCCCACCGATGTTTTTGCACGGTCGCGAAAGAAACCAAGCACTCGCCGAGCGGCGTCGACCGAAAGTCGATCATAGCTGTCCAGTGCTCGCTCCATATCCTGCGAAGACGCGCCGCGCTCGGGTCCGCGCAAAGCGAGGATTGCCCGGGTCGACGCCGGCGACAAGCCGGCAACCTTTGCGAGGATAAGCGTCAGCTCGGAAGTTTTGTCGGTCAGCGCCCGCTCCACGACGTCGGCTGGCATGTCGCACATAATAGCAAGGGCGACAGCCGTTTCTTCAAGTTTGCGATCGTTGGCAAACTGCGCGATTTCCTTCTCGCTGAGACGGCCGAGGCGACGCTGCCGCTCTAATCGCGCACGCGTTGCCGCGAGTCTTGCGGAACCTTGATTCGCGCCGACGATTTCGCTCACCATCCGTTCCGCCGCGCTCGCAGTCTGCGGGTTCGCTGGAGCGAGCCGGGCGCGCACTTGGCGTGAGGCATTCTCCAGCAGAACAAGAAAGTGTGGGCGCGGAATGTCCGGGCGCATACCGAGAACGGCAGCAAGCTCATCGTCCGCGGTCGCCCATTTGACCAGGAGACGAAAGCCGAAGTCGGAGATGCATGCGCTGCTGTTGCCGGCTATTGAGAGATTTAACTTGCGGTCGCCGCGTTCGATGAGGACGTCGGTCAGAGCTTCGCCAAGATCCCGACGCCGTGATATGGCCAGTAGATGTTGCAAACTCTTCGTCTTGGCGCTCGCGAGTAGAGCTTGCTCTTGCAGACGCTCCGACTCCGTCAGAACAGGGCCGGCAACTTCGATATCGTGGTCGAAAGCCAGCGCGTGGATCACGCCTGAAGGAGCGTCGGCGATCGGCGCGAGTTTGACCGCGAGCGCAGCACGCGCGCCCGTTCCCACCGCATCGACCAAGCGCAGCATGATGTCATCGAACAACCGTAGTTGTTCTTCAGAGTAGCGCGATGCGTCAGCGACAAAGATGTCGGCGACGCGCGCAAGCATATCGGTTCGGCGCGCCTCGCTACCCGACTCCAACGCGGCGTCGAGTTCTCCCATGATCGAGGAGCTGAGGATCGACGACATCTGAGCATCCTGCACCATGGATGCAGAAGATGCCGCAATAACGGTGAATAAAGACTTGCCGCGGGCGCGTCGCAGGCCGCGGCGGGCTCTGTCAAATCCTAGCGGTGAGGGCGTGGTCGATTGCCGCCGAATACGCTGACGCGATCGCGAACCTCGGCCGGGACACGGTACTCGCGGACAACGATCCCCGGTCGCAAAACCCGCACACTTCCCGTTGAACGATAAAAGCACAGGGCGTTTCTAGCCGCATGCGCGTCTGTCAAGCCGAGGAGGCCGCAATGCTCGCTTCCTCACGCCTCCAAGTGGTCACGCTGATCCCCACCATAGCGTCGAGGTCACGCCGGGGGCCTGGTCTCAGCCCACGGCCGGCCAGCTCGTCTTCAGGCGTTTTATCCGGCCCAACCTGTGGGAATACCGGGCGGCCGTGCGGGATGCTCGCGCGCGCGGCGCGGGTCAAATGGAACGCGTCGTAGAACGGCTGAAACAAGCCGAATACATCGGTGCCGCCGATGATTGCGATGGTGCCGTCTGCGGCGCCAAGGCGGGCCAAGGCCTCTTCCAGTGTGGCACCGGCAGGATTCCAGAGCAGCGAATTCGGGCGCGCAGGATCGCTCGAAAGCGAAGGGATGCGGTGGGTCAAGATGAGTCGTCTGCGATGCGCTGCATGCGGCCCGCCTTCGTAGGAATGGCGCCCGTGAACAACGACCGCCGCCCGGTCAAGCTCGGATTGCAAGAATCTCTGGTCGGCATCATTGCGAATTGCGTCAGGCATCGCGCCCGAGGCGTCGGCGATCATGCCTTCCCTAGAGACAATAGCGTAACCTTCGATACGGTGGCCTTCGATCATGCAAGGAACGATAGCTGCGCGGGGCCGGGGTGTCATGCTGCGCAAGAGCGAGAATTCCCGCGATCCTCGGCGCGCAGCGTGGCCGGTCCAAACTGGTGTAAACCGGGCGGCGTGCGCCGTTCGAATTCGAAAAGGTTTGCATTATCGGCGCAACCGGCCTATGTCGAATTCAAACGAGAGTTTGAAAAAGGTAGGCTGTGACACGACCGTCCGACATCACCCGCGAGCGGATCATCAAAGCGGCCGAGCGGCTGTTCGCCGAGCGAGGCTATGACCACACCAGCATACGCGCCATCGTCGCCAAGGCGCACGTCAATCAGGCCGCAATCAATTACCACTTCGCCGGCAAGGATGGACTATATCGCGAAGTGCTGCGCTCGGCATTTCGTGCGCTTACGGAAGGGCAAATTGCACACGCCGCTGAAATCCAAGCGATGTCGCGGGAACGAGCGCTGGCCGAATTCATCCGCTATCAGTTGCGGGGGCTTTTGCAACGGGACGAGCTCACTCGTCCAATCCGCATATTCAATTGGGAAACTGTGCGGCCGACGGCGGTCTTTCGCGAACTGTTGAGCGAAGAGGCTGCTCCCTTCATGGGGCTTGCCACCGACATCATAAGTCGATTCATGCCCGCGGCCGACTCACGTACGCTGACGCTTGCGGCGATTTGGTTGGTGGGGCAATGCGGTGTTTTCGTGCGCAACCGCGACCGGCTGGCGGGTCCGCCTATTTCACTCGAAATCGATGAGGTGGCTGTCGAACGATTGGCCAAACTGGTCAGTACCTGGGCAATCGCGGGGTTGGGAGCGAAGGTCTAACGTCCCTTCCTCCGGAAATCCGCCACTTGGCCGCAAAAAATCCTTGTTCCCGGCCACTGCGCGCCTATAACGTCTGTTTGAAATTCAACCAGTCGTTTGAAAATGCCGGGAAGGAGGCGAGATCATGCGGTACCATGAAACGCTGGCCGCGCGTTGGGTGAGCAAGCTTGTTCTTGATATTCTGCCGGCGGCGGCCGCGAGCCTGATCGGCGGCCTTTTGTTCAGTCATTATGGCCTCGGTCGCGCCACTGAGCCGGCCGCGCAAGTCACCCCGGCCTCCGCGGAAATGATGCAGCTTCTGCGCGACGAGCACGGGCTGATGGTCGTCCTTCTGAATGCCGAGCTGGCGCGCGAAAAAACCGGACTCGCGGCAGAAGATGCAGTCGACCAGGAAAGCGGCGAAATCCTCCAGCTGGCGAATACGTCAAATACGCCGGTACGGACCTCTGCGGCCATCTCGCCGAAGCCGGCGCTATCGCGTGTGAGGATCCCGGTCGCAGCGCCTGTGTCGGCGCCGCTGGTGATTGCGCAGGTCCAACAAGTCGGCAGCGCGGATGCCGCTGCGCCGGTTCCGCAGGTGCTCATCGCCAAGACGATGGGCCTTAGAGATCACGTCGTCTCGGTTACTCATCGCGTCGTTTCGGTTCTCGGCGGCATTCCCGGCTGGATCGGGTTGGTCCGCCCGGGCGCAACAGAGCGGCCGCCACCGACTGCCGACGCGGTCACGGCGTCCTGAGGACCCGCAATCTGCACGATTATTTGTCGTTAACTAATTCATGTCTGTCTTCAGGAACGGGTTGTTAATCGGTGCGTTTGACCATTCGACGGCATTAGGGGCGGGCGAAGATAAACGGTCTGTCTCGGAGGTCGCCATGCCGTACCCAGGCAATTTCAACCCGGAATGGGGCTATTTGGCCCCAGGGCCCAGCATCATTCGTACCGTCCGCATGGTCGTTCTGGCCGGAGCAATAGGCACCGTTGCCGGAATGGCGGTTACAATCGCGCTCGTTGCGCGCCCAGCAGCCGAGGTTTCGGTAGCCGCGCGCACTCTCGCGCAACCGAGCGTGTCAGACGCATTGCCGAAGTCCGCTTCGGCCTTTGACGCCGAACCCTTGCAGAACAGCGCGCAACACGTCGCGGCGCCGCCGCAGCAGCTTCCAGCTCATTCAAGCGTAGACCATCGAGGTCTGAAGGATTTGGCAGCCGCCGACTCGCGGTCAGCCACGACGGTCCAACGGCCGGCCAGCATTGCCGCTTTAGCCGAGGCGCCCGCGCTAACGGACAATGCGGCGGAAGCGCCTAGGGGGGCGCCGTCTGTGTCGGTACCAAGGAGGGTGAGCAAAAAGGAACAAATTGCCCGCATCCGCACGCCGCGCTCCGATCAAGGCTCTCCCGACGACGATAACCGGGGGCCGTTCGAGTTCTTCCCGTTAATCGGCCGCACGATTATCGGGGCCAATCCATTCTGGAACGAGCAGGTCAGATAAACACAAAAAGGACGCGAAGCGGGCTGCCCCGATTAGCGCTCCCGAATCCACTGGTTGCTCGCGTTCCGACGGTGCCTATCGGCAAACGCCCCGCGCAAATGCGCCATCAATGGCCGTTTGCGCGGCGGGGCGATCAGGCAGTCCAATCGCGACCTTAGTCCATCCCGCACCCCAGGGATTGCTGACGCTGTCCTGCCAGATTTGGCAGTGGCCGTCGCGGAACTGGACGACCGCGTAATCGGCGCGCGCGGGTGTCGATGCGGCCAGCGCCGCGGTTAGAAAGCAGGTCGCAAGTACCAAGTTCTTCATGCTTCGCTCCTTGAAGGCACTAAGCAAAACTCGGGAAGCCGTGGGCCGTTCCAAGCAAACCGAAGCCTCGGAATGCAAAGCTAGTGTTCCGGCGCATGACGTTGGCTAGAAGGAATATGCTTATGGGCTGAAAACGAACCGCCCGCCGATGGGGCGGGCGGTCAATCACGTCAAATCCGCCGGATCACTTCCACCACTGGCGGCACCACCGATGCTTCATCGCGTAAGCGCCTTTGCCCTGCGCCGCATCCCAAGACGGAACGCTAACCCACAGATATTTCCAATCTTTGCCCATTGGCGCCGCTTTGTGATCGGCCCAAGCCCGGCAGCTCTTATCTCCGAACTTGACGACGGCAAAATCGGCACTCGCCGGTGCTGCGGCGACGACAAGCAGCGCCAGCGCGGCAATTCCCATACTCGCTCTTTTCATCAGTTACCCCCTGTTGGTGGACCTTGTCCGGACCCCGCAGTTTTCCGATAGTACGGCAATTGCATTCTAGGCAAGTCCGGAACGGTATGCGGCACTCGATTTGTGTCCATGCATGCCGGCGAGCAACACGGAGGAACGTCCATGCCGGAGATCGTCGTCTATCTGCTCGAAGGCCGCGGACTCGAAGAAAAGCGTGGGCTGGTTAAGGACGTCACTGCCGCCGTGGTCAAGAACCTCGGGGTGCCGATCGATTCAGTCACCGTCTCCCTGGTCGAGACCGCGAAGGCGGCCAAGGGCAAAGGCGGCATTCTGTTCAGCGACATGGCACCTCGTTAGTCCCGCGCGAGCGAGGCTTAAGTCCAGCGCTCGTCGATTGGTAAACGGCGCTCTCCGCGCGTCTGGTCTGCGCTGGGTGCATTGCACAATTTTCCTTGCTGCAATGCGGTATGGCCCCCATAATAAGCCGCAAATGCAAAGGTGCGGCGATGAGCGATGTATGGGAGACAAAGGATGGCCGGCGGCGGGTAAGGCATGATCCGCCGACCCTGGAAGAGGCCGCGCTTGCGGCCCAGGGTCTAACGATCGATCCGAATGAGCAGATCGAGATTGTCGCCTCGCTGATGCAAGTACCGCGGGAAGAAGCAAGAGCGGCGGTACTGCGGTTGGGGCAACGACGGGAAGTGGAGCGGGTAGCCATAACCGGGCGAATCGGCGCTCCGCGCGCGGTCGTGGTTGAAAGGCGCGGACCGCGCCACGGAGTTGCTCATCGGCGCTTGGTGGCGCGTTAGCAAACCCGCTGCGCGGAAAGCGGTTGGCGCCGCGCTATAGCCAGCGGCGGTTGCCGGGATCTGAAATCACCCGGTTGGTGACCAGGCGGTGCCAGACGAACAGCACAACCACGGCGCCGACCACTGCGCCAATGAGGCCCGCGCCCTCGTTACGGCCGTACCAGCCTACAGCTTGGCCGATGAACGTAGCAACGAATGCGCCAGCGATGCCGAGGAGCGTGGTGAGAATGAAACCGGCTGGATTATTCGGGCCCGGCGCCAACATGCGGGCAATGATGCCGGCGACGAAGCCAATAATGATGACCCAAAGGATATGCATGTCGACCTCCACCTGCCGGGGCGATTAAGGGCACAGATCGCAGTGGGTTCCAAGATGGAATGGCAACTCCGGATGAGGCCGTTTTCCCGCAGGGGCCGCCGCGGCAAAAGGGAGAGAGAACCTATTGGGAGCCATGGCGAGCGCGCGGTATAATTAGTACTGGTCGCCAAGCAATGCGTGCGGAGCAACTTGCGATGACCAAGACCCTGGTAAAGCCGCGCACCAAAATGGCCGCCAAGACGCAGCGGCCGCCGCTCTATAAGGTCATCTTGCTCAACGACGACTACACGCCGCGCGAGTTTGTCGTGCTTGTTCTCAAGGCGGTATTTCGTATGAACGCCGATCAGGCTTACCGCGTGATGATGACCGCGCACCAGAAAGGCGCCTGCGTGATTGCTGTCTATGTGCGCGACGTGGCCGAAACCAAGGCCAAGGAGGCGACCGAACTCGGCAAACAAAAAGGCTATCCGCTGTTCTTCACCACCGAGCCCGAAGAATAATTATCGCGCGATCGGCACCGTCGAAGGCGCCGACATCGACATGGCCGTGCGCGTATGCTCGGCGGTCGGTGTTGCGGGCGCCTTGTAATCGGACATGAGCGCGCCCGCGGTCATGCCGGCGATGAAGACGCCAGCCATGGCGAGCGCCAAGGTGCCGTCGCGGCGCGGAGAAGCTGGCATGTGGCGCAATTGCTTGCTCAAAAATTCCTGGTCACGTCGGTCCATGAGGATCTTCTTCTTCACGACCCGTGCGCAATGAAAACGCTTGACCACCGGCCGTGTTCCATCGGCGGTCACGCCGCGGTCGCCGCGGTATCTGTTTGCTGCAGCTATGGCCGGCTTGACGCCGGCCATGATCTTTAAGCGCGCCGGCGGGCAGGGGATTGATAGGCCATGCGGGCGTGGCCGGCGCAATAGGATAAGCCCGAGATGGCATCGTTGCCGCAAAAAGCAAAATCGCGCGCTCGCGGATCGCTAATCGGCCAGCGGCATTTGCCTTGCGCAAGCTCCAAGAGGGAGCAGCGTCGCGCGCTGTCCACAAAGGCATTATGTGCGGCTGTCGGATCGGCGAGGAACGTTGCTTTTGCCTGAAGCCGCAATAGCCGGCGTTGTGAGGGCAGCCGCGGCGGCCGGCCGCGCGGAGGGCATAAGCGCGCCGGCACAGCCGCGGGCCGTCCCGGCGATAAGCCGAGACGGTGGATTTTACCGATGACCGCGTTGCGGGTGACGCCGATCTCGGCGGCGATCTGACTGCAGGTCAGCCCCGCGACGACAAAATTTCGCAGCTGTTCGACGCGCTCCGGACTCCAGGTGGCGACAGGTGATGGGTGGGTCATACATGGCCTCATCGATATGCGGCCGGATCTGGGCCGCCGGCAGGGCGCGGGCAGCACAATCAGCGCTTGCATTGACTGGTGAGCACGTCAGAAGCGCGAATTCGGTGTTCGGGCGCGCATAGCGCCGCGTTCACCGAGCCGCGTCCGCGCCTAAGCGCTTGCCAGCCCGATGTTTTTCACATCCCAGCCCGAAACCGGGGCTGCTTTAAGCCTGTTGAGCGAAAACCCTTCGCCGAGATCATAATTTGCATGATTCGATTCGCATGCCAAGCGTTTTAACGATATTATAACCAAGTTATAACTTGGGCATCAAGGCGTACGAACCAAGATGGCGCGACCCGAAAACCGTTCTGAAGCCAGGGCGTTGAGTCTCACGCTACCGCTCGAAACCTTCAATTATTTGGCTCTCCTGGCCACCCTCGGAAAGCTCGGCCGTACCGAAAATGAAGTGGCGACCCACATCTTGGTGCGCGAAGTTTATGCAATGCACGCGCGTGGTTTCCACGACATGCGCATTCCAGCGCCGCCAGAGGAGGGCGGCTGACGCCGTGGCCAAGGGCCGCGCTCCATCAGCACGTTGTGAAGTGTGTGCGGCCGGCGCCGCCCCTAGATAACGGTCGGCGGGCGATAAAATTTGCGAGGTTTGCGATGGACGCTTCGACTTCACTCACCAATTCTTCCAGTGCAGCCTCGGCGGCCGGTGGTCTGCCGCGGCTCGCTCCTTATGTCTTGAGCCTGCTGCGCATTATGGCGGCGCTCTTGTTCGTGGAACACGGCCTCTCGAAATTTTTCGGATTTCCGTCAGCGACAGCGCCACACCCGGCGCTATTCGATCTTGAGTGGTTCTCCGCGGTCATCGAACTGGTGGGTGGCGTGCTGTTGACGCTCGGCCTGTTCACCCGCGTTGCCGCGTTCATTATGTCGGGCGAGATGGCGGTCGGTTATTTCCTGGTCCACGCGCCGATGAGCTTCTATCCGTATCTCAACCATGGCGAACTGGCGATTATGTATTGCTTCGTCTTTCTCTATTTGGTTTTCGCCGGCGCCGGCCCGCTGAGCGTTGACGCGCTGATCTTCGCACGGAATAGGCAACGCTAGAGCCGCAAACCAGCGGCTTCCGCGTCGGAAGGTTCTTGAACCCGCGCCAAGGTCGTGGCCTTCTTTGTGTCCGCATTTATGCGGCGATCGGGCGAAAGCAGACGGGGGCGCGGCAATGGCTGTAATTCACGATCCTGATGAATGGCGCAGCCGCCTCGCGGCGCTGCCGGTTGTAAGTTTTGCCGAAGGCGACACCGTGTTCGCCGAGGGCACGAAAACCGGACGGCTTCTGATTCTGAAAAGCGGCGCGGTCGCTATCATGAAGGGCGATATCGAGTTCGCCCGGGTGAGCGAAGCCGGCGCGGTGTTCGGCGAGCTTTCGGCGCTGCTCGACGCGCCCCACAGTGCGGATGTGATTGCGCTCGAGCCGTCGGAGTTTCACGCCGCCGATGCGGCAGCTTTGCTGCAAGATCCGGTGGCGCTTTCCTACGTTACCGTAGTGCTGGCGCGGCGGATCGATGCGGCCAACCAGGGACTGCTTCAGCTCAAGATGATGCTGGAGGCCGGCGAGCCGCGCGGCCTGATCGACTCGGCGCTCGACAAGATCGAAGGGTTGTTGGGCGCCATCGGCACCGGCTACATGCGCGCCGGCGCCGGCCTCGCCGGCCATCCGTTTGTTTAGTCGCGGCTCTCTAGGTCTCCCGCAGGCCGTGCGCTGCCGCCTAAAGGTGGCAGAACAGGCAGACGACATTGACCGCGCAGGCGGCGGTAAGGGCGACGACCAGGATCAGGTGCATCGCGGCGGCTCCGAGAATCGCGGGCGGAGCATGAATGAGACTCGGGGCCCGAGTCACAAAGTTTGTTTTTTCCCGGATTCATCTCTCGTTTACCGACCGCGGCGCGATTCTCCGGGTAGCCGGGTAGGGGTGGATTCAAACCCGAATGCGTGCCCGATAAGGCGCGGCTAAACGCTCCGACCGCCGCCGGACGGCAGCAGCAAATCCTCGTCGGCGAGAAGCTCGCGCAAGTCGCCAATGGCCTCGATGGCGTCCTCCTCGTTCGTCACCGCTTTGAGGCGGTGGTCGACTTCGCGCCACGGCTGCGGGTGGCCGATCCGCATGGCTTCTTCCACGTAGGCGCGCGCGTCTTTGAGCGTCGTTAGATGCCGCGGCTTCGGCATGTCCTTGACGGTGATCGGCGGCGCGATGGGGAAGTCGTCCAAGGCGGGTTTATCGGCCATGGCTTCAGTGTAGCCGGGATGGAGCGGCGGCGAAATCGGGGTAAGGCGTCAATGCGCTCGTCATCGCGAGGAGCGGCGGCGACGAAGCAATCCAAGATTGCTTCGCTATCGTTTGCAATGACGAAGAAAGTACGGCGCGCGTTGAACAGGCGCAAAGCCGGCAGCAAAGCAAAAGAAAACGCGTGGGTTGCGCCTGCGCTCAACCCATCGCGCTATCTTTTAGCAGGCCAGAGCCCGCTCAGCTTCGGGAGTAGCAGCCGGCCACTTGGGCCAAGCAACGCTACATCGTGCAGACACCTGCGAAGCTGTGGCACCATTGGCCGGCCTTGCACATCGCATGGGCGGTTGCGGACTTGCAGACGCAGCTCGCCTTGACCATGCCCTCGGCGCAGGTGGCCCAATGATGCATCATGTGATGATGCATCATTGGCTTATGCATCATCGGCTTCATCGGCGCATCGGCGCTGGCCGCGCCAGCCGACATGCACACCGCAAGTAATACAACGGCGAATTTCTTCATCGGAGGTACCCCCCAGTTGAACTGACATCGAGCCGTTAGCAGGACGAGCCTGAACGCGGAATGAACGGTCATGCTCCGGTCACAGAGAATCGCGGAACGCCGTTCCTGCAAACGGCCATGCCGGGGGCATAACTATCGCCGTTGCCCCCGGGTGTGAGCCGACTTCAGGTCGCAAAGCCCGGAAGGGCGCCGGCCCAGGGGACCTGATCCGGGCTATGCTTGTCAGGCGCAAGCGGAGAACAGGGAGGGGACGATGCCGCAACGGGTCTTGATCACCGCCGGCGCGGCCGGCATCGGCCGTGAATTCGCCCGCGCATTCGCGGCGACCGGCGCGCGCGTCTTCGTCTGCGACATCGACGACAACGCGCTCGCGGCGATCGCTAAAGAAATCTCCGGAGTGATCGCGCAAGCCTGCGACATGGGGCGCCGCGCCGAGATCGAGCGCATGGTGCCGGACGCGGTCGCCCGCCTCGGCGGCCTCGACGTGCTCATCAACAATGTCGGCATCGCCGGGATGACGCTGCCGGTCGCCGATTATCCGCCGGACGATTGGGACAAGGTAATCGCCGTCAATCTCACCGCCATGTTCGACGTCACGAGGCTCGCGATCCCGCATCTGAAACAATCGACAGCCGGCGTCATCATCAACATGTCCTCGGTCGCCGGGCGCTACGGCATGGAGAATCGCAGTCCCTATTCCGCGACCAAATGGGGGGTGATCGGCTTCACCAAGACGCTGGCGCTGGAGCTTGGCGCTTTCGGCATTCGCGCCAACGCCATCGCGCCCGGCGCGGTCGCCGGCGACCGCATCGAGCGCGTCTTCGCCGGCCGCGCCCAGATCAGCGGCAAGTCGATGACCGAGGTGCGCGCCGCGGCGATGGCCGAGCAATCGATCAAGGCGATGATCGACCCGAAGGACATCGCGGCGCTGGCGGTGTTTTTGGCCTCCGATGCCGGCAAGTCGATCAGCGGCCAGGTGCTGCCGATCGACAACGACCGGCAGCGCGCGTGAGGTCGTTTGCTCAACCGGCCGCGGGCACATAGGGGAAGGCTTTCGAGGGTTTCGCCGTGACCGACTCTTTGCCGATGCCGAGACGGACCGGCGTATTTGCCGCGAGGCTGAACATCACGTCAGGCGCATTGTCGGTCAGCGAGCGGCCATTCCATTCAAAGAATCCGAACGAAGCGGGTGTACCGACCTCGTAAGGCAGGATGTTGGGGAAGAAGCGATGGGCAACCTTCGCGCCATATCCTTGCGGATCTTCCG
>Ga0335078_10001193_pt1 | contig 39370 bp, 37 predicted proteins | sample Lox_Sample_32_FD_206711 | JGI IMG/M metagenome (GOLD analysis project Ga0335078, IMG submission 206711) | Soil microbial communities from Loxahatchee National Wildlife Refuge, Florida, United States - Lox_Sample_3.2 | ecosystem: Environmental > Terrestrial > Soil > Wetlands | place: USA... | reverse complement strand
CCATAAAGCTCGGAGCAGGATCGTAGGACTCGAGCGTGCCGGTAAAGCGCACCGGGTTGTCCTTCTCGAGGCGAGCAGCATCCGGCTGGCCGGCAACCTTCACGTCCATATCCGGAGCGGTCGCGGCATGAAATTCGGCATCACTGGTGACGAAGGCGACCTTAAGGTCTATGGGATCATCGGGTGTCGCGCCGGGAGTAACTTCGAATAGCTTGCTAGGAACATCCGGAAATTCCAGACCACACGCAGCAAGCCAGGTCATTTTTGCCTTGTCACCGCCGGTTTTAAGGTCAGCGACGACCGAGGCAATGGTCATATTGGTGCGCGCAGCCGTCAGATCCGCAGCGCTGGCCATCTTGTAGGTTTCCGGACGGACGGCGGAGCTGCCCGCAAGCTGCAGGAGTTCGTTCAGCTCGGCGTCGGTGAGCGAATCACAGACCGTGCCTCCCTGATAGGCGATGATCAGCTTGCGGAGATACTTTTTGATTTCGGTGGATTGTTGTTGCGTGGCGTTCTTGGCGGTCACAGCGCGAGCGATATACCAGAAGCCATCCATTTGTTGAGGAGGCGACATGGCCATATAAGCCTGACCGAGGCGGTAGCTGGTGATGGCCTCGTCGGGATCGAGCGCCAGGACGGCCTTGTAGTACGTCTCGGCGTCCGCGTAGTCCTTCTGAACCATCGCGGCTTGGGCGCAGGTACCATTGAGATAGATCGAGGCCACCTTCTTCTGCTTGTCGAAATCAGCATCCGAGAGCTGTTCAGGCTTCTTCAGTTCGGGAATGAGCTTTAAGCCCTCGTCGCAAGCAGCCATTTCCGCTTTTGCTATGGCCGGATCCTGGGTATTCATGGCGTTGAAGGCGTAGGCGCGGGCGTAGAGAGCGCCATACTTTTCGTTGGGCCCGACTTTGTCTCCGAGGCCGACGAGCTTATCGGCAAATTCAATGACTTTGGGCCAATTCTTGAGCTGATAATAGGCCTGGTAGTCGAGAGGATAGGCGTAGATCAGAAGAGCGGAGTTCGGATACTTGGCGAAGAAATCATCGAAGCATTTTACCTGCGACGCGGGGGCTTTGTCGGTCGCACAGGCCTGATAAGCGTTATACTCGGGCAGAGTATAAGGCTGCTTCGTACCCGCACCTTCCTGCGCCGCGGCCGGCAGCGCCCAAACGTTCAGGGCGGCGACCAGAGTGAAGCATAAGGCCGCAAGAAGTGAGAACTCCGCCACTCGTTGTTTTCCCATCATTCCCATTCTCCTCAAAGAGAGAGTCCAAGCCTGGATAAAAGTTGATTCCGGTACACCCCGGAATGAATCAGCCGGGAAAGCCTCTGAGCGCCTCGCGGATCAGTCGTGCCCAAGTCACCTCGCGACGCCACTGCAACTGCGCAGGAAATCTTTGGGATTATAGGAAAAGGTGAAGGGAAATCGCAAGCCAATCGGAGGAGGGAAAAGTAACAGGGTGTGACACCGGTGTTTCGGAAAGCGCTTGGCTGAAGCATAACTGCTTGGGCGAGTTCTCCGCGGTTATGATCCCTGAGCATGTGGAAAACGTGAGTGGACCGAAATGGCGACCCCATATCTGTAATACTTGAGATGAGTTTAAGCGCAAAATGGTGGCTCGGAAGAGGAAATAACAAATGGCAAGCATGGACAAAACCATTCACGGAGATCTCGGGACCAGGTTAAAAGGAGCCGTGGCACTGGTCACGGGAGGCAGCAGAGGAATTGGGAAGGCCATCGCGCGGAAGCTGGCGTCGCTGGGAGCAGCAGTGGCAATCTGCGGAAGGAATGAAGCTTCGCTCAGAACCACCGCCGATGAGATCTCCAGTGCAGGGGCAAGAGTCCTGCAGCAAAAAGCGGACGTCACAAGAAGTGGCGAGGTCGAGGCACTCGTAAAGAAGACGGAAACAGAATTGGGTGCGATCAGCATCCTGGTGAATAACGCAGGGATCGGACTTTTCGGTCCGGCGCACGAGAAAAACGAAGAAGAGTGGGACCGGGTGTTGGCCACGAATCTGAAGAGCGTGTTTCTGGTTTCGCGTGCAGTGGCGCCTTCCATGATCCGGGAAGGCAGAGGAGATATCATCAACATCAGTTCGTTGGCAGGGAAAAATACGTTCGCAGGCGGGGGAATCTACTGCGCTGCGAAATGGGGCTTGCAAGGGTTGAGCGGCTGCATGGCGGAAGACCTGCGGGGCTACGGCATCCGTGTGAGCGTGATTTGCCCCGGAAGCGTGGCGACGGAGTTTTCCGGGCGCGGGCCGAAGGATGCGACGAAAGTGCTGACCGCGGAGGACGTCGCACATGCGGTAGCCATGGTGGCAACCCAGGGAGCGCAAAGCTTCATCAGCGAAGTGCAGATGCGCCCGGTGAAGAAGCCTTAGCGGGGACATAGCCTCTTGACAATAGTCGTTACAACGAATAAAGTGCTTCCATGAGTTCCCGCGCGAAGGAGAAAGCAACGGGCCAGCCCGTGGAGGCCCGGATCTATGTGTCGCTGCTCAAAGCAGCGGACGCATTGAGCCAGGAAGCGGAGCAATTGGTTCGGTCGCAGGGCTTGACGGGGGCACAGTACAACGTACTGCGCATTCTGCGTGGAGCGGAGCCGGATGGGTTACCCTGCCGGGGCATCAGCGAGCGAATGATTTCTCACGACCCGGACATGACCCGACTGCTCGACCGAATGGAAAAGCGCGGGATGATCACAAGGGAAAGGCAGAGAGAGGACAGGCGGGTGGTCAAGACGCGGATTACTGAGAAGGGATTGGAAATCTTGGCGAAGCTGGACTCGCCGGTGAGGGAGTTGCACCGGGAGCAATTGAGGCACGTTTCCCAGGCGAGATTGAAGGAACTGGAGCGATTGCTGGAAGAGGTGGCTGCACGCGCACCGAAATGAGCTCCGGGAGCATCGGAAAGTATGTTCCGAAAGAGCGCTAGCTACCAGGGAGAGGCAACCATGCATCGTCCGGCGCCAACCGAGTTTGAGGTGCATGAACTAATCCGCAGGCGCTGGAGCCCGAGAGCGTTTAGCGACAAGGCCATTCCAGCCGATGCACTGGCAAGTCTCTTTGAAGCGGCGCGGTGGGCGCCATCGAGCAGCAACGAACAGCCCTGGGCATTCCTGGTAGCAACGCGAGACGATAAGCTAAATTTTGAGAAGTCACTGGAGACGTTGGTGGAGTTCAACGCAAACTGGGTGAAGCACGCGTACGTGGCAGGATTTGCCTTGTCGGAACTGAATTTCGCAAAGTCCGGCAATCCCAACCGGAATGCGTTCTACGACACCGGGGCGGCAATGGCTTTGCTTTCGGTGGAAGCGACCGCGCGTGGAATTTACGTGCACCAGATGGCCGGCTTCGATCCGGAGAAATTGCGCAGGAACTTTGGGGTTCCGGCCGGATGGGAAGCCATCGCCGCTTTTGCCATCGGGTATCCCGGGGATCCCAATTCCCTTCCCGAGCCTCACCGGAGCAGAGAAACGGCGCCGCGAACGCGCAAGCCCCTCCGGGAATTCGTGATGACTGGCCACTGGGGGCATACCGCGCCTTTCCTCAAGTAGGATAGTGGACGACGGAGCGCTAATCACAAGCAATGCACGAAACAATCGAATTTGTTTTCCGCCACGGCTACGTGCTTCTTCTGGGATGGGTTTTCCTGGAACAGATGGGCTTGCCAATACCTTCGATTCCCTTGTTACTTGCCGCTGGAGCGTTGGCCGGAGCGGGACGCATGAACTTGCTAGGAGCCTTCGGCATGACGGTGGCTGGAGCGATGGCCGCTGATTTTCTGTGGTTCGAGTTGGGCCGGCGAAAGGGCATACGAATTCTGCAACTGCTTTGCAAGATTTCTCTGGCCCCCGATTCGTGCGTGAGGCGGACTGAGGGGATTTATGCGAAACAAGGAGCGCGATCGCTGATTGTGGCGAAATTCCTGCCGGGATTGAGCACAGTGGCGCCACCTCTGGCCGGGATTTTTCACATGAGGCCGCGAAGGTTCCTTCTTTATGACGCGTTGGGCGCCTCGCTCTGGGCAGGAAGCGTTCTGGGGCTGGGATACGTGTTCAGCAATCAAATCGAGAGCATTGCAAAATACGCCGAGCGGCTCGGAACAGGCGCGGCCGTCCTGTTCGGCGGCGCGTTCGCAGCCTACATTGTGTGGAAATTCATCGCGCGGCGGAGGTTCCTGAAGGAGCTTCGAATTGCACGGATCTCGCCAGCGGAATTGAAACGAAAAATGGATTCGGGCGAGGAAATTACAATCGTGGATCTGAGGCATGCTCTCGATTTTGAAGCTGATCCGGAAACCATTCCCGGAGCGTTCCGCATGGACGCGGATGAACTACAGGAGAAGAACGAACGGCTTCCTCGCGATCGCGAGGTAATCCTCTACTGTACTTGACCCAATGAAGCCACCAGCGCCCGTGTGGCGCTACTGCTGAGAAAACAGGGCATTCGGACTATCAGGCCGCTATTGGGCGGGCTGGATGGATGGAGAGAGTTAGGCTACCCGATGCAGAACGCACAGCTTCCCAAGCAAGGTCCGGATCAAAATCGTGATAATCCGGAACCCGTTCTCTAGAATTGCTACGCCTATGGCGGGGTTCCTTGTGCCGCCGCAGGAAGATCGATGTGAATCGGGAGAAGCGTCATAGGCGCGGGAGAACAATGCCACCCTGGGCTTGATATTTCCCTTTTTTGTCCTTGTAGCTGACCTCGCAATCTTCATCGGATTGGAAAAAGAGGACCTGACAGAGACCTTCGTTGGCGTAAATTTTTGCGGGAAGAGGCGTGGTGTTGCTGATTTCGAGGGTAACGAACCCTTCCCATTCTGGTTCAAAGGGCGTCACGTTCACGATGATGCCGCAGCGGGCATAGGTGGATTTGCCGAGACAAATGGTGAGGACGTTGCGGGGAATGCGGAAATATTCCACGGAGCGCGCCAAAGCGAAGGAATTCGGCGGAATGATGCAAACGTCACCTTTATAGTCTACGAGGGAGCGCGGATCGAAGTGCTTGGGATCCACGATGGTGGAGTTGACGTTCGTGAAAATGCGGAATTCGTCGGCGACGCGGATGTCGTAACCGTAAGAGGAGACGCCGTAACTGATGACGCCTTCGCGGACCTGGCGGTCAGTGAAGGGCTCGATCATTTTGTGCTCGAGCGACATGCGGCGAATCCAGCGATCTGGCTTGACGGACATCCACGCCTCCTTGGGCGAATTGAATGAACAGAAGCAAAAAATGTGTGCGACAAAGATGTTCAGTGTAGATTACCCCTCACGTCTTGACAACCCGAGGCGCAGCCTCTAGCATCGGGCCACGTAGCTGCGGAGGCTTGTGTGATCAAGCTGGATATTGTGAACGCCGTATTGAAGAAGCTGGAAGGGGCCGGGGTAAGCCGCGTGAAGGCCGAGCAGGCCGTGGAGACGGTGTTCGAGTCCTTGAAGAACGCGATGGGCCGCGGGCAGAGAATCGAGTTGCGTAAATTCGGCGTCTTCAGCGTGAAGCCGCGCAAGACGGGTATCGGCCGGAATCCGCGCACCGGGGAGGAAGTAAACATTCCACCGGGGAAGGCCGTACGATTCAAGCCGGGAAAAGAATTGCAGGGGCTTGCAGACGAAAATCACAGTTAGGCAAGAAACCTGGAAAGCTCGGGCCGATGCAGCCTGGAACCCGCCACAAACAAATCCCACGTGAATACTCCAAGTACACCAAGCACAGAAACGGTCGAGATGTCGCAAGAGGGCTGGCGCGCGCTGAGCAGCCGCGAATTTGATGCGAAGCGAGCGCTCAGGCCGCCGAAGAAGACGCTGGTGCTGGCTTGCGTGCTTTTCGGCTTGACCCTCCTCACGTGCCTGGCGGCGGGCAGGCAGTTCGCGGTTTCCTACGCGAACAATCAGGCAGCGTCATTCGATGAGTTCGGCCGTTCCATGGTGCTCTTGTACAAGGACCCGATGGCACTGCTGGCGGGACTTCCGTTTGCGCTGACGCTGATGACGATCCTGCTGGCGCACGAACTGGGACATTTTTTTGCGTGCCGCCATCACCACATCCATTCGAGCTATCCCTTCTTTTTGCCCGCGCCGACGCTGATCGGCACGATGGGCGCGTTCATTTTGATTCGGTCGCCGATTCGCAGCCGGAGGGCGCTCTTTGACGTGGGAGCCTCCGGACCGCTTGTCGGGTTCGTGCTTGCCGTGCCGGCGCTGATCTATGGAGTGATGCACGCGAAGGTGGTGCCGGGACTGACGAATCAGGCCGAAATTGCCTTCGGAGCGCCGCTGCTCCTGCAATGGCTTGGGCATTTTTTCTATCCTGGAGTGGCTCCGAGGACGCTGCTAATGGACCCGGTAGGGCGAGCCGCATGGGTGGGGCTATTTGCCACATCGCTCAATTTGCTACCAGCGGCACAATTGGATGGCGGACATATTCTGCGTTCACTGAGCCCGCGAGTGCATCGCGTGCTCACGCGGTCGCTGCCCATCGGGCTCATCGTGTTGGGGTATTTCGGATCGGGGGTCTGGTATTTCTGGGCGGCACTGCTCTTGCTGATTGGATTTCTGCGCGTCGCGCCCGTCTACGATGACACGCCATTGGACACAGGAAGAAAAATCGGAGCGCTGGTGACCCTGGCCGTTTTTCTGGTCTGTTTCATGCCGGTCCCGATCCTGAATTTCTAGGAAAGTGTTGACGATCCGGGAAAAACTTTGAGATGTCCAGCGATCGAGACACTATTTCAAGCATCCTATAGCTGAATGGCACAACTCGTCCGCACCCTCCGCCTGCGCGACCTGCTTCTGCTTTTTGTCGGCTCGGTGATCGGTTCGGGTATTTTTCTCACTCCAGGAATCATCCTGCGACAAGTGGACGGTTCGGTGGGGCTGTCGCTGCTGGTATGGCTAGCGGGCGGAATCCTCTCGTTGCTGGGCGCTCTGACCTATGCGGAGCTTGCTGCTGCAAATCCGGAAGCAGGCGGACTGTATTGCTACATCCGGGATGGATTCGGGCGGCTTCCTGCGTTCCTCTACGGATGGTGCCTCTTTTTGGTGATCGCGGCGGCGACGATCGCGGCGCTGGCTCGGGCATTTGTGGAATATCTGGCGGAGATCGTTCCGCTCCGGTCGTGGGAACAAACAATTCTTGCATTGGTGATGATCGGTGCGGTGACGGTGGTGAACATCCGTGGCACACGGGAAAGCTCGGATCTGCAAAATTGGACGACGCTCATCAAAGCGGGTTTGGTGGTGCTGCTGAGCGCCGTGCTGCTTTCGATGGGACATCATGCTGGCGATGTAGGTGCGAGCATGGGAACGGAACTGCGAGGTACGGCTTTATTTTCGCGCTTCGGGCTGGCAATGATTACAGTGCTCTGGGCGTATGAAGGCTGGCAGTTTGGAACGTACAGCGCAGGAGAAGTCGTCGAGCCGCAAAGGGTGTTTCCACGCGCATTTCTTTTCGGATCGCTAATTCTAATCGGGCTGTACATGATCGCCGTTGTCGCTTACCTGCTGGCGCTTGGGCCGGCAGGCGCCACGGCCAGCGATACGATTGCCGCGACCGCGGCAAAAGCAGTGCTGGGCTCCTGGGCGGGCAAATTTGTCGCGGCGACGATCCTGATTTCGGTCTTCAGCGCGACCAACAGCGTATTTCTGACGGCGCCGCGGGTCTTTTATGCCATGGCGAAAGACGATCTGTTTTTCAAGGGCCTCGCGAAGGTTCACCCGCGTTTCCGGACGCCGGCCGCGGCGATTCTTGCGCTGGGCGTATGGGCCGCTGTGCTGACGAGCGCGGGGAAGTTTTATGAGTTGATTGAAGGAGTGATTTTTATCGGCTGGATCTTTTATGGGCTGGCCGCGACGGCGATTTTCCCTCTGCGAAAGGCATCCGGAGGAAGGGCGCTACCCTATCGAGTTCCCGGCTATCCATGGACACCGTTGGTGTTTGTACTGGTGGCGGCCGCGATTGTGGGGAACGCGGTGTTCCTTGCTTTTCGCAATCCGGCGCAGTTTCGGGATCTGGTCGTGGCAATCGTTTTGTTGGCTCTAGGACTGCCTGCGTACGCGTTCTGGCGGCGAAAGACGGCATCAACTTAGAGCAGTCTACAGAAGACTGAGGGGATCCATATCAACGAGAATGGCGGTTTGCGGGATTTCATTCTTATCGCAAAGAGCGAGAGCGCCGGCGAGAAGTTTTGCAAGCAACGAACGTTTCGGAGACTTAAGAAGAAACTGAAAGCGATGCTCGCGCTTGAGCCGCGCCAGGGGAGCGGCGGCGGGGCCGAGAATTCGCACGCCGCGATCGTCAAAGGGACGAAAATATTCGGAAAGCTCGCGCGACCATCGAATGGCGTTTTCGAGACGCGTGTCGCGCACGATGATATTGGCGAGCGAAGTGAACGGAGGGTACGCCATCATGCGCCGGAAGTGCAGCTCGCGCTCGTAAAACGCGGGATAATCCTGACGGACGGCATCCTGAATGGCGTAGTGCTCGGGATAGAAAGTCTGGATAAGCACGCGGCCGGGCAGTTCGCCGCGACCGGCGCGCCCGGCGACTTGAGTGAGCAACTGAAAAGTGCGCTCGGCAGCGCGGAAATCCGGCAGGTTCAGGGAAGAATCGGCGCTTACGACTCCGACGAGCGTGACGCGATGGAAGTCGTGGCCTTTGGCCAGCATTTGCGTGCCCACCAGAATGTCGAGCGCTCCGGAGGCGAAAGCGCCAAGCATTTCTTGAAACTGGCGTTTGGTGCGGGCGGTGTCGCGGTCGAGGCGCGCGATGCGAGCGCCTGGAAATTCTTCCCGCAACCTTTCCTCGAGATGTTCGGACCCTTCGCCGAAAAAGTAGACATATTTCGACTGGCACTTGGGACATTGCGTGGGAACAGGCTGAAGCGAGCCGCAGTAGTGGCACTCGAGGCGGTTGCGGCTTTTGTGGTAGGTCATGGAAATACTGCAGTTGACGCACTGCACGGAAGTTCCACAACTGCGGCAAAGAACCGACCATGAATAGCCGCGGCGATTGATGAGAATCAAAGCCTGTGTGCCGGCAGCGAGACATTCTCTCAAACATTCGCGGAGCGGCGTCGAGATCGGGCTGCTTTGGTTGGTCTGCTGGAATTCGGCGCGTAGATCCACAATTTCGACGGAAGCAAGCGGCCGATCCGCAACGCGCGCGGACATGGCAAGAAGATCGTATTTGTCTTCGCGCGCGTGATGATAGGTTTCGAGAGAGGGAGTGGCAGAGCCTAAAAGCGCGAGCGCATTCTCCAATTTGGCGCGAATGATAGCGACATCTCGACCGTGGTAGCGGGGCGTTTCCTCCTGCTTGTAGCTCGATTCCTGTTCCTCATCCACGATGATGAGGCCGAGATTTTCGAGAGGAGCAAAAACGGCGGACCGTGTGCCGACGACAACACGAGCTTCTCCGCTTCGGACTCGCCACCATTCGCGGGCGCGCTCGACATCGCTTAGGCCGGAGTGAAGCACGGCGACGCCTTCAAAACGTGCGCCAAACCAGGCGCGGCATTGGCGGCCGACCCAGAGCGTAAGAGCAATCTCCGGAACGAGGACAATCGCCGTCTTGCCGCGCGCCAGCGTTTCCTGAACGGCGCGAAGATAGATTTCGGTTTTGCCGCTGCCGGTGACTCCGTGGATCAGCTGGACGCCAAAATCGCCGAGTTCGAAGCGCAAGCGAATTGCCGCGAAAACGCGTTCCTGGTCCGGATTCAGCTTGTGAGCGGGTGGACAATAGCCGACATCGAAAGGTTCTTCAGCAGGGTCAAGCGGTTCTTCCCAGCTTTCCAGGATGCCTTCGCGCAGGAGTCGATCAATCAGCGCACGGGAAACGTGAGCCAGCCTCAAGAGTTGAGGCAAAGGCAAGGGACCACGTTCGGTTTCGAGGAGAGCGCGGAGCCGCTCCTTTTTTTCGTCGAGATCCGCCGATCCCCCAGCGGATTTCCACGCGATGATGCACTGCGTTCTTTGTTTTCTTCCCCTTATGCTTTCTCGAATTTCGATCAGTCCCCGACGCTGCAGCTTCTGAAGCGAAGCGGGATGAATGCCTGCCTTGAGAAGGTCGGAAAGCGACAGCGTTACGGATTTCCTTGCCAGCCGGCAAAGCAAAGCGAGTTCTTCAGAAGAGAGCTGTGACGTTGGGACGCCAGGAAGCGATTCTTTCAACACCTGGCTGCCCGCAGGAGCAAGGACGATTTCACGGCGAACCTGAAGTTCAACTGCCGGAGGCAGCATGGCACGAAAGACTTCGCCCGGAGGGGCGACATAGTAGGAAGCGATCCACTGGCCGAGTTCCAGGAGCTTCGAGGAAAGTGCGGGGGCGTAATCCAGGACTTTGGCGACTTCGCGGACCCTCGCGTTCTTTGGCGCCTCGCTTGTCCATTCGACCATGACTCCAACGATGGACTTCTTGCGAAAAGGGACGAGGACGCGGCAACCTGGCTGCAGCGCATCGCGCAAGGGCTCCGGCACGGTGTAGGTGAACGTCGTGCGGAGAGGAACCGGCAAAGCTACGTTGCAAAAGCGCGAAGGCATCAGCGAAGTAGTGTAGCAGCAGGCCGCGGCGGTAAAGAGCGTGTCAGCGAGAAAGGAAGAAAATCCCGCCAAAAATAAGCGCAATGCCGCACCACTGGAGACGGCCGACGCGCTCGCGGAGGAAGAGTGCGGCGAGCCCAACCGTCACCGCACCATAGAGCGAGCCAAGAACGCTGACCACGGAGACTTGTTCGAGCTGCATACCGAGATTGCTGAAGAGGAAGGCCCCCGTATCGAGAAAACCCGTTCCGACAGTCTGCAGGGCCGTCGTTTTGCCGACCAGCCGAGCAGGAATGCGACGCACTAGAAGGATAGTCAGGGCAATGACCGTGCCCGATACGCGGATCAGCCAGACCGCCGCGAACGGACCCGTCGCAGGAATAATGCGGATGCCAAGCAGCCAGAAGAGAACGCCGAAGCCGAAAGCGGCTGCCAACGCCCACAAGAGACCTTGATGGGAAATGGGAAGTGGATCGTCCTTTGGCTGAGCAGAGCCGCCCTCGCCTCGCGCGACAAATACGACACCTAGAATCGTCACCGCAATTCCGATGTAGCGCAGGAGCGTGAGGTTTTCCCCGGAGAGAAAGGACAGCAGAACTGTAAGCGCCGGATAACTGGCGGAAACCGGCGCGACGATCGTAAGTTTGCCAACCGCGAAGGCTTGATAAAGAGCGAGCATCGCAAAAGTGTTGATCGTGCCCGCGAGAATTCCCCAGGCCCAGGGCCGCCACCCGGAGCCATCGAAGAGATGATTTTGGCCGGGAAGGAAGATGAGGGCCGCAGACAGCAGAAGAAAGCCCCAGACCTGCATGTAGAAAACTGCGCGGAGCGCGCCGAGCTTGCGCGAAACAAAGCGCGAAATGAAATCGGAGCTTCCCCAAGAAAGAGCCGTCACAAGGCCCAGAAATATTCCCATGGGGAATCAGCTGCGGCGGGCGCGCCGGACTTCGAGGCCAAGTTCGGCCATCACTTTTTGCAAATCTTTCCAGACTTCGCTCTTCGCGCTGGGATTGCGCAGCAAATAGGCGGGGTGATACGTGGCGAGCAGCTTCTTGCCGCGAAATTCGAGCCATTCTCCGCGAAAATGCGAGATGCCGCGATTCGTTTGCAACAAAGTTTGCGCGGCAACACTGCCGAGGCAAACGATGGCTTTGGGGTGGATCACATCCAGCTGGCGTAACAAGTACGGAGAGCAGGTGGAGACCTCGTCTTTTTCAGGAGTGCGATTTTCGGGCGGACGGCATTTCACCACGTTGCAGATGTAGACGTCGCGACGCTGGAGGCCCATGGCCTCGATCATTTGCGTCAACAGTTTCCCGGCGCGTCCGACGAATGGCAGGCCCTGGGCATCTTCGTCGGCACCGGGGCCCTCCCCAACAAAAACGAGCTCCGCCTTCGGATTACCGTCGCCGAAGACAATGGTGTGGCGCGCCTTATGAAGCTTGCAGCGCGTGCAATCGCCAAGATCCTCGCGGATTTTGAGCAGCGTATCTCCTGCAATTTTGTCCACGGATTCAAAGAGAGACGGACCCGCTGGCGCCGGTAACGGAACATGTTTCTGCGCGGGCGCTTGGAGAGTGAGCTTTGGAGGAGGCGCAGGTTTCTGGATGGGTTTGGGCAATGCGATATCCTCCGAGGCCTGACCGGAAGCGGGTCTTGACATTGTTGAGGGATGAATGGATGCACGATCGCGGTAGAAAAGTCGCAGGCCGATGTCTTCATAAAAGGCCAGGCGCCCAATAAGTTTTTGGCGAACATCCTCTGGTATTCGCCCCAACAAAGGAGGCATCAAGCCACCGGCTCGCGCTGGGATTTGCGCATGGCGGAGTGCAGGCGAAGCACTTCGTCGAGGATTCGTCCGGCAACTTCCTGCTTGGACATTTTAGGAAGAGGCAGGTCGCGGCCATCGCGCGAAAGAAGAGTTACGATGTTGGTGTCCACGTCAAAGCCGGCACCCTCCGCGGTAACGTCATTGGCGACGATGAGATCCGCGTTCTTGGCGGCTAGCTTTGTACGCGCGTTTTCCGCCACCTGCTCCGTCTCGGCGGCGAATCCGACCACGAGGCGATCTCCTTTTTCGCGGGCAAATTCGGCAAGGATATCCGGATTCGGTTCCAGGCGAAGGGTAAGGGATTCGCCCGTGCGTTTCAGCTTTCGCGGCATCGGCTCGGCAGGACGATAGTCCGCCACAGCCGCCGCGAAAATCGCAATCGTGCAAGCCGCAAAACGCTCCTTCACGGCCCGCTGCATTTCCAGCGCGTTGCGGACGTTCACGCGCTCGACTCCCTGCGGTGTTTCAAGCGAAGTGGGACCGCTGATGAGTGTGACGCGAGCGCCTCGGCGCGCGGCTGCCGAGGCGACTGCGTAACCCATCTTGCCGGACGAACGATTGGTCAAGTAGCGGACGGGATCGAGATCCTCATAGGTCGGTCCTGAAGTGATGAGGAGCGATTCCCCTTCGAGATCGCGAAGCAGTTTGAGCGCATCGCGCACAGCAGCAAGAATCTCGTGTTGGCCGGCGAGCCGGCCTGCGCCGGTCATGCCGCAGGCGAGGTAACCTTCATCTGGATTGACGACGTTTACGCCGCGAGCGCGCAGTGTGGCGACGTTTTCCTTCGTTGCCTTATGGTTCCACATGTTCACATTCATCGCCGGAGCAACCACAACAGGCGCCGTGGAAGCCAAATACAGTGTGCTCAGGAAGTCGTCGGCAATTCCACGCGCGAACTTGGCAAGGATGTCCGCGGTTGCGGGCGCAACCAGAAGAAGATCGGTACCCTGGGCCACGGCGATATGTTCGATGGCGCTTTCGAGATTGGCTTCTCCGCCCGGCTCTGCAAAGAGATCGGTGATCACTTTCCGGCCGCTGAGCGCAGCGAAAGTAAGTGGAGTGACGAACTCGCGCGCGGAACGCGTCATCACCACCTGGACGGTGTGGCCTTCCTGCTGAAGCAGACGCACCAGCTCCGCCGCCTTATAGGCAGCCACGCCGCCGGTCACACCGAGGGTAATGCGCATGCTGGTCTCCGTGCGGGGCTACTTCTTGCGCTTTCCGTCGTCCTTGGACTCCTCAAGATGAAACGGCTCTTCAAAATCGTATTCCAATAAGCCCATGTCAACCTCCTCGCAGGCAATGCGCGTGGGCTTGGTTGTGCGCACGGTATCCGTAAGTGGCGGTGCGCCGGCCATCAGCTGGCGGGCACGGCGCGCCGCCAAAACGACGTAAGCAAACTGGCTCACCGGGGGTTTGGTCTGCACGGTCATGTCAGTCATTATCCTCCAAACGATGCCAGAAGTTCTTCAACGCGCGGACGCCGCCTGGGGCTCGCACAGCGCAATGCGGTGACGATGGCGACAACTTCGTTGCCGGCGCGTTCCACGTCGTCGTTGACGACACAATAATCGTATTGTCCGAAAGCCGCAATTTCATCGCGAGCCCGCGACAGGCGCCGCGCGATTTCTTCAGCCGAATCCTGGCCCCGCCCGCGGAGCCTTCGCTCCAGCTCTTCCCGCGACGGTGGCAGGATAAAGATCGCCACAGACTCAGGCAGCTTTTGCTTGACTTGAACCGCTCCCTGCACATCAATTTCAAGAACGAGGTCGAGCCCCCTAGCCCTCGATTCCTCGAGCCACTTTTTGGGCGTGCCATAGGAATGCCTTCCGAAGACACGCGCATACTCGAGAAATTCGCCGCGCAAGACCATGGCCTCGAATTCGGCTTCAGTGACGAAATCATAGCACTTCCCGGTGGACTCCGTCTCCCGCCGGGGCCGGGTAGTACATGAGATCGAAGGCATCGTCCCGGGCAGCTGCAAGATTCTTTGCACGAGTGTGGATTTGCCCGATCCGGAAGGGCCGGACACGATCAGGACAAGCGGTGCGATCCGTATCGGCGCGCTCATTCGATGTTTTGCACCTGCTCCCTGAGCTTTTCGATTTCCGCTTTGATTTCGAGACCCAGCCCGGTAATGGCCAGAGCCTCGCTTTCGACTCCGGGAGTTTTTGAAAGCATGGTGTTGGCTTCGCGGTGCATCTCCTGCAACAGAAAATCGAGCTTTTTGCCGAGCTCTCCGGCGCCATCAAGCAACTTGGCAAATTGTTGGAGATGGCTGCGCAGCCTGTCTAATTCTTCAATGATGTCGCTGCGCTCGGCAAGGAGTGCGGCTTCTTGTGCAAGTCGCGCGGGATCAATGGCCGAGTTGCCGAGCAAATCCTTCAAGCGGGCTTCCAGTCGTCGGGCGAATGCCGGACGCAAGGACACTGCCAGGACGCGGACTTTTTCCGATTGCTGGCTGATCGTGGCTAAACGCGTGCGGAGTTCCTCCGCGATATGCCGCCCCTCGGCCCGGCGCATTTCGTCGAGTTTCGTAAGCGCCTCCCGCAGGCACGCGTCGAACGCCTTCCCGAGATGCTCCTGCTCTTCCTCATCCTCCGGAACCGCGGGGGCGAACCCGCCGATTACGCCGGGCAGGCGAAGAAGGGAAACGATATTCAGTTCAGAAGAGCTTCCAGTTTGGTGTTTCAACTCATCTGCGGCGTGCAAGTATGCGCTAAGGAGTTCGCGATTCATCTGCACGGGAACTGCGGTTCCCGGTTCGACGTTGACGTAGACGTCCACATGGCCGCGATGAATGCGTTCGCGGACGATCTGGCGCAGGCGCAGTTCGTAAAGGTCAAAACCCTCGGGGAGGCGCAGCTTCAAATCCAGAAACCTGTGATTCACGCTCTTGATGCTGACGCGGACAACCCAGCCGCCGCTTTCTCCGCGGGCCTGCGCGTAGCCGGTCATGGACAGACATTCGGATTTGCGGGCGGTTGCTGCGCTGTTTTCACTCATGAAGGATTGTTCCCCGAGGGAAGATGAATTGCCGCGGTCTGCGCCGGACTAACGAGGTCGTCGTCGGCAAACTGCAGCTCGTGAAGACGCGCATAAATCCCGCCGCGCGCGAGCAGTTCCGTGTGGGTCCCGCTTTCGCGAATCTGGCCGTCTTCCAGGACCAGGATTTTGTCGGCTCGCCGAATGGTGGAAAGACGGTGTGCGATCACGAACGTCGTGCGCCCGACCATGAGATTGGCAAGGGCCTTTTGCACGAACAGTTCGGACTCAGCGTCGAGTTCGGAGGTCGCTTCGTCGAGGATGAGAATCGGCGAATCTTTCAGAATAGCCCGGGCGATCGCAATGCGCTGCCGCTGGCCCCCGCTGAGCCGGGTGCCTCGTTCTCCGATCACCGTATCGTAGCCCTGCGGCAGCTCCTGGATGAAATCATGAGCTAAAGCGGCCTGGGCAGCCGCAATTACGTGGTCCTTGGAGACGTTCGTCATTCCGTAAGAAATGTTATTCCAGACCGTGTCGTGAAACAGAATGTTCTCCTGTGTGACCATGGCAATTTGCGCTCGCAAAGAGCGGATCGAGAGGTTTCTTACGTCGGACCCGTCTATGCGGATCGAACCCCCGCTGGATTCGTAGAACCGAGGAATCAAGTTGACCAGCGTCGTTTTCCCCGCTCCGCTGGACCCGACGATGGCAATGACCTCGCCTTTCCTGGCGGATAGATCAATGTCGCGCAGCACCGCAGTGGATTCATCATCATAGGCAAAAGATACTTTGTCGAAGATGACCTCCCGCGAGAACGGCGGCAATCTCTCCGCGCCGGGCTGCTCCAGCATCTCTTCCTTCTGGTCGAGGTATGCAAACACCTGCGTGCTCGCTCCCTGCGCGAACTCGAATTGCTGATAGACCTGGCCGATGCGCTTGAGCGGCATATAGGCATTGAACATGGCGTACAAGAAGGCCATGAAGATTCCTTGGGTCATCAGGTGCAGTTTGATCTGATTGCGGGCATACAAGAGAAGCAGTGGAATGATGATCGCGCCTAACAAATCCATGAGGGGAGCAGTGGCCACTGCCGCGCGCACCCAACGCATGTTCTCCCGAAGCAGACGCCTCGCGGTCGCGCGAAACTTCTGGGTCTCGAACTCTTCCATCCCGAACGCTTTCACGACGCGATTGCCGCTAACCGTCTCCTGAAGAATCTGGCTCAGCTCTCCCAGGCGCAGTTGGCTGCTCTCCGAGGATCGGCGGATTTTCCGGCCGAACTTTCCCACGGGAATGACAACAAGAGGAAGCACAATCGCGCAGGCGATGGCCATCTTCCAGCTGAAGTACAGCATCACGGCGATGAACACGATCAGCGTGAAGCTCTTTTGGAACAGATCGGCAAGATATTCAGAGAGAGCGATGCGGGTTTTCTCCACATCGTTGATGGTGGAGGAGAGCAGGCGTCCCGTAGGGTTATGCTGAAAAAATCCAATCGGCTGGCGAAGGATCTTGGCATAAACCTGGTTGCGCAGTTCGGTAATCGCCGCATGTCCGACGTACTGGATTTGCGTGACTCCCAGATACTCCGCGACGCCCTTGGACACAAACAAGACCAACAACGATATGCTGAAAATCGTCCAGACATTGTGGAAGTGGGCTGGAAAAAACTGATTCAGATAAATGGTGTGGCCTCCAGGAAGAGTCAATAATGGAAGCTCCGAACTCGGGGCGGCCGGGTTCAATACATAGTCGAACGCGAGCCGCGCCATGAAGGCGACCAGGCCTTCTGCTAGCGCGACGAAGGCCACCAACACGATCCCAATGATCAGGCGGAAGCCGTAAGGCCGCACATAAGCGAGCAACCGCTTCAATTGAGGTGATACCAATGAGGCCACGCCTCAGACTCCCCTGTATTCAGACAAAGGATTCAGACTTTGCTACGCTATTCGCCCGCAGCGCAAGGTGTCAAGCATCCGCCGGACGGCCAATCACTTATCAATATCCCGGTGGATCACCTTGGTTAAATGCCCCCGTTTCTCGAGCGCTTTCGCCACAGACTCGGCAAGCATGACTGACCGGTGCTTGCCGCCGGTGCAGCCGAAGGCGATGGTCAAATAGCTCTTTCCTTCTTCGATGTAATGAGGAATGAGATAAATCAACAAGCCCTGAATGCGGCGCAGAAATTCTCCGGTTTGAGGAAACGACCGAATGTAGCGCCGGACGGCCGGGTCTCTTCCGGTAAACCGGCGTAGGCGCAGCACGAAGTGAGGGTTTGGCAGAAAGCGCACGTCGAAGACCAGGTCCGCATCGGTCGGCACTCCGAACTTGTACCCGAAGCTCACCAGCGAAACCAGCATGGGTCGCTTATCGGCGGTCTTGAATCGCTCCGTGACGAAATGGCGGAGTTCGTGGACGTTGAACTTCGTGGAATCTATGACCACGTCCGCCAGCTTTCGGATCGGCTCCATCAGCTTTCGCTCGCTGCGCAAACTCTCGCGGACGGAATGCTCCTTCCCCAGGGGATGTGGCCGCCGCGTTTCGCTGTACCGGCGTAAAAGCGATTCATCGTTTGCTTCGATAAAAACCAACGTGATCGGATGATCCTTTCGAAGGTGTTTCAGAAGTCCCGGCAGTTTTTCCAGTTGCTGCCCTTCGCGCGCATCCACAAGCAGGGCAGCCCTCGCAAAATCCCCTTCGCCCGCGGCGTGCAGTTCGGCAAAGATGGGAATCAACTCGACCGGAAGATTGTCCACGCAGTAAAAACCCATGTCCTCGAAGGCTTTGAGAACTGTGCTTTTGCCGGAACCGGAAAGACCGGTCAGGATGACGAGTTGCCGTGACTCCGAACTGGATCGCGGCTTCACGTCCGGGCGCCGCTCAGGCTTTTACCCTGCGCTGGTGCGTGCTGGGGATCCGCATGTCTTCCCGATACTTGGCCACCGTGCGGCGCGTGACATGAATACCGGCATCGTCGAGCTTCTTGGCAATCTGCTCATCCGTGAGCGGCTTGGCGCCGTCTTCTTCTTCGATCATCTTCTTCACAACGCGTTTCAACGTCAGCAGGGACATCCCGCCGCCTTCGGGTCCGTTCACCGCCTCGCTGAAGAAAGAGCGCAGCTCGATCACCCCCTGCGGCGTGTGCGCATACTTGCTGGCTACCGCCCGGCTCACCGTCGAGGGATGAACGCCCACCTCTTCGGCGACCTCCTTGATCATCATGGGCTTGAGCGCATCGGGCCCCTGATCAAGAAAATCGCCTTGCCTCGCGATGATGGACTGGCAAACGCGCAGGATGGTGTGCTTGCGCTGCTCGATATTCTTCAGCAGCTGAATCGCTGCGGTAAAGCGTTCCTTGACGTAATTGCGCACGTCCTTGTCCGCAGCGTCACGCGCCAGAAGCCGGCGATAGGTAGGGCTCAGCCTCAACTGCGGCATGTCATCCTCGTTCAAAAAAACCTGCCACAAACCATCCACCTTGCGGAAGTAGACATCGGGCTCGACCAACCGCGGTTCGGTCTTGTTGTAGCGAAGGCCCGGCCGCGGATCGAGCTTTCGGATCACGTCCAGCGCGCGCTTGACCACCTCAACGGGGCGGTTCAGCGCCCGCGCAACTTCCTTCAATTGATTGGACTGCACCTGCTTCAAATGATCCGAAACAATCTGCTGCGCGAGCGTATTCTGGGGATCAAACGCTTTCAACTGGCGCAAGAGACACTCGCGAAGGTCCCTCGTACCGACGCCGATCGGATCGAAATCCTGCACGACTGCCAGCGCATCTTCCAAATCATCTTGTGAGTACTTGCCATCTTGTGCCAGCTCTTCCGTGGTGGCTGTCAGATAGCCGTTCTCATCGAGGTTGCCGATGATGCTTTCCGCGATTTCTCGCACCGGATCGGAACAGATGGTCACGCTCAATTGCCACATCAGGTGATCAGTGAGTCCTGCCGGAGAAGAAAGGAATTTTTCAAAGGAAGGACGCTCGGAAATTTCGCGTTCCTGCGACTGGCCGCCGTCACCGCCGGTGTCCAGGTACTGGTTAAAGAAGGAACCGACATCGAATTCGTCGAAGGGATTGGCGGCCTCGGTCTCTGGAACCTTCTCCGTTTCGTTCTTGAGAAATGTTTCGTCGCTGTAATTGTCGGTAACCGTGGGCTCTTCGTTGAGTTCCTCGAGAACCGGGTTGGCAACCATCTCCTGGTTGATCATCTCGCGCAGTTCGAGCCGGTTCAACGCCAGCACGCTGACCATCTGTACCAGGCCTGGCGTCAGAATCTGCTTCTGCGCCACCCGTAGATTAAGTTTGAGTCCCTGCCAGGCCATGGCTTTTTGCCGATTGCCTCTCCGAACCCTAGTTTAGGCGAAAATGATCGCCGAGGTAGACGCGGCGAACTTCCGCATCACTGCTCAACTCACCCGGATTCCCCTTCCGAAAGATTTTCCCACTTTTCAAGATATATGCACGGTCCGTCACGCTCAGGGTTTCCCGAACGTTATGATCGGTGATCAGTACGCCTATACCGGAGTTGGCGAGATCCCGAATAATCTCCTGAAGATCTTTCACCGTCAGCGGGTCGATTCCCGAAAAAGGCTCATCCAGAAGAATAAAGGATGGTTGCAACGTGAGCGAACGCGCGATCTCTAGCCGCCGTCTTTCCCCACCGGAAAGCGTGTACGCCTTGCTGGTTCGCACGGTCTCCAAACCCATTTGCACGAGCAATTCCTCCACGCGATCTCGCTGCTGCTCGGGCGTCAGCGGAAGGGTCTCCAGAACCGCAAGCAGATTTTCTTCACAAGTAAGCTGGCGAAATACCGAGGGTTCCTGGGGAAGATAGCTGATGCCACTGCGGGCCCGAAGGTACATCGGAAGATCAGTTATTTCGTCGCCGTTCAGGAGTACACGGCCGGAATCAGGGCGGGCCAGACCGACGATGATATAAAAAGTGGTGGTCTTTCCTGCGCCATTGGGTCCCAGTAACCCGACCACTTCACCTTGACCGATCTCCAGCTCGACGCCGTCAACAACCTTGCGACCCCGATAAGACTTGGTCAACTCGACGGCCTGAAGCTTCAGCATACCTTGTCACAAAAGACCACAAACCATGCATGTCAATTCTCGACTCGGTGCTTCGTCAACGTCCGAGAACCTTTTTCAGAATCGACGATGATCGTATCATCCGCCAAAAAGAAGGTCAATTGACGCCCCGTAGTCGTGCCCGAACTCGCGTCAAAAATTGTGGGATTTCCGCCGCTCATGACGAATTTTCCGTCCGCGGCGGTGTATTCCCCATGCTCAGCAGAAGCTCGCCGGGTTCCCTGCTCCACGACGACGTTGCCGTTTCCGACCGCACGGTAGATTTGCTGGGCGCCCGTGGGTGCATGTTCTCCGGCCGCTCCAGACCTCGTGAAGTATAAATCCAGTTGATCGCTGCGCATTCGCTCCCCGGACGACTGCAGCAACACGTTCTTTTCCAAGTGCGCGCGGTTTTCCTTGTCCCAGTAAGTCAGTTTTCCCGCGGACACATGCCAGACCGCAATGCTCTTTTTCGCAGGAGCGCTTTCCTGAGGCTCGGATTGGTTCTGCAGGAACACCGCACCTACCTTGTCCGTTGCGGTCAACATGCGCTCATCGCGCTGCAACAGGATCGTTCCGGCTTCGAGCACCGAATCTCCTTGCCAGAACCGTGCGTGACCGCTGTACAAGGCACGTCCATTCTTCGTGTTCGCCTGGAGCCGATCCGAGGTGATACTGGCCGGAGCCGGAGCGAGATTCACTCCGCTTGATTTGTTGGAAAAATCTACGGAGTGCACGCCGCCCTCGGCCAACATATCTCCCGTATTCTGCATAAAGTCAATCTTGTCGGCGGTTGTGGCCGTTGCGGGGTCTCGTACGGAGGCGTGACCTGAAAGCGTGGCTGTTTCCGTCGCCTGCACGAACAGAGCGTGGTCTGCCTGCGCCGCGCGATCTCCTTCCTTCAGTCGAACATTTTCGTCAAGGCTCATCTGTGACCATCCTCCAGATGGAAGCAAATCCACCCAACCGGTTTGCCCAGTTGCGGTCTGCAATGGCTTTCCTCGTGCGCTGCGTTCCGTTTGGACATTGCCCTTGGCGGTGAGTCGCCGCGCCCTCCCCAGTGGACCAAAATCGAGGGCCAGCTTTTCCGCCTGAATCCTTGTCTCCACCGTTTCCGCAGATGAGGCCAACGTAGGATGTTCCTTCCAGGTCAAGCTGCCAGGAGCAAGCGTCTCCGCGAGCAGAGCATGGCTCGGTTCGCGCTCTTTCGGTTCCGAGAACGAGACCTTGAGTGCCTCGGTCTTGAGCTCTCGCGATCCTCTCTGTTGCGCGGTTTCCGTCCGCAAGTCCACTGCCCCGTGCAATTCAAGTTCTTTGGGAAGATTGTCGCGCGGCCATAACTCCATTTTCCCCTGCGTTGCAGTAAGAGTGCCGCTTTGTGCCGCGGTTTTCAGCTGTCCGTGCAGATTGCCTGCGGCCTCGACGCTTTCCACCCACCCAAGAGGCGAAAACTCGGCATGGAACGAATCCGCCCTGAGAGTCTCTTGGCCGCCATGCCCGTTGAAGATGAGTTCTGGCTGGCCGCTCGCACCTTCCGGCAGCGCCTCCAGGGCTTTTGTTCTAAAGTTGTCGTCCAGTTCAACGCGGAAAAGGCCCGCCGTAAGACGCTCCTCTTGAGCTTCCGCCACCGCCGGGCCCTTCAGTAACAACAGCCGCGAATCCCTTCCAAAATCGAGCCGTGACCCCGTGATTGTGATCTCCTGCCCCGCTTGCAGCGACTTTCCCGGAGTAGAGGAGATCTCCTGGAGTTTTATTTTCACGTTGCGATCCAGCCGCACCGTTCCTTCTTCCGAGTTGTACTCGATCCCCACGGCTTGACCGTCGCCATCGGGAAAACGAAATGCGACCGGTTGATCGGTCGCCGCCAGGCCGCTGGACCGGTCAAACGTTACGCCTCGAGTCTCAACGTGCATTGTGCGTTCCGCGACTTGCTCGGGATGTTTCTTCAGAAACTCGGCATCGGCGGAGCTCATCAGATCCATCTGCACTTCACCTGCGCACGCGATGTCCCCTTTTTCCTTGGAATATCGGCAGCTCTTGGTATGCAGTACATCGTGCCGCTGGCTTTCCTTGCCGAAGATCGTGATCTTGACATCCTCCAATAGCGTCGCATTTTCCCCCTTGAAGTCGGTGGACTTCGAGGCCTCTACGGTGAAAACAGCTTGATTTCCCTCCATTTTAGAAAAGTTGATGCTTGTCGAGAGCCTCTCTACGTCCTGGGGAGCGGGTGGCGGCGCGTTCCTGCGTTCCATGCGGCGCACCCAGGCCCGGTGCGCAAAAGCGGCCAGGGTCAGGACGGCGAGAAAGAGTGCGACTCCTGCGGACCAGCGCGAGTACTTTGCCGCTTCACTTCGCTTCATGGGTTCAGTTAATCAGAATTCGTAACTGGTGTATAGCAGGGGACCAATCCGAATCAGGCGATCCGGCGCTACCCGGCGCTCTCCGCACTCGCTGCCGGTAATACGGGGAGGATTCCAATATTCGCCGCCGCCACGTTGTCGCGGTCGGTATTTTTCACCAGGTACATGGCTTCGTCAGCGAGATGCAATAAGCCTTCCTTGGTGCGTGAATCAACGGGGTAGCTCGCAACGCCCATGCTCCCTGTCACATGGATGTTCAACCCTTCCGCGGCGAGCCAGGACGTCTCGCGGATCAACTTATGCAATCGCCGAGCAACATTCAGCGCATTTTCCTTGGAGGTCTGCGGCAGGAGCAATACGAATTCGTCGCCTCCGTACCGGAACGCAAAATCAATTAGCCGGCAGTGCGCCTTCAACGCATCCCCGATTTCATGAAGAAGCCGCGATCCCACCAGATGGCCCTGTGTGTCATTCACCTGCTTGAAATGGTCCAGGTCCAGAAAAACTAGCGAAAACTCATAGTTGTAGCGCTGCGACCGGTAAATCTCCGTTTCCAGAATGAATCCCATGTGCCGCGCGTTATAGAGCGACGTGCAGTCGTCCGTGATGGTTAACTCGTGGATGCGTTTCACGTGCCGCGCGTTTTCCAGGGCGATCGCGGCAAAATCCGAAAGCGCTTCCAGCAACTTCAGGTCGCGAGGATCGAATCCCTCGGGCCCGATACAATTGATCAGCTCGATGACCCCCAGGCAGGTATCGCGGAATTTCACCGGCACGGCGACAATGGACTGCGTTTCTGTTTTCGTTTTCTCGTCCACCTTGGAGAAAAATCGCGTGTCTTTCGTCGTGTCGGGCACCACCACCGTTTCGCCACGCTGCGCTACCCACCCTGCTATTCCCTGCCCGACCTTAATGCGCACATCCTTGAGCGCCTGGGACGCCTTGCCCACGGCCAGCTCGAAATACAATTCCTGAGTCGTTTCGTCCAGCAACAGCAGGGACCAGTTATCCGGCCGGAGAAACTCATCAATTTTTTCCATGATGGTTCGCAGAACTTGGTCCAACTGCAGGGAGGAAGTCAGAGCTTTTCCCAGCTCTTGGAACACAGCAATTTCTCCCGCCTCGCGGCGGTCATTGGGGACGCCGACGTTGCGGCGCCGTTCTATAGCCGGAAACTGGTTGACTTCTTCCACGCGCCTTGGCCCTAGAAAGCTGGGAATTTGCAGGCCGCCCGCAGCTCGGAGACACACAAACGCAGCGGCTCGCCCTCGCCTGCGAATCTTGGCCAGTATAGGCGCCAGCTAAAATGGAGCGCAACCCGCGTGTAGTACAGGCGTTCTCATCTCGCCATCGTCTAGTACTTCCCAGCTGAGGTTCTCAAACTCCGCAGATTTGCCCCCGGTTTGACACCGCCTCTCCACCCCGCCTATAGTTCGGCAAGGGATCCCACGCCTCATCTGGCGCATGCCCTGCGTCGCCGGCTGCCAAGCGTTGGGCTGAGGGCGCAGCCGGTCGTCCCCTTCACCTGCGCGTTACGCGACTCTTGAGGAACGGTTTCGTTTGATGGCCAGAGGAACGTTTGGCGAGCGCCTGAAGCGCGAGCGCGAACTGCGCGAAGTCACTCTCGAAGAAGTCTCCAAAGCCACGCGAATCAGCCAGCGTTTTCTGCAAGCACTGGAAAACGAAGATTGGCAAAAACTGCCGGGAGGCGTATTCGGCCGTGGCTTTGTGCGCACTACCGCGCGGTACCTTGGCCTCGACGAGGAAAACCTTCTCGCGGAATACGATCTCGTCCGCGGCGACCAGCTCTCCTCCACCCCTTCAAGGCCTGAAGAACGCATCCCTTCCCCACCGAAATGGATCCCCGTTGCTCTTGCCCTCGCGCTGATTCTCATCGTGGCCGGCCTGATCTTTGGCGGCATTTATGGTTGGCGCCTCTACCAGGCTCATCGAAATTCCAAAAAGTCCGCCATCCTGCCCAAGCTCACTCCCAATCCGCAATCTTCCACGGATGCGAAGCGCGCGGAGATTCAGCGGCCTGGCGCAGCGAATGTCGCGGCCCTCCAAGACTCTCCGCTGGATCTTTCCGTCTCGGCCTCTTCGCCCGTGCATCTCAATGTTCAAGCGGATGGCGCTATGGTATTCGACGGTCAATTCTCTGCGGACGAAACCCGCCATTTCAGGGCCCAGGACAGATTTACGGTCACGGCCTCGGACTCATCCGCAGTGTTGCTGGAATTGAACGGCCAGGCCATGCCGCCCCTGGGAGAACCCGGCGCCTCCGGTACAATAACCTTGAGTCGAAGGGACTTGAAGCAGGAGCCCGGTGGAAACTCTCAGCCCTGAAGTAATCGAAGATCTGCGCCATGACCGCGCGACTCGCGAGCGCAAGCTTGCCGTTTGTTCGGGCGCTGCCCATGTGCACGCCGCCGACCGCGCCGAAATTCTTGCAGTTCTGAGTCACGACCCGGACGAGTTGGTCGCCTCCCGGGCGCAAGACGCCCTTCTCTCAGTTCCTGCCGAAGCGTTTCTTGAGGCGCTCGGCAGGGAAAACGTTCTTCCCGCACTTTTCTCCTATGCTTCCAGAAATCTGGCTGGCCAGCCCGGAATCTGCGACGCCTTGGTTCACAATAGGAATTGCCCCGCGGAATTCCTGGTGCCTGTCGTCCAGCATCTGTCCGCCATCGGTACTCAGATGCTCTTCGAGGAGCTCGACCGCGTCAGTCAATCTCGGGCATTGGCGGCGGCATTGGAGCACTCTGAACAACTCTCTCAGGAGCAGAAAGCGCAGTTGCACGAACTCCTGGGCTCCACCATTGACGAAGCTGCCTTGGCCGAAGCTGCCAGCGAAGCCGAGCCCGACGCTCTCCGTCGCCAAACGCTGCTCCAACAGATCGCTAAGATGAACGTTTCTCAGCGTGTGCAATTCGCCTTCAAAGGCGGTGCTGAGGCCCGACGCACTTTAATTCGCGATTCGAACAAAGTGGTCCAGCGCGCCGTTCTCCAATCCCCCCGCCTCACGGACCAGGAAGTGGAAGCCTTCGCGGCGATGGCGAATCTCACCGATGAAATCTTGCGGCTCATTGCGGCAAACCGCGTCTTTCGAAAAAATTACGTCGTTGTGAAAAACCTGCTCAACAACGCGAAAACCCCTCTCGATGTTTCTCTAAAACTCTTGCCGATGATCAACGCTGTGGATCTCAAGCGTCTGACCACCAACAAGAATATTCCTGAGACCTTGCGCACCACGGCGTTGAAGCTTCAGCGCACTCGCACCGAAACCAGGAAGTAATTGCGCAAATGACCGGTTCCTACGCTTGTCCAGTTGCTTTCTCCGCCGTTTGAGCATCAAATGAATGCGCGACCATTTCGTGCCTTGCGGCCAACTCTGTGACCTTGGGGGAACTTCCGATGTTGCGTAAGGCGTTTTCGAGCCGGACCAGGCTGCGGCCTTTCCTTCCCTATTTGCTCGTGCTTCTCCTCATTCCCATCGCAATCGCTCTCCCGGGGCACGGCACCTCGCACCGGCAAAACTCCCGTGCCAATCCTTGGATTCCGGCGCAAACGGTATCACCTGACGCTTTCGCCGCCGAGATTGCACAGAAAAAGGAGCACCAGCCGATTGTGGTCAATGTGGGAGTTCGCATACTTTTTGACGGCGCGCATATTCCCGGCGCCGTCTATCACGGCCCCGCTTCCTCGGAGCAAGGCCTTTCCGATCTGAAGAACTACGCCGAAAACCTCCCCAAGGATTCAGAAATCGTAATTTATTGCGCCTGCTGTCCCATGGAAAAGTGCCCTAATATCCGGCCTGCTTTCCTCGCAATGCAGGAATTGGGCTTCAAAAATTTTCGCGTCTTGATTCTTCCGACCAGCTTTGCCGCAGACTGGGTGGAAAAGGGCTATCCAATTCAGAAGGGAAGTTAGTCCCGGGCATTCTTGCGGCCTCTCTACAGTTTCGGGTGTTGCAGCTGAAATTTCGTCGCATCCTGATACGCCTTGGCAAACGCCAGTAACTTCGCCTCGCCGTAAAGATTCCCAAGGAACGTCAGGCTCACGGGTGTGCCCGGTCCTCCAGCGTTGTCGTATCCTCCTGGCGTGGTGTCGAACGATTTGGGGGCGTCCACGCCACGAAATCCGTTCGGAAGAATCAAAGCGGGATGCCCGGTGAGGTTCGTAATCACCAGTTGTTCGCTGAACGTCGGCGCCACGATGATGTCGAACCCCACCAGCGCCTTCGCCACCGCTTCCATTGCCTGCATTCGGGCTCGGCTCGCTTGGATATATTCCACGGCAGGTATGAAACGTGACGTTCGGAAAATGTTCGGCCAATCATGCGGTCCTTGCTCGGTCAGCAGCTTGTCTCGGCCGGTCCGCGTAAGTTCGTCGAACGCCGCCGCGGCCTCCGCATCCAGCATCGTCACCATCGCGTCGTAAGGGAATTTGGGAAGCTCCAAGGGAATCAGATTCACTCCCATCGCCCTCAATTTCTCCAAAGCTGCGTCGTTGAATCTCCGGTCGTACGCCGCTCGAGCGATATTCCCTTCTCTGCGCTTTCGCGCGAGTTCCTGTTGCTTCTGCTCATCCGGTGTCGCCGCAGGTTTCTCCGCCGCCTCCGGCTGGCTCGCGCTGGGTCGTTCCTCAAAATCGCTTTTCAAATAACCCACTCGCAGCTTCTTCCAATCCAGGTTCGCGTCCCAGTTGAACGCCGCATCCTTCACGCTGCGATCTGCGACGTCGGGTCCATAGATCGCATTCAACACGAGCGCGCAGTCTTCCACGCTCCGGCAGATCGGCCCCAATTTGTCCATGCTCCAGGAAAGCGCCATCGCTCCCGTCCGCGGCACCCGTCCGAACGTCGGTCGCAGTCCCGTGCATCCGCATCGCGTCGAAGGTGAGGAAATGGATCCCAGCGTTTCCGACCCGACGCTGAATGCAACGCATCCCGCAGAGGTTGCCGAACCGGGCCCGGCAGAAGAGCCGCTGGATCCCTGCTCGGGATTCCACGGATTTCTCGTGATTCCGCCAAACCAGTGATCACCCATAGCCAGCGCGCCTAGCGTTAGCTTCGCAATAAGCACTGCGCCTGCTTCGTCTAGCCGCTTCACCACCGCGGCATCCTCGTCAATCATCTGCTTCTCGAATCCGCCCGCGCCCCAAGTCGTGGGATACCCTTTTACCGCGAGCAGATCTTTCGCTCCCCATGGCAGTCCATGCAGCGGCCCGCGATATTTCCCCGCCGCAATCTCCCGGTCCGCCTCCTTTGCCTTTTCCCGCGCTCGATCTTCCGTCAGCGTGACCACAAATTTCAGCTTCGGGTCATATCGTTTCAGTCTCTCCAGATACATTTCCGTCAGCGCCATGGACGAAACCTTCTTCGTTCTGACCATTTCCGCCAGCTCTCGCGCGCTGGCAAACGCAAGGTCTTCGATGTTTTTCGGCGCGGTATTCGCCGCAGAGCTCGAGATTCTCGAGATGCGCATCGGCCGGCGTTCCGTCTCTAACTTCAATCCAGCTGGAACGGGATCGAAGATGAGGCATGGCGCCTGTGAATTCGGAAGATGCAGTGCGTAAATTGCTTCGTAATCCTTCGTATGTCCATTCAACGCGTCCAGCATCATCTGTTTGTCGTCTGCGGGGATGGAAACATCCGCAACTTCCGCCGCATCGTCAATCATTTCCAGAGTAATCTTCGCCTTCCCTTGCGTCTGCGCCCACAAAACGCCGGGAAAAAGTGTTCCGCCCAGTCCGAGAGCTGAAAAAATCCTCATGAATTCACGACGATCCGGCATTTGTCGCTCCTCTTCCCCAAATCTTACGAGCGCTCGTAACATACCACAAGGATCATCCGGCAAAACTCTCTCCGACTTTTCCTCTTCTCAAAGCTCTGCAACTCGATGAGCTTTTCGCGGGTGGTTGGTGTAGCATCGGTTTGGCCCAGAAGGAGAAATCATGGTTCGTGTAGCGGTTCTTCGGTTCCTAACGACATTTGCTCTAGGATTACTGGTTTTCAGCGGGAAGTTTCCGTCTGATGCGGCGGCCAAAAATCCTGCGGGGAAAGACGTGGTCCTAAAGGCCGCCGACATCACTGCAAAGATTTTCCCGGATAAAGTCTTCTATCACGGCCAGGTCGCCCCCGTGCAAATGCGCAACACCGGTGGAGTTCATTTCGCGGACGATGCGTATGTCCTCGCAGGACTCGTGGATAACTCCGGCTATTCCTCGGGTGTTCGGCAAAAATACCAGGGTTATCTCTTCACCGAAGTTCCCATCGAGATCAACGGCCAGTCCCTCAGACCCGGAGCGTATGGAATCGGCTTCGTTGAAGGCAGCAAATTTATCGTTACGGACATTGGTTCGAACAATCTGCTCGAAATTGCCGGCAAGCATGACGCGGAAATCAAGCGTCCCGTGCCTCTGCAATTTTTTGCTGCTCCCGAGGCCGGCAGTTACCGTCTTTATCTGGGGCGCGACTTCGTCGAATTTCATCGTGTCCAATAGCATTTCGCCTGGTTGAAGCGCTGCCGGAGTTGGCTCGTGTGGGTCGCTGGAGTTTCCAGATCATCTCCTTGTCCGGTCGTCCTTTTGCGGCTGATGGTGCCGAACTAGCACCTGATCAGCCTCTTTGCGGTGTCTGGCGCGATCATCTTTGATATGCTTCGGTTCCAGACCTCGCGGAGGATTCTCTGATGCGGCGTTGGGCAGCTCTGATCGCGCTCGCGGCCCTCTTCACCGCTGGTTACGCGAAGCCGAAGCGCAAGATCCACTTTGACGGCAAATCCTGGTGGGACCATGTCCTCGTCCTTGCCGATGATTCCATGGAGGGACGAGAAACCGGTGGCCTGGGGCTTCGCAAAGCCGAAGCCTATACCGTCGAGCGCCTCAAAGAGTACGGCCTTCAGCCTGCCGGCACGGACGGCTTCTATCAGCCGATAAAATTTCTCCAGCGTCAAATCGACGAGAAAAACTCTTACGCCAGCATCTTGGCCAACGACAAGGAAGAATCCCTCATCCTCGGCAAGGACGCCTACTTCAGTACCTTCGTAGATCTCCCTTCTTCGGAAGTTTCCGCACCGCTCGTTTTCATCGGTTATGGGTTGCAGGTCCCGGAAAGGAATTACGATGATTACGCGGGTTTCGACCTCAAGGGCAAAGTCGTCGTCTATTTGAGCGGCTCGCCCGAGGACATTCCCAATGCTCTTGCCGCCCACTCGCAAACTTTGGCGGAACGCGCCAAGGCCTTGCGCGCCGCCGGCGCAATCGGAGTGATTCGGATTCTCAACCCTTCCTCGATGGACGTTCCTTGGACGCGCATCGCCCTCAACCGTACGCATCCCGCCATGATGTTGGCTGATCCTAATTTACAGGACTCCGCGGGCCTCAAAGTGGCATTGATTTTTAATCCAGCAAATGCCGGTAAGCTCTTTGCCGGTTCTGCGCATTCCTTCTCGGAATTGGCCAAACTTGCCGGCGAGCGCAAGCCGCTTCCTCGATTCCCGCTGGCTGTCTCGCTCAAGGCCCGTGCAGCCATCCAGCAATCCCAACTGGAATCCTCCAACATCGTCGCGAAATTCCCCGGCACGGACCCCAAGCTCAAAAACGAGTATGTCGTCCTTTCCGCGCACATTGATCACATCGGAATAGGCCAGCCCATCAATGGCGACAGCATTTACAACGGCGCCATGGACAACGGCTCCGGCAGCGCGCTGCTCATTGAGATGGCCGAATCTCTTTTGCACGGTGACCAAACCAGGGCCGGCCAGCCGCGCGCGGAGAAGCTGCGCCGTTCTGTTCTTTTTGTCTTTTTCACCGCCGAAGAGAAAGGCCTGCTGGGATCCAAATATTTCACCGCCCATCCCACCGTTGATCTCAACTCAATCGTCGCCGATATCAACGTGGACATGTTTCTGCCCATTATCCCGCTCAAGGTGCTGAGGATTCAGGGCCTGGAGGAGTCCACCCTGGGCGCGAACGCAGCCGACATTGCACGCTCCCTTGGCGTAAAGCCCGTCCCCGATCCGGAGCCGTTGCGTAACCTCTTCATTCGCAGCGATCAATACAATTTCATCCTGCATGGCATCCCCTCCGTCATCATGGATGACTTCGCGGAACCCGGCACACCCGAAGCGCAGGTTCTCAAGGATTGGCTCACCAATCGCTACCACGCTCCCAGCGATGACATTCATCAGCCCGTGGATCTCAAGGCCGCAGCTTTATATGAAGAAATTGTCCGCCGCCTGGTTGTGGAAACGGCCGTCGCCAATTCGCGTCCTTCGTGGCGTCGCGACTCCTTTTTTCGCCGTTATGCCCAGGACCGGTAACCTCTGCCCATCCTCACTGGGAGAAACCGCCTATCGCCATGGATATTGATTCGTTTCGCAAACTCTGTCTTTCTTTCCCGCATGCGACCGAGCAGGTGCAATGGGGCAGCGATCTGCTGTTCAAGGTCGGCGGAAAGATGTTCGCTCTCGCCCCTCTTGAGCCCGCGCCCGTCTGCGCCACCTTCAAGTGCACCCCGGAAGGCTTTGCGGACTTGGTCGAGCGTCAGGGCATCATTCCCGCGCCGTATCTTGCCCGCGCCCAGTGGGTCGCTCTCGAAAAATGGGACGCTCTTCAGCCCAACGAACTGGCGGAGTTCCTGCGCACTTCTTACGAACTCGTCTTTGCCAAGCTCCCTGCTGGAATTCGCGCAGAGTTGGTTTCGCAAGGCCCTTCGAGCCGGAAAAAGCTCTCTTCTTCGTCGAAACGAAAGAAATCCTCACCGAAAAAGAAAAATCGGGCGCCTCACTGAACGAGGCGCCCGCCGTTCCACTCATTCTTCTCCAGCACTATCCGGACTGCCTGTCCCCATCAATTGGCTCTTTCGCGGTGGCCCGTTGCTTCTAGCCCTTCCCCGAATTCGGAATCATTTCCCAGAACCACACCACGAGAATTCCGTAGTACACGATGACGATTCCGAAACTAACCGCAAACGTGCTCAATGACTTCCCCAACCCCGCGTATTCCTTGTACCAATGCCTCCCGCAGGAAATGATCATCAGCACGGCCAGAAGTGCCGTCACCGCCGCCAACAAGGTGACAGCATTCCTCGGAAGTTCCCCGCGCAACAGATACAGCACTTCCCGCCAGGCCCCTCCAAGCAATCCCGTTGAAAACGCCAGGCCCAGCCATACAACCGGCGCCAGCATGCCGATCATGTAGGCCCACCGATCCTCCATGTAAAACAGCATGATCAGAATTGCGATGTACAGAATCGACTGGTAAAAATGAAGCAGAAAAAACTCCGGTTCGTAGCGCGTAAGAAGAAGGAAACAGACCACTTGTGCGCCGGCAAGGGTCGCAATGTCTCGATAAGGTCTCATGGGCACCCTCTCTATTTTCTGTGGGGGCGCCGTCACCCTGGCAATTTGTATTGTCTATGCCCGGCAGAGTGGAACCGGCGCACCCCAAATCCTTGGCCCCTAAATTGAAGCGCACCTGCCCTGCCACACCTGATCTGCTCAAATCATAGTGTTTTCAATGGATTAGAATATCCAAAGGCTCTCTCTTTGCGGCTTCCATGCGCCAATTTCCGATCCGCAGTGTCGAATTCCCCACCCCAGGCCTGCGCCCAGTCCGATTTGATTTCGTCCGTGCAGTTGCTCTCCTTCAACGCGCAAGCACGCGTGCGTCACAGCGCTCCAAATTTCAATTTTCTTGGGAAATGATTCTTACGCGATTACTTTTGTCGGGACAGTACGCCGCAATGGCTTCGCGCCCGGCATGGGAAATGTCATGTGCCAGAAGTTGCATTCCGTGGCGTTGAATTCCACGCCGATATAAACCTTGCCGTCGCGTCTCCGGTGGATATTTACCACGTGGCATTCCACTTTCCGGCTGCTGTTTTCGTTCACCAATTGTAGGACTTGGCCCGCGACCACAACCTGGGCCATTTCGAACGATGCTCCGTGCTGGCTGACCGAGATCGAGTTCGTGTGTACGCAGAAGCGCTCCCCGTCATCTGTTTGCCCGTGCACGGATAGTGGTACCGTGAGGGAAACCCGTTGCGTCCGTCGCCGCTCCTTGCAGCGAAAGTGTAAGAGGGACATAAGCCGCGTGGCTCTCCTGCGTTTCAGAAAATTGTGGTGTCTTCCCGGCTCAACTCGCTCCGAGGAATCTACAGGCCACCCGTCATCGGGAGGAAGTTCGTGAACACCGCACGCTCTGCCCTAGATCAGCGATCACTGACCAGGATCAGTCTCGCTGTCATTTCCGTCCCGCGCAATAGCGGCAAGGTACCAAACCCGCCCACCCAATGGAACAGTACGCTAGTACCTTGCTAATCCGGAGTCAACTCCATTCTCAATTCCGCCATTAAAAATCCTTTTACCTTAAAGGGCATCTGGGAACTGCCTCCCGAAACAGGCTCGCGTTTTGCCCCACGTTGTCCCGCCCAGCAGGTGCCCGCGGCCTCAAAAGTGCCCTGAGGGTAAACCCGCCTGTTTGCCTTTTCTTCGGCAAAGGGTTCCCGTCCCCGTTCTGCCCCCTCGGCCCTCTCGCACTTTCCTTGACCCTATAGCTCGATATAAGGTTAATCCTTACGTTAGGAGGCTCCATGCGTATCGGAGAATTCGCCCGCCGCGCCGGCGTCAACGTTCAGACCGTCCGCTTTTACGAGCGCTGTTCCCTCCTCCGCAAGCCCCAGCGCACCTCCTCGAACTACCGCGCCTACGCGGAGTCCGACCTGGATCGCATCCGCTTCATCCGCAGGTCGCAGTTGCTGGGCTTCACTCTGCGCGACATTAAGCAACTCCTCGAACTCCATCTCTCCGTTGGGATTCATCGCCGCCGTGCCTTATCGCCCGGCTCATATCGCAATGCAGTGGCCATCATGGGCCGCACTCTCAATCGCATTGACGCGCAAATCCTCGCTCTCCAGTCCATGCGCGCCCGCCTCGCGGACGCCTTTGCAGAGGCCGATCCATCAACTCCCGCGTCTTGTCCCGCCTCCGCCTCTCACCACTAAACCTCTTGACCCTGTACAGCGCTATAAGCCTCACGCTGACAACCTAAATGCGCTGCCGGAGGAATGAATCATGCCTCAATCGTCCGTCTCTTTCTCTCAAAACAACATATTCGGCTGGGTTACGGCTCTCTTGATCTTTTTCCAGCTCGCTTGGCCGTTTCTCCTTAGGTTCCGCAAGTCACCCATTTCGCCTGCGAGCTCTACTTCTTTTTTCGCCTCGATGCGCCCCCACTTCTGGCTCGGCTATGCTCTCCCCGTCCTCGCCTTGATTCACGCCTGGATTCCCATGTCCTCCGGTCACATGCCCCACACGAGCCTCACGGGGCTGCGGCTCGCCACCTACGCTCTTGGACTTCTGCTTCTGCAAGCTTTTTTGGGGGTGGCGATGCGCTCCACCAAGGGTATAGCGCACATTGTGCTCCGCCGCGTCCATTTCACTGCCATGATCTCCATCGCGGTGCTTATCGCAGCCCACATCTATCTCAATTGACGTCGTGCTTAGTCAACTCCACGACTCGCCCTGAGGAAGGTAACGACGGTGGCCAAGGCGCGGCAGGAAAGGAGGAAACAAGAAAACTCAACCGCGAACCTTCAAGTAGTATCCGTACACCACCATCCCAGCTCCGCCGAGAAACAGCAGCCACGTCAGATATTGCGTCACAAGGGGAGGCACTTGCACCGGCAATTGCAGCCCGCTACGCCCAGACCCGAAGTAATACACGATCAGCGCCAGCAGCATATACAGCAATCCCTGCCGCATCCTCCGCCGGCCCTCGAGGGGATTCCCCCTCGACACCGGCCCTACTTGCGGTATCGCCTCGCGGCAAAAGGGACACTGCGTCAATCCGCCCCGAACGGGTCTGCCACAAAACGGACACTTGCGCTCGCCCGCGTACGCGGCGCCTTGCACGGAAGGGGTCATACGTTCCTCTCAGCCTTTTGCTGCTCGCCTGGACTCGCAGCTTTCCCTCCGTCGTTGAAATTCCCTGCTCCACACGGTGTTGTTTCCTCTACCTTACCGCACCCTCGTGCCTCCTCAATCGCGATTTCTCGCTTTGCTGCCAAAATCTCATTCTTCTCCGATGTCCTCATGCCATATACCAGAATTCTCGGCAATATACTCTCTGAGCATCTTCGCGCACTCCTCGTTCCTCATCTCGATCACCTTTACTCCGCTCTCCCTCAGCCATTCCAGTCCCCCTTGGAAATTCTCCGACTCGCCCACCACCACCGTCCCGATCCCGAATTGCCGGATCAATCCGCTGCAATACCAGCACGGCGCCAAAGTCGTCACCATGATCTTGTCCCGGTAACTCTTCTGCCTCCCCGCTTTCCGGAACGCGTCCGTTTCTCCATGCGCCGAAGGATCCCCCTCCTGCACCCTCCGGTTATGGCCGCGGCCCAGCAGCCGCCCATCGCCATCAAACAGCGCCGCCCCTATTGGAATCCCTCCCTCCGCGAGACCTGTTCTTGCCTCTTCCACTGCCACGTTCAGCATCTCTTCGTAGCTCTTCCGCTCGCTCCCCATCGTTCGCCTCTCTCCCTGTGGTAGGCTCTTTTCGCTATGACTTCGAGCAATCACCTTTCCCGCCGCTCGTTTCTATCGCTGCTCGCCTCCGCTCCCCTCGCCTCCGCCCTTCCCCACTCCCTCCTCGCCGCGCGCCATATTCCCGTCGGCCTCGAACTCTACTCCGTTCGCAATGCCCTTAAGCAAGACCTCATGGGCACCGTCACAAGCGTCGCCCACCTCGGCTACCAGTGCGTCGAATTCTACGCCCCTTACTACGACTGGACGCCCGATTACGCCGCCCAGGTCCGCACGCTTCTCGATTCTCTTCGCATCCGCTGCTATTCCACCCACAATTCCCTCGAATCCTTCTCTCCCGATGGCATCAACAAAGCCATCGAGCTCAACCACGCTCTCGGCACCCACTACGTCGTCCTTGCCAGTCCCGGCGACAACGTAAAGACCCTCGACGGCTGGAAGCGCATCGCCGATACCCTCAACTCCGCGAACCAATCCCTCGCCTCCCACGGCCTTCACGCCGGCTATCACAATCACGATCTCGAATGGAAATCCGTGGACAATCAGGTCCCCATGGAACTCCTCTCTGCCAATACGGACAAAAGCATCATGCTTCAGCTCGATGTCGGCACTTGCGTCGCTGCGGTTGCCGATCCCGTCCGCTGGATCGAGAGCCACCCCGGTCGCATTCGTTCCATGCATTGCAAGGATTGGTCGCCTGAAAAAGGCTATCGTGTTTTGCTCGGTGAAGGCGTCGCGCCCTGGAAGAAACTTTTCGCCGCCGCCGAATCCGTGGGCGGCCTCGAGTATTACCTCATCGAGCAGGAAGGCAGCGACTACTCCGAGCTCGAAACCGCCAAACGCTGCCTCGCCACCTTCCGCTCCCTCCACCCCTGAGCCCTGCTCCTCTGCCGAACCCCTGCTGCAAACAGCCTGTTCACTGGCTCCCTTTTCCGGGCTTGTGTAGAGGCCGGGCTTCAGCCCGGCTCCCTTGCTCTCGCGAGGCCCTCCACTGCCCCTCGCCTCCCTGGCGCATTCTCGAGAGCCCTTTCGAATTCCTTCCGCGCTTGTTCCGGCTGCTTCTGTTCCAGCAACAAATCGCCAAGCTGTTCCCGCGCCGGAACAATCGGCCCCGGCGTGACCGGCAACTTTTCAACCGCATCTTCCTCGTCCGCCGCCTGCCGCATCAACTTCACTGCTTCCTCAGCCTTTCCTTCTGCTTGTGCCGACCACCCCTCCAGCGCCACTCTCTGAATCTCGACCTGCTTCTCCCAGTACCCATTGCCGGATGCCCGCAGCTGCCCTTCAATCGTTCTCAGCTTCGCGATCTCCGGCTTTACAGCCGCCGAGCTTCCGCTTCGCGCAAATCCCATCCCCCTTGCCCAAACGCCAATGGCGACGACGTGTGGCGGTGGTCCATCCGGCGGTTCGATTTTCGTCGCCTCCTCCCATCGCCTCCGCTCAACCGCGTATCGAACCGGCATCGCCGTTGCCGCGTATGCGATCTTGAAGTCCCTTAAATCCAGCTGGGACATTCCTTTCACTTGCCCGACCAATTTTCCAGCTTCCTCCGTTCGTCCTTCCTGCAAATAGGCGTACACCAGGTAGTCCATCGCGTGGAGCTCTTCCCCCGTGTCGCCTTGATCGTGCGCCGCTTTTCGCGCTGCCAGATTGGAAGCAATCGAGTCGTCCCACATTCCCAGGCGCGTGAAAATATGCGAAGGCATGTGCAGCGCGTGCGGCGCTGCCGGAGCGATTTTGGCGTAATCCCTCGCCGCCGTAAGTCCTCTCGGCGCGAGTTCGGCATTGTCGTACGCATGAATCAGGTAGTGCGGGATTCCCGGATGGTTAGGGTACTCCCGCCATAGCGGCTCCAGAATCGCCGCCGCTTGCTTCTGTCTCGAATGGTTCTTGTCGCTCGGAGACGCATTGGCCAGCAGCGCCAGCGCATAGAAGATTTGCGACTCGGAATCATCGGGGTTTCCGGTCGCGATTTGCCTCATCGCAACCTCATAGCGACCCGCCCGCTCGCGATAGTTCACCCTCCCGGCATCCTCAAAGATTATCGCCAGCGCACTCGCGAAATTGCGCTCGCGCTCCGTCTTCGCTCCAAGCTCTTGTGCTTGCCGGATTTCTCTCTGTGCGTCGCGAATCGTCGCCTTCACAATCGGCGGATCCCACAGCTCACGAAAATACGTCATCGCCATGCCCCAATGCGCCATCGCGCATCGCGGATCTTTCTCCGCAACCTCGCTGAATGACTTTTTCGCTTCGGCGTAAGCGAATGAGTGCAGCAGCGCCACTCCTCGATTGAACTCAGCTTGTACCTGCGGCTGGCACGAAATGGGAAACGAAACGCTTCCCAGCCCCTCGGTCTCGCCGTGAACATGCGTCCCTTGGGCAACAATCGAAGCAGGAAGGAAAAGCACGGTCGCGAGGCAGATTCTCGATCGGCGCCACATCCCTTTTTCCCTCCGTATCCGTTCCCTCGCGGTATGCCGAGTGTACTCTCAACTTTCTCCGCGTGCGCGGTTTACCCCTCGGAGCCTTCTGGATCATTTCTCGCCGCGCGAAATTCGGCCCCAGCACCTCTCCGTTCCTCTTCACCCTTCAACGCTGCCAAAGGGATACCATTACATAATATGTCTTGACAGGTACCCTGCTTTGTGCTAGCATAATTGCCGGGAATTTCTGCCTCTTCTCGCTGTATTTCCTATTCCAATTCCTGTATTTCAAGCTCTTGCGCAAAGGTGTCTTCCATGCTCAAAAAATCCGGAAAACCAGCAACCCCTTCTTTTCCAGCAACTTGCCAGTTCCCTTTCGCCGATGGCCGCCACTGCCGCATGCCCATCGCGCCGTCCCATCCCTTTCTCTGCCTTTTCCACGCCGACCGGGAACGCCGCTTCCATGAGCGCGCCTGTCTCGAATCCGCTCCCGATGAAGTCGCCGCCCAGCTTGGCACTTTCTCCGGCGAGATCAAAACCGCCAATGACCTCAACGTCCTCCTCACGCGTCTTTGGTCCCTCGTCGCCTCCCGCCGCATCCCACCCCGCACCGCCGCGACTCTCGCGTATCTCGCCAACCTCCTCCTTCAGACCCTCGGTCCCGTCAGAGACGAAATCAGCGACACCCGAGGCATAGAGGAATGGTACGCCGCCGTCTTCCGCTCCTTTCCGCATCGCCAATCCGCTTCCCGCTCTCCAGCCAACTCCGACTCCTAACGCAAGCTTTCTGGTCCCCCATCGGCGAAGCCCAATTCTTCCGTGACCAAACATGGCTCCTCTTCATCAAAAGAGGCGTAGACTCGCACTTTTGGAGGCTAGCGTGAACCCAAAACAACTCTCGGCATCCTCAGCGGGAACTGTCTCTCTCGGCGGCCAGCTCCCCGTCCATCGCCTCGGCTTTGGCGCCATGCGCATCACCGGCGATGGCATCTGGGGCCCGCCCAAGGACCGCCAGGCGGCCATAGCCGTTCTGCGCCGCGCCGTCGAGCTCGGCGTCAATTTCATTGACACCGCCGATTCTTACGGCCCCTATGTCAGCGAAGAACTCATCGCTCAAGCCCTGCATCCTTATCCGTCCGGCCTCGTCATTGCCACCAAGGGTGGCTGGAACCGTCCCGGCCCCAATCAATGGACCCATAACGCCACTGCCGCTCATCTTCGCGAGGCCGTCGAAGGCAGCCTCAAACGCCTGAAGCTCGACCGCATTGATGTCTATCAGCTCCACATTCCCGATCCCGTCGTTCCGCTCGAGGAATCCGTCGGCACGCTCGCCCTGCTCAAAGAAGAAGGCAAGATTCGCTTCGTCGCTCTCTCCAACGTCACGAAGGAACACATCGAGCGCGCCCGCCGCATCGTTCCCATCGTCTCCGTGCAGAATCGCTACAGCTTCGCCGACCGCGAATGGGACTACGTCGTGGACTACTGCGAAAAGAACGCCATCGCCTTCATTCCCTGGTTCCCGCTCGGCGCGGGCCGCGCAGCTGGCGAAATCCTCAACCAGGTCGCCCGCGCCCACAACGCCACTCCAAAACAAGTCGCCCT
>Ga0335078_10001192_pt1 | contig 39383 bp, 26 predicted proteins | sample Lox_Sample_32_FD_206711 | JGI IMG/M metagenome (GOLD analysis project Ga0335078, IMG submission 206711) | Soil microbial communities from Loxahatchee National Wildlife Refuge, Florida, United States - Lox_Sample_3.2 | ecosystem: Environmental > Terrestrial > Soil > Wetlands | place: USA... | reverse complement strand
CTGCTTGACGGTGTCCACGCCAAGGTCGGCCTCCAGGTCCAGGTCGAGGTCCAGCAGGTCGCGCGGGTACCCGGTCAGGCCCTCCACGACATCGAGAACGGCGGCGGTGACCTCGTCCGCGTCGGCCGGCCCGGTGTCCGCGGACGCGGGCTGCGCGGGGGTTCCTGCCGCCGCCGACGGCTCCGCGTCACCGCCCGCCGCCGGCTGCGCGGTGTCGCCGGCCGCCGGCGGCTCGGCGGGCCGCGGCGCCTGCGGCGCGTGCTCGCGGGCGAAGCCGATCACGTGGCCGAGGGTGGGGAAGTCGCGCAGCCTGAGGTTGTCCAGCCGGGGGATGGCGAACCGCTCCCGCACCGCCGCGAACACCTCGGCCTGCTTGACGGTGTCCACGCCAAGGTCGGCCTCCAGGTCCAGGTCGAGGTCCAGCAGGTCGCGCGGGTACCCGGTCAGGCCCTCCACGACATCGAGAACCGCCTCGGCGACCGGGTCAGCGGCCTCGGGCAGCGCCGTCGCCGTTTCTGCCGCGGCTACCGCGGGCGCGGCCCCGTCGGGCGCGGCCACGTCGGCCGCAGGCACCGCGGGCGCAGGCACCGCGGGCGCAGGTTCCGCGGGCGCAGGCACCGCGGGCGCAGGCACCGCGGGCGCAGGTTCCGCGGGCGCAGGTTCCGCAGGACCGGGGATCACCGTTTCCGTGACGAGGGAGACCCGGCCGTCGATCTCTGGCGCCGCCGCGGCGGAGGCGGCAGGCGCCGTCACGCGCGGCTCCCTGGCGGTGTCATCGGCGACCCGCAGCGTGCGCTGCGCGACCTCGAGCCGGGCGCCCTCGCGGCCGGCCACCGTGGCAAGCCACGAGCGCCAGGCGGACTCATCCGCGATGCGGTACGCGAAGCCGAGGTCGCTCGGTGCGCGGCGCGCGCCATCGGGCGGCTCGATCCAGTGCAGCAGCGTCATCGAGATCTGCGAGCCGAATCCGGCGGCGAGCCGCAGCGCGTAGCTGACCGGGTAGGCACCGCCGCGGGAAAGGTTGAGCTTGCCGAGCTCCGGATCGGGTTCGCGGAAGTTCGGCACCGGCGGCACGATCCCGGTTTCCAGTGCCTTGACGGCCACGACCTCCTCGATCCCGGCGCCCATCGCATGCCCGGTGAAGCCCTTGGTGTTGGCGATGACGATGGAGCCCGCGGCCGGCCCGAACGCCGTCCGCAGCGCGCTGATCTCGGCCGACGCGCTGCCACCGCGGGCCGGGGTGTAGGTCTCGTGCGAGACGAACACGGTCCGGCCCGCGATCTGACCGCGGTCCACGCCCCGCCGCTCGGCCTGGCGGATCAGCCGCTCCATCACCTGGGAGATGTGCTCGACGTCGAGGCGGGTGCCGTGGAAGGCGCTGTTGGCGGTGACCCCCGCAAGTACCTCGCAGATCGGCCGGATGCCGCGGTCACGCGCGGCGTCCGCGGACTCCACGACAAGCGCGGCCGCACCGGAGCCGATGATCATTCCGTGCCTGCGCTTGTCGAAGGGCAGGGCCGCGTCCTCGACCACCTCGTCCGTGGCCGCCGCCCCGCTGGCGAGGAAGCCCGACCCGGTCCACGGCAGCAGGGTGTCCGAGGCGACGTCGTCGGCCGAAACCACGACGACGCGGCGGCACCGCCCGGACCTGATCCAGTCCTCGGCCACGCACAGCGCCTGCGCGGTGCTCGCGCAGGCCGCGTTCACCTGCGTGTTGGGACCGCGGGCACCGACAAGCTCGGCGAACTGGGAGTGCCCCATGGCAAGGGCGCGGAACAGGAAGCGCCGGTCGAAGGTGAACGGCTCGGCCTGCAGCCGGTGCCCGAGCTCGGCGATCCGCCGGTCCACCTCGGCCACGGCCTGGTCACCCGGGCTCATCCGGGCACGGATGTCCTCAAGCACGCCGAGCTCGTGCCTGCGGGCACGGTCCTCGTGGTAGCGGTTGATGTCCGACGCGAAGGACCCGTAGCCGGGGAACGCCGATGCGAAGATCACTCCGGTGTCGTCCCGCATGTCGTCAGGCAGCCACCAGCGATCCGGCAGCCTGGTGCCGACCGTCGTGGTGCGGTAGTGCCGCACCAGCGGGATGCCGGCATCGCGCAGCGCGTCAAGGCCGGCGCCGATGGCCAGCCGGGTGCACTGGTCGAGCGCCGCGTTCCTGTCGGCGTCGACGCCGAACTCCCCGGTGAGGTCGAAGGCACCGTACCTGCCCGCCAGCTTGATGACGTCCGCCTCGCTGTTGATCGGCTCGAAGACCGGATCTCCCGACTCGCTCTTCACCAGCCGGGTGATGTGCTTGTCGACCATCTCCCTGCGCACCTGGCGCGGTATGACGTCGATGAACTGCTGGCCGGACAGGATGCGCGCGACGTTCTCGTCGTCGAACACCCGCTCGGTACCGGGAAGGCCGAGCGCCGCGCCGGTGATGACCACCGGCTCTGCCGCCGGTACCGGCGCAAGTGCCGGTGCAGCCGCGGTGGCCGGTGCGGGCGGCGGCGTGGCAGCCGTCCGTGGGGTCGGAACGGTCCCGTGCTGCGCGGAATCGGCGAAGATGGCACGGCCACGGTCGATGATCTCGGCCACCAGTCGGCCAAGCTCGGCGTAACGGTCTTCCGGCATGGCTCCTCCTGGCGCCGTGGGCGGGGTATCGGGGACAGGGGCTTGGTAGCCGAGGCCCGCGGCGTACAGGCCGCAGAGCGCCGCGTTGAACGACGGCATGTCCCCGTACTTCGGGTGGTTGGTGAACAGGGCGAGCACGTCGTCGTGCGCCGGGCCGAGCACGTCGTCGGCGAAGCCGGCGAGCGCCCGCTTCGGCCCGACCTCGACGAACACGCGCGCGCCCGCCTGGTAAAGCGTGCGCAGGCCCTTGACGAACTGCACGGGGGAGGCAACCTGGCGGCCCAGGATGTCCAGCATGCGTTCCGTCACGTCCGGGCCGTCCGCCGGGTAGAACTCTCCGTCGACGTTGGCCACGACCGGCAGCTTCGGCGGGCGCAGAACCAGCCTGGCCAGGGTCCGCCGGAGCGGCTCGCTCACCGGCGCGACGATCGCCGTGTGGAAGGCGTGGCTGACGGGGATGCGCGACGCCGTGTACCCGGCGTCGGTGAAGGCCTCGACGGCCCGCTCGACCGCCTCGGTCGCGCCGCCGATCACGGCCTGGCCGTAGCTGTTGATGTTGGCCGTCACCACGTAGCCGTCGACGGACGCGACGATCCGCTCGATGTCGGCGAGCGGGGCCATCACGGCCGCCATCGCCCCCTTGTCGGGCACAACGAGGCTTGCCATCTCCCGGCCCCGCGCGCTGACCGCCTCGAGTGCCGCCGCGAACGGCAGCGCGCCCGCCGCGACAAGCGCACCGTACTCGCCGAGGCTGTGCCCCATCACCAGGTCGGGCCTGATGCCGTATGCGGCGAGCAGGCGGGTGAGTGCCAGGTCGGCGGCGAGCACGGCCGGCTGGGTGATCTCGGTCTGCAGCAGCCGCCCCTCGGCCCGCGCCAGCGCCGCCTTGTCGCTGCCGTCGGCGAAGATATAAGAGGTCAGCGGCTTGCCGAGCAGCGGGGTCATGACCTCGTCCGCCTCGGCGAACGTCTGTGCCACGATCGGCTCGGCGGCCCGGAGCTCGCGGAGCATGTTGACGTACTGCGAGCCCTGCCCGGTGTACAGGAACGCGGTCATCGGCGCCGGGCCGTGGCCGATGAACACGCCGCGCGAGCGCAGCATCTTGCGCAGCTCCGGCGCCCCGGTGGTCAGCGCCTTGACGGCCAGGCCGGCCCTGTCGGCAAGCTCGGCGGGCGCGCCGTAGTCGATGGCGACCCGTACCCGCGCCGATGCCAGCGCGGGGTCGGGAGCCGCGACCGGTGGCGCCTGCCCGGCCGCTGCCTGGTCCCGTATCCTGGCGAGCTGTGCGGCCACGTCGGGTTCGCTCTCGCCGCCGACCACGAGCGCGCCGCGCAGCGGCAGCTTGCCATGGGCCGCGACGGTCGGACGGTCGTGCGCGCTGCCCCGCGGTGGACCGTCATGGCGTGCGCGTACGGGAGAAAGCCGCTCTCGTTCGGGATACTGATGCTGAGTTTCCGTGGTGGCGGCTCCGGCGACGGGGCCATGCTCCGCCGCCCTCTGCTCGGCGCCGGCGAACGTCCGCAGCCCCTGCGCGGCGTGCCTGCCAGGAACGTACTCCTCGAGCACCGCGTGGAAGTTGGTGCCGCCGAACCCGAAGGCGCTGACGCCGGCCCGCCGCACCCCGCCGGGCGGGGCAGGCCACTCCCGCAGCTCGGTGTTCACCCGGAACGGCGAGCGGTCCCAGTCGACGTTGGGATTCGGCTCGCGCAGGCCAAGGCTGGGCGGAAGCACCTTCTCATGCAGGGCCATGACCTGCTTGAACAGCCCGGCGGTGCCCGCCGCGCCCTTCAGGTGGCCGATGTTCGACTTCACCGAGCCGAGCGCGACCGAGCCTGGCGCGAGCTCACCAGGACGGAACACGTAGCCGAGGCTCTCCAGCTCGGCCGCGTCACCCACCCGGGTCGACGTGCCGTGCGCCTCGACGCAGGAGACGGTGGCCGGGTCCACGCCCGCGTTCCGCCAGGCGCGCGCGATGGCCAGCCGCTGCCCCGCCGGATTGGGCGCCGTTATGCCCTTGCCCTTGCCGTCACTTGACCCGGCGACGCCGAGCAGCACCGCGTAGACCCGGTCGCCGTCGCGCTCGGCGTCGGCCAGCCGCTTGAGCACGAACAGCGCCGCTCCCTCGCCCATGACGAATCCGTCGGCGGCGGCGTCGAACGGCCGCGTCCCCGTTGCGGACAGCGCACCGATCTTGCAGAACTTGACGAAGATGCCGGCGCCCATGTTCCGGTCCACCCCGCCGGTGATCACGGCGTCGTACTGCCCGTCCGCCAGGCCGTCGGCGGCCGCGGCGAGCGCGGCGAGCCCGGACGCGCAGGCGGCGTCCGTGGTAAAGCTCGGGCCGCGGAAGTTGAACAGGTTCGCTATCCGCCCCGCGATGATGTTCGCCAGCTCGCCTGGCATGGTGTCCTCGGTGATCTCGGGGAACAGGTTACTGAACGACCGGCCGGCCTGCGCGATGATCGCGTCACGGGTGCCGGCCGGCAGCGCCGCGAACGCGGCGGACCCGGCGAGCTCGCGAGCGAACTCGGGAAACTGAATCCGCATCGTCGTCGCGTAGTGCTGGTCGCCGCCCATCGCGTTCCCGATGATCACGGCCACGCGTTCGGGATCGACGTGCCAGCCTGGCCACCCCGCGTCGATAAGCGCCTCGCGCGCCGCGGCGACCGCCCACTTCTGTCCGTCGTCCATCTGGTCGCTGACCTTCGGCGGCAGCGGCAGCCGCCAGCCGATCGGGTCCCAGGGAAACTCGCGGACCCATCCACCGATCCGTGAGTAGGTCTTGCCTGGGGCGCGCGGGTCCGGGTCGTAGTACAGATCGGGGTCCCAGCGGTCCTTCTGGACATCGGTGATGCTGTAGCGCCCGCCGGTGATGTTGGCCCAGAAGGCCGCTCCCGTCGGCGCGCCCGGCATGATCGCCGCCATGCCCACGATGGCGACGGGCTGCCGCCGCGGGCCTCCTGACGGCGTGGTTCCTTGCGGATTGACGCTCATGTCCCTAGGCCCTTCGTGAGGATGCCGCGCCAGTTCGCCCGTAAAGGACGTCAGCGACGCGGTCCATGTCGGCTATCAGCCCCTCCTGCACCGCGTACGCGGCGGCGAGCGGGAGGCTGCCGTCCGCAAGAGCCCCGCCGGCTCCGACCACCCAGCGCAGCCCGTCGCAGGCCGCCCGCAGCGCGGCGTCACGGGCGAACACCCGGCTCATGGCGGCAAGCGCGGCACCGTCGAACCGGTGGTCAGCCTTCGCTGGCAGCTCACCGTCAAGCGCTGCCGCGGCCCGGCCGGCGAAGCAGCCGGCGCCCTCCGTGGCGGCGATCAGCTCGCCAAGGCGGAGCAGCACGTGCTGGCTGCGGGTGAGCCGGCCGGCCCGGCAGGCTTCAAGCACGCCGGCCAGCGCCTCGCAGGCCACCGCGGCGGCGGCGGCGCCGACGTCGGGGTGGCGCGCGTCGAGCGCGCGCAGCCCCGCCGCGCTGTCCAGGTAATACCGGCCCGCCGTCTTCAGGTGCCGCTGCCACCGGTCGCGGCCGATGGTCATCTCCATGATCTCGGAGGTGCCTTCGTAGATCGTGGTGATGCGGACGTCCCGCCTGATCTTCTCCACCAGGTACTCGCGGGTGTACCCGTACCCGCCATGGGCCTGGATCGCCGCGTCGGCCGCCTGGTTGCCCGCCTCGGTCGCCAGGTACTTCGCGATCGCGCCCTCGGTGTTGAGCGCACCGTCCGCGCCCTCGCCCGCGTCGATGCGGGCGGCGACCGACTCGATGAACGCCCGGGCGGCCTCCAGCCTGACCGCGTGCGGGACGATGAGCTTGTGGGTGTATCCCTGCTTCTGCGACAGCGGCGCACCGCCCTGGATGCGGGTAGCGGAATACGGGATCGCCCGGTCCAGTGCGGCCCATCCCGCGCCGAGGCCGAACGCCGCCACCATCACCCGCGTGTAGCCGAACACCTTCTGTGCCTGGATGAGGCCCTGCCCCTCCACCTCACCGACGAGGTTGCCGGCCGGCACGAACGCGTCATCGAGGAACAAGGCGGCGGTATTGGACAGCCGGATGCCGTGCTTGTCCTCGGGACGGTTCTGGGTGAATCCCTCGGTGCCGCGATCGAGCACGAACCAGGACGGGCCGCCGGGGGCGCTTGCCAGGATCGTGTACTTATCGGCGATGCCGCCGTTGCTTATCCACTGCTTGCGGCCGTTCAGGCGGTACCCGGTGACGCTGCCGCCCGACAGCACCGGGGTGGCCGTGGTCTTGAGCGCGGCCAGGTCGCTGCCCGCGTCGGGCTCCGTCGCGCCGTAGGCGTAAAGCACGCCCCGTTCGGCGATCTCGGTGAGCCACCGCCGCCGCTGCTCCGGCGTGGCGCCGACGAAGATCGGGTCGCTGCCGAGGAAGGTGGCGAGCACGCTGGTGGCAACGCCGACGTCGAGGCCGGCCAGCTGCTCGCAGACCCGGTAGACGTCGATCGTGGCGCCGCCCATCCCGCCGTATTCCTCCGGGATGAACAGCAGCTGAATGCCGAGCTTGTCGCCGCACATGCCACGGACCAGGTCCACCGGGCACTCGTCCGCGTGGTCGAGCTGAAGCAGCCGTTCGTCGGGAACCGCGTCACGGACGTAGTCCCTGACGGTCTCGAGCATCATCGTGAGCGTCTCGTTGTCGAGGCCGGCACCAGCCTCGACGGCGCTTTGGCTGGTTGTCATCACAGCACCACTCTCTTCCCCCCTACAGGACAGTCGGCCTGGCCGCGTGCGGGGCAGAGCTATAGGTCCTTAGTCGCACGGGCCTTAGATGAGTTACCCGCTAGTAACGAATCGTGTCGTGACGAATGGCGGTCCAGCAGGGACCGATGGCCGTTGACCGCCAGTTTCCCCTGGTTAACGCTGAACGAACCGGAACAGAATCAGCACTGACGTCACGGCCAGATCGGGAGGAGCGATGACGAACCTCGCCACGACACTCGTGAACACCACAGGCAGCTACCCGGACCGGACCGCGGTCCGGCTTGACGACCGCGCGCTCCGCTACCGCGACCTGGACGACCTGAGCGCGCGGGCCGCCGCCTGGCTGCTCCGGCGCGGCATCACGGCCGGCGACCGGGTCGGCCTGATGACACCGAATACCCCGGAGTTCCTGACGCTCTACTACGGCATCTTGCGCGCCGGCGCCGTCGTGGTCCCGATGAACCCGCAGTTCAAGTCCCGCGAGGTGGACTATCACCTGTCCGACTCTGGTGCCTCGCTCGCACTCGCCTGGCATGCCGTGGCCGACCAGGCGGCCAAGGGCGCGGCAAGCGCCGGCACCGATCTCGTCCTCATCGAGCCCTCGGATCTCGCCGGGACCCTCGCCGACGCCGGCCAGGAGCCCGCGGTCGCGGACCGCGCGCTCTGCGATACCGCCGTGATCTTGTACACGTCGGGCACCACCGGGCAGCCGAAGGGCGCCGAGCTTACCCATGCCAACCTGCTCGCCAATGTCGAGGTCACCAGGACCACGCTGCTGAACCTTGGGCCGCGGGACGTGGTGCTCGGCGCGCTACCGCTGTTCCACTCCTTCGGCCAGACGGTCGCGATGGGCTGTGCCGTGGCCGCGGGCGCGTGCCTGACCCTGCTGCCGAGGTTCGACCCGGTTCGCGCGCTTGAGCTCATCAAGCGGGACCAGGTGTCGGTCCTGATGGGGGTTCCGACGATGTACGCGGCCATCTTGCACAGCGGCGGCGGCGGCGCTGCCGACGCGGCAAGCCTGCGGCTGTGTGTCTCGGGCGGCGCGGCAATGCCGGCCGAGCTGATGCGCGCGTTCGAGAAGCGGTTCGGCTGCATGATCCTCGAGGGCTACGGGCTGTCGGAAACCTCCCCGGTGGCGTCGTTCAACCACCCGGACCGCGAGCGTAAGCCGGGCACGATCGGTCAGGCCATCGCCGGCGTCGAGATGCGGGTACAGAACGACGATGGCGAACCGCTGCCGCCCGGTGAGGTCGGCGAGATCGCGATCCGCGGCCACAACCTGATGAAAGGCTACTGGGGGCGACCGGAGGAGACCGCGGAGGCGATGGCGGGCGGCTGGTTCCGCTCGGGCGACCTGGGCAGGATGGATCCCCAGGGTTACTTCTCAATCGTGGACCGCAAGAAGGACATGATCATCAGGGGCGGGCTTAACATCTACCCGCGCGAGGTAGAGGAAGTGCTCTACGAGCACCCGGCGGTCGCGGAAGCCGCCGTCATCGGCGTGCCCGACCAGATGCTCGGCGAGGAAGTCGCCGCGGCGGTGGTGCTCAAGCCGGGCGCGTCGGCGGACCCCGGCGAGCTGCGCGAGCACGTCAAGTGCCAGCTCGCCGCGTACAAGTACCCGCGTCGCGTGTGGATCGTGGACGAGCTGCCGCACGGCGGCAGCGGGAAGATACTCAAGCGGGCCATCGAGGTCCCGCCGCCTCGCTAGGAACACATATGCAGCAATAGTGTGACACGAGCCACACGAGCGCGGCGGAATATCGCGGCGCGGCGCGCGGGTTGCAGACGTCGCCACCTAGGACCGCTGGAGTCGTCACCGATGTGCGCTGCCTGCGGCGTGCCGACGCACGTCGCCGTCCTGGAGCCGGCGGCCCCCGCCAGGTTCGCGGCGCTGCGCAACCCCACCTGCCGGGTCTACCTGGGCGGCGCGGCCCTCGCCATGATGGCAGACAACATCGAGCACGTCATCACCTACTGGGTGATCTGGGAGAGGTTCCACTCCCCCGCGCTCACCGGCTTCGAGGTGATCAGTCACTGGCTGCCGTTCCTGCTGCTGTCCCCCTACTTCGGCGGCCTCGCCGACCGCTACGACTGCCGCAGGCTCATCCAGGCGTCCCAGGTGCTGTTCATGGCGGTGTCGCTCACCTGGGGCATCCTCTTCGCCACCGGGACGCTCACCGTATGGAACGCCTGCGTCCTGCTGGTGCTGCACGGCATGGCCGGCGCGTTGTGGGCGCCGCCCGAGCAGCTCATGCTCGAGGACTTCGTCGGCCCCGCGGAGCTGCCGAGTGCCATCAGGCTCAACTCCACCGCCCGATCGCTCGGTATCCTGTGCGGGCCCGTCGTCGGCTCCGCGCTGCTGCTCGGCCTCGGCCCCGAGCGCGGCATCTGGGTCAACATCGCCTTCTACCTGCCGCTCACCCTGCTGATGGCGCGCACCAGGTTCACCGGGCACAGCCGCGACGGGGTGGCGGCCCCCGAGCGGGTCACCCTGCTTGCGGCCGTCCGGGTGTTCCGCGACGTGTCGCGCGACCGTGTGCTCGCCGCCATGATCATCCTGGCCGGCCTCGGCTCGTTCTTCGTCGGCTCCGCCATGCAGACCGCCATGCCGTCCATCGCCGCCACCACGACAGGCATCTCCGCCGGCACCGCCTACGGCGTGCTGCTGTTCGCCAACGGCCTCGGCGGCGTGCTCGGCGGCCTGCTGCTCGAGGGCACCGGCTGGATCAGGCTGTCGGTGCGGGCCGCGCTGTGCTCCACCCTCATCTACGGTGCCGCCACGGTGCTGTTCGCCGTCAGCCACGACTACCTCATCGCGGCGCCGCTGCTCGTCATCGGCGGCGTCGCGAACCTCGCGGCGCTGTCCATCACCCAGACCGTCGTACAGCTGCGTGCGCCCCGCGAGAAGAGGGGCCAGGTCATCGGCGTCTACGGGGTTGGCGCCAACGGAATGCGGATCGGCAGCGGCTTCACCGTCGGCCTGCTCGGCGCGGCGCTCGGGCTGCGCCCCGCGCTCGGCTGGTCGTCGGCCGCGCTGTGCGCCTGCGTCGCCGCCCTCGCCGCCTACCTGGCCGTCTCCGCCCGGCGCGAGACTGCGCCCGATTCCGCTTCTTGAGTGGCATCTGGCGCGGGGGTGGCATCTCTAAGGCCAGCCCCACTGCAGGCCGTAGCCGTAGTGCGGGCGCAGCCTGCTGAATGACTCGCTGGCCTCGCCCGTGGGATCGACCGCGACCAGCTGGCCGGCCGCGGGCAGGCCCTCGAAGCTGGTGTAGGAGTGCACGTCCTCGCCCGCGACGCGGCGGACCCAGGCGGGGAGGGTGCGGCGGTCGAAGCGGACCCGCAGCTCGAAGGCATCGCAGCGGCGTTCGGGCCGGAACACGTAGTAGTCGCGCAGCGGGTCGCCCGGCTGCGCCTGGATGCGCATCTCGTACTCGTGCGCCTCCCCGGCGCTCAGCGGGTGCGGCAGCCTGATCAGGTACCGCGTCCTGGTCCGCGCGAGCTCCTCCACGCGCACCAGCTCGCCGCCCTTGATCATCTGCAGCCGCAGCGGCGACCGCGGCCGTCCGGGGTCGACGGGGACGTCGAGTGCGAGGTCGAGCTCCGCGAGGCCGTCCACGGACGGCACGATCACCCGGCGCTCGACGGCCTCGGTGACCTCGCCGTCGAGCAGGAACACCGCTCTGAAGCTCTTGATGTACCAGCTTTCCAGCTCGGCGGGATGAGCCGGCCGGCTGCGCTCGCGCGCCAGTTCCCCGGCGATCTCCTGCGCGAGCAGGAACTGTGCCTCGTCGATGCGCCGCTCCGCGGTCCGCGCCACCCGCTCGACCTGCCGCGCGACCCACTCCCTGCGCAGCTCGTAGGTCCGCATGTTCACGGTCGCCGGGTGCAGCGCGAGCGCGGCGAGTATCGCCGTCCGCAGGTCCTCGGGCAGCCGTCCGGCAAGCACCTCGAGCCTGCTGCCGAGCATCCTGCGCAGCTGCGCCGCGTCGTCGTGCGCCGCGGGCACGGCCCCGGCCGCCACGCCGCCTTCGGCGTGCCGGCCGCCCGCGAGCTCGCGGAGCAGCGGGCCGATCCGGCCGGCCACGTCCCCGCGCAGGCCGCGCCCCCTGCGCAGCGCCTGGATCTCCGCGGTGATCGCCGCGAGGTCGATCGCGGGCTGCCCGCTCGCCGGTAGAGCATCGGGCTTGGCCTGCTCCGGGCCGGGGGCCGCAGCGCGCTCCGGTTCCGGTACCGCGCCGCTGCCGGGCGAGGGTGTCACTCTTATGTCGCCTTTCACGTGTCTTTGTCCCGATTATGGGCTAGTCGGCGGCCCGTGTACCGGTCACGATTGATCTTGACCAGGTCGAGAGACTGCGGCCCTGCTTGGGGAAGGGCCGCAGCCTGTCACTTGCCCGGTTCCCGCCTCCCATGTTGGCAGCGGGCGCCGGGCCGGGTCGGCGCCGAGACCCGCGCGTTGCCGGATTCTCAGGAAATGCCCAGCTATGCGCGGCCAGGCCCGGGGGCGGAACGGGACCGGGCGGGAAAAGGGGTGGCCCGCCCGGTCTCATTCCTGGTCAGAGCGGCGCCGCGGTAAGGATCACCGGGCCGTCGGCGGTGATCGCGATGGTGTGCTCGGCGTGCGCGGCGCGGCTGCCGTCGGCGGTGCGGATCGTCCAGCCGTCCTCGTCCAGGTAGATGCCGTCGCTGCCGCTCGCGATGAACCAGGGCTCGATCGCCAGCACCAGGCCGGGTACCAGGCGCAGGCCGCGGCCGGCCTTGCCCCTGTTGGGGATGTGCGGGTCCTCGTGCATGGTCCGGCCGACGCCGTGGCCGCCCAGGTCGGTGGAGATGCCGTAGCCGCCGGCCCGGCCGATCTTGCCGATCGCGGCGGAGATGTCCCCGAGCCTGCCGCCTGGCCGGGCCGCCGCGATGCCCGCCGCGAGCGCGGTCTCTGTCGCCGCGATCAGCTCCGCGTCGCCGTTGAGCGGTGACCCCACGGCGAAGGAGACCGCGGCGTCGGCCACCCAGCCGTTAAGCGTGGCGCCCGCGTCGACGCTGAGCAGGTCACCGGCGCGCAGCCGGTAATCGCCCGGTATGCCGTGCAGCGCGACGTCGTTGACGGACGTGCAGATGACCGCCGGGTACGGGACCGGGGCGAACTTGGGGTGGTAGTTGAGGAACGGCGAGGTCGCCCCCGCCTTGGCGAGGACCTCCCTGGCGGCGGCGTCGAGTTCCCTCAGGGTGACGCCCGGCGCGGCGGCGGCCCGGGCCGCCGCGAGGATGTCGGCGACCACCTGCCCAGAGGCCCCGATCGCGCCGATCTCCGTCGCCGTCTTGATCTCGACCACTCGCCGTCCTCCTTCGCCGCTACCTGGCACAGGATACGGACACCCGCCGACATCACGGCACCTGCCCCGGCCGGCCCGCGGCCCGCTCGGCCGCGAAGATCGACTTATCGTGTGCATTTGATCGCGGAAAACGACACCTAAACGCACACGATAATTTGATCTTGACGTGGCTGCGAGGGTGGGGTGGCGGGGGTGGCGGGGGTGGCGGGGGTGGCGGGGGTGGCGGGGGCCTGCTTTAGCTGGCGGTCGCTATGACGGCGGAGTTGATGAGGTCCCAGTCGATGCCGGCGCCGAGGCCGGGGCCGGCGGGGGCGTGCACGTCCCCGTGCGCGTCGGCCTCGAACGGCGACGTGAGGCCGTAGTCCATGTGCCCGAGGCTGTGGTCGCCTGACCGGTTGAAGGCCAGGACCTCGAACCAGTCGCAGTTGTCGATAGCCATCATGACGTGCAGTCCCGCGACGTTGTTCAGCGCGTTGTAGGAGTCGTGGACCTCGCAGTTCATGCCGAACGCCTCGGCGAGGTGGCAGATCTTCATCAGGCCGGTGATACCGCCCTTGATGACCACGTCGCCGCGCAGGAAGTCGGTCGCGCCGCTGGTGATCCACGGGGGGAGCGCGGCAAGGCCGCCCGGGGTGATCTCTGTGGCGAGCAGCGGGATGCTCAGGTGCCTGCCGAGGCGGACGTAGCCGTGCATGTCGTGGGTGGGCAACGGGTCCTCGAACCAGTGGTAGCCCAGGTCCTGTATCGCCTGGCCGACCGTGAGGCCGTCGGTGTAGGAGTAGGACCAGGAGGAGTCGAGCATCAGCGTCATGTCGTCGCCGACCGCATCGCGGACGGCGGCGCAGATCTCGATGTCGAGGCTGACCGGGGGCTCGTCGCGGGGCGGGAGCCAGGGGCTGCGCGGCGGGTGGATCTTGTATCCGCGCCAGCCCTGCTGCTGCCAGTAGACGGCCTCCTCCGCGTACCGCGCCGGGCTCTCGTGGTGGGCGCTTGAGAAGTAGGCGGGGATGCGGTCGCGGCAGGTGCCGAGCAGCCGGTGCACCGGCAGGCCCGCGGCCTTGCCCGCGATGTCCCACAGCGCGATGTCGACCGTGCCGACGGCGTGCGGCGACAGGTAGTGGACGAGGCCCTCCATGCGGCGCCAGTGCTTGCCGATGTCGAGCGGGTCCGTGCCGAGCAGCCACGGCTTGACGATGGTGACGATCTGGTCGGCGATCTGCGCCGGCCCGGGGCCAGGACTTGACAGGAAGGCGTTGCCCTCGATGCCCGCGTCGGTCTCGATCCGCAGCACCCCGAGCGGCACCGGGCGCGCGGGACCGAAGCTGGCCGAGGCGGTGGCCTGGCGATGGTGAAGGACAACCGTGATATCCGTGATCCGCACGCCCCTGACGCTACTCAGGTCAACGTAAGACGCCAGGGGTGCGGTCACAAAAACCGGCTGGGCTAGCTCAGGGCTAGCTCAGGCCGACCGACTGGAGCCAGTTCTGCGCAACGGTGGTGTAGTCCTCCTTGTTCACCGAGGCCGCGATGTCCATCTGGAGCAGGGCGGCGGTCGTCAGCTTGGCCGAGACCGCGTTGAGCGCCGCCACGATGGTCGGGGTGGCATCGGCCTTGTAGATCAGCGGGATGACGTTCTGCGCGGCGAAGTCGAACTTAGGGTCGGCGAGCGACACCAGCTTGTCGGTGACGATCTGCGGCGTGGTGGTGAACACGTCCGCCGCCTGGACCTTGCCGCTGGTCAGCGCGGCCAGGGTGATCGGGCCCGATTCGTCACCGAGCGGGTCAAAGCTCTTGAAGGTGAGACCGTAGTTGGCCTTGAGGCCAGGCAGGCCGTCGGGGCGCGTCTTGAACTCCGGCGGGGCGCCGAACACCATGCTCGCCGCATACGGCTTGAGGTCGGCGATCGTCTTCAGGTGATACTTGGCGGCGGTCGCCGCGGTGACCGTCACCGAGTCGCTGTCCTGAGCGGGGGCGGGGGCGAGCACCTCAAGTGAGGAGGGCAGCTCGGCGGCGAGGGCCGTGTCCACGTCGGTCGTCGTCTTGGCGGTGGACTTGGGATCGACCACGTCCTCAAGCAGGCTCCCGTTGTAATCGGGGATGATGGTGATCGCGCCCTTTTCCATCTGCGGGTAATACACCTCGCGGGAGCCGATGTTGAGCTTGGTGGTGACCTTGACGCCCTTGGCCTCAAGAGCCAGGGCGTAGACCTCGGCGAGCACCTCGTCCTCGGGGAAGTTGGCGGAGCCGACGACCACGGTCCCCGAGGCGGCACCGGACGACAGGGGGTTGGAGCCGCTGCTCGCGGTCGCGGAGTTGGCCGCTGCGGTGGCGGACGCGGTCCCGGTGGCGGTGCTCGAACTAGAGCTGCTCGAGCACGCGGTCACCGCTGCGAGCGCGACCGCCGCGATGGCGGCCACCCCGGCGGTGGCTGCGGTTCTGGTCGGCATATTTTGTCCTTTCGAGCGGGTTTTCGTTTTCTTTCCATATCACGTCGGGCGGTACGCTCCGCCGAGCCGCGCCGCGTTACTCCGCGCGTCCTTGCTTGCGCAGCCCGGCCGGGACGGCCAGCCGGGCGATGAGGGCGAACAGCGCGAGCACGCAGATCGCCAGGATGACGACGAGTAGCGCGCCGCCGGCTACTGAGCCGTACTGGTTGCTCGCCAGGCCGTCGATGATGAACCGGCCGAGGCCGCCGAGGCCGATCTCTGCGGCGATCGTCGCGGTCGCCACCACGAAGATGGCCGAGGTGCGCAGGCCGACCAGGATGAGCGGCATCGCGATCGGCACCTCCACCTGAACGACCTGCTGCCAGGTGGTCATGCCGGTGCCCTTGGCGGCGTCCCGCACCCCTGGGTCGACCCCGGCGACCCCCTCGCAGGTGTTGATGAGGATCGGCGGGATCGCGAGGACGACGAGCGGCAGCAGCCAGGTGAGAGCGGAGAAGCCGAGAAAGACCGCGAGCAGGATGAGCAGGCCGAGGGTGGGGATGGCGCGCCAGGCGTTGGCGATGTTAACCACCACGACGGTGGCCTTGCCGCCCCTGTGCCCGATCGCCACGCCGGCCGGGACCGCGATGAGAGCGGCGATGAGCAGCGACAGGCCGCTGTAGCCGAGGTGCGCGAGCACCTGCTGCGGGATGCTGTCAGCGCCGTGCCAGTTGGCGCCCTGGGTGATCCAGTCCCAGGCCCACGAGAAGAAGCTCATCCGTTGCCCCCGCTCACGCGCGCGCCAGCCACGGGGTCAGCGCCCGCCTGACCGCGACCAGGACCAGGTCGCAGACGAGGGCGAGCACGATGACCAGGAAGAGGCCGACGTAGATCTCGGTCGGGAACGACCGCTGCAGGCCGTCGATGAACAGGTAGCCGAGGCTGGAGACGCCGATGAGCTGGCCGACGGTGGCCAGGCTGATGCTGGACACGACGCCGACCCGCAGCCCGGCGACGATCACCGGGGTGGCCAGGGGAAGCTCGATCGTGACCAGGCGGCGCAGCTGGCCGTAGCCCATCGCGACGGCGGCCTGCGTCACGGCGGCGGGGACGGCGCGCAGCCCGGCGACGACGTTGGGCAGGATGACGCAGAGCGAGAAGGCGGTGAGCGCGATGATCACGGTGGTGTCGGTGAGGCCGAACGCCGGGATCAGCGCGATGAACAGCGCGAGCGACGGGACCGCGTAGACGATGGTGACCACGGTGAGCACCGGCGGGTAGAACCACCGCCAGCGGGCGGCGATGATGCCGAGAGGCAGCGACAGCACCAGGCCGTACACCGCCGGCAGCACGCCGAGCTTGAGGTTCTCCCAGGTCAGCTGCCAGATCTGGGACCAGTTCTGGCCGATCCACGACCACATCACGTGCGCGGCACCTCCCGGCCGCCCGCAGCGACGGCAGCGGTGCCTGCGGCGTCCGCCGCGACGGCCGCGTCCGGCAAGTCCGCCGCGTCCGCCGCCTGGATGGCGGCGCGCAGCTGGTCGAAGGTGGCCACGCCGAGCACCCGGCCGTCGCCGTCCACGCCGACCGCCTGGCCGGCCGGGGACAGCACGGCGGCGTCGAGCGCGGCGCGCAGCGAATCGGCGCCGACGGTGAACGTGTGGCCGAGCGGCCAGGCGGCCGCCTGGCCGAGCGGGGCGTCGCCCGGCAGCGCGGCGAGCTTCACCGCGTCCGCCCAGCCCCGGGGGGTGCCGGACCGCGGGTCGGTGATCAAGATCCACGGCTCGCCGGCCGCCAGGGCCTTGGCGACGGTCGCGTCCGCTGGCAGCACCGGCCCGGTGCCCAGGGCCAGCCCGGCCGTGCGGACGAACGACAGCCGCCTGATGCCGCGGTCGAAGCCGACGAAGCCGGCCACGTAGTCGTCGGCGGGGGCCGCGAGCAGCTCTTCCGGCGGGGCCAGCTGGGCCAGCTTCCCGTGCGGCCGGAACAGCGCCACCAGGTCACCGACCTTGATGGCCTCCTCGATGTCGTGGGTGACGAGCACGATCGTCTTGCGCAGCTCGGCCTGCAGTGACAGCAGCTGGTCCTGCAGCGCGGCGCGGACGATCGGGTCGACGGCGCTGAACGGCTCGTCCATCAGCAGCACCGGCGGGTCGGCCGCCAGGGCCCGTGCGACCCCGACGCGCTGCTGCTGGCCGCCGGATAGCTGGTGCGGGTACCGCCTGGCCAGGCCCTGGTCGAGGCCGACCAGGGTGAGCAGCTCACGCGCCCGTTCGCGTGCCTTCCTGCGCGGCCAGCCGGTGAGCACGGGGACCGTGGCGATGTTGTCCTCGACGGTGCGGTGCGGGAACAGCCCGGTCTGCTGGATCACGTAGCCGATGCCGCGGCGCAGCTGCGCCGGGTTCCGCGCCGCGATGTCGGTGCCGTCGAGCCTGATGGTGCCCTGCGTCGGCTCGATGAGCCTGTTGATCATGCGCAGCGAGGTGGTCTTGCCGCAGCCGCTCGGGCCGACGAGGACCATCGTCTGGCCGGCCGGCACCTCGAGGTCGAGGCAGTCAACGGCGACCGTCCCGTCCGGGTACCGTTTCGTCACTGCCTCGAACGTGATCAAGCTCGTGCCAGGCCCTTCGCCGTCACAAAGTCGATTTTTCCGACCGTATTAGTATCGAACATAGCGGCGCGAACGGTAGCTCGCCCCCAGCACCTCAGCACGGGCAGCACCCCAGTACGGGCCGATTCATCCCCCAACCATAACCGTCCGGCAGTTTTCGGGCACGTACCCAGGATGCCGTTCACGTAACACGGCCGGCCCGGCGCGCTGTCGTGTCCCTCCGGCCACGCGCGGCGCCCGCCGCGCGTGCCGCACCCAACGCACGCCGAGGGTACGGTGGCCGAGTGGACAGCGACGACGACAGCGATCCTGACCTGGCCGTGCGGCTGCGGGCGATCTGCCTTGCGCTGCCGGAGGTGACCGAGCGGCCGTCGCACGGCGTGCCTGCCTGGTTCGTGCGCGACAAGCGGTCATTCGCGCAGCTGTGGGCCGACGGGCACCACGACAACCATTTCCCGCACCTGTGGTGCGCCGGCCCGCCCGGCGCGCAGGCCGAGCTGACCGCGGCGGCACCCGGCCGCTTCTTCCGGCCGCCGTACGTCGGCCACCGGGGCTGGATCGGCGTCCGGCTGGACGGCGACGTCGACTGGGCGGAGCTCGCCGAGCTGTGCGCGGACGCCTACCGTGCGGTGGCCCCGGCCAGGCTCGTCGCGCTGCTCGACGCGGCCGGCCCTAGGTAAAGTCAAGGGCCGTCAGCGGAACGGTGGCGTGGCTGCGCGGCCCGCCGCCGTGTCCCCCCGCCGCTGCCGCGCGCGGTCAGGCCGTGATCTGGTACTGGGAGGCTTGCAGGGTGTAGAGCTCGGCGTACTGGCCGGACATGGCGGTCAGCTCGGCGTGCGTGCCCGTCTCGATGACCTTGCCGTGGGCGAGGACGTAGATGCGGTCGGCGTGCCTGACCGACGCGAGGCGGTGGGTGATGACAAGCACCGTGCGGTCGCGGGCGAGGGTGCGCAGCGAGGAGAACAGGGCGTACTCCGCCCGCGCGTCAAGCGCCGCGGTCGGCTCGTCCATGATCAGCAGCGGCGCGGTGCGGTAGAAGCCGCGGGCCGCCGCGATGCGCTGCCACTGGCCGCCGGACAGCTCCGCGCCGTTCTTGAACTGGCGGGCGAGCAGTGTGTCGTAGCCCTGGGCGAGTTCGGCGATCACGGTGTCGGCGCCGGAGGCGGTTGCCGCGGACGCCAGCAGGGCGTCGTCGAGCGCGCGGCCCATGGTGATGTTGTCCCTGACGCTGAGCGGCCAGTTGCCGTGGTCTTGCGCGATGACCGCGATCCGCTCCCGCAGCGGGTCGCCGTCGACGTCGGCGATGTCGACGCCGTCCCAGCGGACGCTCCCGGTCTGCGGCCGGTACAGCCCGGCGAGGATCTTGGCGAGCGTGGTTTTCCCCGACCCGTTCTCTCCTACGAGTGCGATCACCTCGCCGCGCGCGATCTCGACGGACACGTCCTGCAGCGCGGGCTTGTCCGCGCCCGGGTAGGTGAAGGTGACAGCCGCGGCGGTGATCCGCTCGAACCCCGGCGGCGCGTCGGCAGTGCCGGGCCGGGGTATCCGGGACCGCGCGTCCTCGCAGAACGCCATGTAGTCAGAGAAGTACAGGCCGTCCTCGTAGCACTGGTTGACGTTGTACATCAGCTGCTGGAGTGAGGAGGCAGCAGAACGGAGCGCGAGCACCGCCGTGCCCGCGACCGACAGGGCGAGGATGCCGGTAGCGAGCAGCACGCCGAGCACCGCGTACACCCCGGCGGTGGCGAGGCCGCCGAGCGCGCTGCCGATCACCTTGGTCGTTGTCTGCTGCCGCGCGGCACGGAGCTCGGCGCTCCTGGCATAGGCCGCCAGCCGTGCCACGCGGTCGACGAGGAACGCCCGCATGGTGAACGAGCGGAGCTCGGCGGCGGTCCGGCGCTCGGCGATCAGGTTGGCCAGGATGTACTTGCGCCGGTACGAGTCGATCAGCGCGAACCGTGTCAGGTAGCTGATCCGCGCCGAGCGCACCGCCGACCACGCGCCAGGCAGCTGCGCGAGCAGCAGGACCGCGAGCAGGACGGGCTGCAGCACCCCGACGACCACCGCCGCGGACGCCAGCCCCGCGAACGCGGTGAGGAAGTTGATCACGTCGTTGACCAGCGCCGACGCCGACCACATGCCGCGGTCACGGGCCCGCTGCAGCCGGTCGTGGAAGTCTGAGTCGTCAAACGCGGCCAGCTCCACCTGGCTGGTCAGGTCGTACAGCCGCACCTCGACGACCTGGTCCACCTGCGGCTCAAGCCGGCTCTGCGCCCACCCGGCCGCCGTGGAGACGGCGGAGCGGGTCGCCGTCGCGGCCGCGACCAGGATCAGCGAGGGCAGCGCCGCCCGCACCCGGTGCGGGGTGGGACCGCCGGCGAACAGCGCCTGGAGCACGCCCGTGGTGGCGAACAGCGCGAACCCGCCGAGCACACCGGAGGCCAGGTTGAGGCCGATCGTGGCGGCGGTGTCCAGCCTGCTCGCCGACCAGCCGAGGCTCACCGCCTGGCCGATCAGCGCGGGGAAGCGGCGCGCCACGTCCTTGAACCTGACCGTGGCCATCCGCTCGTCGTAGACCCGCCAGTAGTTGGCGGTCAGCTCGGCCGTCTCGTGATCGGCCGGCTTGGTGCCGGCCGGCTGGCCGCCGGCGGCCTGGCCGCCGGCGGCCTGTGCGCCGGCGGCCTGCCCGTCCCCAGGACTTCCGCGGTTCGCCTTTCCGCCGTCCGCTCGCCCGCCGAACCGTGCCAGGCGCATGACCCAGTCAAGGCGCGGCAGGCCGCGCCACCACCCCGTCGCCATGCCTTCGAGTATCCGTCGGCCCACCGACAATGGGCTAACGGATATATCCGTCTATGACCGGGGGCCGCCGGCTCCCCAGGTCAGGTCCCTGGATCGCGCGGTTTCATGCCAGGGCCGGTGACGGCACCGCCCTGCGCGGGTCGAGCAGGGCCGGGTCGGTCGCCATGAACAGGTCATGGTCCTCGGTCCGCCAGCCGGCGGCGAGTAGCGGCCTCACCGCCGGGTGCGGCGCCGGCAGGCAGGCGAGCGCCTGCCCGTCCCGCGGCTCGAGGTACGCGAGCACCGTGAGGACGGCGGCGGCGGCATCGGCGCCTACCGCGGCCGGCGCAAGCGCCAGGTGGGTCAGCCCGTACCCGTCGCCCGCGCCGCCGGCCGCCGCGGCCGCGAGCACCTGGTCCTCGCGCCGGGCAAGCAGGGCGGCGGCGCCGGGCCGCCGCGCCCACGCGGCGTGGTCAGCCGACCGGTCGGCACCGGTCCAGGCGAGTTCAAGAGCGGCCACCCCGGCGGCCTCGGCCGCCTCGGCCCGCCAGCCGGCCGGCGCCGCCACGGCGTCCGTCCTGCCGCGCAGGTAAAGCAGGGGCCACCAGGCATCAAGGCCGAAGCTCGTGTACAGCGGGAGCGCGTGCCTGTGCTGGCTGCTGAAGGTCATCCGGCGCTCGTCGCCTGCCCACAGCCGGGCCAGCATCGCCCGGCCGCAGCCGCTGCCGTGCACCTGTGGGCTGACGAACAGGTCGCACAGCATGCTGACCGCGCCTTGGCCGCTGCCGAGCCGGCGGGTCGCGCCGAAGCCGACAACGGAATCGCCCATGACGCCGACGACCACGCTGCCGTGCGCGAGCAGGTGGTTCATGTAGGCGGCGTCGGCACCGCCCCACTCCTCGTCCTGCCCGGTCGCCAGCGCCACCGCAGCGATCTGCGGCAGGTCAGCGGGGACCGCCCCGCGCACCCCGATCTCCGACACGGCGGCAACAGTACCCCCGCGGGGCGGCGCTCACTCCAGAAGGCCCCGGGCGTAGTCGCGGGGCACGCCGCGGCGCGGGTACGCACGGATCGTAGAGTTGCCTGCGTGAGCGACCTGAAGAAGCGTGTACACGAGCTCCTGCCCGGCCTGATCGGCGACCTGGAGGACCTCGTGCGGATCCAGTCCGTCAGTGCCGACCCGCGGCGCCTCGCAGAGGTGGAGAAGTCCGCGCGCGAGACGGCCCGCCTGCTGGCCGGCGAGCGTGTCGCGGCCGAGATCGTCCGGGCCGGTGACGGCGCGCCGCCGGCCGTCATCGGCGAGCGGAAGGGTCCGGCGGGCGCCCCGGTCGTCCTGCTCTACGCGCACCACGACGTCCAGCCGGAGAACGATCCCGCCGACTGGGACAGCCCGCCGTTCGAGCCGGTCGTGCGTGGCGCGCGGCTGTACGGCCGCGGCGCGGCCGACGACAAGGCAGGCATCGCGGTGCACGTGGGGGCGCTGCGCGCGCTGGGCGACGACCTGCCCGTCACCGTGCGGTTCTTCATCGAGGGCGAGGAGGAGGTAGCTTCCGCGACCCTACCCGACCTGCTGCGCAAGCACCGCGGCCGGCTGGCCGCTGACGTCATCGTCATCGCCGACGCGGGGAACTGGGACATCGGCGTCCCGTCGCTCACCACCAGCCTGCGCGGCCTGATCCGGATGGACGTCGAGGTGCGCACGCTCACCCACGCCGTGCACTCCGGCATGTGGGGCGGCCTTGTCCCTGACGCCATCATGGCGCTCACCAGGCTGCTGTCGACGCTGTGGGCGCAGGACGGCAGCCCGGCCGTCGCAGGCCTCGCCGCGGCCGCCGCGGCCGAGGTGGACTACCCCGAGGAGCGGCTGCGCGCCGAGTCCGGCGCCGCGCCGGGTACCAGCTGGATCGGCGCAGGCTCCGTCGTTGAGCGGCTGTGGGCCAGGCCCGCCATCACCGTCACCGGGCTCGACGCCCCGAGGGTCGCCGGCGCCTCCAACACCCTCGTCCCCGTCGCCCGCGCCCGCGTCACCATCCGCCTCGCACCCGGCGACACCAGCGCGAACGCCATCGCCCGGCTGCGGGAGCACCTGGAAAGGCACGTCCCGTGGGGCGCCGAGCTCACCACCACGGTCGTCGACGCGGGCGAGCCGACCGTGCTGCCGGCCACCGGGCCTGCTTACGCCGCCGCGCGCTCCGCGCTCGCCGAGGCCTGGGACGGGGTGGCACCGGTCGACATGGGCACCGGCGGCTCGATCCCGTTCATCGCCGAGTTCCAGGAGGCGTTCCCAGGCGCGAGCATCCTCGTCACCGGCGTCGAGGACCCCGATACCCGCGCGCACGGCCCGAACGAGGGGCTCCACCTTCCGGAATTCGAGCGCGCCGTGCTCGCCGAGGCCCTCCTGCTGCGGCGCCTCGGCGGCGCGCGGGCCGGATGACGCGCCAGGTCCTTATCCGCCGCGCCGCAGCAGCGGGAACCGGATGTCGCGCCGGCGGGTGGGCACCGGACCACTATCTCCCCTGCGCGGCCGCCGCGGCTCGCCGGGCAGGCCTGGGCACCGCTTGGCGCAGCGCCGCGATGTCCGGGTAGTCCTTCGGCCGCCGCAGTACCTGCTTGTACGCGAGGACGTCGGCGAGCCCGGCGAACGGCCATCCCTGGATGCTTTCGGCCCGGTCGATCAGGTCATCGGCGTCCCAGTCGGCCGATATCCACCCCCGGGAGAACTGGATCAGCCCGTTCCAGAACAGCGCCATGGGGGCGCCGTTGATGCTTCCTGTTCCCGGGCAGCCGTGTTCGCGGACGCGCTGCCAGGCCGGCCCGCGGGCCACGACATCCAGGTCGTGAATCCCGCAACGCAGTCCGTGTGCAAGCAGCGGGCCGCTGCCGAAGATCACGAGGTCACGGACATCTAGGTCAAGCTCGGCCACCAGCATGGCGAGACGGCGAATGAGCCTGTTTTCTGACAGGGCAGGGAAAGGCGCTGGCTTGTGCATCATCGGTCCTGAGGTGCTTCGTTGTCTTGCTTGCCCTGAGGGATCAGCGCTCGCAGTCAGTGACGCACCGGGGAGGCGTGTGCCTGTCAGCATCGGGAGCCGCCCGGGTACCCGCCCACGGGGACCCGGGCAGCAAGTCCCCCAGCCGCAGCCTGCCCCGTCCAGGCCGGCCGCGCGACACCTCGCGTAAGGTCCGGACAAGGCCGGACAGCCTGCGGGCCGGAGCGCCGCAGGCGAGCAGGTCGCGGTTTCGTATCGATCCGCGCAATTGCGTGAAGTAGCCGCCCGCGAGCGATATCTCCGGAATGTGAATAATGTTCCGATGGTCGCCGGAAGCCCGGATCCTGACTCGATCCAGACAGCTGCCGACTTCGCCCGTGCGCTGCAGGCGCTGCGTGACCGGTCGGGGCTGAGAATCCGCGAGGTGGCGCGGCTGACTGGCGGCCAGCGGTCCACGGTGGGCGGCTACTTCTCCGGGCAGCACCTGCCGCTCGACCGGGAGCTGCTTACCCGGCTCCTGATGGTGTGCGGGGAAGACGACCAGGCGCGGATCGAACGGTGGCAGCTGGCACTCATCCGGGCGCGACGACGGCCGAGGCGACGTAGCGAGGCACCGTACCGCGGGCTTGACCGCTACGAGGAGGCCGACGCGCAGTGGTTCTTCGGCCGCGAGGATGTCACTGACCTGCTTGTCTCGCTGGGCACCGCGCCGTCGGAACTGCCCCTGCTGCTCATCGGGCCCTCGGGAGCGGGGAAGTCGTCGGTGCTGCGCGCCGGGCTGCTGCCGCGACTGGATGAGACCGCGTGGTCGGCCGACGTCGTCGACCTGCCAGTGACCGGAGTCCGTGAGCTCACCAAGCTGGCGGTGAGGCTGACGGCGGACGCGGCGGAGCCGGAAGCGGCGGCCGCCGGTGACGCCAGGCGGCGCGCGGTCATCGTCGACCAGTTCGAGGCGGTCTTCACGCTCTGCGACGACGAGGACGAGCGGAACGGGCTGGTCGGCGCGCTGTGCGAGCTGGCGCGCACAGCGCTGGTGGTACTCGCGCTGCGCGCCGACTTCTACGGCCAGGCGATCCGCTACCCCGGGCTGCGGCAGGCACTGCAAGAGCGGCACGTGCTGCTCGGGCCGATGACCGCAGGCCAGGTACGGGACGCCGTCGTGCGGCCCGCTCTCCTTGCCAGGGCAGAAGTGGACGAGGGGCTCATCGCGCTGCTGCTCGCCGACCTCGGCCCGGCCGACAAGGGCGGGCACGCGGCATATGGGGCGGGGGCACTGCCGTTGCTGTCCCACGCGATGCTCGCCACCTGGGAGCACAGCCACGGTGGAACGCTCGCGGTTGCCGACTACCAGGCCAGCGGCGGGATCAGGAACGCGCTGACACAGACCGCGGAGCATGCATACGAGAGCCTGACCGATGGCCAGCGCAGGCTCGCGCGGCAATTGTTCCTCCGCCTGGTGCACGTCGCCGACGGCATGCCGCCGAGCCGTGCATCGGTCGCGCTCGGCGACCTGCCCGGCCGGGACCAGGCAGGTGACGCAGAAGCGGTGCTCGCCACGTTCGTCGGTGAGCGCATGATTACCGTGGACGCGGACGCGGCGCAGATCACGCACGACGCCCTGCTCACCGCCTGGCCCCGGCTGCGCACCTGGATCGAGGGGAGCACGGAGGAACTGCGCGACAGGGGCCGGATCGCCGAAGGGGCGCGGGCCTGGGCGGAGGCCAGCAGGGAGGAGGACGCGCTGTGGCGCGGCAGCCGGCTGGCGCTGGCGCGGGAATGGGCGGCCGATTCAGGCAAGCGGGCGGTACTGTCCGGGCAGGCGCTCTCGTTCGTGGACGCGTCCGTGGCTGCGGGGGCCGCCAGCGAGCGCGCGGCCCGGCGAAGGACCCGCCGGCTGCAGGCCACCGTCGCCGTGCTTGCCGCCCTGGTGCTCGCCGTCGCCGGGCTCTCCGGCTACGCCTTCAGCCAGCGGTCGGCGGCACGTGACGCCGAGGGCGCGGCCCTGCGGGCGGCCGACATGGCGAACTCCCGTGACGTGGCCTTCGCCGCCGACCGGCTGCGTAGCCAGGATCCGGCGGTAGCCGCGCAGCTGAGCGTGAGCGCGGCTGAGTTCGCGCGGACCCCGCAGGCCACCGCGAGCCTGCTCGAGTCAAGCGGCGCGCCGTCGGCGGCGAGGATCGACGACTCGCCAGGCATCGTGCAGTGGGTGGCCGTCAGCCCGGACCGCAGGCTGCTCGCGGCGGCCGGCGCAGACGGGACGCTGCGGCTGTGGAACCTGACCGTGCCCGGGCACCCGGTGCTGGCAAGCGTCCTGCTGCCGGCCGACAGCAGGCACCCGCTGTACGCGGCGGCGTTCAGCCCGGACGGGAAACTGCTCGCCGCCGCGGGCGCGAACCGCGTGGTGACCCTGTGGCAGATCTCCGGGACCAAGGCGGCCAGGCTGGCCAGGCCGTTGTCCGGGCCGACCAGCACCGTCTACTCGGTCGCGTTCAGCCCGGATTCCGCGACGCTCGCCGCGGCAAGCGCGGACGGCACGATCCGGCTGTGGCACGTTGCCGACCCGGCGCGGGCCGCCGAGGACGGCGCGCCGCTGGTCACGCGCGGGGCTGGGACGTACCCGAACTCCGTCGCGTTCAGCCCCGACGGGCGGACGGTCGCGGCCGGCACAAGCGCCGGCACGGTCTGGCTGTGGGCCCTGCCAGGTGCGGCCGCGCGTGCCGCAGGTGATGCCCCGGCGGCACTGCCTGGAATGCCGCTGGCCGGGCCGGCCGATTCGGTCTCCGGCGTGGCGTTCAGCCCCGACGGGAACGAGCTCGCCGCCTCGAGCAAGGATAAGAAGGTCTGGCTGTGGCGGGTCACGGCCGGCCGCGCGGTCCCTGACGGCACGCTGACCGGGGCGGCCAACTGGGTGAACACGGTGGCGTTCAGCCCCGACGGCCGGTCGCTCGCGGCCGGCACGTCCGGCGCAAGCGTCCTGGTATGGAGCATGGCAACCCGGCGGGTCACCGCGAAGCTGCCGCACCCGCAGCCGGTCACGTCGGTGACCTGGGACGGTCCCGGCAGGGTCGCGGTGGCCGGCGCGGACGGCACGGTCTCACTGTGGGTACTGACGCCGACGGTGCTCGCCACCGGCAACGCGCCCACCCAGCTGGCCTACGGGCCCGGCGGGACGCTCGCGGTCGGCGGCGACGGCGGCGTACAGCTCTGGGACACCGCCAGCCGCGCGCTCCTCGCCAGCTTCACGCTGCCGGCCACGGCGTACGCCAACGCGACGACGTTCCGCCCGGCCAAGGCGGGCGGGCCGCTCGTCGCCGTCGCCGTCTCGAACGGAACGGTCGAGTTGCTCAACGGAAGCACCCTGGAACCTGTCGCGCCTCCCCTGGAGGTGATCAGCGGGCCCGGCGAAGCCGAATCGGTGGCGTTCAGCCCGGATGGCAGGCTGCTGGCCACCGGCGCGGACGACGGGTCGGTGCGGTTGTTCGACGTGACCGACCCCGCGCACCCCCGGCAGCTCACGGTGGTGCGCGGGGCAGGCGACACCGACCCCATCTACACGGTGGCGTTCGCGCCTGACGGCACGACGATCGCCGCGGCCAGCGTGAACACCGACTCCGTCCAGCTGTGGCGGCTAACCAGCGGCCACGGCCTGCTGCGGGCGGGCCCGGACCTCGGCGGCATGGCCAGCTACCCGATCGGGCTGGCGTTCACGCCGGACAGCCGGACGCTCGCGATCGGCAACTCCGACAAGGACGTGTACCTGTGGGACGTGGCAAGCCCGGCGCACCCGCGGCCGCTCGGCGCACCGCTGACCGGGCCGTCGGGGCAGACGTGGACGGTGGCGGTCAGCCCGGACGGCAAGACCCTGGCGGCCGGCGCCAACGACGGTACCGTCTGGCTGTGGAACCTGGCGGATCCCGCGCGCCCAGCGCTAAGCGCGACACTCAGCGGCCTGCCCGGGCACGTTTTCTCCGTCGCCTTCTCCCCCGACGGCTCGCAGCTGGCGGCCGCCAGCTTCGACGACGACACGGTCCGCCTGTGGGACACCAGCCCGGCGGCCGCGCGGGCAGCGATCTGCGGGAACCTCGGGCAGGCGCTTTCCCCCGTGGAATGGGCGAGCTACGTGCCGGGGGTGCCGTACCGCGCGCCCTGCTCGTGAGTGACCTCGCGGCCGTCACTGCTCGCCGGAGAACCGCTCCCACGCGGACTGCCTGGTGACCTGGAGCGCGGCGCCGATGCGCGCCCAGGTCACCCGCCGCTCGCGCAGGATAGCGACCAGCCGCTGCAGGCTCGCCTCGGTCTGCTCGCCGACCGCGGCGACGCGGGGCAGCATCTCGAGTAGCTGCTCGTCGGTCAGGTTCTCCCAGGCCGGCAACCGCGCCTGCGGCGCGGACGGTTTCCCTTGCCCGGCCCGCAGGATCTCGCCGCACAACCCGACGCACTCGTTGCAAATGTAGATGCCGGGCCCGGCGATCACCTTCTCGACTTCCGAACTGGGCTTGGCGCAGAACGAGCAGCGCACCTCGATCGCTGCCGTGGCGGCCTGCGTGTCGCTCGTCATGATGGCCTCCCGTCGCAATCTTGTCAGGGAAGTCCTGACATATGTCAGGCATTACCTTACACCGCGAAGCGCTGTCCCCGCCGGAAGGCCATACCGGGCCGCGGCAGGCGCCCGAGTCCGGTCCCCGCGCCGTACGACGCGAGCCTGAGCCCGCGTCGCGGGCGCGCCTGGAGCAATGCGGCACGGTCCGGCCGTACCCGTCGTCCTCTGCGGAACAGAGGACGACGGGAGCGAGGCCCAGACATTTCACCACGCACTGCGGCTGGCCTGCGCGCCGCAGCCCCGCGTCTGCTTGGCCATTCGTTTTGCTCGTGTCTGGCCCGGGCTCGTCTCGGGTACTGCTGGCGGCAGCGGTGTCGACGGGGCTAGTGACGGCGCCGCGCAAGAACTGGAACTGCCGCTGTGCCCTCTGCGGCGATCCGCTCGGCCGTGGCGCGCCTTAACCCGGCGGCTCTCGCCAAGTTCGAGGCTGACTGGACGGCCGCGACCGCCCGTGCGCGAGATGAGTACAGCCTGCTTCCCGCCCGGTACTTCGTCGAGCACTGGTTCAGCTGGGTTGCCGTTGAGCGCTGGCCGCAGCTAGCTGCTGATTGCCAGCCTGCCCCGGTGCTGTGACTAGCCGAGCACGGCCCATGGATCGACGATTTCTATCCCGGTTTCCACGAAGTCTTTGACGTTCCGTGTCGCCAGGGCCGCCCCGTGGGCCCGGCAGATGGCCGCGATGAGGGCGTCGAAGCCCTGGATCGGCAGGCCCAGGCGCGCGCGCCGGACCATCACTGGACCGAACCAGGCGGCCGCGAGGCCATCAAATGGCTGCACGAGATCACCGAGCCCGGCGAAAAGGTCCGTCGCGGCCGACAGCAGGGCTTCTTTCCGCCGCCCGTCCGGAAGGCGTTCGATGCCATGGCGGATCTCGGCGACCGTGATCGCTGTAGTGCCGAGCTCATCGGCCCGCCGCTCGCTCACCCACTGCCGCACGCGGGCGTCAGGCTCCGGACGCATCAGCTCCGACACCACATTGGTGTCAAGGATTATCATCACGGAACTCAGCTGCTCGCGGCGCGCCGGTGCGCGGCGGGATCTCAAGCTCAACTCCGCCCAGCTCACCAAAGCGAGTCATGATCGCCTGACCCAGGTTGGGGCCTTCGCCTGGTTCGCGGACCGCGTCAACGAGGATGGCGCGGACCTCGGCCTCCATCGACCGGCCGTGCCGTGCGGCCCGGATGCGGAGCAGTTCCAGGATCCGCTCGTCGATGTTCCTGATGCTCATTGCCGCCACCGGCATCACCCCTCTGTTGCTATCAATGCTAGCATGCGGAGATCATTTCCGGAGGGCATCCGCCCTGGCTCCTCGCCACCACCATGAACGGCTACCACTGGTTCCGCTCCCGCGGCCTGTTCGTCGGCTCCGGCGTCGTGGAGGCCAGCTGCAAGAGCCTCATCGGCGCACGCCTGAAGCAGTCAGGAATGCACTGGACCCTCGACGGCGCCGACGCCATCATCACCCTGCGCGCCGAGGAAGCCAGCCGCCACTGGAACGAGATCTGCAACCCCGGCGCCACTCAGACACACGCCGCCTGAACCACACCCCGGCAGCCCCGCCCCCGGCCCAGAAGTTACCAGCTGGTCACCTACAGGATTGACGCACGCATGACGGGGACGGATCGCCCGCCCCCGTTCTGATGCGTCGTGCTCGTCAGCCGCGAACCTTCAGACCGTTGATTCCTCGGCGGAATCCGGCGCCGCGGAGTCCATGCTGTCGCCGAGGTAGGCGGCGATGACCTTGGGGTCGCGGCGGACCTCCTCCGGGGTGCCCTCGGCGATGACCTTGCCGAACTCGAGGACCACCACCCGGTCGCAGATGCCGAGGACGAGCCCCATGTCGTGCTCGATGAGCAGCATGGACTGGCCCTGGTCGGCGAGGCGGCGCAGGGCGGCGCCGAGTTCCTGCGACTCGGCGCTGTCCAGGCCCGCGGCGGGCTCATCCAGGCAGAGCAGCTTCGGCCTTGCGACCATGGCGCGGGCCACGCCGACCAGCTTGCGCTGACCGGACGACAGCTGCGACGGCTCGCCGTGGGCGGCCCAGTCCATGCCGACCAGGCCGAGGATGTTCTTCGCCTCCTTCTCGCCGACGCCGCTTTCCCTGGCCGCCACGGTGAGGTTCTCCTCGACGATGAGGTCATCGAACAGCTCGGTCGACTGCCAGGTCCTGGTCAGGCCGGCCCTGGCCCGGTCGTACGGCTGCAGGCCGCGCAGGTCGCGGTCGCCGAGCAGCACCGTTCCCGTGCTGGTGACGAAGCCGGTCATGGCGTCGATCAGGGTGGTCTTGCCAGCACCGTTCGGCCCGATGAGGCCGACGAGCTCGCCGTCCCTGATCTCCAGCGAAACGTCCTCGACCGCGTGCACGCCGCCGAACCGGACCGTCAGCCCGGCTACCTTCAGCACGGCCGGGTTTCCCGACCGGTCCGGGCGCGCGGCGCGCGGCGTGACCTGCTCCCGGCTGGCCGCCTCCACGTCCGGCGCGTGGAGCTGCGGCTTCTTGTGCAGGCGCCGGTAGAAGTCGCCCGCCACGCCTGTCGGGTTCTGCAGCAGGGTGAAGATCAGCAGGACGCCGCCGAACAGCAGGAACCAGTTGCCGTCAAGACCGAACCAGTCCTGAAGGGCGTACGGGATCATCGCCTGGGCGGAGATCAGTCCGGCGAAGACCGCGCCTGAGATGAGCGTGATGCCGCCCGCGTAGGCGAACGCGATCAGCGACAGCGCCGTGACCGGGTCGAACCTGTCGCTGCTCACCGAGCCGAAGTTGTACGCGTACAGGCACCCGGCGAGGCCGGCGATGGCCGCGGCGATGACGAACGCGTACAGTTTGACGGTCCGCGGGTTGATCGACGCCGCGGCGGCCGCGCGCTCGTTGGAGCGGACCGCGAGCATCTGCTGGCCGAGCTTGCCGCGGCGCAGGTACCCGACGCCGACGCAGCAGAGCACGACGCAGATCAGGGCGACCCAGCCGAAGACAGGGCTCGGCTGGTTACCGTCGATGCCGCGGAACCCGGCGTTCGGCCCGAAGTCGACGCCGAACCACTTCATCTCAGGCACCGGCGAGCCGAGGCCGCCGCCGCCCCAGGTGGTGTTCTGGAAACCGAAGCTGTCGATGGCCACGGCGCCGGCCAGGGTGACGACCGCGAGGCTGACGCCGCGCACCCGCACGGCGGAGAAGGCGGTGACGGCGCCGATGGCGACGGCGACCGCGATGCCCGCGAGCGCCGCGAGCGGGAAGGTGATGCCGAAGTTGCTGGCCATGTGCGAGATCGTGAAGCCGGCCGCGCCGGCCAGGGCCAGCTGGATGATCGAGATCTGGCCGACGAAGCCGGTGATCACGACGAGCGACAGCGCCATCAGGATGCCGATCAGCGTGTTGATCAGCGCGTTGCGGAAGTCGAACGGGAAGATGACGAGCAGGATCGCCGCGGCGCCGCCGAAGATCAGCGCGGACCGCAACAGGTGCTGCGGCCGCGGCGCCGCCGGCAGCCGGCGTTCGACCACCTCGCCGCGGCCGGGGATGCGGGCACCGCGCCAGAACAGCACGCCGATGATGATGAGGAACGCGAGCAGGTCGGTCGTACCGGGAATCGCGACGCCGCCCGACTGGGGGAACCAGGACTCGGTCGACGCCAGCTGGAGCAGCGAGTCGAGGATGCCGATGCCGAAGGCCGCGGCGGTGACCAGGCCAAACGAGGTGAACCGCGCGATCAGAGCGGCGGCAAGCGCCGGGATGATCTGCAGCGGCAGCGTCGACGGGTCGAGCTGGGTGATCGAGGAGGCGAGGATGCCGAGCGAGCCCGCGATGAACGACGCGATGAGGGTGTTGGCCAGTGAGATCGTGCCAGGCGACACCCCGCCGAGCATCGCCGCGACCTCGTTCTCCGACGAGGCCCTGGTGGCCAGGCCGAACTTGGTCCACTTGTAGACCGCCGACAGCACGGCGGTCGCGGCGAGCACGATGCCGGTGAGGATGAACCGGTCGACGGTGATGCCGTTGCCGAGCAGGTGGATCAGCGTGGTCGGCAGCACGGACGGGGCGGGCTGCTGGGTGATGCCGAAGGCGAGCAGCATGCACGACTGGCAGACGAGCAGCACGCCGAGCGAGGCGACCAGCTTGCCGAGCGGTGAGGAGTTACGCAACGGCCGGTAGACGACGAACTCGAACAGCGCGCCGGCGGCCATCACGAACAGCAAGGCGAGCGGCAGCGCGACGGCGTACGGGAACGAGGCGATCTCCCCGCTGGTCAGGGACCAGAAGGCATAGCCGCCGAGCATCGCGATCGCGCCGGTGGACAGGTTGATGACCCCCGAGCCGCGGTAGGTCGCCACGACGCCGAGCCCGATGCCGGCGATGAGCGCGCCAGAGCCGAGCCCTAGCAGGACGAAAAGCAGGAGTGTTTCCACGGGGGGTCATCCTCGGTCAGTGGTTTGCCAGCTCAAGTATCCAGGTACTGCCACGCGCGTTTCCAGGTGCGCCGACGCCGCGGCCGCGAGGGCGAGCCCCCGCGGCCGCGGCGCGCCGGTCACCAGTTGCGGATCAGGCAGCCGTTGCGGATCAGGACGACTCACTCGCCGGCGGCTGGAGCCAGCCGGCCTCCTTGACCCAGACGTTCTTGCCTTGGTACAGGAAGAACTGCGAGCGGTTGTTGCAGACACCTGGCTCGGTCGGGTCGTAGCCGCACTCGAGCGCCGGGGCGCCGAGTGCCTGCGGGCCCTTGAACGCCTTCACTGCCGCGAGGATCGCGCTCGGTGACAGGTTGGCGTAGCCGACCTGGTTGAGCATCTTGTCGATGGTCATCATCTGGCCGAAGTCGACGATGTTCCACGGGTCGGGCGCGTCGGCCGGCGTGGAATAGGTCTGCGCCAGCTTCATGTACTCGATCATGCCCGGGTCGGTCGTGTCGCCGTACAGCGAGCTGGCGATGAGGTACGTCCACTTGGGGAAGTCACCGCCGAGGCCGGCCGCGACCTGGCCGTTGAGGCACAGCGGCGGGGAAACGATCTTCTTGCCGTCGGTGATGCCCGCCTGGATGAGCGCCTTGGCCATGTTCACGCAGGCGCCCGCGTCGACGTTCGTGATGATCATGTCGGCCGTGGCGGCCCCGGTCGACGCGAGCACGCCGCTCAGGTCGGTGGCGTTCGGCGGGTACGGGCCCATCTTCACGGAGATGCCCGCCGCCTTGAGCCCCGCCTCGTCAGCCAGCGCGCCTGGGGTGTCCGTGCTGTCGTCGGGGTAGAGCACGACGGCGGTCTTGGCGTGCAGCACCGACGTGCCGTAGGTGCCCATCGGCCCGAGCACGCTGGTGGCGTCGCCGAAGAGCACCGCGGTGTTCTTCTGCGCCCCGTCGATGGAGAGCGCGGCCACGCCGCCGATCACCGGGAGAGCGCCGTTCAAGGTGGCGTAGAAGGACTGGTCGCCGATCACGTCGCCGCCCATGGCGATCACGTCGACCGCCTTGTTCGCGAGGAACTTCTGGGCGCAGCCGGTGCCCTCCTCCTCTGCGGAGGCGATGAAGCAGGTGTCCAGCTGGACCGGGTGGCCGTCGACGCCGCCGAGCTCTGCGTTGATGTACTTGACCGCCATCTCCGCGCCGTCGGTGGCGTGCAGGCCGATCGCGACCGGGCCGCCCTGCTGGTTGACGAAGCCGATGGTGACCGGCGACAGCGAGTTGTTCGCCGGGCCGGAGGTGCCGCCGGTGTAGGTCAGGTAATCGGTGACCGACTGGGCGCCGAGCCCGCCGCTTGAGCCGCTCGGTGTCGGTGCCGCGGCGGTAGCGCTCGACGCGGCGGCGCTGGTCGGCGTGGTCGTGCTCGCGGCCGAAGTCGAGCTGGAACTGCAGCCCGCTGCCGCCAGGGTCGCCACCGCGATGGCGGCGATCCCGGCGAAGCCGGCTCTTTTTCTGTAACCTCGCACGTTCATTTCCTCCTGCTTCGCTGTTCATTTTTTAAGACGACCCGTCAGTGAGGGAGGTTTACGCGTCCGCCTTGGCGCCCCACAGCTCACGGGAAGCGATCGCGGCGCCCGCGACGAGGGAGGCCAGCTTCGCCCACTGGATCTCCTCGTGCACGCGGTGCATGAACGCCCCCTGGGCGAACCCGCAGTCGGTCCCGCCCATCACCCGGTCCCTGCCGACGACGTTCGCCAGCCGGATGAGGCGCTGCGCGACCAGTTCCGGATGCTCGACGACGTTGGTGTGGTGCGTGACGACTCCTGGGACAAGCACCTTCCCCGCCGGCAGCTCCAGGTCTTCCCAGATCTTCCACTCGTGCTCGTGCCGCGGGTTCGCCTGCTCCATCAGGTAGTACCTGGCGTTCACCGCGAGCACCAGGTCGATCGAGTCGCGCAGCGGCGGGTCGTAGGCGTGCGGCCCGTGCCAGCTGCCGAAGCAGACGTGATACCTGATCCGGTCCTCGGGCAGCCCGCGCAGCGCGTGGTTGAGCGCGTCGACCCGGACCCGCGCCCAGGCGCGGTAGTCCTCCCAGGACTGGCCGCGGGACAGCATGGTGTCCGCCTCGTGCATCAGCACGGCGTCATCGACCTGGAGGAACGCCCCGGACTCGATGATCGCCTTGTACTCCTCGTGCAGCACGTCGGCGATCGCGTAGACGAACTCCTCGTCGCTCTTGTAGTACTCGTTGGCCAGCCAGTAGGCCGATGCGGGCGCCACCACCGGCATGAACGTGTCGGAGATGTCCTTGCCGGTGCCTTCAAGCGCCACCTTGAAGTTGACCAGGTCCCGGCCGATCGCGGCCGCGTCGTAGCTCATCGGGCCGGTGCACACCCAGGACACCGCGCCGGTCGGCCCCTTCTCATCCCCGGCCCCTTCGCCCTGCGCATCCCCTGCCTGCGAGGCTTCGCCGGCCAGCGCCACCGGGGCGGACGCGTCGGCCCTGATCCGCACCGTCGCGTCGTGCTCGAGCATGTCGAGCTCGCGGTACGCGCCTGGGAAGTTCTGCCGGTCCCTGCTGGCCGGCAGGATGGAGGAGAAGTTCCCGTTGAGCGGCCTTGACTCCAGGCCGGTGGTGCGCTCGTAGAGGTAGGTGATCCAGGTGGACTTGCCCATCTCCCCGTCGTCGATGACATCGATCCCCGTCTCCACCTGCCTGCGGACCACGTGGGCGACCGCCCTGGCCAGGGACGCCTGGTATGCCACGCTGTCGGTCGAAGCACGGCCGTGGTCGACGGCCGACAGGTACGCAAGCAGTTCCGGCGGGCGGATAAGGCTGCCGGCGTGCGTGACCTGGATTCGCTGCATTCGCTTATCTCCGAAGATGGGGGACTAGACACCTGCGGGACATTATGTCCTCCAAGAAAAGGGCCCCGCCGGCAGTGCGTCAACATGGTTACCTACAACGCAGGTCACAATCAGGACAAGTGTCCGCTGGACACACATACCAGCCTGGCAAGTTGGCGGTGGCACCAATGCCGCGCATATGCGGCGGTGCGACGATCACAAGCGCGGCGTTTGCGCTGGGTGAGACTGTAAGTTGATGGGTCTAGTTGAACGTCTGGTATAGACCGGTGAAGGTGGGTTCTGGGCACGATGGCGGGCACCGACGCGATACTCGAACTGGACAAGCTCAACGTTGGCTATGACCGCGCTCAGGTTGTACGCGACCTCACGCTCACCGTGCGTAGCGGTGAGGTGGTGGCGCTGCTCGGTGCCAACGGCGCGGGAAAGACGACAACGCTGCGCGCGGTCTCCGGCCTGCTCAAGCACGGGGCGGGCGCGGTGCGACTGGGCGGCGCCGACATGGCGGGCGTCGCGCCCGCCGCGCGGACCCGGCTCGGCATCGCGCACGTGCCGTCGGACCGCGGCCTGTTCTTCGGGCTGACGGTCGCCGAGCACTTCCGGCTTGACGGCTCGGGCACCCCGGCGGCCATGGACGCCGCGTTCGACCACTTCCCCGCGCTGCGCGCGCTCAAGGACCGCAAGGCCGGCCTGATGTCGGGCGGCGAGCAGCAGATGCTCGCGATCGCCCGCGCGCTCGCCCGCAAGCCGAGGCTGCTGATGCTGGATGAGATGAGCCTCGGCCTCGCCCCGGTCGTCGTCGCCCGCCTGCTGCCGGTGGTGCGGGAGTACGCGACGTCCGCCGGTACCGGGGTGCTGCTCGTCGAGCAGCACGTGCACATGGCGCTCAAGATCGCCGACCGGGGCTACGTGCTGTCCCACGGCGAGCTGTCCGCCAGCGGCACCGCCGAGGAACTGCGCGGCGACGCCGAGACGCTCGCCGCGAGCTACCTGGGCGGCGAGGCTTCCGCGTCATAGCGGCTTGAGCCTCCTGGCGACCGGGGTGCCCTAGCGGCTGAAGCCCCAGTCGAGCATGGCCCGCGCGTCGGCGGCGGCCACGGACAGGGTGACGGAGTTGGCCGCCGACGAGCCGAGTACCACCCCGATCAGGGTGATGCTCCCCCGTTTCGCCTCGAACAGCAGGCACTGCCCGGCCGCGCCGGTGTACCCGGTCTTGATACCCGTCGCGCCGGGGAACGTGCCGAGCAGCGGGTTGAGGTTGTGCCAGGTGTGCGCCCGGTGCGCGGCGGTGGCCGTCACGTGGTACGTCTGGGTCGCCACGATCGACGCGAACGTCTTGCTCTTCATCGCCGCCCGCCCCAGGTTCACCAGGTCGTGCGCCGTGGAGTAGGTGGAGTACTCACCGGGGGCAGGCAGCCCGCTGAAGTCGGTGAAGTGCGTCTTGTTCAGCCCGAGCTCGCGCGCCGTCGCGTTCATCTTCGCGATGAACCCGGTCAGCCCCGGCCCGTACGCGCCGGCGAGCGTGTAGGCGGCGTCGCAGCCGGAGGGCAGCAGCATCGCATAGAGCAGCTGCAGCGTGGTGAGCTTCTCGCCGGGTATCAGGCCGGCGGTCGACGCGTCGTACTTCTCGTCGTACGCGACGATGCCGCCCGGCACGGTGATCACCCGGTTCAGGTTAAGCCCCGGCGTGGTGAGCACCACGTAGGCGGTCATCACCTTGGTGATGGAGCCCATCGGCCGTTCCAGCACCGACGACCGCGACCACAGGTCCGCGCCGGTGGCCGCGTTCGCCAGCTCCGCCCAGGGCGAGCGCACGCCCGACGGCGCGGTGGCCGCCTTCGCCGGCGTAGCCGTGCCGGCTGGCGCGGTGCCGGCTGGCGCGGCCGTGGCGGTCCTGGCTTCCGTGACGGCCGCCCTGGCGGCTGGGGCGGCGGCGGCGCCCGCTACCATCATCCCCGCGATCACCGCACCCGCGGCTACCCGGCCGGCGATCCGCATCGCGCTACCTCCCGCGTGTCTTTGTGGGGCCACCCGCATTCTTTCAGTGAGCGTCACCTATAGCTGCAGGTAACGGTTGAATTTTTGGTCAGAACGGATGCGTGCTCCGCCCGAAGCGGTGCACGTCGCGCCGTTCGCATGGCAAGCGCCCGTCAGGGAAGCTAGCCTGCTTGGCATACCCGAGAGGGACATGGATGGTTGAGATGGATAGTTGGTGCCCGTCCTGCGGCTACTCGGTAGAGCCGGGCACGCGGTTCTGCGGCGGCTGCGGGTACCAGCTCGGGCCCGCGGGCGATGCGTCCCCGGCCGGCTCATCAACGGTCGCCATGCAGGCACCCGGGCCGTTCCATGGCTACCCGCCGCCCGGCGCGCAGCCGGCGCCTCCCCCGCCCGCCATGCCGATGTCCGCGCCGGTCGCCGTGCCGCCGCCCCCGTCGGGCAGCCCGCTGCCCTACCCGCCGCCGCCCGTGCCCGGACCGCCCGTGCCCGGACCGCCCGTGCCTGCCGCGTTCGCCGCTCAGCCGCCCGCCGGCCACCCGGGTGCTCCGTTTTCGACCACGGTGCAGCCGACCGCGGGGCAGCCGACCACGGTACAGCCGACCACGGTACAGCCACCGCTGTCGGACACGATGGACCGGATGCTGCGCCCGCAGGGCTTGTTCCAGAACGCGCAGCAGGTGCCAGCCAACTGGCAGCAGCCGCAGGTGGCCGCGCCAGGGAACTACCCGGCCGGCGGCCCGTACCCGCAGGGTGCCCCCTATCCCCCGGGCGGCCCCTATCCCCCGGGCGGCCCGTACCCCCCGGGCGGCCCCTATCCCCCGGGTGCCCCGTACCCGCAGGGCGGGCAGTACCCGCCCGCTGACGGGTTCCAGCAGGCCGCACCGCCGCAGGCGTGGGGGGCAGCCCCCACGGGCGGCATCCCCGCGGCGCCGACCGGCGGCCTGCCCGCCGCACCGGCCGGCGGCATGGCCGCCCTGCCAGCAGGACCGGGCGCTGGCCCTGGCCAGCCAGCCGCCGGATACCCGGCCGACGGCCAGTACCCGCCAGGCGGTTACCCGGGCCCGTACCCGAACGGGCAGTACGCGGGACCGCAGTACGGCAACGGCCAGTACGGGCAGGGCCAGTACGGGCAGGACCAGTACGGGCAAAACGGGTTTCCGCCCGGGCCGTACGGGCCAGGCGTGCAGAACGGCCCCGACGGCATGCCACTCGCCGGCGGCGACGGCCAGCCCGGCTCGCGGTCCAGGCTCCCGTTCAAGCGGCCCAGGGGCAAGCTGGTGCCGGTGGCCGTGGGCGGCGGCCTTGCGCTGATCGTCGTCGTGGCACTCGTGCTGTCCGCGAACGGCGGGTCTTCATCGAACGACGCGGGCGCCGGCCCGCCGGGCGGCACGCCGACCGCGTCCGCCGGCAGTACCTCGGCCCTCACCCAGCAACAGGCGGCGACCGCGCTGTCCGGCCTGCTGGCGCAGAGCGGCAAGGACCACGCCGACGTCAACGCGGCGGTCACTAACGTCGAGGCGTGCGGAACAGGGCTGTCCCGCGACGCACAGGTCTTTTCCACGGCGGCGAGCAACCGGCGTACCCTGCTGGCGAAGCTTGGGCAACTGCCCGGTCGCGCGGCACTGTCCCCCGCGCTGGTCTCCGACCTGACCACCGCCTGGCAGGCGTCCGCCACGGTCGACGCCGACCTGGCGAAGTGGGCGACGGACGCGGCCGGCCACTGCAGGAAGGGCAACCTGAACGACCCCAATTACACGGCCACCATCCCCTTCGACAGCAAGGCGACCAACGGCAAGATCGCCTTCGTCAAGCTGTGGAACCCCCTGGCGAAGAAGGACGGCCTGCCGACGTACCAAAGCGCAGATCTCTAACCGGGCCCGAGCAGCGCAGATCTCTAACCGGGCCCGAGCAGCGCGATCTCTAACCGGGCCCGAGCAGCGCGATCTCTAACCGGGCCCGAGCAGCGCGATCTCTAACCGGGCCCGAGCCAAGCCCGGCTCCCGCGGCGCCGACCGAGTAATTTCACGTGCAGGCGCGGGCGAAGGGGGAAGGTGCCCT